>OGFF01002211.1_pt1 | contig 17519 bp, 14 predicted proteins | sample 1570751 | NCBI WGS metagenome assembly OGFF01 (sample SAMEA2581951, study PRJEB24529) | metagenome | biome: Human gut stool | place: China | collected 2011 | reverse complement strand
AAAAAGGTCATTCGAGATTGAGACTGCCAATCTAAAACCTTTCTCTTGGGGGATTGAAAGGGGGCTATTCTCTTTCACAAAAGAGAATAGCCCCCTTTGACTCGTGCCGCGCTCGGTGAGCGCGACTATTTACATCGAGATCCAGCCGAACGCGCTGGCGATCGAGCTGATCAAAATGATCGCCGCGAAGAACGGGCACAGGAAGCGAATCATGGCGTTGAAGACCTTTCTTCTGCGGAAGGGCGCGCCGTTCCGCGTGACCTCGTCCGCGATGCGGTCGACGCCGATGACGCGGGAGACGAGGATGCAGCTTGCGATGGCCGCGATGGGCATCATCACGGAGTTGGTCAGGAAATCGAAGAAGTCCAAAAACTGCATGCCGATCACGGTGACATTTGCCAGCGGGCCATAGCCCAGGCTGGAGAGGCTGCCGAGGAGAACCATGGAGACGCCCATGATGCTCGTGGCCTTCTTACGGCTCCAGTGCAGCTCATCCTGCAAGGTAGAGACGGCGCTTTCCGTCAGCGCGATGGAGCTCGTCAGCGCGGCGAACAGGACCAGCAGGAAGAACGCAATGCCGATCACCGTGCCAAAGCCCATGGAATCAAAGACCTTCGGGATGGTGATGAACATCAGCGAGGGGCCGGCCTTCAGCGCGCTGGGATCGCCGCCGGAGAAGGCGAACACCGCGGGGATGATCATCAGGCCCGCCATGATGGCGATGGCCGTGTCGAAGACCTCGACATTGCGGGTGGAGCTTTCGATCGGGACGTCCTTTTTCATGTAGGAACCGAACGTGATGAGAATGCCCATGGCGATGGACAGGGAATAAAACATCTGCCCCATGGCGGAGACGACCGTCATCCAGGAGAAGTTGTCAAGATTGGGCACAAGGAAGTACTTGACGCCCTCCAGCGCACCGGGGCGGGTGACGGAATACACGGCGATGATCAGCGACAGCACCACGAGAATGGGCATCATGATCTTGGAGACGCGCTCGATGCCGTTTTCCACGCCCGCGAAGATGATCGCCAGCGTCATGGCCGTGAAGACGAGGAAGCAAAGCTCCGAGGACACGCCGTTGGAGATGAAGGACGAGAAATAGCCGTCCTCCGCGACGAGGTGCGCCTTGCCCATCAGGTATTCCGCCAGGTATTTGATGACCCAGCCGCCGATGACGGAGTAGTAGGGGACGATCAGAATCGGAATGATGGCGTTGATCCAGCCGCCCACGCGCAGCGCAGGCTTATCGCTGAAGGACTTGTAAGCGCCGACAGGGCTCTTGCCGGTCATGCGGCCGATCGAAGTCTCCGCAATGATCATCGTGTAGCCGAAGGTCATCGCCAGAATGATGTATATCAGCAGGAAAATAGCGCCGCCGTATTTGGCGGCCAGATAAGGAAAGCGCCAGATGTTTCCGAGGCCGACGGACGCGCCCGCAGCCGAAAGGACAAAGCCAATCTTGCCGGAAAAGGAACCTCTTTTATGATCCATGAAGAATCTCCTCTCTTTTTTACGACATACAATTTACCTAGTATATCATAGAATAAAGATGAAAACAATCTGAAATCCGAAGAAAAGAGAGCTATTTGTCGTTGGCCGTGCAGAAAAATAAAAAAGGAAGACTCGAAAGAGTCTTCCTTTTTCCATATTTAAGACCAGAGCAGCTGCATCGCGACGATTAGCGCCGCAGCGGCGAGGATATACACACCTGCGATCAGCAGTCCCGCCTTGAGCGCGCCGCGGATGGCGGCATTGCGCTCCTCGCGCGTCAGCTCACCGGCAGCGCTTTCCCACGGGCGGTCGTTCGCACGGGGCGCGTCGGGCGCGGAAAAGTCGCTGCGCTTGCGGTGAAAGTGCGGGAGAAAGGTCGGCTGGCGTTCGATGCCGCTCATGTCGGCGATCGTGCGGCCGTCGTCCTCCTCGTAGAAGTCGTCCTTCTTCATCACTTATCGTACAGGTGGCAGCACACAAAGTGGCCCGGCTCGATCTCGCGCTGGACGGGTGCTTCCTCCTTGCAGCAGGCCATGCAGTTGGCGCAGCGGGTGTGGAATTTGCAGCCCTTGGGCGGATTGGCAGGGGAGGGGATGGAGCCCTCGAGCACGATGCGGTTCATCTTCACCTTCGGGTCGGGGATGGGGATGGCGGAGAAGAGCGCCTTCGTGTAGGGGTGGAGCGGGTTGCGGAAGATATCTTCCTTCGCGCCGTACTCCACAAGGTTGCCGAGGTACATGACGCCGACGGTGTCGGAGATGTGCTCGACAACGGAAAGGTCGTGGCTGATGAAGAGGTACGTCAGCTTGTATTTATCCTGCAATTCGTTCAGCAGGTTGATGATCTGCGCCTGGATGGACACGTCGAGTGCGGAGACCGGCTCGTCGCAGACAATGAACTCGGGGTTGAGCGCGAGCGCACGCGCGATGCAGATACGCTGGCGCTGGCCGCCGGAGAACTCGTGCGGGTAGCGGTCCTTGTGGAACGGCTGTAAGCCGCAGTTGTCCATGACCTGGTCGATATAATCGTCAAATTCCGCCTTCGGGACGAGGTTGTGCTCGCGCACGGCCTCGCCGATGATCTCGCCGACCGGCATACGCGGGGAGAGCGAGGAGAACGGGTCCTGGAAGATGATCTGCATCTTCGTGCGCAGGGCGCGCAGCTCCTTGTGGGAGAGGTCATAGACCTCCTGTCCGTTGAAGAGCACCTGACCGCCGGACTTGGAGTCATACAGGCGCAGGATCGTGCGGCCCGTGGTCGTCTTGCCGCAGCCGGACTCACCGACAAGGCCCATCGTCGTGCCGCGCTTTAAATTGAACGTGACGCCGTCGACGGCCTTGACATAGCCGACCGTCTTCGATACCATACCGCCCTTGATCGGGAAGTATTTCTTGAGGTGATTGACCTGCAGAATGTACTGCGGGTCATATTCCACGGGGGTGAAATTGTTGTCGATGATGAGTGAGGACTTCTGCGCCTCATCGGCGTGCTCCTGCTTCTTGACAAATTCATCGGCATTCTGCTTCTGCGTTTCCTTCAGTTCATCGAGGACCTGATCGTCGTTCTTACCGGCTTTCCAAAACGGCATCTTATTCACCCTCCTTTCCGTTTTCCTTGCCCTCGGCCAGCTCTTCCTCCACGACCTCATCAAGGTCGGGACGCTTGCCATCGTAGTAGCGGTAGCAGCTCACTTTGTGCGTCGGCGAGATGCTCACCTCGCACGGGTAGTCGCCCTCGCAGCCGTTCACGCACATTTCGCAGCGGTCCTTGAAATAGCAGTAGTTCGGCATGTTGATGGGGTTCGGCACCTTGCCGGGGATGGAGTAGAGCTTTTCGACCTGACGGCCCACGACCGGCTTGGAGGCCATGAGGCCGATGGTGTAGGGGTGCGCAGGATGGGAGAAGATCTCCTCCGCCGTGCCCTGCTCGACGATGCGGCCGGCGTACATGACGACCACGTAGTCGGCCATTTCGGCGATGACGCCGAGGTCATGCGTGATGAACATGATCGAGGAATTGATCTGATCCTTCAGATTGCGCAGAAGGTCGAGGATCTGCGCCTGGATCGTCACGTCGAGCGCCGTGGTGGGCTCGTCGGCGATGATGAGCTTCGGGCTGCACGCAAGCGCCATGGCGATCATGACGCGCTGGCGCATACCGCCGGAGAGCTCGTGCGGGAACATCTTGTAAACGCCCTCGCTGTTGGCGATGCCGACCATCTCAAGGAGTTCAATGGTGCGCGCCTTGATCTGCGCTTCGTCGTGGCCCTTTTCATTGTGCAGGGCCAGCACCTCGTCGAGCTGGTCGCCGATGCGGAACACGGGGTTCAGCGCGGTCATCGGCTCCTGGAAGATCATGGAGATATAGTTGCCGCGTAAGTGCTGCATGACGCTGTCAGGCGCCTTCGTGACGTCGTAGGCCTTGCTGCCGAGGTTCAGGCGAATTTCGCCCTCCACGACCTGACCCTGCGGGCGCTGCAAAAGCTGCATGAGCGACAAACTCGTGACCGATTTGCCGCAGCCGGACTCGCCGACGACGCCGACAGTCTTGCCGATGGGCACGGAGAACGTGACGCCGTCGACCGACTTGACAACGCCCGTGTCGGTGAAAAAGTAGGTGTGCAGGTTGTCGAATTCGACCGCGTTGTTGGGGTCGTGCATCTCGGTCAGATACTCGGATTCGGGAACGTTCTTGCGCTTGCGCTTCTTTTCGAGCGCATTTGTGATCTTGCGGTTTTCTTTGGAAATGCGGCGGGATTCCTTTGCGGAAAGATAGCCGTCATTATGCTTCTTAGCCATTCAAATTCCCTCCTTTCTCAGCGCTTCATCTTCGGGTCGAACGCGTCGCGCAGACCGTCGCCGACGAAGTTGAAGCCGAGGACCGTCAGCATCAGGCAGATGCCGGCGGGGATCCAGATGAACCAGTAGCTCGTGAGGACGTAAGAGTTGGAAACGTCGTTCATGATGTTGCCCCAGGAGGCGAACGGGAACTTGACGCCGAGGCCGAGGAAGCTGAGCGTTGCCTCGGTGATGATGGTGGAGCCGAGGCTCATCGTGCAGTTGACGATGAGCTGCGGGATGACGTTGGGGATCAGGTGACGGAAGATGCGGCGCGAAACGCTGATGCCGCAGGCCTCCGTCGCGGTCATGAACTCCTGCTCGCGCAGGGAGAGGATCTGGCCGCGGACGAGACGGGCGATACCCGGCCAGCCGAGGAAGCCCAAGATCAACATTAAGTAGAGCATTCGGATCTGCGGGTCGACGCGCATGCCGTCCATCGCTGCGCCCAGAATGATGATGAGCGGGGTGGAGGGGATGCAGTAGAAGATATCGACGATACGCATGATGAGGTTATCGACCCAGCCGCCGAAGTAGCCGGAGACGCCGCCGAGCACCACGCCGAGCGCCGCGGAGATGATGACGACGATGAAGCCGATCATCAGCGACACGCGGCCGCCGTACATCAGGCGGGTGAGCATATCCATACCGTTTTTATCCGTACCGAGCCAGTGCGCGGAGTCGGGGAAGGAATAGGCGTCGAACACGCGGGTGGACGTGCCCTCCTTGATCGACCACTGGTACTTGGCGGGATTGTATTCAAGCTTGATCTCGCGCTCCTGACCGGCGTCGTTCACATAGGTGTACTCGGTCTCACCGTTTTCGACGGCCTGCTGCACGCGCTCTTTGAAGTCCTTGGTGATGACCGTGCCGCTGACCTTGGACTGGATGACAAAGCGGCTGATGTAGGCGATCTCCTCGCCATTCAGCATGACGCTGTCTTCATCAAGCGTATAGGTTTTGCCGCTGGCCGTAAACTCCGCTTCGCCGTTGGCGTGCGCCTTGAGGGCGTTGAAGCTGAAGTTGAAGCCGAACTTCTGGCTGGGGTCGTTGGCGCTGATGATGTCCTTATAGGCAATGGCAAGGAGTCTGCCGCCGCTCGAGACGGAGTAGAGTGAGTCGCCCTCCTCGGTCACGTCGTAGGTGACGCCCTTGTAGGAGAAGCTGTCGTCCTTGCCCATGTGCAGCGTGAGCTGCGCCTGGAGGATCGTGCCGAACTCCTGGCCGTCGGCCACGAGATAGCGGTACTCGGTGTTCTTGCTCATGGCGGCGTATTCCTTGAGCTGGATATCGTCGCGGTAGAAGACCTCGTCCTGCCCGTAGGGGCTGATGAGGCCGCCGATGAAGGAGAAAATGAACATCACGGCGAGGATCGTCAGACCCACGACCGCGAGGCGGTTGCGGAAAAAGCGCTTGGCGACCAGCGTGCCCGGGGAAAGGACCTTGACGCGGCGGTCGTCGTTGAGGGAAAGCTGCTCGGGGGAGCCGCTCTCCTGCTGATCGGTGATCTTCTTTTCTTCAGACATGGATTAGCGCCTCCTTTCTTACGCGATGCGCACGCGGGGGTCGACCACCGCGTACAGGATGTCGGAGATCAGGTTGCCCAGCAGGGTCAGGATCGCCAGGAACGTCATGTAGAACATGGAGAAGGGGATATCGCCCGCGACCATCGCATTGTACGAGATGAAGCCGATGCCGGGGATGGCAAACAGCGTCTCTGTGATCAGCGCGCCGGCAAAAAGGCCGGGCAGCGAGCCGCCGATGAACGTCACGAGCGGGATGAGCGTGTTGCGGAAGGCGTGGTGATAGATGACCTTATGCTCGGAAAGGCCCTTGGCGCGGGCGGTGCGGATGTAGTCGGCGTTGAGCACCTCGAGCATGTTCGTGCGCACATAGCGCATCCACGGGCCGATGGAAATGAACACCAGCGTCACGATGGGCAGCACCAGATGCTTTGCCATATCGAGGATCTGGCCGAACTGGCTGAGGGAGTTGAAGTCACGTCCCGTCAGGCCGACAAGGTCGAACCAGCCGAGCTTGATGCAGAAGATGAGCTTTAAGAGCGTCGCGAAGAAGAACGTCGGCAGCGACATACCCAGCAGTGCGACCGTCGTGACGGTGTAGTCAGTCACGCTGTACTGCTTGGTGGCGGCCACGATGCCGAGCGGCACCGCGATGAGAAGCTCGAACACGAGCGAGATAGCGCCCATGATGAACGAGACCCAGATGACCTCGTTGAACTTCTGGATGACGGGCACGGTATACTTCCAGCTGTCGCCGAAGTTGCCGGTGCACAGGTTCTTGAGCTGGACGAAAAAGCCGGGGATGAGGCCCAGGTCCAGGCCGTATTGTGCGTTGAGCTGTGCCAGCCACTCCTCATAGGGCTTGGAGCCGGGAGCCTGCGAGAGCTGCCGCGCCATATTCTCCACGTAGGAACTGGGCATGCAGCGCATAAGCAGGTAGATGATGAATGTCACAAAAAAGAGGATCACCACCGACAGCAGCAGGCGTTTTACCAGATATTTGCGCATAGAATCCCTCCGTTTTTTGATAACGGCCGCCCCGCGCCCGGGGTCTTGTCGCCGTTTCGGGTTTGATATGTCTCTCTCTGCATATCAGCCAAATGCTCCGATGCACCGGGGCATTTGGATCATAGGCAGATGTGCCTGAGGCAGGCTACCCCGCGGCAAAAGCCGCAGGGTAGCCATGCGCCTAAGTAACGTTTTTGTGCAGCGACGGAGCTTACTGCAGGTCGAGCAGCTCGATGTCGTTGTACCAGGTCCAGTAGGTCGTGATATCAGGCGTCACGGTGTCGAGGTTGACACGCTTGGCGGAGAAGATCACGCAGTTCTGGCGCTGATAGATGGGGATCTCGACCGCCCAGTCGGCCACGATGTCAAGGCACTGCTTATACAGGGTCTTGCGGTAGGTCTGGTCGGTGGACTGACGAGCCATCATGATGAGCTCATCGAGGTCGGCATCCTTGATCCAGTAGGACTTCTCGTTGGAGCCGCCCTTGCTGTGATAGATCTGGAACATATCCGGGTCGGGCGTGGCCTGCCATGCCATGGCGAACATGTCGGCAGTACCGGCGTTGATCGCGTTGGTCATCTCGGCGAAGTTGGACATATCGGAGACGATCAGGTTGAAGCCGATCTCCTTGAGAGCGTCGGACGCGAGGGTCAGAGCCATGAAGGAGGGGTGGTCGCCCTTGCCGCTGCCGCCGACCATGACTTCAGCGTCCATGCGGCCGCCGGCGGGAGCAGCGGTGATCTTGCCGTCAGCGACGGTGTAGCCGGCAGCCTCGAAGTAGCCGAGAGCGGCCTGCTTGGCGGCGGCGTACTTGTCGTCGGTGCTCATGCCTTCGGTGTAGATGTCGTTGCCGTTGACGTCAACGGAGAAGGCGACCTTGTAGCCCTCATCGGTAACGCGCGGAGCGGCCCAGGAGGTGTCGGAGATGGGGTAGTTGATAACGTTGGCGAACTCACCGTAGTAGGAGTCGACAGCGACATCGCGGTAAACGGCGATAACCGTGGCGATGGCCTTACGCAGATCCTTGGAGGCCTCATCACCGCCGTTGCCGTCGCCGACCTTCACGCGGTTGGCGTTGAAGCCGACATAGCCGTAGCCGAGGTTGGCGACGAGGTCGGTCTGGATGGTATCGCCGGAGATCTCGCCGTTAGAGTTGGCTTCCTTGATCTGCTCGGCAGCTTCCTTGGAGTAGGAGGGGTCGGTCACGTCGATCGTGCCGGAGACAACGCCGGGGATCTTGTCTTCATCCTGCATCTCGCGCCAGATGACGGTGTCGATCTTGGGCTCGCCCTTCCAGTAGGTCGGGTTCTTCTGCAGGGTGACAGCGCCGTTGGACCAGCTCTCGAAGGTGTACGGGCCGGAGCCGACAGGCGTGGAGGTCACGGACTTGACGTGGGACAGATCGCCCTTGACAAAGCCGAACATGTTGTTGTCGTAGTCATACTTGTCAGTCTCGCCATAGTAGTGCATGGGGCACACGGTGACGGGGAGCTGATAGATGGCGGTGGCGTTGACCTCGGTGAGGGTGACGGTCATGGAGTAGTCACCGGTCTTGACGATACCGGCAACGTTGGGAGCGGACTCGCCGGTCTGGACGGCGACGGTATAGTCGTTGTAGGCGTCGCCCAGCTCGGCCTCGAGGAAGGAGGAGATGCTGGTGCCGGCGGTCTCAGCGTTGATACCGTCATCGGAGATGTCGTAGCCGTACTTAGCAACGATGGCAGCCCAGAAGTCTTCGACGGTCGCGTCATCGGCGAGCTCGAAGCCCCAGTTGCCAGCCTGCGCGGCGACGGAGTCGTCAGCGGTGGCGTAACCAGCGGCGACCACGTAGTCAAGGATCTCCTGGGCGAACTTCGCGCCGGCGGCGCTGAAGGCGGTCCAGTAAGCGTTGTACTGCTCTTCGGTGTAGAAGTCGTTGGCGGCGTAGGCGTCAGGACCGGCGGCGAGGATCAGGTTCTGCACAGTGTCCATACCGCTGCGATAGGCTTCCAGACCCTTGATGGGCAGGGAGTACAGCGTGGAAACGCCGTCATAAGCGGGGTCAAGCAGGACATAGTAAGAGAAGATGACATCGTCGATGGTCATTTCCTCACCGTCGGAGAACTTGACGCCCTCTTTCAGCGTGATGTTGTAGTCGACCGTGCCGTCGCTGTTTTCAACGATGTCGCAGTCGGCAATGCCCTTGTAAGTATAGTCGGTGCCGTTGTAGGGACGGACGTCGCCCTCGATGCCCTTGAGGACGACAGAGCCCTCGCGGTCGACGAGAAACAGAGGGTCGAAGACCATACCCATGACCTGGTTTTCATAGTCATTGGTATAGAAGAAGGGGGAGAACTTACCGTCGAAGTTCTGCGTGCCGACAACAAGCGTCTTGCCGTCGGTCTGGCCGTCGTCCGTCTTCTTGTCGCCGCAGCCGGCCAGAAGACCAAGACACATGACCAGAGAAAGGATCAGTGCAAGTGTTCTTTTCATTGAATCTACTCCTTTATAAATTTTTGCCAAAACGGGTCGCCCCGTGCAGCACAAAGTAAGGTGCCCGCGCGTATACACGCGCGGAAAGGGGAGTACGCCTCCTATGGACATCTGTGCGCCGAAAAACAGCGTGTAGAATTTTTTTGATTATAGCATGAAAAGATGTATATTGTACAGAGTAAAATCTTAGGAGTTATTTTTTTTAGGCAATTTGTCCCATTCTGCCTGCATAATTTCGGCGCGCAGAACAAGGACACTCAGTAGGGCTATCAGCTTCAGCAGGACATAGAGCAGCGCGAAAAACGTCTGTCCTGCGTGGTCATTGACGAAAAAGAAGATCAATTCGCACACGACGCCAAGGCTCGAAAAGACCGCCGTGACCGCCGTTCGCACGGGCAGAACGGCCACGCTTTTTTTGTAGTTGTACTCGCGCACCGTGCTCCAGTCCGTTCCGAGCTTTGCAAGCGCCCAGATGACGCTCACCGCGCCCAGAAACTCGCCGAGGTAGGGGAGCAGAACGTAAAAACAGTTCTGCATCCCCGGCGCAGGAATGCACCCGCCCGCGGCGACCGCAACGGTCAGAATGGCTGCCATTCCCCACACGGCGCGCTTAGATCTGCGCTGCTTTGCATCATCGCTTTGGCAGGCATAGAGTGCCCCGTCGTAAACATATTCGCCCGCGACGTTCAGATGAAAGTCGTTCAGGTGCTCGCGGCGGTTGTGTTTTTTGTGCTGTTCGCCCATTATTCGATGCCCGTGAGGTCAAAGTCCGCGAGGGCCTTCTCCGCCTCGGCGCACACGCCGCGAAGGCACGCTTCGTCAAACGGACTCTCAAGGCCGGCGTTTTTGAGAAGGTCGGTGAACGTCCGGCTGCCGCCCTGCACGGTGTAGGCCATGTAGTGCTGCCAGGCGTTTTTCATATCCTTGCGGATCATCGCCCAGAATTCGAGCGCCACGGTCTGGGCAAGGCAGTAGTCAATATAATAGAAGGGGCTCGAATAGATGTGGTGCTGGCGCTGCCAGCCCATGCCCTCGGAGTAGAACGGGATCTCGCCGTCGAGCTTCATCCACGGCATATAGACGCCGAGCAGCTCCTTCCACACGGCGTGGCGCTCCGCGGGCGTCATCTCCGGCTTTTCGTAGACGATGTGCTGGAAGTGGTCGACCATCGTGCCGTAGGGGATGAACGTCAGCGCGCCGGAGAGGTGGCTGTAGAGGAACTTTTTCGCGTCGGGGCCAAAAAAGCCGTCTGCCCATGGCTCGGCGAAGAATTCCATAGACATTGAGTGGACCTCGCAGGCCTCCATGCTCGGCCAGATGTAGTCGATGGGGATGCGCTTGCGGTTCGTCCAGGCCTCGAAGGCGTGACCGGCCTCGTGCGTCACGACCTCGACGTCGTGCTGCGTGCCGTTGAAGTTGGCGAAGATGAACGGCACCTGATAGTCCATGATGCTCGTGCAGTAGCCGCCCGCCTGCTTGCCCTCGGTCGAGAGCACGTCGAGCAGCTCGTCGCGCAGCATCGTTTCGAAGAACTCCTTCGTCTCGGGCGAGAGCTCGCTGTAGAACTTCATACCCTGGGCGAGAATGTCGTCCGGCGTGCCCGCGGGGCGGGGATTGCCGGAACGGAATTCGAGCGCGTTGTCGGCAAAGCTCATCGGATACTGCTTGCCCAGACGCCTGGCCTGCTCGCGGTACACCTTGTCCGCCACGGGGACGAGATACTTGACGACCGCCTCGCGGAACTTCTCGACATCGTCTTTCGTATAGCAGTTGCGGCCCATGCGGTAGTAGCCGAGCGTGGTATAGCCCTCGTAGCCGAGCTTTTTGCCCATCGCGTCGCGGAGTTTTACGAGCTTGTCGTAGAGCTCGTCGAATTTTGCCTGATTGTCCTTGTACCACTGGCCCTCGGCCTTCCACGCGGCAAGGCGCTTTTCATCGTCAGCGCAGGTCTTGAACGGGGAGAGCTGCGAGAGGGTGTAGACCTTGCCCTCGAACGGGATCTGCGCCGAGGCGAGCAGCTTTTCATACTCCTGCGTCAGCTCGTTCTCCTGCTGCATCTCGGGGATGATCTCGGGGGAGAAGGTCTTGAGCGCGATCTCGGCGTTCAAGAACATCAGATCGCCGAACTCCCCGGCAAATTCCGCGCGGAACGGGCTTTCGAGCATCGCCTTCGTCCACGCCTGATTGTACTCCTCCAGCTCGGGGAAGAAGCCGTTCCAGAATTTCTCTTCCGCGTCGTAGAATTCATCGCGCGTGTCGATCGAGTGGCGGACGCTCGCAAGCGTCGAGGCGGTGGAGATGTGCTTGGCCTGCTCCTGCTGGGCGAGAAAGACCTCGCGGGCCTCCTCGTAGCTCTTGGCGGATTTGAGCTGCTCGGTCAGCTCCCTGAGGTGCTGCTTGGCTTTCTCGGGATCGGGGCGGGTGTAGGTCATTTCGGAAAATTTCATGTTGTTTCCTCCATCAAATTTTTATTGTTACATTTCTTATTCTTGCCGGTTATAGATCGCGGACACGTCCCTGCGTCCGCCGCCGATGACGACGACCGCCGCGGCCGCCGTGACGAGCATGAAGCCCGTCAGCACGCCGCGCACGGGGAGAAACGCCACCAGCGCGCCCGCGAGCAGATTGCCCGTGAAGCTGCCGACGGTGTTGAGCATGTTGAACGCGCCGTTGAAGCGGCCCTTTTTCTCGTCGGGCACGTAGCTCTGCGTGGCGGAGATGCGGATGGTGTAGCTCGTCACGCCGAGGATACCCGTTAAAAAGCACGAGACCATCATCACCGGCAGCGGGCAGTAGAGATAGAAGCCCTCACACAGCGAGATGACGACATAAACCATCAGGGCAATGGAATACTTATGCTGCACAGGCAGCTTGATTTTATAATGAATGCCGCCGCCGATGGCGCGGCCGAAGATCGCCATGCCCCAGACGAGCATATAGATGTATTCGCCGTTATCGAATGTCGACTTGAAGTACGGCAGCGTGATGACCTGCGACGCGCCCGAGGCCAGCATGCTGAATGTGAAATAGATGGCCACGCGCAGAAGCCCCTTTTCACTCATCAGATAGCGAAAGCCCTCTTTGATGTCGCGCAGGAGCTGGCGGCCCGAGGAATGCTGCTCTTCGAGCGCGAGCGCGGCACGCTGCTTTTCGATGTAGTGTTCCTCGGCGCGGATCTGCGTCTCCGCCGTCGCGGCGATGAAGAAGCACAGCGCGTTGATGCCGAGCAGCGGCGCAATGCCGAAGAGATTATAAAAGTACGTTGCGATCGGGATGATGAGCGCCGAGAGCGTCTCCAGCACGCTCGCGATGGAGTAGGCCTTGGAGTAGTTCCCCTCAGAGATCAGCAGGGGATAGAAGCTGTCGTAGGCGACATAGTAGATGCTGTTGATCGAGCCGATGATAAAGCAGAAGAACGCGAGCATCGGAAAGCTGAACCAGCCGCGGCTCAGGATCAGTGCAGCGACAAGGTAGACCCCGGAGGAAAGGAAGGCCAGCGTGTAGATCGTCTTCTTGCGCGAAAAGCGGTCGAGGATCGCGCCCGAGAAGATCGGCATGACGATCTGCGGCAGCGTAAATGTCGCAATATAGATGGCATAGAGCAGGTTCGAGCCCGTGTAGTCCAGCACAAGCAGGCTCAGCGCGAAGCCGGACATCGAATTGCCCAGCATCGAGATCACGCTGCCCAATGTGATGATAGTGAAATCCCGCGTCCACAGCGGTGAGACCGGAACTGGCGCGGGAGAAGAGGATTCGTTCATAGAAATAGCCTCCTTCCGGCTTAAGAGCGCAAACAAAAGCCCGCTCGATGCGGGAGGGGGGACGGAAATCAACTGTATTATAAAGGATTTCGATAAAAGAATCAACTATAATTCCACCAAATATGGACAAATGTACAAATGCTGCCCCCGTTTTGTGCGGCACAGAGGGAGTGTCCGCTTGCCGAGAAGCATGACGTGTGCTATAATACCGCCAAACAAAAATAAACTGTGGAGGACATCACCATGCAACATGCACCGGCAAGAGAACTGCTGCATTTTATCAAAAATAGCCCCACCTGCTACCATGTGACCGAGAACATCCGCCAAAAGCTCCTCGCAAACGGCTATACCGAGCTTTCCGAACGCGAACGCTGGGAGGTAGCCCCCGGCGGGAAGTATTTCGTCCGCCGCAACGGCTCGAGCACCATCGCCTTCCGCGTGCCGGAGATGATCGACGGCGGCTTCGCCATGGCTGCGGCGCACTCCGACTCGCCAGCGTTCCGTTTAAAAGAGCATCCCGACCGCCGCAGCGCGCATTATGTCCAGCTCTCGACCGAAAAATACGGCGGCATGCTGATGTCCACGTGGTTCGACCGCCCACTCTCCGTCGCGGGCCGCGTCTTCGTGCGCGCAAACGGCGAGATCGTCGAAAAACTCGTGAGCGTCGACCGCGACCTGCTCGTCATTCCCAATGTCGCCATCCACATGAACCGCACGGCGAACGACGGCATGAAGTACCTCGCGAATATCGACACGCTGCCGCTGCTCGGCGGCAAAGACAGCGGCGGCATCCTGCCCATCGTCGCCAAAGCCGCGGACGTTGCAGAAAACGACATCCTCGGCAGCGACCTGTTCCTCTACTGCCGCGGCGAGGGAACGCTGCTTGGCGAGAACGAGGAGTACATCCTTTCTCCCAAGCTCGACGATCTCGAGTGCGCCTGCGGCTGCCTCGAGGGCTTCCTTGCGGCGAAGGAGAGCAGAAATATCGCCGTCTGCTGCATTTTCGACAATGAAGAGGTCGGCTCGTCCACCAAGCAGGGCGCGGGCTCGACGTTCCTGCGCGACACGCTGCGCCGCATCGCCCTGTGCCTCGGAAAGGACGAGCAGGAGCTCCAGATGATGCTCGCGCGCAGCTTCCTCGTCTCGGCGGACAACGCGCACGCCCAGCACCCCAACCACGGTGAATACGCCGACCCCGACAACTGCCCGTATATGAACGAGGGCGTCGTCATCAAGTTCAACGCCAATCAGCGCTACGCGACCGATGGCCGCTCCTGCGCTATTTTCCGCGCCGTGTGCGAAAACGCGGGCGTTCCCACGCAGGTCATGTCCAACCGCTCCGATCTTCCCGGCGGCTCGACGCTCGGCTCGATCTCCGATACGCTCGTGCCGGTCAGCACGGTGGACATCGGCCTGCCCCAGCTCGCGATGCACTCTTCGTGGGAGACCGCGGGCGTGCAGGACTATGAATTCCTGATCCGCGCGATGACGGAGTATTTCGGCAGCGCACTGTAAGAGACCTGCCGAAACGGTAGACAAAAGCACGGAAACATGCTAAAATAAAACGATTTTTGATCAAATACGCTTTCAACGACAGAAAGGAAATATATCATGGACGTTAAGGAAATTCTCAAGCACGTTGACCATACCCTCCTCAAGCAGACTGCCACCTGGGAGGACATCAAGCAGATCTGTGACGACGGCATCAAATACGGCTGCGCGAGCGTCTGCATCCCGCAGACCTATGTGAATCACGCCGCGCACTACGTCGCCGAGCAGCAGCACTATGGCTTCGGCCAGCTGCCCATCTGTACGGTCATCGGCTTCCCCAACGGCTACACGCCCAGCGGCATCAAGTGCATGGAGGCCGAGTCCGCCGTCGCCGACGGCGCGACCGAGATCGACATGGTCATCAACCTCGGCTGGGTCAAGGAGGGCCAGTACGACAAGATCCTTCAGGAGATCAACTCTGTGAAAATCTCCTGCCACGGCAACATCTTAAAGGTCATCATCGAGACCTGCCTGCTCACCGACGAAGAGAAGATCAAGCTCTGCGAGGTCGTCTCCAACTCTCACGCCGACTACATCAAGACCTCCACGGGATTTGCCGGCGGCGGCGCGACCCGCGAGGACGTTGCCCTCATGGTGAAGCACATGACGGGCGGCAAGAAGGTCAAGGCCGCCGGCGGCATCGGCAGCTTACAGGATGCCGAGGACTTCCTGAACCTCGGCGCCGACCGTCTCGGCACGTCCCGCATCGTCAAGGCGGTGAAGGAACTCGAGGCCAAGGGCCAATTCTGAGAAAGAGGAGGGCTTTTCTATGCCGACTCCGCACAACAGCGCCGTAAAAGGCGATTTTGCCAAGACTGTTCTGATGCCCGGCGACCCGCTGCGCGCAAAATTCATCGCCGAAACATTTTTAGATGAACCAAAGCTCGTCAACAACGTCCGCGGCGTGCAGGGCTACACAGGCACCTACAAGGGCGTTCCCGTCAGCGTGATGGCCAGCGGCATGGGGATGCCGTCCATCGGTATCTACTCCTACGAGCTGTTCACGCAGTACGATGTCGAGAGCATCATCCGAGTGGGTTCGGCGGGCGCGCTGCAAAAGGACTTGAAGCTCGGTGACGTGGTCGCGGGCATGGGTGCGTGCACCAACTCGAACTACGCCGCGCAGTACGGCCTTGGCGGCACATTTGCCCCCATCGCGGACTTTCAGCTGCTCTCCGCCGCCGTTGAATCGGCGAAGGAGCTCGGCGTCCGCATGGACGTCGGCAACCTCTACTCGTCCGACACGTTCTACGACGCGTCGAACCCGTCGCTCAAGTGGGCGGACATGGGCGTGCTCGCCATCGAGATGGAGGCCGCCGCCCTCTACTGCAACGCCGCCTATACGAAAAAGCGCGGACTTTCCCTCTGCTCGATCTCCGACAATATCCTCACCGGCGAGGAGCTTTCGCCCGAGGCGCGGCAGACGAGCTTCACCGCCATGATGAAAATCGCGCTCGAAACAGCCGTAAAGATGGCGGCAGAATCCTAAAAGTAAGGAGATTATCATGCCATGCGCGTGATCGATATTGAAAACATTGTGACCAACATGAAGGACGATGCCCGCTTCGTCCTGCGCTGCGAGGAGGTCTTTCACGACAAGATCAGCTCCGCCGCGGCGAGCATTTTAATGAACAAGGGGCAAAAGCCCATCGTCTGCCTGACGGGCCCGAGCGGCTCGGGTAAGACGACGACGGCGATGCGCCTGCGCGAATACCTCGAAAACCTCGGCGTCAAGGTCTGCATGCTCAGCATGGATAACTTTTTCCTGCCGCTTGATCAGCGTCCGCCCGAGGCGAGCGACTGGGAGTCGCCCTACTGCGTGAACCGCGATTTACTCATCGAGGATATCCACCGCCTGATGGACGGCGAGCTCGTGGAGCTGCCGGTCTACGACTTCAAGGCAGGCGGCGTCGGCGGCTACAAGCCCATGCAGGGCGACAAGGACGCCGTCATCATCGCCGAGGGCATCCACATGCTCAACCCGCTGATTTTCGACCAGCTCAGAAGCGAAGCTACGGGCGTTTACGTTGCCCCGCGTACGCGTATCATCACGCACAAGGACCGCATCGTTCGTCCCGAGCAGCTGCGCGTGGCGCGCCGCATGATCCGCGACTATCAGGGCCGCGGGCACTCCCTGCGCCAGACGGTCGAGCGCGCCGAGAGCGTGGACCGCGGCGAGCGGAACTATATCATGCCCAATAAGCCCAACGCGGGCATCCACATCGACACCTTCCACGACTACGAGCCGTGCATCCTCGCGCGCTATCTCAAGGACATTCCGGAGTTCTACAGCCAGCTGGACGATACCTTTATCGCAGAGCACGGGCTGAGCGACCTCTTCGACGTTGTCAACTCCGTGCCGCCGCTTCGGACCGACTATGTGCCGCGCGATTCCATCGTGCGCGAGTTTGTCGGCGGCAGCTGCTTTGAGTATTAAATGGTCAAAAACTGACAACAAAGAGTAATTGAAAAGAAGAATTATCCGGAACGGAATCGAAATTTACCCCGTTTCGGCGAAAAAAGGGGGAAGGAAGCATGCATTCTGACGAGCGGCGAAAAGCCATTGCCGATGTGCTGCGCGCGTCGGACGCGCCCATCAGCGCCTCCGCGCTGGCGGAGAAATTTTCAGTCTCGCGGCAGATCGTCGTGGGCGATATCGCGCTGCTGCGCTCTGCGGGCGAGGAGATCCTCGCCACGCCGCGCGGCTATGTGACGCCGAAGGAGGCGCGCGGCATCATCCGCCGCATCGCCGTGAAGCACCCGCCGCAGGAGATGGAAGCCGAGCTCAACACCATCGTCGACAACGGCTGCACGGTGATCGACGTCATCGTCGACCACCCCATCTACGGCCAGCTCACCGGCCCGCTGCAAA
>OGFF01002210.1_pt1 | contig 17537 bp, 10 predicted proteins | sample 1570751 | NCBI WGS metagenome assembly OGFF01 (sample SAMEA2581951, study PRJEB24529) | metagenome | biome: Human gut stool | place: China | collected 2011 | reverse complement strand
TTTTCATGTTCGCACCGCCGCCGCGGCCACAGTCCAGCACCCTGGCGTCCGGCGCAGCATTCAGAAATTGAAGCCCCCACCGCGCCACAGGGCTGTGACCCAAATTCATCATGGCGACCATGAGCTTCCCGCCGAGGCCCACAGGTTTGCGGGTGTTTTCAAAGAATGACATCTTCTACAACTCCTTTTCCAGAACGATGATCTTATTGGAAATATTCCGCACGGCGGGCAGCCTGTCCAGCAGCTTGTAAACTGGCGCAAATGCCGCCATGCCCTCGGTTAAGCTGTGTTCCTCCACAAACCGAAAATCCGGCAGCAGTTCGGCAAGTGCTTTCCCATTCTTGATTCCCCAGTTGAATTTTGCGTTGCTTGCGTCAATGGATTTTTCCTTGAAGTGCCGCACCATCGCAGGATTCATGGTTTCCACAAATACAGTGGCTTGGGAAAAACGGCTGGAAATCAACGCAAAAATTTGCTGCACATCTTTTGCGTTCAGGTACATGGTCAGTCCCTCAATGACGATCAGCACCGGCACATTTTGCTCCTTGATTTCGCTGCCCCAGTCTTCCATGGCGGACATGGCAATCTGCGAAATCGTGCCGCTTTCCGGCAGAAGCTTTTCCCGCACCGCCATCGTTTCCGGCAGGTCGAGGTTATACCAATGTGCGTAACCCGACATCCGGTAGCACCGGGTATCCAGCCCGCAGGCGATGTTGACCACCACCGCGCCGGGGTGCGATGCAAGCCATTCCTTCGTCATCCGGTCGAGCACGATGGTGCGGGCGATAACGCCGCTGTGCATGGCCGTATCCTTGTCCGCAAGGGAAAAATCGTAGTCCAGCTTCTCGATGGTCTCCTCCGCCTTTGCATCGTGGATCGCGCCGCGGCCCCGGCTCTCTTTCGCCCTTGCGTAAAGGGTTTGCAGCATGGTCTCCGGCACGCCGGAGAGCTTGATTTTTTCTCTCATGTTATGCTTTCCTCCGATTGCATAGTCAGAAATTTTTCCGCATACCGGCAGAATTTTTCCGGGTGCACCATCACCAGCTCCGCATGGGCCATCTTGGGGATGCCATGGATGCGCGCCTTAGGAAAATAGCGCTTGATGAACCGGATATCCCGCCTGCGATCCTTCTTTTCGTCGTCGCCGTACCAGTAGGTGATTTTCGCACCGATTTTAGCGGAGCGCTTCGGAAGCGCATAGTTGTTGGCAGACCAGAATGCATTGCGGATCGTCCGATCGGAAAAGGTTTTGAGATAGGCTTCCATGGCGTCGTACTCCTTTTTGGGGTCGTGCTCTGCGGGGGTGAACCGTTCCGGCGGAAAGGCCGCTTCCAGAATTTTTCGGCTGTTCGCCGCCATTTTAAAGGACACAATATCCCGCCAAAGCAGCAGCTTTCGCACCGGGTAGAGCAGCTGATAGGGCGTGATCCCGCCGTCGATGATGGCCCGGTCGATGGGCATTTCCCCCAATGCCAGCATACGGGTCAGGCAGGCGCCGCCCATGGAGCAGCCATAGGCCCCACCCAGACGGGAGACGCCGTGGCTCTTCAAATAGGAGATCACCTCGTCCACGGTCTGCTCGACTGAGGTGAAATCCCCGGGATACTCCGGCTGATGGCCGTCATACACCACCTGAAAAACATGCCATCTCTGAGAAAGCAGCGTGATCGTGTCGGCAAAAGCCCATACAGGCTCTGCCGTGCAGGGGAAAAACAGCAGCGTCCGCTCCTGCGCCTGCCCGTGTTCCAATACCTGCATGGCTCACCCCTCCGATTTCACGCACTCTGCGTAGGTCAGCGGGAAGGATGCTTTCAGCACGGTGCTTTTCCGCACCGTCCAGCCGTTTTCCCGCAGGAACGAAAGGTAATCTGCACTCGTCCACTTGCTGTGCAGCGGAAAGCCTGCCAGCTTCATAAAAAATGCTTTAACCTTTCCGAAGAAAGCGTTATCCGCATGGGTAAAGGTGGGCGCGACCAACACGCCGTCGTCCTTCAGCACGCGACGAATTTCAGAGAGGGCTTTCTCCGGTTCCGGTACAATGTGCAGCGCATTGGCCACGATCACCACATCGAAAGACTGGTCGGCATAGGGCAGATGGAACATATCCTGCACCGAAAAATAGAGTTTCGCAGATTTTACGCCCTGTTTCGCCTGCTCGATCATCTCTTTGGAAGCGTCGGTAGCTTCAATATGGTCAGCAGAGCGGACGATATGCTTGGCAATCCGCCCTGTGCCGGTGGCCAGCTCCAGCACGGTTTTTTGCCGCACCACAGGGCGCAGCAGCTCGTACAGCCGCTCGTAAGCCGCTGCATCCTTGCGCATGAAACGGTCGTACCGTCCTGCGTTTCTATCCCAAAAGGTTTTTGGACTTTTCATCACTATTCCTCTTTTTGATTAGCATAAGCTAACTATCATATATAGAGACTTGTTAGAGAATGCTAACTGCGTTGTTTTTGAAAAGCCGCATTTCTGCGGCTTTTCCTTTGTCCTTATAATAGCAAGCATCACTGCTCCTGTCAAGATTTTGCAGCACGGACCATTTCAAAATTCCGACAACCGGACATTCTTTACCTGCAATCGCATTTGTGGGATGATTAATTTATGGAACAAAAGCCAATAAAGCCATACAAGCAGTTAAAGCAAAAGCAGAAAGCAAAAATTTCCGACTATATGTATTTGGAAACACAATGATAACCAGATACAGCACATAGTATATGGTCCCCATGGCAAAGCAGGCATAGGCGAGAGATAAAATCAGGAGGCTTCGGTTCCTGTGCCGAATGGAAAGAATACCGGCAGCGACACAGGCGCAGAGCAGCACCGTGATCTGAAAAAGGTTATCAATGAGTTCAAAGTTCTCCATCTCCGGCATCTTCCTGCTTCTGTCGTTCACATCTCCGATGCAGACGGTATCCGTAATTTTACAAGATGCGAATGGGGTTGTCTCACGAAAAGCAGCCCGTTAAAACGCAAAGGCCCGGCTCTTGCGCAAGAGCCGGGCTGTGGGGCGATTGGCTGTTACAGCGCCGGTGGTGTCCACAGGTCGCTGCTGCCGCCGGAGGAGCCGCCGCTGCTGCCGCCGCTTTCCGGGGCGGGGGTTACCACCAGCGGAGTCTGGCGCAGGGTGGCGGAGGCGGCGTAGAACCGCTCCCCATCTGCCTGGACCAGGGCGGTGAGCCCTGCGTCCCAGAGTACCGTCAGGGGCTTGTTGGTATACAAAGTCTTGACTTCCTTGCCAAGGAGCAGATAGTGTTCGTAAAGCTTGCAGTTACTCCCCGCATACCCCTCCCAGGGGGTGAAGGTCTGGGCATCGGCCAGCCAGGCTGTGGGAATATAGGCGGTGGTGCCGTCAGACTCCAGGATGGCGGTGTAGCCCGGAAGCTCCGGGGCGGTGCCGGATTCCAGGACGGAAACCCTGTCCCCGTAGTCACAGAACCGGAGCACCAGGGGCACGCCGGAGACCTTCACCTTGGCCTCGCCGGTTTTCACCTTGTCAGCCAGGAGCCGGAGAGTGCCGGGGTGCATCAGAGTGATGTCGCCGCCGTCCTGGGGGCCGGAGCTGCCGGAGCCGCCGGAGCTGCCGGAGCCGTTGTCTGCCGGGGCCTGATAGGGGTAGCGGCTCTGCTGGGCCAGGGGTACGAAGCCGGTCTGTTCCCCTGCCTGTACATACAGGCAGTTTTCCAGTTCCTCCAGTACCTCCAATTTGGTATTGGTGGCCAGCTTTTCCAGGGGTTCTCCCAGGCAGGAGAAGTCCGGGTAGAGCCCCGCGTTCCACAGGGCATAGGCGGTGCGGCGCTCAAAGGGCTCATCCGGGAAGCGGAGAAAGCCCGTCCCTACAAGGCCCTGTTCCTTTCCCGCCGTGACCTTGGCGAAGGTTTCCTCATAGCCCGTGACCTCCAGGGTCTGCCCCCCCTCCAGCAGCAGACGGATCACCGGGATGCGGTCCCCCATGACCTGGACTTCCCTGGTTTTGGGTGCGGTGGTTTCCGGGGCGGTGGTCTCCGGCTCTGTGGCCTGGGTGGCAGGAGCCTCGGAGGCGGGAGACTCCGTTGTGGGTGCCTCCTGCCCCTTTCCGCAGCCTGCCGTCAGCAGACACAGGGCCAGAAGCAATAACAGGTATTTTTTCATTTGGTTTATCCTCCCTGCTCCGTCTTGCCGTAGACGGCATTGATGATCTTGTGTACGTACTTGTAGCCGGAGGAGCCGGGCTTGTAGGTATTCTCGTTTTGCTTGGCGATATAGCCGATGGACCGACTGACGCAGCCGCCGTAGAGGGTGACGGTTTCGCCGGTGGTCATGTCCTTCAGCTTGATATAGGGCCGCAGGGTCAGCGTATCCTTGCAGTCCTCCAGACTGAAGCCCACCAGGACGTTGGTATACTGGATCATCCCGTTCGCTCTGCTGAAAATCGGGTCAGCCTTGCCCTTTTTGTAGGCGAAGTTGTGGCTTTTGCTGTTTTCCAGGGTGGGGGTCCCGACTCCCCGCATGACCACGGTGCCGTATTCTTCCAGGGTGTAGCCCCCCAGGCCCCGGGCACCAGTCAGGGCCGTTCTCGCATTCTCGCCGATGCCGGTGATCATGCGGATGCCCTTGGTGCCGGTAAGGCGGATGGAGCAGCCGGCGTAGTTCAGAAGATTCGCAAACTCGGTGATTTCCTCGGCCTTCGCGCCGCCTTCCTGACGGGTAATACGGAACACCTGCATACCTATGGGATAGTTGGTGCAGGAGCCCGTCGGCGTGCCGTCCTTAAAGGAGTAGATGGTCAGCAGATCGCCGGTTTCCGGCAGGTTGACATAACGCGTACCGTTCATTTCCTCAATGGGATATTCCTTCCCATCGACGGTCACGGTGGTCTTGCCGTCAAATTCCGGTTTGCCCGTCACATCCAGGTAATTGGCAGGTATCTTGACGGTGAAGGTAACGTCTTCGGTTGTGCCTCCCCTGTAAATCACCGCAAAGCTGTGTTCACCGGGCTCCCGGCACTGCAAATACTCCGGCTTCAAAGCTATGGTAAACGGCGCATCCATCGAATCGCTGACTATCAGCATTGCTTTGCCAAGCGTTTTATCATTCTCCAGGCGAACACCGATAACTTTCCGGCTCTGGCCGTTGACGGTGAAGCTCAGGGACTTGCCGCTGCCCTTGTACCAGGTCTGGCCGTCGCCCTCGGTAATCGTCCAGGCGTTCAGTTGAGCTTCCAGCCGAACCAGCTTGTCAAGTTTCGTGCTGTCCCCCAGGGTCTTCTGGTGGTCGGTCAGGTCGCTGTAGGCTTGGCGGGCGGGCTTGATCTGGGTATCCTCCACGGTCTGCTGGTACGGCTCCACGGAATCCGGCAGGGCATCGATCTGCGCCTCTACCGCCGCCACTTGATCCAGAACCTGACGCAGCTGTGCAATCCGAGCCAGCGCATCGTTAATTTCCTTCTTCTCCGGCTCGGTGGCGTAGGTCACATCCAGACCCTTGAGGGTCGCTTCCACATCGTCCAGGGTGGCACGGTCTGCTTTGCGAATTGTGTCTTCCAGAATGCTGTCCAGGGGCTGAGTCAGGTCGGTAAGGGGCTTCATGTACACGGTGATGGTGGCCTCGTTGCCGCACCGGTCACCCACCGTGAAGGTATAGGAACTGCCGTTGTTTGGCAGCCGCAGCTTGATCGGATTCTCATTTCCGCCATTCGGAACCTCTCCGATTGCGCCTCCCGCCATATACCAGTCCGGCATACCGTCGTCATGAATCTCCATCTGCTGGGACACATAGTAGGTTTCCCCGTCCTTCACGCCGGAGAAGGTGGGCGGATTGCTCTCCTTGACCAGCTTGCCGGTGCAGGCGTAGCCCGCATTATTCGCCTTGTCCAGCGCCTTGGCGTAGAGGTAGTACTCCCCGTCCTCGGTGATAGACACCTTGCCTTGATTCGCCGGCCGCGCCCAGAAAGCGCCGTTCATTCCCTTCAGTTCCTCCAGGGTCAGGGGCTTGTCGGACAGGTAGTACCAGAAGTCGGCCACGCCGGAGACACGATCCGTTGCCGAAATCACAAAATCGCCGTTCACATAGTCGTCCGCCGGGTTCTTCTGGAAGCCCTCCCACTTGACATAGTAACCGCTGTCCTTACGCAGTCTGCCCCGGATGGAGGCTTGGGGTGCCACGTTGTCCGTCTTCACGCCGGTGACGGTGATGGTGATATCCTTTTCGGGGGCAGTCAGTGTGACCGCACCATCATTGCCGAGGGTCAGCTTCGTTTTCTCACTTCCGGCTTCCGCCCAGATGCCAAAATCTGCGGCCTTATACGCACCAACGGGATTCAGTTGGAAGGTCAGCGTCACATCCTCGTGCCAGTCCAGCTGGGTCTTGCTTGCCGTCAGGGTGTAGCCTTTCTGTTTGTCCGGCAGGGTGACTTTCAGCTTCCGGCCGGGCTGGACGGTGATCTCCTGAATAGCGGAGGGCAGGTAGTTCTTCGTCTCTGCCAGACGGATTTCATAGGTGACTCCCGGGGCAAGCGTCTTAAAGGTCTGACCCTGGGATGCCGGTATCGATTCAAAGGTCGTCTCGCCCTTCTCCCGGCTTTCATAACCCTCTGCGGAGGGCAGCAGGGTCACGCCGCCGTCGCCCTTGCCGGAGATGGTTTCGTTGACCACCGCAATGTTGGCGGTCTGGGCGGCCTTGTGAATCGTGACTGCCAGGCTCAAACTGGCTGTGGTGTGGTTGGTTCCTGCCGTCCAAGTCGCATACAGGATGTAGGTACCAGCGTCTACCGGATTCGCGCCTGGTTCCAACCCGGAATTATTACCTGTCTTCCAATGGTAGCTGAACGTACCGTCCGGGTGATTGGAGGTGAAGTTCTCGGCCTTGGGGGTGGGAACCGTGTCGCCGTAGGTAAACTCGGTGGGATAGTCCTTGTTTACCAGAATGCCCTTAGCCTTGGTCACGGTGATCTGAATGTCCTTACTCAGGGTGTAGTCCCCCGCGGTGACGGAAACCCGGTAGGTATGCTCGCCCACGTTCACGCCCGCAGGCAGGGTGAAGCTGGTTTCGACTTCCTCCGTAAAGGTCTGGACAGTGCCGTCGGACTTTACCTCCGCCCAGGCGTAGCTGGCAGTTCCGCCCTCGCTCAGCGTGGAGGAAGCGGTCAGGGTCACGGTCTGGCTCTCGCCGTAGGGGACAGTGGTTTTGTTGGCGGTGAGGGTCACGCTCTTGACGGGGGCTTCCTTCACAGCTACTTTTTCCAAGGATTGAATCGCGGCCGCATCTGCGGCGGAAATCCAGGTTCCGTCATGCGCAATGTAGGCACCGCCCTCGGGCAGCAGGTCTGCTACGGAGCCGATTTCAACCCACACTACATTGAAGTGGATGCTTCCGGCGGTATCGGCAATGGTCACCTTTGCGCCGTTCCACACCTCCAGCCTCTCCATTCTGGACATGTCACTGCCTCTGTTTACAATCTGCAAACTGCTTCCCTGACTGCATGTCAGGTCGCACGCCAGATTCTTGCCGTTCAGATCCAGGATGCCGCTTATCCTACCAAAGGGGTGACCTTCCTCCACGGGTATATCCTTCAGCAGCTTCAATGTGCCGCGCTTGCCATCGCAAATCTCGTCGAGTGCCGATAGGAAATCGGTATAACCGGCGGTCACGCCGTCCTTGGTCACGGTGGCCACAAAGCCTGTGGCATTGCAGTAGGTGCAGCGGCCGGAGCTATCCAGGCCGGTGTGGGGGCAGGGCTCGATGGTCAGGTTGTTAAGAATTTTGTCCTGGTCGGAGATGGCATGGTCATAGGGCAGGTATTCGCTGCCGCTCTTGGCCGCATAGCCGGATTTCAGCAGGCTCCCCAGGGTCATCTGGAAGCTCTCGAAGCTGTTCAGCCAAAGCTTGCCGATGGTGCCGCCCTGGAGCAGGATGGTGCCCTTGTTGTCGCTGCGCCAATTGCTGATATTCAGCGCACCCAGATGGCCGTCCCCGGTGGGGCCGACGAAGTCGCAGGCATTCTCAAGGTCGACAAACGCTACCGTTCCCGTCCAGCCGCTCATATCCAGCTGACCGCCGTCAGCGGCCTTCACGTTGAATCGGATCTCGCCGGAGCCGGTGATGACGAGCTTCGCCTTAGTCCCGTCGTCGGTATTGCCCTTCACTTGGATGGTCTGCCAGCCCGCCCGGGTAATATTGTGGCCGTTCAGGTTCAGGATGACTTTTTTACCGCCTTCGATATTTGCGCTCTTCGTCAGAACAAGATCGCCCAGCAGCTTCACGGTGGTGCCGTCCTCGGCGTTATTCAGGGCGGCGGCCAGGTCGGTGGTGTAGCTGACATTACCGTCCGCGTTCTCCACCATGACGGTCATGGTCAGGCCGCAGTTATCACAGGTGTAAACGCCGCCATTTTCCGTTACGTCCTCGTGGGGGCAGGGATAGCCGCAGACGGTGCACTTGCCGTTTTCATAATGGTCGTGGGGGCAGATCTTGCCGCACAGATCGCACATGCCGTCCGTCCAGTGCTCGTGGGGACAGGTGTAGCCGCAGGCGCACACGCCGTCCTCATCAAAGCTATCGTGGGTATGCGCCACCACATAAACCGTTCTATAGGCATACGGCTTTCTCTGAGAATAGACATCGAACAGCTCATCATCCTCATAGGCGAAGGTATAGCCCGGGGCCAGCAGCTCCGCCAGGGATCCGCTGTAGCAGTACAGTGCCCCGTTCCTTCCGCTATCTTCGGGGTTCTCGAATCGGCCGCCGCTGATCTGGATGGGTCCGTAAGCGGTCCGATCTTTCCATAGCTGGGGAGAATAGACGCCGCCCTGGATGGTCAGGCTGCCCTGGGACCCCACGTAGGCACCTATGGCCGCTCCTCTTACATTACGAACGCCGCCGGTGCCAATACTGTCTGTCAGTGTCACCTTGGCCGCATCCGTAATGCACAAAAGAACATTGCTCATTTCACCGGAAAGGGTATGGCCCCGCCAGTCAATGGTGAAGGTGCCGCTGTCGATGTAGAGGTTATTTTCCCCTGTCAGGGCCACGTCCTGGAAGAGGGTGAGGGTGGAGCCGGAGGCAGCCTTTGCCGCCTCAAGGGCTTCGGAGAAGTCGGCGAAATATTGTTTCCCCGCTTCTGTGTCAAGCGTCGCCGCCACGGTATACCCGCAGGGGCAATGGCCGCTGCTATCCGGAGTGTGCTCTGTGTGGACACCTACATGGAGCCCCACTGTTGCTCCCTGGCCGTCTCCCGGGTCATAGAGCGTATTGTCCGCGTCTTTATAATAGGCATACCCCGGAGCCAAAGAATCCCGCAGCGTAGCAGCAGCGCCCTCTATAAAGTGTATACTGGAGAAGCTGCCGCCCTTTAGGATCAGAGTATTCTGGCCCAGCAGCTGTAGGCCGTCGGTCTTACCCTCAAAACGTCCGCCCAGAATTGTCAGCGTTACGTTTGCGTTATTGAACACCCCTAGGCCCATACCGGAGTATTCCCAATCACTCGTTCCGGCAATGGTGCCGGTCTTCGCCGGAGAGCTGTCCAGAATGGTGGTGGGCCCCGCCTTCACAATCAGGCCTGAAGGGCCTTCCATTCGCTTTCCATTCAGGTCCAGGGTCAAGGGCACTTCCACACAGAAGGCCTCTTCTCTTTCCTTAACAACACAGTCTGCCAACAGCTTCACCGTCGCACCCGCGCCGTTGCGCAGCGCTTCCTCCAGGGTCCGATAGCCGGTCACGCTGCCGTCTGCGGTGGTCACATTGGCCTCATAGACCTGGCTTCCGCATTTCTGGCAGAGGCCGGTTTCGTCGCTGACGGTGCTGTGGTCACAGCTGCGGCCGCAGTCGCACTTGCCGTTCACATACTTGCATGTGTGCGCCACCACCTGGATTTTCCCCATGAGATTTTCCGGATTGGAGGCATCCACAATGCCCCGGTCATTCCGGAAGGCGAAGCCATCGTCCAGAAGCTCCAGGGCCCGGTCGACGCAGGCAGAATCCAGCCCCCCATCGAAGTGTCCGCCCCGCAGGTGGGTGGTGCCGTGGAAGGCAACCGGCTGCTCAAAGCGCGTGTTCTCTCCCTGTACGGTCAGCTCAAACTGGGCGCTAATGAGCGTATCCTTATAGTGAATATTCTCCAGAATCAGCTTTCCGCCGGCAACGGTCTGAATCACTCCCAAGGTGCCGTTTTTCAGGGTGAAGCTGCCGTAGGGGAAGTTGCCCATTTTCAGGCGATTCAGGGTATGATTCTGCAAATCCAGGATCACGTTCTCGCTCCCTGCCGTGTAGTTGCCTGCGTTCATGTCTCTGGACAGCACGTCCTTCGTCAGGTAGAAGGTTCCGCCGCTTGTCAGGATTCCGCCGCCTACCTCAGCGTCGCCGATTCCGGAAGTATCCACGGCGTAGTATGCGCCGTCCTCGCGCACCAGCAGCGGCTCCGAGCTGCAAGGTTCCCCGCACTGCCGGCAGTTGCCGTCGGGCTTTGCATTTTCATGGACGCAGGTGTTGACCGTCAGGGTGACGGCGTTGGTATTGACGCTGTGGCTGCCATAGGTCAGGGTGCAGTAGACCTTGGCGGAAGACAGCCAGGGCTTGCCGGCCACCGGGGGCAGCTGGTTACCCGAATAAAGATTCTTCAGAGAGAGGGTCGGCTGGTTGAAGCCCACAAGCACGGTGCCGTCCTCCAGCTTCCACTGGTAGGCAATGTCCCCGGTCAGGCCGGCGACCAGTGTGGCAGTCACCCGGATTTCCTTATCGCCCTGCCAGGCATCCAAATCCCCTCTCTTGCATCTGGCGGAGGCATCCTGGGGCTGGGTGGTGACGGTGATGGGCGCACCGAGAACGGTGACGGTGAAGGTCTTGGTGGCCAATGTGTTCACGTTCTCGGCATCTCTGGCAATGAGCTTCAGCTCATAGGTGCCCTGCTTCACGGTGTCCTTGGTCGTGACGATTATGGTCTGATCGACGCTTAGGGAAAATTCTGCCGTCAGACCCGGGTGGGCACCCGTCCATTCGACCCCAAAGGTGCACCCGTCCAGATTCTTGGCAGAATAGGAGAAGGTGGCCGTCTGATCGGCAGTGCCCTCATAGAGGTAGCCCTTCTGAGCCTTCACCGAGAGCATGGGGCCGGAGACTTCGCCGATGTAGACAGTTCTAAAGTCCCCCCTTCTCGCATTCTTGATCGCTTTCTCATCTGAGGATTCCATCTCCGCAATATCCGCGTCTTTCTTGTTGGAGACCAGAATATCCAGTTTGTTAACATCGGAACCATAGAAGTAGGGATAGTACATGCTGATGCCGTAGTCGTCGCCGGTGGCGTAAAGAGAACCACTCGTCGTTTCCAGGAGGGCGCAGACAATACCGGCGTTTTCGCCGCCGTGAGCCTCCAGATTGCCGCCATTCAGTTTCAGACTATAGACGCATACGGCGTTCTGCAGGCTGCCTCTAACCTTAACGGTACCGCCCGCAAGGGTCAGAGCTCCGCCCCTGCTGGAGGAGGAACCAGTCCAGGTGCTGTCACAAAGTGTGGCACCGACCAGGAAGCTGCTGCCGCCTTTGCCCACCAGCTCCAGGGTACCGGTGCCCTGAATGGTCAGGTCGAAGCCATTCAGATCCAGGGGCTGATCGCACTCGATCCGGTTGGTGCCAGTCAGCGTCAGGGTGGTGTCCCCGGTCAGCTTGACGGGGGTGGTAAAGGTCCGGTTGTTCCAGGTCTTCTCGCCGGAGATGGTTTCCTCCGCCGCCAGGGTGGACACCTGGCTGTTTACCCAGCCGAACAGGGCTTCCAGCTTCTCCACGCCGGTGATCTGCGCCTGCTGAGATTCACTCAGGGTCTCATAGGCAGAATACGCCGCTTCCAGAGCGTCTATGTACGTTTCGGACATATCGCTCACATCGGGCAGTGCGTCGATCATGGCCTGCACCGCCGCCACGGCCTCATCCTCCCCGGGGGCAGCAGTCTCCTCGGCGGGGACCTCCGCGGCCTTGGGTGCCTCGGTAGGCTCCGTTTCCCCTTCCGTAGGCTCCGTTTCCGCCTCCGTGGGCTCCGTTTCCTCTTCCGTAGGCTCCGTTTCCTCTTCCGTAGGCTCCGTGGTGGGGTCCGTCTCCTCACTGGGGTTGGCAGCCCCCACCACCTCCACAGCCTGGGTGGGATCCGTAGGCTCCTCCGCCCAGGCAGGGGCGGGCAGCATCCCGACACACAGTGCCAGGGCCAGAATCAGACTGATGATCCGTTTCTTCATGGTTCATTCTCCTTTTGCGATAAAATTCCTAACCTTCCCCTGGGGGAAGGTGCCCGCCCCGGCGGGCGGATGGGGGGCAGGCTCCCTTGCGTAAAGGGAGCTGTCAGCCCTAGGCTGACTGAGGGATCGCCTTGCTGTAGGCTTGGTCCGCCCCACACCCGTCAGGGCCTTTGGCCCTGCCACCCTCTCCCAGGAGAGGGCATTCAGTCCTCCGGGATGAGCTTCAGCCGCCTGGCGGCGGTTTTGGCCTCGCTGCGTCTGTTCACGTCCAGCTTTTCCAGAATATGGCTGACGTGGGTCTTCACCGTGGTCAGCTTGATGTCCATCATCTGGGCAATCTCGGCGTTACTCTTGTCCGCGCAGATCAGGCGCAGGATCTGCTTCTCCGTGGTGGTCAGTACATCGTTTTTCCCCAGCCGGGGCTGCAGGAACAGGGGGTCGTTGGCGTTTTGCAGCCGGACCTCGGCCAGAAGCCGCTTGTACCACCGGTCGTTCCCGGTCCAGGGAAGCTCTGCCAGCAGGGGCAGAATGGCCGCGCCGTAGACGCTGAGGCTGCGGATAAAGCCGAATTCCGCCGCTGTGGTCATGGCCCTTGTCAGCTTCTCCTGCCAGCCCTCCCGGCGCATCCGGTAGAGGGCCAGGGCTGTGAGCGCATCCACATGGATGCCGTCTATGTACCGGCAGCAGTTTTCGCAGTAGGGGCCCAGGGGGGCCAGGGTCAGCAGCGCCGCCTCGGGAGTCCCGTCGGCCAGCTCTACCTGGGCCTGGGTCAGGTACTGGTAGCGCTTCATCACGTTCAGGTGCATGGGGTCTCTGGGGGCCTTTTCCCGGTACCAGGCATCGGCACTGTCCAGGTCCCCGGTGTGCAGGGCAATGCGGCACAGGGCCGCATCCATATTGGGCAGAAACCGGGTGTGGCCCTGGTCTACTAGCCTAGCCCGGAGGGACTCCAGGGCCCGGCGGGCATTCCCCGGCTGGCCGGTGGCCAGATAGTTCCGGGCCAGAAGCCCCGTGGCGGCAAACTCTATGTCTGGGGTGCCGTTTTGCTGGATCTCGCTCATCCGGGACACCAGGGAAAGCATCCGGCCGCCGATATCCTCCCCTTTTTCAAATTTGCTCTCGGCAATGGCGCAGTCCCCCAGGCAGACCCCGTCCTTCCCCAGAATCGCCTCCACAGGAATGCGGACGGTCTTATAGAGCAGGTCGTCCCGCTTGCTCCAAGGGGAGAAATCCTTGCCGCCGTTCATAATACTGGGCAGGGCGCTGGTAACGGAGAAGGGGGGCAGATTGACCTCCTTGCCGGTCATCAGCCGGAACACCGCCGGGATGGTCTCCGTCAGGTTGTCCACCTTCCGCTGGGGCAGGGAGATATCCAGCCAGGCCAGGCGGCTCCGGGCCTGCTTCCCCGCCGCGTCGTTGGGATTGCACTGCCGGGCGAAGTCCTTTAATTTCTTGTACCAGCCCTCGGAGCCGGCATAGTCCATGCTCAGGGCGCACAGCATGCTCATGCCCTGCATCAGGGACGGAGAGGCCCGGATCTCGGACTCCGGCAGGCTCCGATAGTACTTTTCCATTTGGCTATAGTGGCCCATGCCCGGATGCAGCTCTGCATTGCGGATGAGGATCTCCGAAACCTTGGCATGATCCCCGCCCTTTGTGTAGCAGTCCAGAGCGTGGGCGTAATCCTCTTTCAGCTCGAAATACAGTCCGCCCCGGTTGAAGAGGGCCTTCCGCTTTTCCGGCGAGTAGCTATGGTCCATCTCCCACAGGAGAAACTCCCGGAACTGGGGCCAGAAGCGGTACTGCCGGAAACCGTCGTAGAGCAGCATGGTGGTATTGCGCTGGAGCCAGTCCAGCATCTCCCCGGCGTGGGCATTGCCGGAGACCATCCGGGCCATTTCCAGGTTAAAGCTCTCAAAGGGGGACAGCTCCAGCAGGAACCGCCGGTAGGGCAGGTCCAGCCGCTGATAAATCGCCGTCTCAAAGTAGCGGTACACCTCCTGGTAGGACCGGCCCACGATCTCCTGGCTAAACCGGGCCCCGGAGGACATATTCTGGGCCGTGATGGCCACCCCCAGAGGATAGCCGATGGACTCCTTCAGAATCCCGGCGATCTCTCCGTCGGTGACCGGCAGGCCGCTGGCATCGAACAGCTGCCGAATATCCTCCCGGTCGAAGAGCAGGTCCTTGGGCCCGATCACCGTCATAAGCCCCGCATACTGGAAGGCCATGAGGCAGCCGGGCGGGCTCCCCCGGGACAGGATCACAAAGCGCTTGTCCGGACTGCGGCGAATGAGGGCGCAGAGGGCCTGCTGGTCCTCCTCTTCCTGAAAGAGCTGGAAATCCTCCAGCAGCAGAATGTCCCAGTCCTTCTTGGTCTCCAGGTCCGCTCCCCGGGCCGACTCGCCCTCCAGCTTCCAAACCCGCCTGCCCTCCAGCAGGGCCTGGGCCACAGCGGTCTTGCCGAAGCCGCAGGGGGCGCTAAAGAACAATATCCGTTCATTCTTTAGAAATTCCTGAAATTTCTGGCTGATTGCCGGTTTTATGACCATCTTTTTTGTCATAGCCGCAATTCCTTTCCCAAAGCCGGAGGGGCTTTTTTACAGTTTGACCGTATCATAGCACAGTTTTTGAAAAAAGAAAATCCTACCAAAGTATGATACCGTTGTTCAGGGCTGTCTCAAAAAGACGAAGTGTCCAATTAGAAGAAATGTCATTGCGAACCCAATGTCACTAAGTTAAGCCAAAATGCCCCGCTACACTCAAAATTGAGCTGCAGCGGGGTGCTTTTTTGTGTTTTTCCCAAAAAACACTTGACAAATATGCAATTCCGTGCGGCCATTTTGCTAAGTGCGCTTATGCCGCATATTCGCTTTCACGATCTTCGCCAGAGCTGTGCAACGCTTCTATTTGCCCAGGGTGTCCCCATGAAGGAAATTCAGGCGTGGCTTGGTCACAGCACTATCGGAACAACCGCCAATATTTACACGCACCTGGACGAGAATTCCAAAATCAATTCTGCCAATGCAATTATTGGCATTTTAGAGCAAAAAAAGGGCACTCAGAGCATTTCATCTCCGAGTGTCCGTTGAAAAAATGGTGCCGCTAACCGGACTCGAACCGGTACTGAATCGCTTCAGGTGGATTTTAAGTCCACTATGTCTACCTATTCCATCATAGCGGCATATGCATCCCTCAAAAACGAGGGATGGAAGGTTGGAGGGATGTTTTGGAGGGATGCTCCAAATTTCCCAAATTTCAAATTGAAAAAGCTCGCATTTCTCTAATGCTTTTCAAATTGGATGCTTGATTCGGCCCAGGGGATTTTAAGTCCCTTGTGTCTACCAGTTCCACCATGGCGGCCTGTTTCCATCTGATATCATAGCACAGAATCGAATTGCCGTCAAGGATTTTACAGCTGGTCCAGGTTTCTTGTAAAGGGCTCCAGACAGTTGTCCAGGAACCAGCGGACCTCTTCCCGGCCTGTGGCTTCCAGGGCGGACAGGGTTTGTGCAGAAGCTGTGGAAAACTCCAGATTCCCGGCCTTCAGTTCCTCCAGGCACTTGATATGGGCGGAGAGCTTATCCGCAGCCTTGACGATGGGGTTCAGGTCCTCGTCGTTTTCCAGGACATAGCTTTCGTAGCACCCCCGCAGCTCCGGGGGGAGCATATCCAGCAGACGCTGCCCGGCCACCTGCTCCACGGCCTTATAGGCATTGCGGATCTCGGGATTGTAATACTTGATGGGTGTGGGCATATCGCCGGTCAGGATCTCCGAGGCATCGTGGTACAGCGCTGCCACGGCGCATTTGTCCGGGTCTGGGCCGGGCAGGTGGAGGATCTCCCGGCGGATCAGGGCCAGGGCGTGGGCCAGCACCGCCACCTGGTGGCTGTGCTCCTGGATGTTCTCCGAGAAGCTGTTGCGCATAAGGCCCCACCGGGCGATATAACGCATTCTGCCAAGGAGCGCATAGAATTCATTTGCCACAGGCCATTTCCTCCAGCATAGGAACCAGGCAATCCACAGTCTCGCAGTACACGGTCCCGCCGATCTGGTCTCTGTCCCGGAAGCCCCACAGGACGCTGAGGCAGGGCACCCCGGCATTTTTCGCCGTGCGCACATCCACCTCACTGTCGCCTACGTAAATGCACTCCGTCACGCCAATGGCGTCCATGGCTTTCAGGACCATGGCCTTATCGGGCTTTCTGGGGCAACCCGCCGTCTCCCCCAGGGCAAAAATCCCGGGGAAATAATGCGCGCACAGGGGCTTCACCGCCGCATCCGGCTTGTTGGACACGATAGCAACAGGGTATTTCTCCTTCAAAACAGCCAGCGCCCGCTCGATTCCCGGATAGGGAGCCGTTTTGATCTGGCAGTGGGCGGGATAATAAGCCTGAAAGGCTTTCAGCACCGGCGCCGGGTCGCAGCCTTCCGGGACAGCCTGGGCGATGAGGTTTGCCGCCCCGTTGCCCACAAAACGCCGGACCTCCTCCAGCGTCCTGGCAGGGTAGCCGAAGGAAGCCAAGGCGGCGTTGGTGCTGTCTGCCAGGTCCTCTAAGGTATTCAGCAGTGTGCCGTCCAAATCAAAAAGAATGCCGATGCTCATACCAGGCCTCCGTTTTTCATAAGGCGGATATCCTCTCCGATGAAGGGGACCCGCTTGAAGCTGCCCCGGAGCCGGGAGGCAATCTGGGGGGTGTAGCGCCGGGCAATGTCCTCGGTGGACAAATTGGTCGAAATGATGGTGGGTTTTCCGGCCAACAGCCGGTCGTTGATCAGGCTGTAGAGGGCCACATTGGTAAACTGACCCGGCATTTCAGTACCAAGATCATCAACGATCAGCAGGTCTGCCGCCAACGCGGATTCTGTATCCCCGCGGCATTGCTCGTCACGTTCGAATCTGGCTCGTTCCATCTTGTTGAACAGACTGGAGGCCGTTTCGTAAGCAACGCTGTATCCTCGGTCTGCTACGGCTCTCGCGATACAGGCAGACAAAAATGTTTTGCCCAAACCCGTACTTCCGAAAAGCAGGAGATTTCCTGACTTTTCCGAAAAGAACATGGCGTAGCTCCGGCATTCACGGAGATTCCGCTCCATAATGGCCCGGGGACTGGCTCCGTATTTGGGGTCTACACGGTCTGGGTAAAGGGACAGATCGAAATGACTGAAACTGTCACGGGTGCCGGAAAGAATGGAAACATCCCGCTTTTGCTCCTGACGGCACAGCTCCTGCAAACACTCACACATGGTGGACCCCACATAGCCTGTTCCGCCGCAGATGGTGCAGATCGGCGTTTCGTCCAGGAAGCCTTCTTCGAAATGCGCTTTGACAAGGCTTTCCC
>OGFF01002206.1_pt1 | contig 17568 bp, 10 predicted proteins | sample 1570751 | NCBI WGS metagenome assembly OGFF01 (sample SAMEA2581951, study PRJEB24529) | metagenome | biome: Human gut stool | place: China | collected 2011 | reverse complement strand
CGATTCTGTTAGCTGCACTCTTCGCATCATTCGTAAAACTAGAGGTGGTAATATAAATCCCTTTTACGTCTTTGCCACCAAGCACACAAGCTCCTACGAAATCACGCATTTTGTGAACGTTAATTGGATCGGAATATCTTTTACATTCAACGAAATATGTTTGTCCATTTTTAGTAGCAACTATATCTTTACCACCATCACCTGTACGCTTTGTCTGTTTAACTGAATAACCCATGTTTTTGTATAGTTTAGCAACGTAATCTTCGAATTTAAATGGGTGCATACGTTTTAAATCGCTGAGTGATCTATATTCTATTGCAGACTTATCTTTCCAGAATAAAGTATCGCTGTATGTAGTTAAGATAAACAATAGCAGTACACATAAAATTATTATTGCTATTGCATAAGAAATATCGTTCATGAAATCACCTCTTATGCGATTATGGACTAAATCTGAGGTATTTATACAGATAAAATGGATTTATAAAACAAAAAACACCTGGATTGACCAGGTATTTTTATTATTTTTGTTGCTTATAACACTGAACTACACTCTTCATTAAGTATGCTGTCGTGATGATCCCCACTTTACCTGCATAATCAATGTATTCACTGTCTGTTATTTGTACATCACGTACAATCTTGCCATCTACACGACTAATTCCACAGTCTAAGACTAATGTTCCACTAATGAATTGATAGTCTGCAAAATAATGAGGTTTACCAATGCCAATAACAACTACATCTGAATTTTTAATGTGATCCTCTAAGTTTGCTGTTCTACTATGACAAACTGTAACTGTTGCATTACTATTCAATAATAATTGGAATAATGGCTTACCGATTAAGTGGCTACGGTTAATAATTGCAATATTAAGACCACTCAAATCTGATTTGCCAGTTGTATGTTTGATAATCTCATAGCAAGCCCCTGCTGTTGCAGGAATAATGGCTTTTGGATCGTTGCTAACTAAACGTGCAATGTTCTCATTTGTTAATCCATCTACATCATGATCTGGTTCAATTGCTTTGATTACTTCTTCACTATCAAACTTTTCGTGTAGTGGTAGTTGCACAATAATAGCATGATGTTCTTCATTTAAGCTCTGAACGTAATTAACAAGCTCTGAGGTGTCTGAAAACATGGTAGGCTCTAAATTATAGTGAGTAGCCTCAATTCCCACCTCACAAGCCGTTTTAACCTTATTTTTAACATAGATTTGTGATGGTTCATCATAGCTACACGTCACAATTGCTAAAGTTGGAGTTTCTGGTAGCTTAGAAACTTCTTTTTTTACATCATTTAATATTTGTGATCGAATTTCTTCACAACTTATAATCATAAATTACCTCATTTCTAAAAAATGTACTGAAATATTTTAATTAAGATAGCAACTATTGCTAAAATTGTTCCTTCTATTAATAAGGCGACTAACATTCCCTTAAAAAGACCGAAATCTTTATCATCTTCCATGATTTTCCCCTCTCTTCACCCATCATTGTACTTTTTGACTCGAATATTTGTCCTAAAAATAAAAAAATGGAGCCTAAAAAGGCTCCTTTTATATGTTGATTTAATTAAATTGACCTTCAAATGGATCAAATCGTGAATTTAATGTTTCTACTATTTCTTCTTGTCGAGGTCTTTCATCAATCTCAACATTTTCTCGTGTTTCTGAATCAGTCAATGGATAAGACATGAATGGTTGAAACCCTGCTTTACCCTCGTTAATAGCATGAATGTAGTAACGGATGGCTTCAATAACTAATTCACGTTTATTTAATCGTTGTGATTTCATTACTTTAGGCAGTTCGTTAATAATATCTTTTTCTTCTTCATAAAGCTGCACATATAATTGTTCTAAGCTAATTTTAGCCATTATTTTTGACCTCCTTTATTCATGCTGTTGCGATAAGCTACGAATTTTTGTCCACCACGCACATTACCCATGATTGAGTCAGGATAAATTTTTGCGTTATTAGGCAAATATAAGTGATCCTGAATTAACAGTGTTGTTCCACCACAGTAAAGAATACGGTCATAATCACTGAAATCAATTCCGTTTTTATTTAGATAATATGACACTTGATCCGCTAACTCTTTACAAGTTTCTTCATATTCTTTTGTGAAATCGTATTGTTTTTCACGTTTTCTGAAGATTTTTTGAGGAATAAAGTCAATATCATCAATCGTGAATTTAGCTTTGTCAGAGACAACCATAGGATTGTTCTTAATTCTAGCTAAATATTTTTTGTTGAAGTCCATTGATCCGATATTTCCCCCATCGGCAGACGTTATTTTTAATCCATTAGTTGTAACAATATCAAGAGTTCCTGCACCAATATCAATGCATAAGTAAGTATTTTTATGTTTGTCATTTCTAATTGAGAAATCGTCCTCTAAGATATAATCCACTAAACATAAATATGCCTGTGGTAAAACGTAAACTGAGTCAACGTTAAACTTATGACGAACTCCATCAACTAAAATTTCATGTTCATTTAAGAATCGTTGCTTTACTTTTGTAACAATTTCATCATCTTTATAGTGTTCAGCAGGCAATGCAAATCCTAAACTTATCTTTTCTTTTTCAGTTACTTTAGAAATTGCAATCATAGCCTCCGCATAATAAAGGTCTGTTTCATAACGATTTTCATTACGTGAGCCACTACCCATACCGTTTTGATCTACTACATACTTCTTCCCGTTAACCTCGTATACAGTTTCTCTCTTATTACTATTGCTTAATAAGTTAGTGTGAAGTGGGTTCTCATCGTAAATCTTTAAGCGATTTGGATAAATCACTTCTTTAGTATCAGACTTTGCTTTTTCGTTTCCATTCCCGTTATCTAGAAACACATTCGCTAACATAAAATCACGCTCCTAAAACATTATCTACTCATATTATATGCACAGGTTTTTTAAATATGCAATAATTTTAAATGAAATCAAATTATTTTATATCATATCATATGAATTCATATCATCTCATATGCTCTCATATGAGTTCATATCATATTATATGAGTTTATATGAAAGGATATGAGATAATATTATATTATTTACTATTATATAAAATGAAAAAATGGCATATGCAATCATATGAAATGAAAGCATATGCCATAATATTATATTAAATAAATTGATATTAAATCTTTTGACAGTATTTCTTAGAAACGTATAAGCCTGATTTTGTTTTGTAAAAACTTCCACTTTCACCTACAATTGTTAAAATAGTTCCTGATTTTACTGCTTCTGCAATGTTACCATCCTTAATTTCTGGTGTTGTACGTGCATTTAAATAAGTACAACCAACTACTTTAACTTGGAAAGTTTTAACTGTATTAGTAGATGAAACTTTCTCTACATCCTTAGCGTAAACCCATGAAGTGATTTCGTCTAATAATAACTTGTCACCGTTCACTTTTGATACTTTGTATTGTGATCCTTTAACCCAATCTGGAATTTTCTTGTCTGAATTAGCGTAGACAGTTGCAGTAGATTTCACTTTTACTACGTCATTTACGCTATATCCTGACGTTGTTGGTGTTGTTGTTTGTGTAGCTTTTTTAGTTAGTCCTAAATATTCAATTACTGATTCTGCTACGGCTTCAGCATATGCTTGTTGACCTTTATCAGAAATCATAATTTCGTAATCAGCTTTAGTATCCATGAACGGTCCTTCGACAAGTACGGCCGTTGCTTTTGTTGTTAAAACAGTAAATTCAGCAGTTTTCACCCCACGATTTCGTAATCCTAATTTAGAAGCTAATTTTGGAGCGATAATTCCTGCAACTTTCTTGTCTTCAGCAGTTCCATGTGTATGATAATAAACCTCTGTTCCCGTACCTTGTGAAGCATTGTGATGGATTGAGATAAACAAGTCAGGATTGTATGAGTTAGTTTTATTCACCCTAGCAGCTAAACTTACATCTGTTACTCCAGTTTGATCGTCAGTTCGGTAAATTGTAACATTATAATTAGCTAAAATCTTTTGAATTTTGTTGCAGACAGCGTTGTTAAGAGTCCACTCTTTATACACTGTACCTAAACTTGCTAAAGTTTGTTTGCCAGGTGTTTTGATCCCATGTCCTGCATCTAAAACTAAAATTTTATTTGCCATGATATAATCTCCTTTCATATCATTTCATATGCGTTCATATGAGTTCATATCAGCTCATATGAGTTTATATGATATTATATGAGTTCATATCATGTGATATGAAATGATATTATATTATTTAAAATGAATTACTATGATATGATTTAAAATTATTTCATGTTAAATGAAATGATATACTATTATTTGATATAAAATGATATAATTTGATTAAATATAAAATGAGGTGATATTGTGGGTAAAGCTATTGGTATGACTAAAAAAGAGAGAATTAGATCAAAAAGAAAGCAAAACGTTGAAAGTCATGATATTTCTGTATCAGATTTCCTAAAACAAAACAGAGAATTAGTTAGATTTGAATTAGAAGTACATGAGGATGGATTAGGAATTAGAGTTGGTTTTGAAAATTCACCTTTAATAAAGCTATATTCTGCTAAGGAATTGAGTGATGCGATAGATGAAGACTTATTGCGTTCACTATCAGATAATTTGATGGAAGTATTAATGCAAGGCATTGTAAACAATGTAAATGATGAAATAGAATAATTACATAATAAAAACACCTTTTTCAATAAGGTGTTTTTGTATTTTCTTTAATAATTTTATCTCTGTCTTGCTGTTCAATATATAATCCTTGAAATTCTACCCGTTCACGTCCACGTTTTAGTATTCCATGTCCATAACCTCTTAAATTTTTACCCTCACCAGTTCCAATAATGATTTCAGAGTTTGCTTCATCTTCTACTGCTAAACAAATACGATTGTTGAAATTAACCTTAATCAACGGTGTAATAACGTCTTGTGCAGGACGTTGTGTAGATAAGATTACATGAACACCACTAGAACGTCCTAATTGTCCTAATTTAGCAAGTAGTTTATCAATATTTTTCTTAGCATTAGGCGATAAAGATAGAATACTAGCTACCTCATCTACAATTAACATGATATATGGTAGCTTATTATTAGGATACTTTTCATTGTATTCTAATAAATTTTTAACTCCACTTGTAATAAACAGTTTATTTCTTCTGCTTCTTTCTTCATCAATCTCTTTTAATAGTTCTTCTAATTCTTCTACTTCAGTGATTGCCTTTTTAACTTGATCCACACTTCCGTATTCCGTTAATTCGACACCTTCTTTAAAATCTGCTAAGTAAATTGATAATCTTTCTTTTGTATAATTCTCTAATAAACAGCACATAATAGCGTGTATAAGATTAGATTTACCACTGTTAGTACATCCTCCAATAATAACATGTGGGTTTTGTTTAGATAAATTGATCCATGCTAGTCCTAATTTAGAAAAACCAACTAGAATTTGTAGGCCATTATCTACGTTTATCTTATATTTGCCTAGTTGATACACATATTTTTGCTTTAAATGATTTTTGAAAATCTTATAGTAATACTCGCCATTATGACTATAAAATTCAACATCATTTCTAAAGTATGAGCTAAGCATATTTGCTACTGCTTCTAAGTGATCTCTCGTCATTCTAAGTGGTGGATTAACGTAAACTAAGTCGTAATATGGATTGTCCATGTCTACTTTGTCTATAGTGATGTACTCATTAGTGTCCTTACTTGAATAAACACGTCTAAAAATCTTATTTGAATATGGGCCATACTCTTTATCGTAAATAAGTTCTAGCCAGTAAGGTTGAGTATCTAATTGATATTTTACATCGTCACACTTTAATTCTGCCGTAATATAAGAGGTTAAATTGTAAAATAATTTTCGATTTAGCCCAGATGGAACGTCAATAATGTAATAATTTTCTTCTTCGCATGGTTTTAGCTTAGGATATTCGTCTTTACGATTACAAAATTCCATTTCTTCGATTAATTTTTCGATTTTTTCAAGTTTATCATCACGTGAAAAACTAAATTTCCCCTTAAATTCCATTGCTGCTAATCCAATTGCTCCTACTCCAATACCAAGTCCTAATAGTGGTGAGACTGAAGTGAATATTGGTGCTAAAACTAAGCCCATCGCAGGTAAAGCAAGAGAACTATTCGCAATATTATCAAATGTAGTTTCTTGTGTTTCTTTATTTGTCATAAAAATCATCCCCTTAGTGAAATATCTTATACTTCAATATATGTGAGATTAGAATATTTATGACAACAAAAAATAAAGAGGTGTAAAACTACACCTCTGTTAATTCTTCTAATTCGATTTTCTCATTTAACTGATCTAATAAATATAAACCTGATTCAGTTAATAAGTAATCATCGCTATCATCACCAGTAAGAATACCGTTTTGAATAATATAGGCTAAATATAACTCATATCGTGATTGAATAGGTTTAATATCTGTTAAATCTTCGTTACCTAGAGCGATTTTTTCAAGCAAAACTTCACTACGAGATTGAGGTTTTGATGGCAATTTTGATAAATCACCGCTGAAAATAGCGTAAAAGTATTGTTCACTTCTTGAAATAGGTTCAATTCCACTAAATTCACCGTCTAAAATAGCTTTAATAAACGTTTCAATGCGTGAACTGATAGGTTTTGGACTAATATCATTAACTTCACATAAGTTTCTAAGCAAAATTTCTTTGCGTGAAGTTGTTTCATTAACATGCGGTAAAGTTAGTGTAGGATTAAGTTTCATATTAATATACATCTTCTTCACCACCTAAAAGCAAATCAAAATAATGTTCATCACTTAATAAACCATATAAGTAGAATAAGTTGATCTTATCTAACATGTTTTGAACAGGTTGATCTTCTTCGATTAAGTGTTTTAACATATAATAAAGCTCATCTTTTGGATCATTAGTAGATAAATTTGTAAATGAAGTAGCAGACTCAGCACTGTTTTGAACTAAAAGGTTCTCATATTCAGCGTTGATTAATGATTGATAGGCTAAAATTTCTAATTGATCTAATTTAATTGTTTGTCGTAAATTAGATTTAGTGTTGCTTGCAATTTGCCCCATTCTTGACACAGGAACTTTATATGTAACTGTTGGTGTCAATGATGGTTCAATAGAGCCAGATGTTAGTTGAATATGACCATTTGCGTAAGCATGTGGGAAACCTTGTACGTCAACTTTTGTGGTGATTGGCTTTGCAAGTTCATACTGGAAAATGTAAGGATTTTTAGAGAAATACTTTTTAATCCCTGCTATGTCGAGTGTCTCCAGTTTACTTTTTGCTAGTCGCATAAAAATCCTATTGTTACTATTTGCAACAAAAAAGCTCTCGAAATCCTTGTCGTCTTGATAATTGTATTTATAGCCAAGATTGTTGCAATATGCACAGATGACACTTTCGTTAGAAACAATTTTAATTGAAGAATGTGCAATAGCCACCCTTATCGTTTTCTCAGCTCCTGTTGAAATAGCCGTATACGAAACAGTGTTGTCTCCATTAACAGCCAACTCTCCAATTCTCTGCACATACTCCCCAGTTTCTACATTTAACGTATCACACACCCCATTTGGTAATGAACGTAAAACAATCGTTTTATCATCTTTTTGATTAAATGATAAAATACTTGATTTATATGGTTCATACGATGTTGCGATAGAACCTTGTTCAATTTGTAACACACAATCTAATGACATATTAGTAGAATCTGAATCAAATGTTCTTACTCGTATAAACTTACAATTTGACGGTGTTGTGAAAATGTTCGATGTTGTCGATGAACTAATGAAGTTTTTATCTTTATCATAAGCATACCACACAATAACGTTAGCGTGTTGTAGCTGAGATGACGATGCTTTATAAGTCGTGTTGGGTTCAACGTTAATGTAATTAACACTTCTAACATTTGAAGTTCCTCCAGCCTCAAGTCCATTGTTGTTACCTATACCACCAATTTCCCATTTACCGTCAAACAAATTCTTTCCAACAGTGGATAAAATAGGCATTCTAACCGTTATTAACTCTAAATTTCTGCCTTCTTCAAAATCTTCTAAGATTTCACCTGTGTCAATGTCACGGTATTTTGTTTGCCCTTTCAATACACATGACTCAAATGCTCCATCTAACACATTTTCATGTAAGTTAGCACCACTATCGTCTGATCCAATTTTACTCATTGATTGTGAGGTAGTGATTTCTGCACTATATTCATCAACTTCAATTTTAGCTTTAACTTCATCACAGCGAGCTTCTAATGGTGCTAATGTTGTTAAATCAGACTCATTTGCAAATCTATCTAATGGAAGCTGCTTATTTTCTCTATCTTGCACAATTGTCATTGTGTCATTTTGTTTAATGGTAGTCGCAGACGGAAGATTTTTAATCTCTATTCCATTACTCATCAATATCCCTCCTATAATAAGAAAAAGAGTACCAAAAAGGGTACTCTTTTAATTTTTAATTTAACATTTGTTGAACCATATAGTCTGCTATTGCCTGGTGTCCATTTCCATTAGGATGAGTAGTGTCCCAAGTTCCCATGTAGTTAGATACCGATTGGTCCGCATCCATTGAGTCCAAAGAGTATAAATCTAAAATTTCTAATCCTTTATTATTACATACTGTAACTATAGCATTACGATAATCTTTTAATGTGTGACCAGATTTATTGGCAGTTGCATGACCACCAATACGAATAGGTGTAAAGAATGTGATGCGGCCACTTGGGTATTTTGATTTTAGCCCATCTGCAAGCACATTTAATGCGCCATAGAATGTAGACTTATCTGTACTTGATGAACTACCTAATGGAACTCCTAGTACGAAGTCATTGACCCCACCAAACACTGTAATAAGATTAGCACCAGAGGGCAGACTACTATAATAGTTACAGAATGAACGTGCGTCTGGAACTGTTGCTCCACTAGCTCCAGTGGCAACTACACGACCACTTTCTCCATAGTTATTAGCACGTAAACTACTTACACGAGCTACTCTAGCTGGGTATGCCTGGTCATTCCCTCCTACACCAAAACCATATGTGATAGAGTTACCAAAGGCAACCCATTCTCCTGCTGTGTTTTGCTTTTTGGCAGGATATTGAATTGTAACTAATCCGTCAATTGTAGTGCTTCCGCCATTTCCTCCAGACGAACCTCCACTACCACCAGTAGAACCACTTCCACCACCAGACGAGCTATTTGATGAGTCAGTTGGGAATCCATAGCTCCAGTTACTAGGAACGTTAGTACACCATGCACGCTTTAATTGTCTTGTCGCTAAAATGTATTTACCTACTGCCATGTCACGATTCGTAGACCAGTCTGGTTGCCATGTTGCCCCGACTTCACTCCACCAGTCTGCACCACTATTAACAACAAGTCGAGCATTGTCTAAGTTGTCTGCTCCACTTTCATTCCATTTGACTAATTTAAAATCGATTTTCGTAACGATATAAGGTTGACCATTGTTCGACCAATTTGAGTTAGATCGCCAATTCTTTTGATAACCCCACGGATGGAAACATCGTCCGCTAGTTTCAGATGTTTGTTTAATTTTAACCCATTTAGAATGATTTCCGCTAACTCCAGTTTCCCATTCAGTCGTACCACTGATATTACCACTTCCATCATCCCAAAAATCTTCACGATACCATGTTCCCCATTCAAAGTCATCACTTAAAACATCCCATGAACGTGTTGATGTATTCCATATCCATGCTTTAGGATTTTGAAGCAATAAACCAACATTATCATAGTAAGAACTTCCTGAAACTTTATATGTTGTCATCCAATGACCAATTGCATTCCATGATGAAACAGGGAATGAGCCATCAGGATTAATTCGAGGACCATTCACCCAATTGTATGCGCCCGCAGGTGGATTAGGGTTGTTTGGTGTTGCTTCGTGTGATGATGAATATTGTTGAGACACAGGTGTATCGCTTGCGTTTGCTATGTTGCTGCCACCAGATGAACCACCGCTTGATCCTCCTGATCCACCACTAGAAGAACTGTTTACATAGATAGTTCCACTTAATGTTTTACCATTGCTAAGTGTAATATTTAAATAATCAGTACCTGTCGAAACACCTCTAACAGTTACAGATGTTGATGATTGTGATGAAATTGTAGCACATCCACTAGAAACATAGGCATTACTTATCGTAGATGAAGTACCACTTACATTAAATGTCTGTGTGCTACCTACGCTAATCGTAGCAGATGTTGGTGATAAGGTTGGAGACTCAGATGAGCCTCCACCACCACCAGATGTTCCACCATTAGAACCTCCAGAGCCACTTCCACCTCCAGAACTTCCACCATTAGATCCTCCAGAGCCACTTCCGCCACCAGATGTTCCATTGAACATCTTATCAACTACATAGTTTGCAATAGCAATATGTCCTTCTACTGTTGGATGATAATAGTCGTAAGGAACGAAATATCCACTATTAACACCTTTTAACCACTCAAACTCTGGAACAGTAAATAAGTCCAATACTTCTAATTGATGTTTATTACACATCGTAACAATAGCATTTCGGAAATCTGTTAGGGTATGTCCGTACATATTTGTACCATTATATCCACCAATCTTGAACGGTGTAATGAATACAATACGAGATGTCGGGTATTTTTGTTTTAACCCTGTAATTAACACATGTAATGCACCAAAGAAATCCTTACTGTCCGTAGAACCTTCAACACCTAACTTACTGTCTGCACGATGGTCATTTACAGAACCTAATACGGTAATTAAATCTAAACCGTCCGCCATTTGTGTATAACGATTACAAAATGCTTGGTCATATCCTGGCTCTGTTAATGCTAAGTTATAACCATCATTAATACATGAACCAGAAATACCGTGATTATGAATATTTGCTCCAATTGTTCTAGCAGCGACATTGGCATAAGAATAAGAGCTTCCTCCTGCTCCTGCTCCTGCCGTAATACTATCACCTAAAGCTCCCCAATAAGTAGGGTTTAATTGTTTTGTTGCAGGGTATTTAACAATAACTAATCCATTTGAATCTGTTTCGCTGTTTGAACCACCAGTAGAACCTCCACCGCCAGTAGAACCTCCACCACCAGTAGAAGAAGATGTAACTGTTACCGAAATTGTCTTACTTGATACATTGTTTGATGATAAAGTAATAGAAGATGATCCTTGTGCTGTTCCTTGCACTGTTACAGTTTGATTTGAGTTCCAATTTGATGAACTAAATGTTAATGATGTTGGTGAAATTGAAATTCCACTTCCTCCACTAATATAAACCGTTTGAGATTGACTAGGCGCTTGACTTAATCTTACAGTGAACGTTGTAGAGCTTCCGTTTTGAACTGATAATGATGAAGTTGAAGTTACAATATTACCATATGTAGTAGATGAACCTCCACCACCTGAATCTCCACCTGAGTCACCGCCTGATCCACCTGAGCCACTAGCTGTTATTGTTAATGGAATACTAAATGTTGTACTATCACTTAAAATGATATTTAAGTAATCCCGACCTTCTGCTTTTGCTTGAATTGTTACATAGGTAGGTTGTTGAGTGTAAATAATACATTTACTGTTCGCTAAGTATACTGTTTGAATAGTCGCACTTGTTCCACTTAATGTAAATGTCTGAGTATTATTAACTGCAATTGTCGCACTTGATGGTGTAATCGTTGCTCCACCCGTTCCTCCACCACCAGAACCGCTTGACGTTACGCTTACAGAAATCTGTTTTGATGAGACTCCAGATGACGATAATGTAATTGTTGCTGAACCTTGTGATGTACCATTAACTGTTACAGTCTGTGTATTGTTCCAGTTCGATGAAGTAAATGTTAATGAAGACGGTGATACCGTTGCATTTCCACTAACTGAAATTGATACGGTTTGGTTTGTTGATGGTTGTTTGCTTAATTTAACAGTAAATGTTGTTGAATTTCCACTTGCGACACTTAAAGATGTTGATGAAACTACGATTTCTCCATTAGTTGTAGAGCCACCGCCACCTGTTCCACCGTTTGAACCTCCACCAGATGATCCGTTATTATCCATATTTTCAAGTGTTCCGTAATCATCGACACATGGATTATTTACATCGTTGTTGACAACTTTCTTATCGTAACGAGTACCTTGAATAGTAGAATTAATAAAGATACCATTTTGAGGTGTCGCATTTGTAAATTCACAATTCTTAATAACGTTACTGAATAAATACATATTGTGTGGTAATCCTGTGATTGTGTTGTTATAGAATCGAGCGATACCATGTTCTTTAACATTTCGCTCACCACCACTACGAACGATTGCACTTACAAATTGTGAGTTTTTAACTTCTAACCATCGTACTCGATCCCACGCATAAATTCCGTCAGATGTCATGTTATTAACTACAAAGTTATGACCTGCACACATTAAAAATCCATTGTGAGGGTTGTTTGTAAGGTTAAAGTTTTCAAAGAACGCATCTTGCATTCCATCCCATCCATCCTCGGCATCGTACGCACATGTCGCACTAGATTGACCTGAGTTAGTGATCGTACAATCTTTTACTAAGAAGTCTTTCATTTGACCTTGCGCCATACCTACACAGCGAGCATTGTCAATTGTTACATTTTCAAACTTACAATGAGTTGGAACACGTAAGAAATGATAATGAACATTCCAATCTGATTTTACACGTAATCCTAAGAATACTGTACGTGCATAGTAAGCCCCCTGTGGGATTTTAATTTGACGATATTGATATGCATTAACAGCTTCAATAAAGTTTCGACTTGAATCGTAGAAGTAAACTACCATATTAAAGCTATCAAACTCATTTCCTTGATAATTTAAATGAATTGATACAGTTAAGAAATCCGATTTTCCAATTGCGCCTGAAATATTTGTAAATTCTCTAGTTCTAGTACGATATGAACATGCTTTATCTTGACCAGTCGTAGTATCAATGTCTCCTAATTCAAAGCCATTTACTTTGTCTCCTACTACAACAGGCGGGAAGAATGTCGTACCATTTGAACTTTTACTTGAAATACTATTTTGTAATCCATATCCCGTAATGTCTTTGATTGTCACATCGTATACAGAACTATATCGACATGAACCACCCATTTCAAATCCTGATACCCACTCAGAGTTTGACGTTGAGTTAGCATAATCATGAGCGAAATAGTCACCCTCGAATGTTCCGTTATGAACATGAGTGTCAATCGCATCAGTCATCTTAGCAATTAAAGCCCCATTTCCTGTGAATGGATTTGTTTTAAATGTTGCTCCATTCATATCGAAATCTAATCCACTTGGAATATCGAAACCATTCTCGTCAACGACATAAGTTGCTTTATACATGACAATCTTATTATATCCTGCATTAACTTTGTCTTTTAATAATTGTGTTAATTTAACGCTATTGTTTGCACATTCAGAAGCTACTGCCGTTTTGTTGTAGTCCGATGCATATTTAACTTTTACTTTATCCCAATCTTTATTGACACCTTGATAGTTTGAAGAACCATCACGAACAGGAATTAAACATAAATACTTACCGCTTGGAACAGTTGCGCTATTATAAGCACTTTGAACTAAGCTATTAATTGAATCTGCGTTACCATTAGCTGAACTTACATTGACATATTGTTTCTGCTCACGGTTTTGGTTATATGTAATACCGTAGCTTGATAAATCAGAAGCCGTAACTGTATACACATTCGTATGAGCAGTATTGTTCTTAACTCGCACGTAATTAAATAACTCATGTGAATAACGACCATATTGGTCACGTGCGATAATTGAATAATGATAATTTCCCTCACTACTAAATGAACCAATGGTCACTGTATGCTCACCTGCTGACAGGTTAGTTAACACTTGATCCGCTTTTCCATCACATTTAACAATAACTTTATAACGATAGAAGTCACTATTCATTGTATAGCTTCGACCATAGAAGTCAGTAACAAAGAATTTGAGTGTTAGGTTTTGTCCAGTAGAAATTGTAGGCTCTACATAATAAGTTGATAGATATGGTACTTTATTTCGTAACTCATTATCAGGCATTTGAATAATGTCTGTATCATTTGAACCATTTCCTCCACCTGATCCATTATCTCCTGATCCACCGTTACCTGAACCATTTGCTGTCGCACCAGTGATTATATATTTGAATACATTTAATGATTCTAACGCTTTACCATTAAAATCAAACATCGCTTGGTTATCTACTGCACTACCACCATAATAGATACCCGCATCATTAGGATCATATTCATTAGCATAACTTGAAGCCCATCCTGATCCATAGCGTTCCCATAAAACTTTATTATTTTCATATTGTGATGATGGGCCAACTGGAATCCATGCCGGTTCCCAATAGAACACCCCAATACCTTTATCACCCACATTAGCAACAGCTTCAAACACGTCACGAACATGTTTGGCTTGTCCCTGAATTGAAACAGGATATGAAGGTGTTAAACTATTGTCAGAAACAGTATTATGGTGTCCGTCTCCATCTTCGCTAGTATATAAGTATGAAGTTTCTGCAACCATAACTTTCTTATTATAAGTATTTGCAATATTTCGTAATTCATTTGTTAAGTTTGATAAAGTTCCATGCCAATAAGGATAATATGATGAAGCAAATACATCATAATCTACACCATTATTATAGTAATCTTGTGCGATATATGTATATCCATTCTCGGGGTTTGTATTATGTACTGCAACTAAGATATTTGAGTCAATTTCACGAACTGCTCTGCTACCTGCATTCATCATTTTTGCAATATCTGAGAATGATACAGTTTGATACCCTTCCGCTGCATACGTTTTACATCCAACAAAACCATATCCAGTTTCATTACCGATTTGAACCATACCTACATGAACATTTGCATCTTTAAGTTTTTGTAAAGACTCTTTTGTGAAATTATAAATTGCATCGGCTTTTTGATTTACTGAATATGACTGCCATGCTTTAGGAGCTTTTTGTTTATCAGGATCGGCCCAGAAATCTGAATAATGGAAGTCTACTAATAATCGCATACCATATTGTGTCGCACGTTGACCAATCTGAATAGCAGTATTAATATCATTATTTCCTCCACCATAACCATTTCCATTACTATTAAATGGATTGTTCCATACACGTACACGGATATAGTTGACACCTGACTCAGATAATGTTTTGAAAATATCTTGACGTGTTCCGTTAGAGTTATAGAATGATACCCCACTATTTTCTAGAGAGATAATACTTGAAACGTCTACACCACGAATCGTATCAACCGATACACCTGAAACCTTATCAATAGAAATGCTTGGTGATGTTAAACTTCCACCAGTTCCACTAATATTAAAGTCAACAACTCCAACTGACACTTGCTTACTGTCTACATTTGTTGAAGATAATGTTAACGTACTTCCACCTACGGTAGAACCAGTTACAGTGATCGTTTGTGGATTATTCCAGTTAGATGATGTAAATGTTAAGTAGTTTGGACTCACGGATACGGCGCTATTTGTATTATGAATCGTAACCGTCTGATTACCTGATGGCGCACTCGCTAATTTAACAGTGAAGTTTGATGTATTACCACGTTGCACTGTCGCATATGTTTTTGAAACAATCATTTCACTATAAGAAACCGCTGATGACGCAATAGTAACACTAATTGTTTGACTTGAAACACCGTTTGAGCTAACTGTAATTGTAGAACTTCCTGCGGTTACACCGTCAACAATTACTGTTTGTTCAGTATTCCAGTTAGAAGGTGTAAATGTTAATTGTGTTAAATTAATATTAATATTAGCGTTACTTCTTGAAATTGTAACAGTTTGATTTGAGCTTGGTTGTCTACTTAATTTAACCGTGAATGTTCCTCGATCGGCTTCATTAACATTCATATTTGTTTTATTAAGAACGATTTCTCCATATGTCACACTAGGAACAGAAACGTTAACACTAATCGTCTTACTTGATACATTTGGTGAACTTAATGTAATTGTAGAACTTCCCGATGATACACCATTTAATGTTACTGTTTGATTAACATTCCAATTTGACGGTGTAAACGTTAAAATAGATGGATTTACGTTTACATATGAATTATTAACACTGATCGTAATTGTTTGATTGTTTGTTGGTTGTCTATCTAATCTAACTGTAAAAGTGTCTGAGTTTCCTGTTGTGATTGATGATGATGTTTTACTTAAAATAATCTCACCGTATGTAGCAGACGAACCTCCACCACCTGAACCACCGTTGTTTTGAAGTAATGCATACAGCTCATTAATTGCGCCAACAATTGTTTTATTAGAAGTTTGTAAGCCGCTATCTGTATGACGTTGATATGATGAAAGGTTAATATTTGATAATTGATTATTTACATAATCTATTGTTGCAAAATTACTCACATTTGGGATAGTTGGTTTATTTTTTAAATCATTATAACTACCAGAAGTTGCGACAGTAGCCAATTCAGTACGATTTACTTTACCACTAATATCTTGATGTTCAGTTAAATATTCACTATGCGTATGACTTGCATTAGCTTTTTTAGCTAATTGAGTATCAACATATGCCTTATTTACATCTGCATTCGTCAACGATCTCAGTTTTTCCATATCCGCATTAGTATAATCATTAGTTGATAATCCTTTACCGCTAACTTTGTCTACCTTTGTTTCTAAATTTTGTGTTGTTGCATAAATACTTAAATTTGGTTTATTGGTTAAATCCTCATAATCTCCACTTCTAGCAACATCAGATAATCCAATGGAATGAAGAGTATCAACAAGTTTCTGTAATCGAATTTGTTTTGCTCCTTCTTCATCCTGAACCAGTAAACGTTCAGTACCATTGAATTCGCCTTTATGTGGCAAACTAGAAATTTCTTTTTGCGTCTCTGGATAAACAGCTTCGACACCCATTAACATTAAATCCCCAACATCCAACATTTGACCGCCTTCTGTGACAATTGCTGAACCATCTTTATCAATTAAGACAACGTTTTTAAATTTAATGTCATCATCACCATAAATGTTTTCACGAATTTCAAAAGTGAAATGAGGTAAAGTTACTACACATCCATCTTGGTCAAATAATCGTATCTGCATACGACTGACACCAACAAATTGAGTATGTTCTTCTTCCAAATAGAAAGTTACTGCGTTTCCTTCAATCTTAGTGCTTGATACAGAGTCTACTCCGTCTGGATTTTCAATAAATAAAATGGCCTTCAGAGGATTAACTGGCATTAATGTTCTTGCGTTTGGATTTTGTTCAACATCAATTCCATACTCATTAATGCAGAAAATTAATTTCAACTGGTCATTTTTGTAAAATGTTAAATTGTCTGATAATTTAATATCATAGCCTGATATAGTTAGATATATCTCTTTACTTAATGACAAAATTATTCTCCCCTTTCTTACTATAAATCAGATAATTTTTTCTGTTCTATTGTTTGAATACCTTCTTCTGAGAAATATTTTAAAAAACCATCTTCTTTAGGATTATCGTTATATAATTTTGTGGTTTCTGAGCTGTTATGACCGACAATATCA
>OGFF01002195.1_pt1 | contig 17662 bp, 14 predicted proteins | sample 1570751 | NCBI WGS metagenome assembly OGFF01 (sample SAMEA2581951, study PRJEB24529) | metagenome | biome: Human gut stool | place: China | collected 2011 | reverse complement strand
CGGAAATTGTGTCGCTTTTGCTCTCACAGGCATCAAATGACATGCACGAACCTATAGTTCCGATGATTTTCCCTGTTCTCGGAGCACACGTCAGTGGAGTCAAATTCATGTATCCCGACCTCATTTGGAAGGAATTATTCGGTATGATGAAAAACCTCGTGGCTGATTCATGCCGTAATAAAGGACAGTTTACGAATATTTGATTATGATTCCAAAAGACATCTTCAATCACTTCCCTAACTGGAGAAAAAAAATCCCCAGTTGGGAAAATAAAAAAAACTATTTGCTTCGTCATCTTCAAATTCAAACACTAACCTTTATAACTTTCGCAAGTTCAGAAGTTATAGAAGTTATCACTCCCTTCGGTCGTTCGGGAAGTTAAGGGACAACAGCCCTTTTGGAATGGGAGTTTAGGGCATGTCCACAAAGGCATTAGTCCCTTAACTTCTCATAACTTCCCTCTAACTTCCCTTAACTCCTTGGGGAAAATATTCCTTCAAGACATATGGCTTTCACTTCGCGTTTTCGTTTTTCAAGTTATTAGTGTTAAAAATGTTCATTTTCTTTGTGGAATAAGAAAAAAGTATTACTTTTGCAATTGTTTTTTAAAGAAAAGGAAGATTGGCAGAGTGACCGAATGCGCTGGACTCGAAATCCGGTATACCCTTTTCCGGGTATCGGGGGTTTGAATCCCTCATCTTCCGCAAACCTAAGGTGAAACCATCATGAAAAAATTAATCATTTCCATACTCTTATTTTTGCCCTTGATGTCTGTTCAAGCGCAAAGTGTCCTCACACCCCAACAGCAGTTGGAGGAGGCTCAGAAAAAGCTTGAGGAAGCCAAAAAGGCGGTAGAGGAAGCCAAGCAGAAGGCGGAAGCTGCCAAGAAGAAGGCGGAAGCGGAAGCTGCCAAACAAAAGGCTGCTGCCGAAGCTGCCAAGAAAAAAGCAGAGGAAGAGGCTAAGAGAAAGGCGGCTGAGGAGGCAAAAGCCAAGGCCGAAAAGATACAGCAACAGATAAAGGAAGCTGAGGCTGAGACTGCAAGACTGAAGGCAGAGGCGGCAAGACTGAACGCAGAAGCCAATGGTGCTGCGGCAACAACAGTTGCTCCTGAGGCAACCACTACCCCATCGGCTCCTGCAGCAACCACAGCGACTCCTGCTCCTGCCACCACAGCATCGCAGGGCTCGGGATGGGTAATTCCTACGGCAACAAAGAAGGAGACACCTAAACCTGCTGCTCAGGTTAACGGCGCGAAACTGAAGGAAGACCCCAAATACCTGGAAGGCGCCATCACTTTCGACGAACAGGGCAAAATCGTGTTTGACACAGAGATAGAAGCCCCCGGCAAGAGCGCAGCCCAGCTTTACGACCTGGTGTTCGACTACATGAGCGGCCTGACTCAGGACAAAGAGAGCAAGGCAAGCCGAATGGCGCTGGTGAACAAAGACGAACACATCATCGTAAACACGATGGACGAATGGCTCGTGTTCAGCAACTCCTTCATCTCGCTCGACAGAACAGAATGCAAATACAACCTCATCGCCAAGATAACAGACGGAAAGGTGAGCCTGTCGATCAACCACATTAATTATATTTATGAGGAGGGAAGACAGACCGGATTCAAACTGCCAGCCGAAGAGGTGATCATCGACAAGGTGGCGCTGACCAAGAAAAAGAACGACCTGGCACGCATCTTCGGTAAGTTCCGCAAGAAGACCATCGACAGAAAAGACCAGATTTTCAACGAAATAGCAGCTCTGGTGAAATAAATTTCGAGGGAACAGAACAGAAACAAACGCAATATGACAACAGAACAAAATAACAACAATGCTGCCGAAAACAAGGAGCAGCAACAGCAAGAGGCTCAGGAGAAGACAACCTACGCCGTGAGACCTCACCACCACTATAAACGACTGGACTACAGCGACCCGACCAACCTGAAAGTGCGCAACAAGTTGAACACGGCTTTCATCCTATTGGTCATCGTGGGCATCACGCTGTGGTACACAATGGACACACACACACCTGCCTACGTAGTTCTGCTCGTAGGAGTAGTGGTGAAAATCGCCGAAGTATGTATTCGACTATTCAGAAAATGATGAAGAAAAGTAAAGTAATCCTTACGATAACTCTGTTTTGTGCTGCGACATCGCCTGTCGTGGCACAAACCGATTTTAGCAACAACGAGGACTCGATGTTTGCACCCGTCAACAACAGGAACGTCAGAACCGACTCATTAGGGTCGGACAAAGAAATACCCAAGGGACTGAAGGTGTGGACCATAGACGAGCGATTCGGCGACCGACAGGAGGCACAGGTGGACACCCTGCAGCACATGTACATGAACACCCCATTCACCTCGGGACTGAGGGGAGAATACAACTCGCTGGGCAATCTGGGCTCGCCCCGCATCAACCGTATCTTTATCGACCGACGGCTGGACCAGGGGCAGTTTATCTTCGCACAGCCCTTCGACTGCATCAGCACGCCCGTCAGCGAATTCCACTTCACCAACACCTATTCGCCCATCACCAACGTGACGCTCAACAGCTGCGGAAACCGTACCAACGGCGAGGACGACTTCAAGGCGATGTTTGCCGTCAACGCGGGAAAACGACTGGGCATGGGATTCAGATTCGACTATAAGTACGGACGTGGCTACTACGACAGCCAGAGCACCTCGCACTTCAAGTACACCATGTGGGGATCGTACATAGGCGACAGATACCAGGCGCACCTGCTCTTCTCTACCCTGCACCAGAAGGCGACAGAGAACGGCGGAATCACCAACGACGACTACATCAAGCACCCAGAACTCTTCGAAGACACATATGCCGAGAACGAGATTCCTACCGTGCTGCAGCAGAACTGGAACAGAAACAACAGTATACACGTGTTCTTCAACCACAGGTACAATGTGGGATTCAACAGAAAGGTGCGCATGACCGACGAGGAGATCAAGGCGAAGAAGTTTGCCATGGCCTCGAAGAAGGAGAATGCCGCCGAGGACGCCAAGGAGGAGGCAAGGAAAAAGGCTCGCCAGGAGGGCAAGAAGTTCGACGAGGATACCTTCGGCAAGACACCTAAGTTTGCCGGACGACCCGACGACGCAAAGATAGCGGGCGACGAGCCTGCTGCCGACAAGAAGGATGCCAAGCCGACAGAGCGCATCGCCGTGAACGGTAAGAGCGCCGCCGACAGCATCATGGCACAGGAGAAGAAGGCGGCTCAGGACACGGCATGGATGAAAAACGAATACGTGCCTGTGACAAGCTTTATACACACCTTGAAGTTCGACAACTACAGCCGTACTTATATCGCCTATCAGACACCTGCCGACTACTATCTGAACGAATACTACACGGCGGGAAAATACGAGGGCGACTCCATCTACGACAACACCAAGCACTGGGAGATGAAGAACACCCTGGCGCTGGCTACGCTGGAGGGATTCAGCAAGTGGGCTAAGGCGGGACTGAAGGCTTTCGTGAGCTACGACCTGCGCCACTTCGAGTTGCCTGACACCGAGGGCGGCGTGATGAAATACAACGAGCACTCGGTGAGTGTGGGCGGACAGTTGAGCAAGCGACAGGGCAAGCTGCTGCATTATAATGCCGTGGCCGAAATCGGTGTGGCCGGCGAGGATGCAGGAACACTGGCGGTCGACGGCGACGTGGACGTGAACATCCCCTTCCTCGGCGACACATTGTCGGTCATCGGTAGTGGTTTCTTCCACAGAATCACTCCTTCGTTCTACTTCCGCAACTATCACGGTCGTCACTTCTGGTGGGAGAACGACCTCGACAAGATTATCCACACACGCATCATGGGAACGCTGAAGTTTGCCAAGACAAAGACGATGCTCAGAGTGGCTGTGGACGAGATAAAGAACTATGCCTACCTGAGCCAGAGCTACAACGTGACGGACAACAACCAGGCGGCACGTACAGGAGTAACGGTGCAGGCCAAGCAGAGCGGAAGCCCCGTCAACCTGCTGACAGCCCAGCTGTTCCAAGACGTGAGATGGGGAATACTGAACTGGGAGAACGTCATTACCTATCAGCACTCGAGCAAGACGGACGTCATCCCCATGCCTGCGCTCAACGTGTACAGCAACCTGTATCTGAAATTCCCTGTGGTGAAGGTGCTCAACATCGACCTGGGTGCCGACGTGAGATACTTCACAAGCTATGAGGCACCCGACTATTCGCCTGCGCTGAGTCAGTACACCGTACAGGACAATGGCGACAAGAATGTGAAAGTGGGCAACTACCCCATCGTCAACGTCTATGCCAACGTGCACATCAAGCATACACGTTTCTTCGTAATGATGACACACGTCAACAAGGGTTCGGGCGACAAGAACTATTTCTTCGTGCCCCACTATCCGCTCAATGGCAGCGTGTTCCGATTCGGTGTTAGCTGGAACTTCTTCAATTGATGATTACAACAAATTCGATAAAGGCCTGGTTTTTGGCAGCGCGCCCCAAAACGCTGTCGGCTGCGGCTGTACCCGTACTGATAGCCATCGCACTCGCTATGCGCGACTGCTATCTGATGGAAACAGTTGGCGATGCTGCACAGCCTCACATCCTGCACATACCAGCCCTACTGTGTCTGCTCTTCGCATGGGTGATGCAGATAGACTCCAACTTCGTGAACGACTACTTCGACTTTAAACGGGGAAATGACGACGAGACACGATTAGGCCCCAAGAGAGCCTGCGCCGAAGGATGGATCACCGAACGCGCCATGAAGACGGGCATCATCGTGACCACACTCCTTGGATGCGCCATCGGTCTGCCACTCGTCATCTACGGAGGAATGGCCATGATATGGGTGGGAATGGCCTGCGTAGCGTTCTGCTTCCTCTACACCACAACCTTCAGCTACCACGGCATGGGCGACATACTGGTGCTGCTGTTCTTTGGCATCGTACCGGTGTGCTGCACCTATTATGTCATCATGCCCGAGGGCTACAAGACAGTAAGTACTGAGGTGGTGATGGCCGCTATCGCCTGCGGACTGGTGGTGGACACACTCTTGGTGGTGAACAACTTCCGCGACAGAGACAACGACCGCGAGGCTGGCAAACGCACACTCATCGTCAAGTTAATCGACAGATGGGACGAGAAGAGTGCACTCTGGCTCTATCTGCTCTTGGGGTATGTGCCCCTCGCCATCATGATGGGCATGGGAATCCACGATGCCGTAGTGCGCGACACCTCTACCTTTGCCCTCCCCCTCTACGCCGTCTACGCCGGCATGCACCATACTACCTACCGGCAGCTGAAAGCCATCAACCACGGCAGGGAACTCAACAGGGTGTTGGGAAGTACGGCACGCAATATTTTCATCTATGGACAAATCGTTTTCCTGACCATCGTCCTGGGATTTGCATTGGAAATATAATGAGGAGAAAAAGCAATGATACAACAAGTAAGTATGGAAATCATGGAGTTTGTGGAAACACAGATTCTGCCAAAATATACAGAGTTCGGTGAAAGCCACGGACTCAGACACGTCAACAGGGTGATCAAGAATTCTCTGGAGTTGGCACGCATCACGGGTGCCGACATCAACATGGTGTATGTCGTGGCTGCCTACCACGACCTGGGAATGAGCGGACCGAGAGCTATCCACCACATCACGAGCGGAAAGATTCTCATGGCAGATGCCCGGCTGAAGCGATGGTTCTCCCAAGACCAGATAAAGATCATGAAAGAGGCGGTGGAAGACCACAGGGCCTCGTCAAGCCGTCAGCCCAGAAGCATCTACGGCAAAATCGTGGCTGAAGCCGACCGCGACATCGACACCCACGAGATTTTCCTCCGTGCCATCCTCTATGCCAAGGAAAACAATCCCGGTAAAGACAAGGAACAAATATGGGAACTCTTCGCCCACCACATGGACGAGAAGTACTCAGTACATGGATACATCAAACTCTGGATTCCCAACTCGCCCAACGAGAAGGAACTGAAAATGCTGCGCGACATCATCGAGGACAAAGCTCTGCTAAGACAGGAATTCGACAAGATTTACGAGAGCATTCTCTGAAGTCAAGGAGAATTCTATGGAGTTAAAACAAAGGCTATCCTAACTCAAGAATTATTCTGAATGAGATATTTGATTCGAGCCAATAATTTTTAAGTCAAGAATTAGAGAATTTGAGAAGCATTCCTGACAAAAATAAAATATTCCTGCCTCTTCTTCCCCTTTATCTTCTTAACAAAAAATCGCCCTAAATGGTTACTATTTCAATTAAAATTAGTAACTTTGCACTCAAATATAAAAAAGATAAAGATTAGGATGAAAAAAATGTTAATTACGCTGCAATTACTGCTGTTCGCAGTTATTGCACAGGCACAACTGCTTAGCCCTGTAAAATTCACCAGTCAGTTGAAAACTAACGGGACAGCAGTTGCTGAGATTGTATTCAGCGGAAAGATTCAACCAGGATGGCACGTCTACTCTACAGGTTTGGGAAGCGACGGACCTATCTCGGCAACCTTCAACGTCAACAAAATGGAAGGCGTAGAACTCGTCGGCAAACTGCAGGCACGAGGCAACGAGGTGTCGAAATACGACAATATGTTCGGCATGAAGCTGCGTTTCTTCGAAGGAAGCGCCACTTTCGTGCAGAAGGTAAAATTCACTGCTGCTCAGTATGTTATCGACGCATACTTGGAATACGGAGCCTGCAACGACCAGAGCTGTCTTCCTCCTTCAGAGGTCAACTTCAAGCACACAGGCAAGGCGCCTGCCATAGACAGCAAGGCTGCTCTGGAAGCCAAGACCGACAACAAGCAGGACGCTGCAATGGCAGCCAAGGCCAAAGCCGACTCTATCGCCATGATGCAGGATGCCTTGACCGACACCGCACAGCAGAACACCTTGGACAGCGCAGCCCTGGCTCAAGCTGCCGAACAGCTCGACACCAAGGCGCTGTGGCAGCCCGTAGTGAAAGAGCTGCAGGCGTTTGGAGGCGCCAACGACATAGCCAACCACTCACTCATCTATATCTTCCTGATGGGACTGGTGGGCGGACTCCTCGCGCTGGTGATGCCTTGCATCTGGCCTATCATTCCCATGACGGTGAGTTTCTTCCTGAAACGTGCCAAGAACGACAAGAAGAAGGGCGTTCGCGATGCCTGCACTTACGGACTCAGCATCGTGGTTATCTATCTGACTTTGGGTCTCGCCGTCACAGCCATCGCAGGTCCAAGCACACTCAACGCCCTGTCTACAAGTGCAGTATTCAACATCATTCTCTTCGTACTCTTGGCTGTGTTCGCCTTCTCATTCTTCGGATGGTTTGAAATCAAACTGCCCGATCGCTGGGGCAACGCCGTAGACAACAAGGCATCGAGCACCACTGGACTGATATCCATCTTCCTCATGGCCTTTACACTCGTACTGGTGTCTTTCTCGTGCACTGCACCTATCATCGGACTGCTGTTGGTTCAGACGGTGACATCGGGCGACTGGCTGGCTCCTACCGTGGGCATGCTGGGATTCGCCCTGGCACTCGCCCTGCCCTTCACCCTCTTCGCACTCTTCCCATCATGGCTTAAGTCGGCTCCAAAGTCTGGCTCATGGATGGAAACCATCAAGATCGTACTGGGATTCGTCGAACTGGCGTTCTCGCTGAAGTTCCTCTCTGTAGCCGACCTGGCTTACGGCTGGCACATCTTGGACCGAGAGGTGTTCCTGTCGCTCTGGATAGTCATCTTCGGCGCCCTGGGTCTCTACCTCATCGGTAAGTTGAAGTTCCAGGTGGACGCCATCGGAGGCGAGATAGACAAGCCTATGCCCGTGCCCTGCATCATGCTGGGTCTGTGCTCGCTGGCCTTCGCCGTATATATGGTTCCAGGACTCTGGGGCGCTCCCTGCAAGGCAGTAAGTGCCTTCGCTCCTCCTATCAACACACAGGACTTCAATCTGAACACCAAGACCGTAGAGCCTGCCTACAAGGACTACGAGATGGGAATGGCTGCTGCCAAGGCTCAGGGCAAACCCGTGCTGATAGACTTCACAGGATTCGGCTGCGTGAACTGCCGCAAGATGGAAGCTTCGGTATGGACCGACGCCAACGTGGCTGACAAACTGACCAAAGACTACGTGCTCATCTCGCTCTATGTGGACGACAAGACACCTTTGCCACAGCCTATGGAAGTGACTTTCAACGGCGAGAAGCGCACCCTGCGAACCATCGGCGACAAGTGGAGCTATCTGCAGGCAAGCAAGTTTGGTGCCAACGCTCAGCCCTTCTACGTGGCTGTCGACAACGACGGCAATCCGCTCACCGCAGCTTTCAGCTTCAAGGAAGACGTCAACGCATATCTTGAGTTCCTGAATAAGGGACTCGACAACTACAGAAAGTAAAACTCGAGTAAAATAAATAAAACTATGAACAGTAGAAAAGAAATTCCAGTCCTGTTGCTTACAGGCTATTTAGGCAGTGGAAAGACAACACTACTCAACAAGATTTTGGCTAACCAGAAAGGCATCAAGTTTGCAGTCATCGTCAACGATATCGGCGAGGTGAACATCGATGCTGCCCTCATAGAACAAGGAGGCGTGGTAGGAAAGAAAGACGACTCGCTCGTGGCTCTGCAAAACGGATGCATCTGCTGTACGCTGAAGATGGACCTCGTGGAACAGCTCAAGGAAATCGTCGACATGCAGAAGTTCGACTACATCGTCATTGAGGCAAGCGGCATCTGCGAGCCTGCGCCTATTGCACAGACCATCTGCTCGATTCCTACACTCGGACCACAATACGTCAAGAACGGAGTGCTGAGACTCGACAGCATCGTTACCGTTGTGGACGCTCTGAGAATGAAAGACGAGTTTGCAGGCGGCGACGACCTGATGAAGGACAACATCGACGAGGAAGATCTGGCGTCGCTCGTCATCCAGCAGATAGAGTTCTGCAACATCATCCTGCTCAACAAGGCTGCTGAGGTGGAACCCAAAGACCTCGACAAACTGAAGCACATCATCAAAGCCATACAGCCAAAGGCTGAAATCTTCGAGTGCAACTACGGCGACGTAGACCTCGACAAGATTGTCAACACACGTAAGTTTGACTGGGAAACCGTGGCCACATCGGCTGGATGGATCCAGGAGATTGAGGCAGAACGCAACGAGGATCATTACGAACACGACGATCACGATGATGACGATCACGATGACGACGATGAGCACGAGCATGATGAACACGAGCATCATCATCATCACAATCACGACCATCACCATCATCACCACGACGATGAGGGAGAGGCTGAGGAATACGGCATCGGCACCTTCGTGTACTACAGCCGCAAGCCTTTCGACCTGGGACTCTTCGACGACTTCGTGGCACGCAAATGGCCACGCGACGTGGTAAGAGCCAAGGGAATCTGCTACTTTGCCGACGAGAGAGACATGTGCTACGTGTTCGAACAGGCTGGAAAACAGAAGACCGTGAAGCAGGCTGGACAATGGATAGCCACCATGCCTAAAGACCAACTCGACGAGCTGCTGGCACGTGAGGAACAGCTCAGAAAGGAATGGGACGACAAGGTGGGCGACAGAATGATCAAGATCGTATTCATTGGTCAGCATCTGCAGAAAGAGGCTATCTGCAAGGAATTAGACAAATGCCTCGTGGATTAAGTCGACACACAGCAGAAAAATTACATAAATACGCAACTGAACTTCAGCAAGTTCGGAAGTTAAACACAACATAATACGCAACAAAAAGAAACAGCATGAAGATTGATTTTAGACCAGCTTTCATGAAAGACTTTGACGGTTGCTGGACGGTCATCAACGAAGCCAGAGAACAGATGATCAAGTCGGGACGTCACCAGTGGACAGAGCAATATCCTGCCTACAAGGACATCCTGGCAGACATCAACAACGGCAATGCCTATGTGCTCACCGTGAACGACCAGATAGCCGTTTACGGAGCGGTGGTGCTGAACGGAGAACCTGCCTACGAGTTTCTCGAAGGAAAATGGCTCACCAACAGCAACTATTACGTCATACACCGGTTCGCAACCCTGCCCAAACTGCAGAGAGAGGGATACGCACGCATTTTCATCAACAAGGTGTGCAGCCTGTGCGAAGTGGAGCACGTGCCCAGCATCAAGGTGGACACCAACTACGACAACCTGCCCATGGTGAGCCTGCTCTCGTCTATGGGATTCTGCCTTTGTGGAAAGGTGAGCTATGGTGAGAGAGGGCTGAGATTCGCCTTTGAAAAAATCACCATGCGGCCCAAAGGATAAAAAGAAGAAACTCCCAAAAATTCAGGAGAAAGAAATACAACGATGATCAGCAAGAACAAGATAAAATATATCAAGTCGCTCGAACTGAAGAAAAACCGCAACAAGGAAGGTAAGTTCGTGGCTGAAGGACACAAGGTGGTGGACGACCTCTTAGTGCTGCAGCCTGCATCGCTTATTGTGGCTACCGAAGAATGGCTCAAAGACAAAAGCATTGACCCAAGGACGGAAGTGGTCACGGTAAGCGAGGAGGAACTCAGAAAGGTGAGCTTCCTACAGCATCCGCAACAGGTGCTCGCCGTCTTTGACCAAAGGGAAAACAGAGACTTCGCTTCTGCCAACGTCGACTTCAACTGTCTGAACCTCGCCCTCGACGGAGTGCAGGACCCGGGCAACCTGGGAACCATCATCCGCATCGCCGACTGGTTTGGCATAGAGAACATTTACTGTTCGCCCGAAACTGCCGATGTGTATAATCCCAAGGTGGTGCAAGCCACGATGGGAAGCATCGCCAGAGTGAAGGTCCTGTATGGCGACCTGATGGCGCTGTTCGCCTCGCTGCCTGCCGACGTACCTGTCTACGGTACCCTGCTCGACGGTGAGGACATCTATGCACAACAGCTCGACAACCGTGGATTCATCGTCATGGGAAACGAGGGAAAAGGCATCTCGCCCGAACTCACCCAGAGGGTGAACCGCAGGCTGCTCATCCCCAACTTCCCTCCAGAAAGACCTACTGCCGACAGTCTGAACGTAGCAATAGCCACGGCCATCACCTGCTCGGAATTCAGAAGACAAGGAAGGAGATGAAACTAATGTTTAGTGTTTAATGTGCAGAAAGGTTGTTATCCCACAATTAAACACTAAACATTAAACATTAAATACTAAGCATTCAATGAAACTATGAAGATAAATGATTTGATAAAGCATCGCAGTGTAACTGCCTGCATGAAAGAAGCTTACAATCTGATGACTGCCAATGTGAAGAACCTGCTGAAAAGTACATGGTGGGCTTTTATGATCTATGCATTCATGGTGGCATTCATGGTTTACCTGCGCACACCCAACAAGATGCTTCACGACTGGGGCGAGGAAAACATGATGCTGTCGTTCTGCCTGCAGACGGTCGTTTACTTGGGTGTCATCGTGGCGGCTTTCCTCATGGGAGCAGCAGCATGGCGCTGGCTGACCGACAAACCTTTTGGCAGAATGATGAAGCGGTTTACTACGATTTATCTCGTTTCGGCTGTCGTCAGTTTCGTCGTCACATTCGCCGCAACGTTTGCCCTAACTTGCTTTTACCTTACGGCATTTCTCACAGGCTCAGGCTCGGCTGCTACGGCAGATTCGGCAGCAGGCTCGCCCTCGCTCCTCATCATCGTGCTCTTTGCACTCGCCATCGTCGCTGCCACCGCCCTCTGCATGGCGGTGAGTCTGCCTTTCGCCTATCTCACTCCCAAATACATGTTGCAGGAAAAGGGTGAGAAATTACGCCCCTGGAAATCATTCAAGTGCGGATTCCGCCACATGGGTTCCATCTTCAAGATGGGTTTCCTGGGCAGTCTTGTCATCCTGGTGGCAGGTATCCTGATCTACATTCCTCTCGCCATCCTGATAGGCGCACAGGTATCGGCACAGATGGGCACTCTCGAAGGCGACCCGGTAGGAACGCCCTCCTACTTCACCTTCCTCTTCATCGTCGTGACAGCTCACCTGCTGTTCGTCTTCGCATACATCCTGCACTGGTTGTTTATCTCGTACATCTATCTCTATGGCAGTATAGAGAACGACGAAATGAAGAAAACTGAAATGCTAAATGCTAAACGCTAAAAATCATTCAACATAAAAAAAGACATAGACATGAAACAAACCAGACTGCTATTCATCGACCGCGACGGAACCTTGATTCAGGAGCCGGAAGATGAACAGATTGACAGCTTCGAGAAGCTTGTCTTCACCAAGGGCGTGATGAGAAACCTCAGTTTCATTGCCCAACACACAGACTATCAGCTCGTCATGGTGAGCAACCAGGACGGATTAGGCACCGACTCCTTCCCGGAAAACACTTTCTGGCCTGTGCACAACTTCATCATCCAGACACTGGAAAGTGAGGGAATCCACTTCGAGGAGCAGCTGATAGACCGCCATTTCCCCGAGGACAACTCGCCCATGAGAAAGCCTGGAACCGGCATGCTGACCCACTATATTGACAATCCAGAATACGACTTGGCCAACAGCTATGTCATCGGCGACCGTGAAACCGACGCTCAACTGGCCGAGAACCTGGGATGCAAGAGTCTGATACTGGGCAAAGACGGCATGGACTGGGACAAGATAGCCGAAATTCTCTTTGCCGGCGACCGCATCGCCGAGGTAAAACGCACCACCAAGGAGACTGACATATATATTAAGGTGAACCTCGACGGTTCGGGCCACTGCGACATCTCCACAGGACTGGGCTTCTTCGACCACATGTTGGAGCAGATAGGAAAGCACGGAATGATGGACCTCACCATCCACACCAAGGGTGACCTCTACGTGGATGAGCACCACACCATCGAAGATACAGGCATCGCACTGGGCGAATGTCTGCTTCAGGCATTGGGCAACAAGAGAGGCATCGAGAGATATGGCTACTGCCTGCCTATGGACGACAGCCTGTGCCAGGTGGCTCTCGACTTTGGTGGACGCCCCTGGCTCGTTTGGGACGCTGAGTTCCATCGCGAGAAAGTAGGCGAAATGCCCACTGAGATGTTCAAGCACTTCTTCAAGAGTCTGAGCGATGCTGCCAAGATGAACCTCAACATCAAGGCAGAAGGCGAGAACGAACACCACAAGATAGAAGGTATCTTCAAGGCACTCGCACGATCACTCAAGATGGCAGTGAAGCGAGATATCTATCACTTCGAACTGCCTTCATCGAAGGGAATGCTGTAAAAAAAGAAGAACAAGCAGAAAGAATGCTGTAAAAAAATGCCAAAAAATTTGGCTGCATCAGAAGAAAGCAGTATCTTTGCAAATACATAAGGGTCGTTTCGGCTAGATTGGGATACTCATCACATTACAAATTATGAAACCGAGAAGACTTCTCTTGCCTATGGCGGGCCACAATAAGCCGGACTTCGTTCGGTGAAGCTGCAAAGCCGGTGGATTACAAAAGCGGGGGGCTCTCAAACTTATTGCTAAGTTCGGAGTTTCATCACATCATCGGGCGACCCTTTTCTTTTTATTCTTAGAACTTTGTCATTGAATACTCTCATCATTCTTTGAACAATATTCTACATCATAGAAAACATTCATCAACATTTTAAATTCATACGAATATCACATCATGTTTAGCGGAATCATAGAAAACATGGCTACTGTCGTGGCTGTGAAAAGGGACAAGGAGAATATCGACCTTACACTGGAATGCCCGTTTGCTGGCGAGTTGAGTATCGACCAGAGTGTGGCGCACAATGGAGTATGCCTCACGGTCGTGGCTTTAGAAGGCAACACCTATACAGTTACTGCCATGAAGGAAACACTCGACCGTTCCAACCTCGGACTGCTGAAAGAGGGAGACAAGGTGAATGTGGAACGTTCTATGATGCTCAACGGCAGGCTCGACGGACACATCGTACAGGGACACGTAGACCAGACTGCCACCTGTATTGACAAACGTGATGCTGATGGTTCCACCTACTATACTTTCGAATACAGACTCGACCGCGAGATGGCTCGCAAGGGCTACTTCACTGTCGACAAGGGTTCGGTCACTGTCAATGGTGTGTCGCTCACAGTCTGTGAGCCTACCGACAACACCTTCACCGTGGCTATCATTCCCTATACTCACGACCACACCAACTTCTGCAACATAGAAGTGGGAACCATTGTCAACATCGAGTTCGACATCCTGGGCAAATACATCGCACGCCTGCAGGCTGTATCGAAAGACTGATAAATCTCTCTATCCTCACTCTGCTTAAAAGGCAAGACAAACAAAAAGGGATATAAAAACAAAAGGATATAAAAACAAAAGGATATAAAAACAAAATGAAGTTAGCTTCACTCGTCATGGAAGCTAACTTCATTTTTTTATTCCAGATACTCGGTCTTATCCTCGATGCCGGCTTCGGCAAGAGCCTCCTTGCGCTCTACACACGTACCGCACTTTCCGCAATGCTTCTCGCCACCCTTATAGCAACTCCAGGTCTCAGTGTAGTCTATTCCCAATCGCTTGCCTATACGGGCAATGTCCGCCTTGGTGATGTTGGTATAAGGAGCTGACACGTGCACATCGACAAAGGTTCCTGCCTGGGCAGCCCGGTCGATGGCAGAGATAAACTCCGGACGGCAGTCGGGATAAATAGTGTGATCGCCTCCATGATTGGCTATCAACACCTTCTTCAGGTTGTTGCTCTCAGCTATGCCGATGGCAATGCTCAGCATGATGCCGTTGCGGAAAGGCACCACCGTCGACTTCATGTTCTCGTCGGCATAATGTCCTTCAGGAATGGCATCGGCGCCTTCTAAGAGCGAACTCTTGAAATACTGATGCATGAAACCCAAGTCGATGGTGATGTGCTTAATGCCCAAACGCTCACAGTGCATCTTGGCATAAGGAATCTCACGCTCGTTATGGTTGCTGCCATAGTTGAAACTGATACCCAAGGCAATCTCGTCTTTTTTATCGTAGAGCAGCGTGATACTGTCCATACCGCCGCTCACAATGATTACAGAATCCTTCATTTTGTATTTGAATTTATTATTTATAAAATCATATTGCAATCCAATATTAGCAAAATCTGCGTACTCCACGAAATCTGCGTGCACACTTATCCGAACAGACAGCGGAGCGCCTCTTCCACCTTCCTCACAGGATGGATGGTGATGCTGTACTTCGACCTGTCGAGCGAATGATAGTTGTAACGGGGAATGATGATGTCATGAAAGCCCAACTTCTCGGCTTCGGCGATGCGCTGCTCGATGCGGCTCACCGGACGAACCTCACCACTCAAACCTACTTCGCCAGCCATACACCAGCCAGCCTCGATAGGCGTGTCCACATTACTGCTCAATACGGCGGCTATCACACTGAGATCCATCGCCAGGTCTGTGACACGCAGTCCGCCTGCTATGTTCAGGAACACGTCCTTCTGCATCAGTTTGAAGCCTACCCTCTTCTCGAGCACAGCCAAGAGCATGTTGAGCCGACGCTGGTCGAAGCCCGTAGCCGAGCGCTGTGGTGTGCCATAGGCAGCGGTAGATACAAGCGCCTGCGTCTCGACCAGGAAAGGACGGACACCCTCGATGGCACTGCTGATTGCCACTCCCGACAAACCGTCATGATCGTCAGTAAGCAAGAGCTCCGAAGGATTGCTCACCTGTCGGAGTCCACCCTGCTGCATCTCGTAGATACCTAACTCTGAGGTACTTCCGAATCGGTTTTTGATACTTCGCAGGATGCGATACATATAATGCTGGTCGCCCTCAAACTGAACCACCGTGTCGACAATATGTTCCAGAATCTTCGGTCCAGCCAAGGTTCCCTCCTTATTTATATGTCCGATAAGGATGACAGGAATGCCGCTTGTCTTGGCAAACCTCAACAAGGCAGCTGCGCACTCACGCACCTGTGAGATACTGCCTGGCGAGCTCTCCACCTCGTCGGTGGCAATCGTCTGTATGGAGTCTATTACCACCAGTCCGGGAGCCTGTTCCTGTATATGCGTGAAGATTTTCTCCAACGATGTCTCGCAAAGAATAGACACATTGTCGAGCGAGGCCCTGCCAGCAGCACTCTCATCGCCCACCGATGCAGAAGCCAGTCGGTCAGCACGCAGTTTAATCTGATGGGCACTCTCCTCGCCGCTCACATACATCACTTTCATGTCGGGCAGATGAAGAATGGTCTGAAGTGTGAGTGTACTCTTTCCGATGCCCGGCTCACCGCCCAGGAGCGTGATACTGCCAGGAACCAGTCCTCCACCCAGCACACGGTTCAGCTCACCATCGTGCATATCAATGCGCGGCTCATCATGAGCAGAAATATCGCGCAGACGTACAGGCCTTGCTCCCCCATCGCTGTGATTGCCGCCAAACATCGTGGCAGCACCTCCATGCCGCATGCTCATGCCAGCGTTGCGGGCAGCCTGGGAGCCCGTATCATTGGCTATACGAATCTCCTTGAACGTATTCCATTGTCCACAACTCGGGCACTTTCCTATCCATTTCGACGACTCCTGACCACAGTTGCTGCAAACATAAGCTATCTTGTCTTTTGCCATATTCTGATGAGTATTAAAATCAAGGACAAAGGTACATTATTTTTTCACTTTCGCCAAATATTCGCCACACTTTCACATCAAAAGGATACATTTTGCAAAGCCGATATTACATTACCAGCCTCTTTGATAAAAAAAATCCTTAAAAGAACACCAAAATTTGCAACATTCAGTTATTTTTCATACCTTTGCCTACAGTTTCAGCAGAGCCGACTTCAAATGAGTAAAACGCCTAAAAGGCAACACCCACGACAGTTGGCACAAAGTCTAAAACACAAGTCCTGTTCATCATTGTCATGGAGAACAATAAACAAACAGAACGAACGAGACAGATTACAACAAAGAACATTCTATTCATAATATAGAGAGAAATTAAATAACTAATAATAAAAACGTTAGGTAAAATGAAAATCGAAGATTTTAACTTTGCCGGTCACAAGGCAATCGTACGCGTTGATTTCAACGTGCCATTGGATGAAAATGGTAATGTAACAGACGACACTCGTATCCGCGGTGCCCTTCCTACATTGAAGAAGGTGCTGGCCGATGGTGGTGCTCTTATCATGATGAGCCATATGGGTAAGCCAAAGGGCAAAGTTAAGCCAGAACTTTCTCTTTCACAGATTGTAAAGAACGTATCCGACGCTCTCGGCGTTGAGGTGAAGTTTGCTAAAGATTGCGGCAATGCTGATGCAGAGGCTGCTGCGCTGAAGCCAGGTGAGGCTCTCCTGCTCGAGAACCTTCGCTTCTATCCTGAAGAGGAAGGCAAGCCAGTAGGCGTTGAGAAGGGTACTCCTGAGTACGATGCTGCCAAGGCTGAGATGAAGGAACGTCAGAAGAAGTTCGCTGCCAAGTTGGCTTCTTATGCTGATGTATATGTAATGGATGCTTTCGGTACTGCTCACCGCAAGCACGCTTCTACTGCTGTCATCGCCGACAGCTTCGACAAGGACCACAAGATGCTCGGTTTCTTGATGGAGAAAGAGGTAAAGGCTGTTGACGCTGTACTCGGCAACATTAAGCGCCCATTCACTGCTATCATGGGTGGTTCTAAGGTTTCTACCAAGATCGGTATCATCGAGAACCTGTTGACTAAGGTTGACAACCTGATTCTCTGCG
>OGFF01002173.1_pt1 | contig 17881 bp, 17 predicted proteins | sample 1570751 | NCBI WGS metagenome assembly OGFF01 (sample SAMEA2581951, study PRJEB24529) | metagenome | biome: Human gut stool | place: China | collected 2011 | reverse complement strand
GGCCCCCACAGGGGGCCGTCGTTTGGCGCGCTTTGGGCGCGCCTGCGGGGCGGGTGGAACCCGTTCCCTGCAAAAATTCTGCTCCCATTATACCGGTTTTCCCGCAAAAATACAAGCAAAGCTTGTAACCGGGCGCTGGATATGCTAAAATAGCGGAGTCCTTTTGGGATCGTCAGTCGAAAGATCCTGACGCTAAACAAAACTAATGCCGCAACCGACGGCATCCAAAGGAGAAATGAATATGAAAAACCGCACGCTGCGGCAGATCACTGCCGCCGGAGTCATCGCGGCTGCCTACGCCGCCCTTTCGCTGGTACTGGCGTTCATCACCTTCGGGCCGGTCCAGTGCCGCGTCTCGGAGGCCCTGACCCTGCTGCCGGTCATCAGCCCCGCCGCCATCTGGGGGGTCACCCTCGGTTGCGCCGTCACCAACGGTGTGGGGGCCGCCACCGGCGCCAATTTCCTCGGCCTCCTCGATATCCTTGTGGGCACCGCCGCCACCCTGCTGGCCGCCGTCCTCACCCGCCTCTTGGGCAAATGCCGCTTCGGCGGTCTGCCGTGGCTCTCCGCCCTGCCCCCCATCCTCATCAATGCCGTCGCCATCGGCGCGGAATGGTGCTATGCCGCCACCGGCAGCATCAATGTGGCTTTCTGGGTCTTTGCCGGGCAAATCGCCCTGGGACAGCTCCCGCCCTGCCTGCTGGGGGTGTGGCTGGTCGGCCTGCTGGAGCGTCGCAGCCTGCAAACCATCATAGAAGGGAAGTGACGCCGCATGGCGCTGTTCGGTCGCAAAAAGCAAATCCCCCCGCTGCCTCCCGTATCCCAGTGGGAATACCGCTGCGGGGACGGCCACCATTGGGGCTTCCACTACCGCGTCACCGAAGAACCCGACCGGGTGCGCCTCACCTATTCCCGCACCATGCCGGAGCGGATGGAAAGCATCGCCGCCCCGCCGGAGCTCTGGCAGCAGCTTGCCCAATTGGGCGACCGCGCCCAAATCACCGCATGGAACGGCTACAATGAATGCCGCCTGCGCACCCCCCGCACCAAGCGCTGGCTGCTTTACATCACCTTCACCGACGGCACCTTCCTGCGTGCCGAGGGCTGCGGCGCCGCCCCAAAAGGACACGAACAGTGGGAAAACGACCTGCTGGCCCTCCTCAATTCCTGCATTGATGTATGATCGCATTTTTTGCCCCGCCGGGAGCCCCGCACTGGCCCCCAATAAATCAAAAGGCTCCCCCGCATGCCTGCGGAGGAGCCCCATTTTTTATTTTGCCAGTGCCAGCCGGTCTATCTTGGTGTCACTCATAAAGGCGGAGGTACTATACAGCACCAGCACATCGGTAATGTCTTCCTGCTCCATCAGCTCACTCAGGGAGCCAAGATAATACCGCAGGTCCACCGCCACGATTTTTTCGTAATCCGCTGCGGCAAAGGGCAGCAGGGCATTGGCATAGCTGTCCTTCAGCACCAGCAGGCGGCGGCCATTTTCCGGTCCGCCGGTAATGGTTACCGTGGGCCAGTTCCCGCCAAAGAACACTTCGTACATATCCTTTTGCTGGAGTTTTTCCGTATCATAACAGCTGGCATGATCGGCGTTATCGTAGGTCACGGTCAAGGCGGCATCGCCTTTCCGGTGGTACAGCTCTACGGTATCGGTCGCCGCGTTTTTATCCAGCACCTTGCTGTACAGCGTCCCGCGGAAGCCATCATACCGCTCTACGGTGTAATCCGCCGCTGCGGGAATCGAAAGCCCCATGGCCGCGCGGTAGCACTGGTAGCCCAGCAGAGCGCCTGCCGTTTTCCAGTGGTGGTCGGTGCGGTAATAAAGCTGCTCACTCTCTGCCGCCTTGGCAAAGTCCGTTCGCAGGTCCACCAGCTGGTCATCAAATACCAGCTTCATCTCGTCAAATACCGCATCCTCATCAAAGAGGGTGGCATAACGCGGCAGCTTATCCCGCAGGGTATAGCCGGGGGTCGGCACCGGCATAAAGGTCAGATTTTCTGCCGCCAGTCCTTTTTCCTCGCACCGGGTAAAGAAATCCTTCACCGTTTGCAGGTTCTTTTGCAGCCTTGCTTCGTCCACATCGGTTTGGGTCACCTTTTCGATGTAATACCCATCCTCACACAGGTACACCCCGCCGATATCCTTGTTGCGCAGCAGCATTTTCATTTTGCTGCGGGCGGCGGTCCAGCTATCCCGCTGCCAGAACTGATCGCTTAAATAATCCTCCACCTCATCGCCAAAATCTCCATTTACCATGGTATCTTCGGAAAGCTTTGGCAGCTCCTGCAGGTAGCGGTTCTCATTTTCGGAAAAGGCTTGATCCGGGGTGAGCCACCCCAGCAGCCCCAGCCCAAAGATCAGCGCGCCAAAAACGATGATAATGATAATATTCTGCTTTTTCATTTTAGGCGCCTCCTCTCAGAACCGGAAATACAGGAACGGGTTGTAGCTGTCGCCCACCAGGAAAGCAATGCACATCAGCAGCACCGCCGCGTGGAACAGGCACCGGAGCAGCGTCTGCGCCGCCTGGGGAAGCCGTGCCAGCAGGTCATTTGCCGCGTGGGCCGGCCAGCGGGTACAGGCCAGCGCCGCCACCAGCAGCAGGGAGATATTGGTAGTCAGCAGATACATCGTTTGGGCATCGGCGCCGCCGTGCGCCCCAAAGAGCGCCGCAAAATAGTTCCCGATGGCCCCAAAATCGGTCAGGGCAAAGATGACCCAGCCAAGGATAATCAGCAGCAGGGAATAGAGGCGCTGCACCACACCGGGGGCTTTTTGCAGCGGCTTTTGCAGCCACACCTTTTCGATGATGAGAATGACACCGTAGTAAAGCCCCCACAGCAGGAAGTTCCAGCTGGCGCCATGCCACAGGCCGGTCAACCCCCACACGATGATGAGATTCAAAATCTGTCGGGGCAGGCCGCACCGGTTGCCGCCCAGCGGGATATACACATACTCCCGGAACCAGGTTCCCAGCGAAATATGCCACCGCCGCCAGTATTCGGTAATGCTGCGGCTCAGATAAGGGTAATCGAAGTTTTCCAGGAACTCAAAGCCCAGCATTTTTCCCAGCCCGATGGCCATATCGGAATAGCCGGAAAAGTCAAAGTAAATCTGGAAGGTAAAGGCGATGGCTCCCAACCAGGCTGTCCCGGCGGAAAGACTTGTCCCCGGCAGCGCCGCTACGGTATCCCACAGGGCGCCCACCTGGTTCGCGATGAGCACCTTTTTCCCCAAGCCTATGGTGAACCGTCCGATGCCCGCGGCAAACTGCGCCGTTGTTTCCCGGCGGTGAGAGAGCTGTTCCTCCACCGTTTTGTACTGCACAATGGGCCCTGCGATGAGCTGCGGGAACAGCGCGATATAGGTGCCAAAGGTGATGGGATTCTTCTGTGCCGCCACGGTGCCTCGGTATACATCAATGACATAGCTGAGCGCCTGGAAGGTGTAAAAGCTGATACCGATGGGTAGCGCCAGCTCCAGCAGCGCAATTTTGCTGCCGGCGATATTATTTACGGTGCCAATCAGTAGATCCGCGTACTTAAAGAGACCCAGCGCCCCGATATTCCCCGCAATGCAGAGGATGAGCAGCCCCTTGGCCAGGCGCTTTTTCTCCCGCTTCTGCAGGGCAGCCACCCCCAGTCCGCACAGGTAGTTGAACAGGATAGAGGCCGCCATCAGCCGGATATACACCGGTTCGCCCCAGGCATAGAACAGCAGGCTGGTCAGGAGCAGCCACAGGTTGCGCAGCGCCCGCGGGCACAGGTAATACACCCCCATCACAAGGGGGAAAAACAGGAACAAGAAGGTAAGGCTGCTGAATACCATAGGAACTCCTTACAAGCGGGCAAGGGTCGCGGAGGATTAGTCTCTGCGACCCTTGGAATTTTGCGTCATAGCCGGGGGAAAAGCTTGCCCTCCCCAAAGGGATGGCAAGTTATTTACCTTACAGTTTAAGCAAAGTACTGGTCAATGACCTTGTTTACATTGTCGGTATCACTGGTCACAGCCACCGCTACATAGTTGCCCATGCTGTGGATCTTGGCATTCTGCAGCAGCGCCACTTCATCCACATTGTACTTGGCGTCAATGCTGTCATCAATGTAGGTCTGGATGAGCTTCTTTACCGCAGCGGCAGCGTCCTTATCCTTGCAGGCAAATACCGCACACCGCAGGTAAGACGAACTGTTTGCGGCCAAATATGCTTCAGTTCCTTCGGGCAGAGTGCCTCCAAGGATCATAGCAACATTGGTTTCGGATGCTTCAAATTCTGTGGCATCACCACTGTAGGTCACATCGTTCAGCAGCGCCTGGAACATGGCGGCCGCATCCACCGTCTTATCGGTGGCCTTATCACCGTCGCAGGCGGCAAAGGAAAGGCACAGCACCGCGGCCAGCAGTACAGCAACAAATTTTCTCATGGTTCACATTCTCCTTTTTGTCTTGGTCATCATTTTCAGTTCGCGGGCTTAAAGTCGTAAACCGTCACGCCGTCCACCACCACATCGCCGGGGTGGTAGCCGGTCGGTACATCGTACTCGCCGTTGTAGTCCTCCGGCAGTACCACATGGCACAGCAGATAGTCCAACCATGTGCGGCAGTAGCTGGCGTTCAGATGCACGCCGTCCCAACTGGCATCATCCAGCAGGTAGCCTTTTTCATCCACCAGCGTTTCGGGGATATCCAGGTACCAGATCTGCTTATCAACGCAGACCTGCATCAGCGCCTCGTTGAATTCCTTTACATGCGCCAGCGAAAACCCATTGGCCGCACCGCTTTGCTCCTTCAGCTCAGTCACCGGCAGTACCGCCTGCGCGTAAATATCAGCGTCCGGGTGGCTCTTTTGGATCAGATCGACCAGACGGCTGAAGTATTGCCCGAAGGTATCCGCCGAAAGTCCCATATCATTCATGCCAAAGATCAGGTAGAACCGCTTGCCCTCCACCTTCGGAATTAGGTTAGCTACCGTATCGGTGCCCAGTCCGGGCAGCGTCGCTTCCTTTTTGGTGTAATTGGTCAGCGAAAGCGATTTGACCGCCAGCGAGGTGCAGTTAGATAGGCTATTGTATAAGATCAGCCCCTGCGAGCGGCTGTCGCCCAGGATCACCGCATCGTCGAACCATTTTTCACTTACCTGCTGGCTTTCCGGCACCACGGGTCCCGGATAAAAAACAACATTATCACCGTCCGGATTCGGCGTTGGTGTAATATCTCCGGTGCCGCTTGGGTCGGCGGTCGGATCTGTTACGGGACCGGGCGTCGGGTCGGGCGGGTTTATTTCCTTATTCAGCGCGGGGATGACCCAATGCACCACCGCAAATACCACTGCGGCCACCAGCAGGATTGCTGCGGCGATCACCATTATACGGCGGCGCCTTAGCACCCTCCGGCGGGAGTGATTATAGTGTTGCTGCATTTGTGCCACCTCGCTTCGTACATAACTATGCTTATTTTACCACATTTGCGGAATAAAACAACACCTCAGCAAAAGATTATCGGCTTCTTTCCCTTGCGGGAGGGCAGAAAAAGGGAAGTGCTCCCCGCCAGAAAAATTTCAAACGGGGAGCGCTTCTACTGCGGTTTATTTTATGCTGCGGCGTAGAGGAAAGGCTCCACATCGGTGTGGTTCTTCCATTCGTTGGTCACACCCGCATCGCTCAGCAGCTGGATCACGGCGTCATTAAACTCTGCGGTCTTGGCGCTGTCCACGGCCTTCAGGTCAAAGCCCGCATCACCGGCATCCTCCAGGATCGCCGCGTCCTCGTCGCCGTTCAGCAGGGCCAGCGCGGTCTTCATGGCCTGCTGCCACTGGAAGGAGAAGTAATCCTTCTGGGTCTCGTTCATCCCCTCCAGATAAGCCTTTACGGTCTCCTGGGCCTTGCCGCTCTCATCCATCGCCAGCTTCATCACGGCTACCGCCGCGTTGGCCTGCTGCAGGCTGGCGCCCGCGCTGCCGTAGCTCACTTCATCGATGGAGACCAGCAGCTTGGTCAACTCATCCTCGGTCTCGGGGGTGTACATCCAGTCAGTCAGGCTGCCGCTGTAATCCACCTTGGTGGTGGGCGCGGGGTCGGGGGTCGGCTTAGGATCAGGGGTCGGGGCCGGTTCATTGTTGTTGCAGGCTACCATAGCCAGTGCCATCAGCGCGGCCATCAGTACTACCAAGAATTTTTTGCTTTTCATAATTTAAGCTTCTTCCTTTCTTTTTTGTTTGCCCTTTCTGCAAAAGGTCGCTTGTTTTTCCCGGAGCGTTTCTCCTTCGCTCCGTTGTCATTGTAGTATATTCCGCGGCGCAAATCCTCACGCGTTTGCAAATAAATTTCCCTTATTTTATGAACACGCATACAGTTTCCGCCCGTTTTGTCTTTCCTCAGTAGTCTTTCCCACAAGTTTCATTTTTCCCCAAGAATTTATACATATTCACCAAACAGAACCCCATTCCGCCGTTCAAATCGTATAAAATCAAGTCATTGACAAGCGCGAACTGTGACGGTATAATAAAACCAGCACCTCGGTATTACCGGGGAAAAAACAAAATACAGTTTGCTCGATATAAATCAAATGATATGGTTTTGAAGTCTCTACCCGGCCGCCGTAAATGGCCGGACTATCGATGCAGAATACAGGCGGCGGTGCCTTTTGTTCCGCTGTCGTGCTTTGCATTGTGGGAGATCATCAAAATCTCCCGCAATTTTTGTTTTTTAGGAGGAATCGCTCATGCAGCTTTTAGAGGACCACATCCGCCGTGAGGGCAAAGTAGCCCCCGGCAATGTTCTGCGCGTCGATGGCTTTCTCAATCATCAGATCGATGTAGTGCTGCTCACCAAACTGGCGGAGGAATTCCACACCCGCTTTTCCGGGGAAAAGGTGGATAAAATCCTCACCATTGAAGCCTCCGGCATCGCCATCGGCTGCCTTGTCGCGCAGCAGTTCGGCGTTCCGCTGGTCTTTGCCAAAAAATCCCGCTCTTCCAATCTGCCCGCTGATGTTTACGCCACCGCGGTGCACTCCTATACCCACGGCAATGTCAATCAGGTCGTGGTATCCCGGGAGTATCTGCACAGCGGTGAGCGTGTCCTCCTCATTGATGACTTTTTAGCGCATGGGGAAGCATTGGCGGGCCTTGTTTCTTTGGTACAGCAGGCGGGCGGCACCGTCGTCGGTGCCGGCATCGTCATCGAAAAGGCCTTCCAGGATGGCGGCGACCGCATCCGACGGCAGGGCATCCGGGTGGAAAGCCTGGCCCGTATCGCTGCGATGAGCGTGGAAGAGGGCGTCACCTTTACCGATTAAGTTTTGTGTTCGACCGCCTATGGGCGGAACAAATAAAAGAAGTCATGAATGACAAAGGAGATCACACATGAAAAAGATTCTGGCATTTCTTCTTGCTGCAATGATGGTTCTGGCCTTCGCCGCCTGCGGCGAGGATAACGGCGGCACCCCCACCCCTACCCCCGATGTAAAGGGTATGTCTGCCGATGTCCTGCCCCGCAACGCTATGACCCCCTCCGTCGAGATCCCCGCTGATTTCAAGATCGGCATGATCTGCCTGCACGATGAGAACTCCACCTACGATAATAACTTCATCCAGGCCCTGCGCCAGGTGCAGAAGGACCTCGGCCTCTCCGATGATCAGGTCGTCATCGTCACCAATATCGGCGAGGACAGCTCCTGCTACGATGCCGCCGTTGACCTGGCCAAGAACAAGGGCTGCAAGGTCATCTTCGCCGATTCCTTCGGCCACGAGTCCTTTATGAAGCAGGCCGCCCAGGAATATCCCGAGGTCCAGTTCTGCCACGCCACCGGCACCTCCGGCAAGATCGCCAACATCGAAAACTTCCACAATGCCTTCGCTTCCATCTATGAGGGCCGCTACCTGGCCGGCATCGCTGCGGGCCTCAAGCTCAATGAGATGATCGCCGCCGGCAAGATCACCGCCGAGCAGGCTGTCATCGGCTATGTCGGCGCCTTCACCTATGCCGAGGTTATCTCCGGCATGACCTCCTTCTACCTGGGCGCCCGCTCTGTCTGCCCCTCCGCCACCATGAAGGTCCGCTACACCGGCTCCTGGTACGATCAGGCCAAGGAGCAGGAGGCCGCCACCGCCCTCATCGAAAAGGATAAGTGCGTTCTCATCAGCCAGCACGCCGATTCCCTTGGCGCTCCCACTGCCTGCGAACTGGCCGGCGTTCCCAATGTTTCCTACAACGGCAGCACCTATTCTGCCGGCGAAACCACCTTTATCGTTTCCTCCGCTATCAACTGGGCTCCTTACTTCCAGTATATCATTGAAACCGTTGTGAAGGGCGAGGCCATTGCCCCCGATTGGTGCGGCACCATCGCCACCAATTCCGTCGTTCTCTCCGGTGTCAATCAGGATGTTGCCGCCGAGGGCACCATCGAAAAGATCAATGAGGCCATCAAGGCGCTGGAAGCCGGCACCCTGCATGTCTTCGATACCGCCAGCTTCACCGTCGATGGCAAGACCCTCACCGAGTACCTGGCCGATGTCGATGGTGACTACACCGGCGAGACCAATGTCATCCACGATGGCTACTTCGATGAGTCCAACGCGGTCGATTTCCGCTCCGCGCCCTACTTCGATATCATCATCGACGGCGTGACCAATCTGAACACCAATTTTGGCGGCTAAGACCGGCTTTGCAGAGCCGCTTGACGGCTGAAACCTGCCATCAAAAAACACAAGCGGGGGCCCTGGCCCCCCTTGTGCTTTGATTTTTCTCCCCGCCCTTTTCCTGGCAAGGGCAGACCTCCCCGGTTTGCCCTTGCCAGAAGAAGGGAACACACCACACCGATGAGGAGGCTTTTTGTGAACGCACTGGAACTGCACAATGTCACCAAGCGCTTTGGTGAAAAGGTCATTGCCAATGATCATGTCAGCCTTACCGTCCGCCGGGGCGAGATTTTGGCCGTGCTGGGCGAAAACGGCAGCGGCAAAACCACCTTGATGAACATGATCGCCGGCATCTACCACCCCGATGAGGGCGAAATTTATGTCAACGGCCAGCCGGTCACCATCTCCTCCCCGCGGGATGCCTTCCGTTGCGGCATCGGTATGGTGCACCAGCACTTCAAGCTGGTCGATGTCTTTACCGCCACCGAAAATATTGTCCTGGGTGTGGAGGATGGCAAGCCCTACCGCCTCAAGGAAGCAACCCGCCGCGTTGAGGAGATCTCCGCCCGCTATGGCTTCGAGATCGACGCCAAAAAGAAGATCTACGCCATGTCTGTTTCCGAAAAGCAGACCGTCGAGATCGTCAAGGTGCTGTATCGCGGCGCGGAGATCCTCATTCTCGATGAGCCCACCGCCGTGCTCACCCCGCAGGAAACCGAAAAGCTCTTCGCCGTGCTGCGCCGCATGCGGGAGGATGGCAAATCCATCGTCATCATCACCCACAAGCTCAATGAGGTGCTCAGCCTTTCGGACCGTGTCACCGTGCTGCACAAGGGCAAAAACGCCGGCACCGTCAATACCGCCGAAACCAACGAGGCCCAGCTCACCGAGATGATGGTCGGCCAAAAGGTCGTTCTCAATATCGAACGCAAAATGCCCGAAAATCCGGAGGATCGTCTGGTGGTCAAGGATGTCAGCTGCCTCAGCCGGGATGGTGTTCAGCTGCTCGACCGGGTCACCTTTACCGCCCGCGCCGGCGAGATCCTGGGCATTGCCGGCATCGCCGGCTCCGGCCAGCGGGAGCTGCTGGAAGCCATTGCGGGCCTGCAGCCCGTCACCGGCGGCGAAATTCTCTACGAAGACCCCAAGAGCGGTGAGACCGAAAACCTGCGGGATAAGACTCCCCTGCAAATTCGCGAGCTGGGCGTCCGCCTTTCCTTCGTGCCGGAGGATCGCCTGGGCATGGGCCTTGTCAGCAATATGGATATCATCGATAACATGATGCTACGCAGCTACCGCCGCGGCCGCTCCGCCTTCCTCGATCGTCAGCCCCCGCGGGAACTGGCCGAGCGCATCATCGAAGACCTCGGTGTCGTTACCCCCAATGCCACCACCCCTGTCCGCCGCCTTTCCGGCGGTAATGTGCAAAAGGTGCTGGTCGGCCGCGAGATCGCCTCGGCGCCTACCGTGCTTATGGCCGCATACCCCGTCCGCGGCCTGGATATCAATTCTTCCTATCTTATCTATCATCTGCTCAATCAGCAAAAGGAAAAGGGCGTTGCTGTCATCTATGTCGGCGAAGACCTCGATGTGCTGCTGGCCTTGTGCGATCGTGTCATCGTCCTCAGCGGCGGCCGCGTCACCGGCACCGTGGATGGCCGCACCGCCACCAAAGAGGAGATCGGCCTCCTGATGACCAAAGCCGAAAGGGAGGGTGAAAGCCATGTCAAAGCTGAATAAACCGCAGGCCACTGCCCGTCCCGCCCGGGAACCCTTCCTCTATGTCACCCGTCGGGATCAGATCCCGCTGGGCCGGGCCATCCTCATTCGGGTCATTGCCATCCTGCTGGCGCTCATTGTTTGCAGTGTGGTCACCCGTGTCCTCACCGGGGATGACCCCCTCTCCATCTACGCCACCATCCTCCACGGCGCGTTCGGCACCGGCCGTATGCTGGTCACCCTGCATGATATCGCCATTCTGCTGTGCATCTCGCTGGCGGTCACCCCGGCCTTCCGCATGCGCTTCTGGAATACCGGCGCCGAAGGCCAGGTGCTCATCGGCTGCCTTTCCACCGCGGTATGCATGCTGGTGCTGGGCGGCAAAGTGCCCGATGGTCTGCTCATCCTCATCATGGCAGTTTCCGCCATCCTCTCCGGCGTTATCTGGGGCATTATCCCCGCCTTCTTTAAGGCCCACTGGAACACCAATGAGACCCTCTTCACCCTTATGATGAACTATGTCGCCATCCAGCTGGTGGAATACTTCCTCAAGGTGGCGGATAAGACCGGCTCCAATGTTGTCGGCCCCGATCTGCTCACCCACGGCTGGTTCCCGGAAATTTTCGGCGTCAAGTATCTGCTCAATATCCTTATCGTCGCCATCGTCTGCATCGCCATGCACATCTATCTGCGGTACAGCAAGCACGGCTATGAGATCGCCGTTGTGGGCGAAAGCGAAAATACCGCCCATTACATCGGCATCGATGTCAAAAAGGTCATCATCCGCACCATGGCTCTTTCCGGCGCCATCTGCGGCCTGGCCGGTCTGCTGCTGGTCGGCGGCTCCTCCCACTCCATCGATTCCAACCTCGTGGATGGCCGCGGCTTCACCGCCATCATGGTTTCCTGGCTCGCCAAGTTCGATCCCTTCACCATGATCCTTACCACGCTGCTGCTGGTGTTCCTGGCCCGCGGCGCCGATGAAGTCACCTCCAAGTTTGGCCTCAACAGCGATTTTTCCGAGATCCTTACCGGCATCATCTTGTTCTTCATCATCGGCTGTGAGTTCTTCATCAATTACCAGGTCCATTTCAATCATCACAAAAAAGAAAAAACGGCGTCGGCCGTCCAAAGCGGGGAGGGGAACTGATCCATGGAAATCATCATCAGCTTTATCCAGCGCGCCATTCTGCAGGGCACCCCGTTGCTGTTCGGCGCCACCGGCGAGATCCTCACCGAAAAATCCGGCAACCTGAACCTCGGCATCCCCGGCATCATGTATATCGGCGCCATCTCCGGCGTGGTCGGCGGCTTCTTCTATCAGAATAGTGCCGCCCGGGTGCAGCCGGTCCCGGCTATCCTCATTCCGCTGCTGTGCTGCCTGGCGGGCTCACTGCTCACCTCGCTGCTCTATTGCTTCCTCACCGTCACCCTCAAGGCCAATCAGAATGTCACCGGTCTGGCCATTACCACCTTCGGCGTCGGCGTCGGCAATTTCTTCGGCGGATCCCTCATCAAGATCGTCAAAAGCGATGTGCCTTACCTCGCCCTCGTCAAGATCGCCAAGGCCTATAAAACTACCCTGCCCTTTGCCTCCGGCATGGGCCCCGTCGGTCAGTTGTTCTTCTCCTATGGCTTTTTGGTCTATCTCGCCGTCATTTTGGCGGTAGCGGTCAGCCTGTTCCTTAGCCGCAGCCGCGCTGGCTTGTACCTGCGCGCCGTGGGTGAAAACCCCGCCACTGCCGATGCCGCGGGTATCAATGTTACCCGTTATAAATACCTTGCCACCTGCATCGGCGGCATGATCGCCGGCCTTGGCGGCCTCTTCTACATCATGGATTACAGCAATGGTATCTGGTCCAATAACGGCTTCGGCGACCGCGGCTGGCTCGCCATCGCCATCGTCATCTTTGCCACCTGGAAGCCCACCATGGCCATCCTCGGCAGCTATCTGTTTGGCGCGCTGTATATCCTGTTCAATTATCTCAATGTCCCCATGCGCCTGCTGCCCCTCATTCAGATGCTCCCTTACCTCGTCACTATCATTGTGCTGGTGGCGGTCAGTATCCGCAAAAAGCGGGAAAACCAGCCCCCCGCCAGCCTCGGCCTTTCCTACTTCCGCGAAGAGCGCTGAACCAATCCGAAAAAAACTCCCCCGACCAACATCCGGGGGAGTTTCCTATATAAGCTATAAGCTTTTCAAGGGGGGGAGAACCGGAGCGGATTCACCCTTCGCGTTTCATCAGAACACAGGCTATCCCTTAGCGCAGGCTTTCGTTCCCCCTGGCACCAAATAAAAAAGACGCCCCAGTGTGTTTCATCACAAACTACCCCCATCGGAGGGAAAGATAGTGTGAAAGAAAACCGTCAGGGTTGTCTTTCGCGTTTCATCAGGGCACAGACTAACCCTTTGCACAGGCTTTCTGCTCCCCTTGGCACCAAATAAAAAAGACGCCACATGGCGTCTTTTTTATTTGGTGCGGGAGATGGGACTTGAACCCACACACCATAGGTACTGGCTCCTAAGGCCAGCGCGTCTGCCATTCCGCCACTCCCGCAGGGAACAACCCCTATCTTACCACGAAAAGGGCCCCGCTGTCAAATCCCCGGCGACGAAGGAGGTTTGGTGCTGGCTTTGCGGCGGTTCGACAGGCATCAGCCCGCCTGCGCTTCGCTCCAACGGGCATCAGCCTGCCTTCACCTGCCGCTTTGCCATCCCCCCAACCTCCCCCGCCGCCTCGGGGGATCACCCGGTAAAAACCGTCACTTCACTTATTTTCCGGAACCCCAGCCCGGCGTAGAAACTCTCCCGGTGGGCCTCGCAGGCCACCAGCGGGATGAGGTTCTTTTCCCGCAGCCACCCGGCGCAGTGGTACACCACCGCCCGGCCATAGCCCTGTCCCTCGTATTCGGGCAGCGTCGCCACATAGCTGATCTGCCCGTACCGGGTGCCGCAGTCGGTCACCGCCGCCGCGGAAACGGCCTTTCCGTCCCGCTGCAGCGTCACGGTGTACCCCACCCGGCGCCGTTCCGCCAGATGCAGATTCACCACTGCCGTCTCATACTGGGCAGGGGTCAGCTCCACCACCGCCAGGTTGCAGTCGGCCACAGCAGTCGCCGTACCGGGGCAGTATGCCGCCTCCGGCAGATGCCCCTCCGGCAGGGGCAGCGCATCGGGCAGCGCCATCACCGCCAGCGAAAGCTCCGGCTCGCCGTTCTCCTCCCGCCACAGCGGCGAAAGGGCAGGGCACAGCATCACCCAGCCCTCGTTGCGCCACCGCAAAAAGTCCACCATCACCGGCGCAGCCTCCGGGGTAAAGGCGCTTGCCCACAGGGAATGTCCCTTTTGCAGGACGACCCCCTGCGGGGTGCGGTCCCGCAGCCCCCCGTAAACGCCCCAGAATTCATACACCAGCCCCATGCCGCAGCACCGTGCCGCCGATTCGATCATCGTAGCGAGCAGCGGCTCTCCGGGCAGATCCCGCAGCCTGCGGTCATCGTAGGCCAGCCGCCGTATCATCATAGCGCCAGCGCCCCGGGCAGCAGACGCAGCAGCTCCAGCGTATTCTCAATGTCCTTTTCATCGGCCACGCAGGCGGGGGAATGCAGGTACCGGCTGGGAATGGAGATCGCCATCACCTCGCAGCCGCCCGCGGCGGTCATCAGGCTGCGGCTCTCATTGCCGCCGCACACCGCTTCCTTGGTCTGGTTGGGGATGTTATGCGCATCCGCCAGCGCCCGCACCTTTTTATACAGGTCGTAGGTGTATATGGTGCCCCGGTCCATAAAGGATACCACCGGCCCATTGCCTAGACGGCACACCTTTTTCTCCTCCGGCACCCCGGCTAGGTCGCCCGCCGTGGTGGTCTCCACCGCTATCGCGATGTCGGGCCGCAGGGTGTAGGCAGCGGTCTTGCCGCCAAAGCAGCCCACCTCCTCCTGCACCGTAAAGGAGAAGCAGCAGTCGCAGGGCAGCTCCTCACGAATCATCGCCAGCAGCATGGCGCAGCCGGCCCGGTCATCCAGCGCGCGGCCGGCCACACGGCCTTCGCCGTAGTGCACCACCGGCCCGGTAAAGGTCACCATATCCCCCAGGGAAACCAGCTTTTCGGCCTCGGCCTTGTCCTTGGCGCCGATGTCGATCTTCATATTGCTGATCTTGCCGGGGTCACTGCGCTCTTTATCATCGCACAGGTGCACCGGCTTGCAGCCCACCATCCCGGGGATGGCATCATCACCCACCAGCACCATGCGGCCGCCGGTCACCTCCGGCTGTACGCCGCCTACCGGCGCAAAGGAAAGGAAGCCCTTTTCATCAATGTTGGTGATAATAAAGCCCACTTCGTCCATATGGGCGGAAAGCTGCAATACCTTTTTGGCCGGTTTTTTGCCCTTTTTGCGCACCAGCAGGTTGCCCAGCGGGTCCACTTCGTACTCCGCGTGGCCTTTTATCTGTTCGATGAGATACTCCCGGACGGCAGCTTCCCGGCCGCTGGGGCCGCGCAGGGCGCACAGGGTCTCTATATCTTTCCACAGCTGTTCGTATTTCATGTTAAAAGCCCTCCTTTGCCGCCAGCGCCATCAGCCGGGCGGTATTCGCCGCGTCCTCAGGGTCAATGGTCTCGGCCACGGTATGCATGCTCCGCAGCGGGATGGAAAGCAGCGCCATTTTAATGCCCCGTCCGGCGGTGGCCAGCTCGTCAGCGTCGGTGCCGGTGCGGCCGCCCATCGGCTCATGCTGCAATGGGATGTTATTTTCCTCGGCCAGCTTTTTCAGCTTCAGGGTAAAGTCCCGGTTCAGGGTGGGGGCGTAGCCCAGCATGGTGCCGCCGCCCAGGGGACTGGTTTTCTCCGGCGCGCAGCCAAAGCCATCTCCAAAGCTCACATCCACCGCGATGGCATAGTCCGGCTGGCTGGTAAAGCCGCCGGTCTCGGCGCCCTGGCCGCCCACTTCCTCCATGCTGGAAAGCAGCACCGTTACCCTGCAGTCCGGCTTTTCGGCCGCTATTTCCTCGGCCGCTGCTATCACCGCCGCGCAGCCGATGCGGTCATCCAAGGCGGGCCCCGCCAGCCGCTTGTTTTGCAGCTCCACGGGCTTCGCCGCAAAGGTCACAATATCGCCGGGCGCAAAAAGCTTCGCCGCCGTTTCGGCGGTAAACCCGGTATCGATCAGCAGATTCTCGATCTTGATGGAATGGTCGCTGCCATCCCCCGCCAGGTGGGGCGGCACCGAGGTGATAATGCCGGGGTAATCGCCCGCCGCGTGGATGACCACAGGGGTGGCAGGCAGCCAGCGGGCGTCTATCCCGCCAATTTTGCTAAAGCGTAAAAAGCCTTCCTCCACCCGCGTCACAATAAACCCGATCTGGTCAAGATGGGCCTCCAGCAGCAGGTGGGGCGCGCCCTCCTTGCCCTCATTGACGCAGCACAGCAGGCTGCCCAGCGGGGTACGCTTTACCTCTCCCATCGGGGAGAGCAGCTCCTTGGCGGCGGCATAGGCGGCGCATTCCCGGCCGCTGGGGCCGGGGGCTTCGCACAGCTTTCTCGCAGCTGCCGCTATTCTTTCGGTCGTGATACTCATGGTGTTCCTCCTTTTTTACGCCCCACTCATACCCTGTACGGGGCATGAGCAAAGCTCCTGCTTATTCATCTGTTAAAAATCAGAGTCCCCTCCTGGGGCAGTTACAGCAAACCGCAAACAGCAAACCGCAAAAGGGATAAACGAAATTTCTGCTTACCCATGCGTTAAAAATCCGGGCCTCTTTCTGGAACAGTCCCAGCGAGCCGCAAAAACGGCAAACCGAGTTTCTGCCCGCATAAGCGCCTAAAATCTGTGCCCCGCCCTGGGATAACCCCGGCAGGTCCCGGGAAGCGCTTTTTCGGGTCCCCGCAAAATCCGGGCACCGGCCCGCCGGGCGCTCCGGCTGCACCGGAGCCGACAGCGGCACAGCCGCCGTCGAAACCGTCCTGCGGACGGTTTGCCCTGCGGGCCTCCCGGCGCTCTTTGCAGAATTTCTTTCCGCCTTTTGGCCTCACTTCAGCCCATTCACCAGCGCCTTGTAGCACTGCCCCCGCACCTCAAAGTTCGGGTAGCAGTCAAAGCTGGCGGAAGCCGGCGAAAGCGAAACGATATCCCCCGCCTTGGCAAGCTCATGGGCCATTGTCACGGCTTCCTCCAGCGTGGCCGCCCGCCGCAGCACCAGGCCGCTTTCGGCATAGCCGGGATGAGAGGTCACAGCCTTTTCTATCTTATCCGCCGTCGCCCCGGTCAGGATCAGCGCCTTGACATGCTCCAGCACCGGCCCGGCCAGCGGGGTGTAGTCCAGGTGCTTATCGTATCCCCCGGCGATAATGATGAGCTTTTGGTCAAAGCTCTCCAGCCCGGCAATGGTGCGGGTGGGGCTGGTGGCGATGGAATCATTGTACCAGCGCACCCCGTCCAGCTCCCGCACAAATTCAATGCGGTGCTCCACCCCGGGAAAGGTATTCGCCACATGGCGGATCACCTCCGGGGGAACCAGTCCCCACACCGCCGCGATGGCCGTCAGCATATTTTCCACATTGTGCAGCCCCGGTATCTTTATCTCGCTCATCGCGAAGAGGGGGGTATCCCCCTTGCCGTCAGTGTAGTGCAGGGTGCCCGCTTCATCCAGCCAGGCGCCGCGCTCCACCGGGTGCCGCCGGCTGAACCACCGGCAGTCGCCCCGTACCTCCGCTGCAAAGCCGGCAGTCGTGGGGCAGTCCGCGTTCAGCACCGTAGCGGTAAAGGCCCCCTGGTGCAGGAAAATGTTTTTCTTGGCGGCGATGTACTCCTCCATCGTCCCGTGCACATCCAGATGGTTCGGGGTCACATTGGTCACCACCGCTATTTCCGGGCTCTGCCGCATCGAAAGCAGCTGGAACGAGGAAAGCTCTACCACCGCCATGTCGTCCGGCTTTACCGTTTCCAGCTCCGGGAACAGCGCCCGCCCGATGTTGCCGCCTAAATGCACCGTTTTGCCGCTTTGCCGCAGCATCTCAGCGATCAGACTGGTGGTCGTCGTTTTACCATCGCTGCCCGTCACCCCTATGATGGGGCAGGGGCAGCACTGCATAAAGAGCTCCAGCTCGCTGGTGACGGCAGCGCCCGCTTTCATCAGCTCGCGCAGCCGCGGGTGGTTAAAATACATTCCCGGCGTGCGGAAGATCACATCTCCCCGCAGCTTTTGCAGGTAGTCCGCCCCGGTGACGAATGCTACCCCCATGGCGGTCAGCTCTTTTGCTGCTTCGCCCAGCTCCTCCGGGCTCTTCTTATCGTAGATTGTCACCTTCATGCCCTTTTGGGCCAGCAGCTTTGCCACCGGCCGGTGGCTTACCCCCAGCCCTATCAGCGCGATCTCTTTTCCCTGCAGCTCCGCAAATACGGTCGCCGCCGTCAGTTTCTGCATGGTCTCCCTCCTCGGCAGGTTTTCCCGGGGCGCGGGCCTTCCGGCCGCCCGGCAAAGGCTCCGCCTTTTGCCGCCCCCTGCGGGGGCCGG
>OGFF01002167.1_pt1 | contig 17933 bp, 14 predicted proteins | sample 1570751 | NCBI WGS metagenome assembly OGFF01 (sample SAMEA2581951, study PRJEB24529) | metagenome | biome: Human gut stool | place: China | collected 2011 | reverse complement strand
TAGTACACCAGTGCGCCGTCTTCAAACTCCGCCTTCCAGTCGCCGTAATGGGGCAGGTTTTTCAGCTTGGGATAGGAGTACAGCGTCAGGCCCAGACCTTTCATCAGGTTGTAGGCATAGGTATCGCTGTTCTGTCTGGTGAAGTCATTATTAGAAGAGCCAGAAGCGAACAGCTTTTCCACTGCATTCTCGGCGCTCAGGTCACTATAATTTATCGATGTACCGATGGTGGATTCCGCCGAATTGCCGAGATAATAGACGTGTTCCACTTTGGCTCCGGTGCCGTTTTTACCAGCCGTTCCATACGTTAATAACTTGTCTGCGTCCAGTGGAACACAGGCACTGTATATGTTTTGCAGTGTATTATTTTTGGCAGACAGGTCGCACGCCACAAGGCCCGCAGTGGTCTGGCCCTCCAAAAATCCGGCGGCATAACAATCTGTGATTTTTAACGTTGCCGTAGCAACAACTCGCCGACCAATCAAACCGCTGGCATAACCTGCATCCGTTTCAGTGGTTTCCGAATCACTGTGCAGATAGCAATCCGCATAGGAGTGGTCAAGCGAAATCACTCCATGCCCTATGCCCACCAGACCGCCAGCAGCGGTTTTGCCTTGGATCACCGTGGCGGCCAGACTGTTTTCGATCGTCAGATTATTATTCCCTGCATCACCAATCAGACCGCCGGACACAGCGCCGTCGATCCAAATGTCTTTTTCTGTTTTTCCGTTCAACTGGCCCTTGGCGCGGCTCAGGTACACCTGGCAGCCGTCGATCGTTGTCTCGCCGTCCAGTTTTCCCACCAGACCGCCGACATTTCCATCTCGTTCCAATCCAGTGCTAATGGTTTGTTTTCCTGTGATCTGGGCGCCGGCCAGACGGATGTTTTTCAGCTCGCCGATGAAATCCGCGCCGCCAAAGGTCTTGAACAGGCCCGCGTCGCCGTCCGTTTCGACCGTCAGATCGTAGATCGCCGGATGATATATCCCGCTAGTGCTGTCATAGCTTTTGAGTTGAGTGTTTTCGATTGGTGTAAATTTTCGGTCGAAATACAGATCAAACCAGCTATCGCTTTCATCGCTCTTGAATTGGATATCCCGCTCCTGCATCGCGGCGGTGATTGCGGGCGTCTTGCTGTCGGTTCCTCGGTTTAAGCCGGAGTTCTCCTCCAGATTTTGCAGATGCCGTCCGTACTTGATCACCGCCGTCCGGCCGGTTCCGCCGAACCCGCTGGCATCATCCCGGACCTCCGCAAACAGGCTGTTGGTGGTAACGGTCTTGGAGGTTCCCTGGATTTGGTTGTTATTTGCATCCTTTACCCGGATCGTCACCGTCAGGTTTTCGCCGGGGATTAGATGCTTGCTTGTCTTAGCATCTTTAAAGCGGTCCTGCTGTCCGAAGCGCAGATTTTTTCCCGCACTGAGATTATCCAGCACCAGCGTTGCCGTGCGGATGCCTTTTTCCGTTTTTACGGTGTCCCCCGTATTGGTATCGGTTTTAATTTCAAATTCCTGAACAGTGTTGTCGGACTCATCCTTGATGACGGCATAAAATTGCAGGTTATTTCTGGCGCTGACCTTGCAGGAGGCCACCACCAGCAGCTGGTCCTTATTGATGACATCCACCGTAAGGTCCAGGCTTTCGGTCGCCGCCGCGCCCACGGAGTCGCCGCCGTAGTAGCCGACCTTAGCGCCATTCTCCAGACGCTTGTCGCGGTAACGCAAATCATTGAATCCATCCGGCGTGTACTTCATGTCCTCCCGGCTGAAAAACACCGCGTAAACGCTGCCGCTGGAAGGATCAAACTCCACTACCCAATGACCGTTCCACAGTTCCGCCTCGGCTTCCGTCTCCGGATAGATCCAGGAAGCGGCGGAATCCTTGTTGTTCTTGTCGGCAGAGGTCACATAGGCCAGCGTGGTTTTCTTGTATTTATCCTTCTCTGCGTCCTTGGGGATCATGTTCATCAGCTCGGCAGCGCCTACCATGCCGGTAGGTTGATAATAGCTGTCCTGACCGGCAGCCTGAAGCCGGGTCATCCGGTTCTGCACGGCGGAGAAGATCATCTCCGCCCGGCTGTCCAGCTCCGTCTGCCGAAGGTTTTTCTGAATTTTGGAGATCGGGATCATGGCCAAGGCAAACAAAATCACCAGGATCAATACCGTCACCAGCATCTCCATCAGCGAAAAGCCGCGCATATTGTTCCGTGTCGCCTTGTTCTTCATGGGGGTCCCTTTCTCCTCCGTCCTTCCGTCAGGAGGCCACCTCAAAATACGTGATCACCAGATCCGTCTGCACCAGATCCCGGTCCCGGCCCTGATTGGTCCGGATACTCAGATCGGAGATCTGGTTCATATTCTCGCTTTCGCTCAGGGCGTCCACAATGGCCCGCGCCTGGGCGTAGGTATGGGTCTGGAAGCTCATGGTCACCGGCCGCAGAACGATGTAGCTGTCCTGCGTGGTGCTCTGGGAAAAGTCCAGAGAGTAGTCCACCGCAGAATCCAGAATGCGGTGAAGGTCCAGCATGAGCCTTCTGCTGTTGTCATACTGAGGGATCGTCCGCTCCTCGCCGGAGGCCCGGACCTCCTCGATCTTGCGCTGCATTTCCTGTTTCCGCGTCAGCAGGATCAGATCCTGCTCCAGCTCGCTCTGCTCCTGAGAGGTCGTGTCCTGATACTGAGCCACCTGATCCTGAATCGGCTCAAAGATCAGCTTGAAGTAGCCCAAACAGATGACCAGAACCACCAGGATCAGCAGCAGGACCGTTTCCCGTCTTGTCAGTTCCCGATTCATTCCGCCACCTCCGTTTCCGGCTGCAGATAGATCTTCACGGAGAAGCTCAAAACGGAAGCCGCCTTGTTTTCCTCCGTGGAAGCCACATTCAGCTCCACGCTCTGCACGATGGGCTGCTCCTCCATCACGGCGAACATCTCGGAGATCTGGTCCAGCCGCATATCGGACATCTCCACCTCGGCAGCGTCATCCAGGATCTCGACGGAGAGCACCTTGCCGCGGGGCATCATCAGGTCCTCCACCAGATCCAGCACATCCCGCCGGGGGACGGTGACCAGCTTGCCCTCGCTGTCCGCCATGCCGTCCAGAGAGCTGCTCCGGTACTCCGCCAGCACCTGCTCGTAGTCCGTCAGCTGCTCCTGACAGGCGGTGAGCTGGCTGTGGACCTTTCCGTAGGCGCTCTGGGCCTCGGACAGACGCCGGTACTGCTCCATCACGCCGAACCGGGCCACCAGACCCGCCATCAGCAGGATCACCGCCAGACCGATCACCAAGGTCAGCATTTCTCCGGTGCGCTTTTCCCGCTTGTTCATATTGATGCCCGTCTTGCTGGGGCATTTGATCATTTTCCGGGGGGCAGCCCCGCTGGGGGCAGGCTCATAGGGGATGGCTTCCGCCGGCTGCTGCGCCGGAATGGAGACCTCCTCCCGCTCTTTTTCCAGAATCATTTCAATCCTCCCTCACAGACGCTGCCGATGGCCCGCAGATACAGCCACGGCTCCTCGGCCGGGCGCATCCCCTCGTCCAACAGCTCCTCGCCGCCCCGGACCGTCAGGTTCACCGTGTCGGCCACGGTCTCCCGCAGGGCCATGATGGCCGCGCCGCCGCCGCAGAGATACAGCTCCTTCAATTCCCGGTCCCGGTTGTTGTAGTGGTAGAAATTGACGGCCTTCATGATCTCCACCGCCAGACGGCTGTAAAATTCCCTGGCGTACTCCGTTTCCAGTACACCGTTGAAATTGCTCTGCTTATACTCATGGGCCACATGGATCTCCACGTCCAGCTTGTCGGCGATGATCCGGTCCAGATCCGCCAGACCCATGTCGATCTCCCGGACGCCCACGCACTCGCCGCCCTGCAGGAAGTGCATCCGGGTCACCCGATGGCCCAGATTCACCACGCAGCGGCCGATCGCCGGTGCGGCGGATGTGCTCCGCCATCAGCGCGCCGTAGGCACATTCCAGAGGCGTCAGCACCTTCAGCTTGAAGCCAGCCCGGCGGAACATGGCCCGGTAGGCCTCCACCCGCTCCTTCAGCATGGCACAGGCGAACAGATCCATCTCCAAGGGATAGCCGTCCGGATCTCTGCGAACCTCCCGCACGGAATAGTCGAAGAAATACTTGCTCTTCTCCTCCGTCAGGAAATCATGGAATTCAAAGGGCAGATTGTAGGCCAGCTGCTGCTCCGTCATGGCGGGCATGGTCACGTCCCGGGTATAGGCATCCGCCAAGGACAGGGACACCGCCGCCCCCGCCCGCGGAATGCCGTTGGCCCGGGCGGTATCCCGCAGGAAATCCGCCATAGCGTCCATGGACAGGATGCGCCCGTGGGACACCATGGCGTCCGGCAGTTCCGCGCACACCGACTTTTTCAATTCATTACCGGCAAAATATACCAGCTTGACACTGTGATCGCCAATTTCAAAGCCTACGATCTTCCCCATGTCATGTCCTCGCTTTCTCGATAAAAAGACTCAGGCAAAAAAACCCAGATACCAGTTGATAAACGGCTGTCCCGCCAGAGCGGTGATCCACGCGCCGATGGCGATGGAGGGTCCCCACGGAATCGCCTCGCCCCGCCGTTTTCCGGCAAGGCCCCACACGATCCCCGCCACGCAGGCCAGGACCAGACACAGCAGGTTCCCTTTCCAGCCGAAAAAGAGCCCCGTCAGAAACAGCAGCTTGATGTCGCCGCCGCCCAGCGTCTCCCGCTTCATGCGCTTGTCCATATAAAGGGACAGCAGCAGCAATCCGCCGGCTACGGTCACACCGCCCAGCGCGCCGTCCAGCGCCCGGTGGAGCGGTTCCGGCTCCCAAAATAAGGCGGCGATGAACAGCACAACGCCCGCCGCCACAAAGCGGTCGGGAATGATGTACCCTTCCAGATCCGCGAAGGTGCAGGCCAGCAGCACACAGGCCAGCAGCCACGCTTCGAGGGTTTGGAGCGAAATATCATATTGGAGCAGCAGGCTCACGAACACCGCCGCAGAGATCAGCTCCCCCCACACATGGCGGGCGGAGAGCTTTGCGCCGCAGTAGCGGCACTTGCCCCCGGAGAGCAGATAGCTGAACACCGGCACCAGATCCCGGACGCCCAGCACATGGCCGCAGACGTCGCAGTGGGAGCGCCCCCGGAGAACGGACTCCCCGTGTACGGTGCGCCACGCCAGACAGGCCAAAAAGCTGCCCGTACAGGCGCCCAGCAGGGCCGCCACCGCGCAGCAGTAAACGGTGATGAACGGAGACAGGCGCAGCATGATTGCTTCCTCCTTGGCGTATAGTTCCTTCGTGGGGGATGGCCGCCAACCCTCGGCCACCCCCTTTCTCTATCTGATCCGGTGAAGGATGAGCCCTCTGCAGATACGGCTCATCCAAGAAGGAAGGGGGCGTTCCCCCGCCGGAGCGACCGCTCCGGCGGGGGCTCGAAAAACTGGAACAACTTTTTAGTCGATTTTAGTGCCAAGAGTCCAAGAAAATGTTTTTGTACCTTCAGGAGTCTCAATTTTCTCCGCAGTATATTCAACCTTTGCTGGAGTAGTGCCCGTTTTTTCCGTGTATTTATATCCGTGGGAATCTCCTTTATAATTCATCTGCTTCTGGATAGCTGTATCATCCCATTTAACATCTTCGCCGCTAATTGCCTTGACCTGATACTCAGCGTAAGCAGCACGGATATTGGCAAGGTCAGCCGCTTCCTTGGACTTGGTCAAAGCGCCGTTGAAGGTGGGAATGGCAATGGCAACCAGGACAGCAATGATGGCAACCACGATCAGCATTTCCATCAGGGTGAAGCCCTTTTTATTGGTGAACTTCTTAAGCATAGTGAAGTTCCTCCTTCTTTTTAAAGTTCTATTTATATCGCCCGGAGCGGGGTGGACGCCCGGGGAGATACCAAAATCAGATACTGCCGTACATGGAGAACATGGGCAGGTACACTGCCAGCAGCAACATGACGGTGATGACCGCCAGCACGATGATGATGACCGGCTCCAGAACCGCCAGCAGCCGCTCCGTCATGGTGGCGGCCTCGTGGTCGAAGTAGTCTCCGATCACGTCCAGCGTTTCCTCCAGAGAGCCGGAGCGCTCGCCCACGGCGACCATTTCCGTCAGCATTTTGGGGAAGCACTCCACGCCCTCCATGCTGTCGGCAATGCCGCGGCCCCGCTCCACGCCCTCCTTCACCTTCCGGACGCCCAGAGAGAACACATAGTTGTCCGAGATCTGGCTGACGATGCCCAGCACCGTCTGCACCGGGAGACCGGCGGAGAGCATGGTGGCCATGGTGGAGGCGAACTGCCCCGACAGGTGCAGGGTGTGAAGCCGCCGCAGGGGCGCCCGCCGCAGCGCGTAGCTCGCGATGGCCAGCTTGCCCCGCTCCGTCCGCTTGAAGGACAGGTAGCCGATGGTCAGCAAAGCCAGAATAAACAGGATCAGCCACCACCAGTGGGTCAGGAAGGCGCTGGTGCTCATCAGCCACCGGGTCACCGCGGGCAGGTCCGTACCCAGGTCCGCAAAGGCGGAGGTAAAGGCGGGGACTGCCACCACCATGATGATGGCGAACACGATGATGGCCGTGACGATGACCATGACGGGATAGGTCATGGTGCTGACGATCTTGGCCCGGGTCTTGGCGGATTTGTCATAATACTTGTAGAGACGCTTGAAGCACGCTTCCAGCGCGCCGGACTGCTCACCGGCCCGGACGGTCTCTACAAAGGTCTTGGGCAGGCCGGGGATGTTGGTCTCAAAGCTCTGGGCCATGGAGTAGCCCGCGCCGATGTCCTCGGCGACCTTGTGGAGCATCCGCGCCAGGTGCTTGTTCCGGTTCTGGCCCGCGACCATTTCCACGCAGCGCATCACCGGAAGCCCCGTGCCCAAAATGATGGAAAACTGAGAGCAGATCAGAGCCAGATCCTTTTCCTTGATCCGGGTCCGGATGGGGCGGGTAAGAATACTGTCCTTTTTCTCCCGCACCTCCTCCAGCTTGATCACAAACGCGCAGGTATCCCTCAGCTTGGAGACTGCATCATATTCATCATAGGCGCGGATCACACCGGAAACCTTGGAGCCCTCCGGCGTCTGTCCCTTATAACGATAGGTCGTCACGCTGTTTCACCTGCTTTGTTCATTCGTCCAATGTGGAGTTGATGGTCCGGGCGGCTTCCTCCGCCGTGGTAATGCCCCGGAGGACCAGTTCCCGGCAGCTGTCCCGCATGGTGCGGTAGCCGTTTTTCTTCGCGGCGGCCAGCAGCTCATCGTAGGCCGCGTCATCGTTCACCAGACGGCGCACCTCCCTGTTGACCATGAGGATCTCAAAGGCCGCCCGGCGGCCGATGTAGCCGGTGTGGTGGCACTCCGGGCAGCCGACACCTTTATAAAAGGTGGTCTGGCTGTCCTCCGGCATACCCAGCAGGGCCAGCTCTTCCTCGCTGGGCTGATAGGCGGTTTTGCAGTGGGGGCAGATCTTACGCACCAGACGCTGGGAGATCACGCCCCGGAGAGCGCTGGCCACCAGCCAGGGCTCCACGCCGATGTCCCGCAGACGGTAGACGGCGGAAATGGCGTCGTTGGTATGTAAGGTGGACATGACCAGATGGCCCGTGATAGCGGAGCGCATGGCGATGCCGGCGGTCTCGCCGTCCCGGATCTCGCCCACGGAGATGATGTCCGGGTCCTGACGGAGGATGGCCCTGAGGCCGTTGGCAAAGGTCATGCCGGTCTTTTCGTTGATCTGGCACTGGCTGACGCCGGGGATGTGGTATTCCACGGGGTCCTCCAGCGTAACGATATTGACCTCGTCCCGGGCCAGATCCCGGATCATCGCATACAGGGTGGTGGACTTACCGGAGCCGGTAGGGCCAACCAGCAAAATCACGCCGCCGGTGTTTTTCAGAAGGGCGTTGTACAGCTCCAGATCCCGGCCCTCGATGCCAAGGCTCTCCTTGTCCAGGTTCCGGTTGGACTTATCCAGCAGACGGAGCACGATCTTCTCGCCGTAAACCGTGGGCAGAGACGAGATACGCAGATCGACCTCGTGGCCCTTGAGCTGCACCACCGCCTGACCGTCCTGGGGGATCTTGTGCTCGGCGATGTTCATGCCGCCCATGATCTTCAGGCGGGAGATCACGGTGCTTTGCAGCTCCGTGGGGACGGTGAACAGACGCTGCAGCAGACCGTCGATCCGCATCCGCACCACCATTTCGCTCTCCTGCGGCTCCAGATGGATATCGCTGGCCCGCTCGTGGAACGCCCGCTCGATGAGGCTGTTGACAAAGCGGATGGTAGGGGCGGAATCTGCGGTCTCCCCGGTCATCTGCGCCGGGACAATGTCCGGCGCGGCGGTACCGGCCTCCCGCTTCATCTCCTCGATGACGCGGGCGGTGCCCTCGTTGCCGTACAGGCGGGCGATGGCCTGCTCGGTGGCCTGACGGGTGGCGATCATGGGGATCACCTTTTTCCGGGACGCCGCCTTGACCTGCTCCTGGGCTACGAAGTCCAGAGGGTCGCTCATGGCCAGGTACAGGGTGTCCTGCACCAGCTTCACCGGCACCACGCAGAATTTCCGCGCAATATTGCGAGGCACATACCGGGCCAGCTCCACCGGGATGGAGACCGCCGTCAGATCCACAAACTCGACGCCCAGCTGGATCTGCAGCGCGTCGATGAGGTTCCGCTCCGTAATGAAGCCGTTCTGCATCAGCACGTCGCCCAGACGCTGGTGGGTCTCCTTTTGGACGGCCAGGGCTTTATCCAGTTGTTCCTGCGTGATGACGCCGGAGGCGATCAGCAGATCGCCCAGCCGCATATATGCCATATCTATCACTCCAAAATACGCGCCGCCCCGTTTTTTTCGCGGCAACCGGCGCCTTGTCGGCGGGGCCGCCGGTCTTTCTCCCGGAAGCGGCAGGTTTTCTCAAAAATCGACGCTTTTTACGTACAGTATATATTATAGGGAAGCCCTTGAAAAGTCAAGGAAAATCCCATTTTTTAGGGTAAATTACAGGCTAAGCTGATGCTTAGTCTTCCGCCCCGTTTCATTCTGCTGAAAAAATGATTTTTTTCGGTGAAACTACTTTATTTTTCAGAATTTTTATATTATAATTGCCCAGCATAATTTTTTTCGACTTGAAAACAGCCAAAACCCGCCGGAATAACCGCGGCCGGATTCTGGCGGGCGTCCCTCGGTGGGACAGGAACTGAGAACGATATGAAGCTAAATCGCAAAGGTTTTACATTGATGGAGATGCTGATCGTTATCGCGATCGTTGCCGTGCTGATCTCCGTCGCGGTCCCGGTGCTTTCCTCGCAGTTGGAAAGGAGCCGGGAGGCGGTGGATCTAGCCAATGTGCGCTCCGCCTATGCGCAGGTCTCCACGGAGGCCCTGCTTGGAAATACCGGCGTCCCCGTCACGGTCAAGCTGAAGCAGAAGCAGGCCGGGTGGCAGTCGGTAGATCCCGTGAACATCGGCGGCATCATCCATTCCAAAAACGAGGGCGACACGAATAACTGGAAGGGTAATGCCGCGCCGGACGGGTCCTGCGTGGTCTCCTATGATGAGACCCACGGTGTGGTGCTCACATGGAGCGGAACGGCAGCGCCGGGCGAGCCCAGCCATCCGTTCGATACCACGCACACGCAGTTTTTTGATAATGTGCTGTATAAAACCGACTTTTGGAAGAACGGTGAGGTAAAACAGTATAATTTTGAGTTTGACTCCCGCTGTCCGGACTCAAGCTACATCCCGCAGATCAAAGAAGCACTCAAAGGAAACATGACCAACAGCCTTCTGCAGCAGGAGAACTGCACCTGGGCTTTTTTAGGGGACGGGCGTGATGGATATACGGCGGACCGCTACCTTTTCTGGACCTCTCTTGACACGAACAAGGTCGGCGCCGGAGTGAAGATCCCCGTGCTCATCCAGACCGGTGACGGGAAATACTATGTTTCCGAAACTACGACCGGGGAGCGAACAAAGGGAAATGGAACTCAGAAAAAAACATACATTGCAGTATCCGAACAGATCACAGACAAAAAAGACTATAAAAAGTTTTTGAAAGCCGATGCGCAATACTCTTCTTTGACTGATGCCTACGATGCCTATGTAAAGGCTCTGGCGAAAGACGAATACAAAGGTGTTCGTGAAAAGTGTTCGTGATTCACAGACTTCTGCGCCGTAAGCAAGGCCACGGCTTCAGCCCTTGCATCCCAGTCAAATCAAGAATAAAAGCACTTGCGCATGGAAGCAGGTGCTTTTATGGAATCGTCCGGTTTCCCCGCCGTTCAAACGTTCACTTGCCTTTTCCCGATTTTCCCTGCTTCTATTATACACCGTACATCGATGTACGGTACAAGAGTTTTTTTCGTTTCAAGGGAGATTTTTTTCAAAATGTAGGAAATGGGCGTTTCCTGTTGGTTAAATCGCCAAAACTCCTCTCCGGTCTCTCCTTCGGCCGCTGCCGCCCGGGTCTGACCGGCATTTTCCGCCGCTATCCCCTGTTTTCCGGACGATCCCGCTAAAAAATGCCCAGGAACGTTACGTTCCTGGGCTTTGTCTATGTAGGCTTTTACGCTGATTTAAAAGGTGATGACCTCTTTGTCCGTTTCAAACTGGGCAGGCTCGCCGTTTTTGATGCTGCGGATGGTATCCAGCATCTGATTGTTGTGCTCCTCCGCCTTGGGGTCGTTGTTCCAGGTGTTCTCGTACTTGAAGATCACATGGGAGATGGAACGGCCCTTCTTATGCTTGCGGAAGGAGACCTTCAGGTTCGTATACTGGTTGATAAAGCCCAGATTGACCTCGATGACGTTACGCACAAAGTCACCGGCGCTCTTGTACTTATCGTTGCAGTCGAAGAAATCCCGCAGGTAGTCGATGGCCAGCACGATCTCGTCCGGGTCGGTGGAGATATCCGGGAAGGCCGGGGTGTTCTCCCCCTTGATGATGATATTCACCCAGCTGGTCAGCAGCTCAAAGAGGCGGATGGAATAGTTGGTAGGCAGCTTGATGATGCTGTCATAGGAATAGAGGGTGAACATTTCGCTCAGGCCGATGAGGTACGGCTTCAGCTCGTCGCTGAGGCGGTAGGTCAAAGTGCCGTCCTTGTACTCCACGCTGCTGAGCCAGTGGAGGATCTTGTAGTTGGGCTTGCCCTTCTTATCGGGCACTTCCTTGTCCCGAATGAAGATGACCCGCTGCATGAGGCTGATGTTGATGTCCTGCATGGAGCGGTAGACATTGGTCTTAGGCACCTCCAGAAATTCCGCCAGCTGCGAGACATTGACCTTGTAGGTCCGCAGGTCCTTGTCCCCCTTCATGATCTGGGAGACTGCCAGACGGATCAGCTTGGATTCCATCAGCGTCAGATCGGACTGCTTGCTCCGCAGCAGCTCGTTGGCCTGCACGATATTGAAGTCCTTGCTGTAACGGATGGCAATGCCGTTTTCCCCGGGCAGATCGTCCTCCGGTGTCTCCTGGATCAGCGTATAATTGTCACGCTCCTCAGCGTCTGCATTTACATCCGGGATCTGGATCTGTTTTTCTTCCATGTTCTTCTCCTCTGTGCGGCTTTCTGCAAATTCATTAATTATCATATTCTATTTACGAAAAAGAGTCAACCCAATTTTTCGAAGTTTATGTTTTTCCTTTCTGCCCCTTCGACCAGCCTGCTGTCTGCCCGGGCAGCCGCCCTGCCCTGCTGCGGCAGCCCTTCTGCTATTCACGAGGTTTTGATCTCTCTCCGGTCTCAAGGGCAGCGCAATGTACGAGGTTTTGATCTCCTCTTGGGGATTTACGAGGTTTTGATCTCTCCTATCTCCCGCCGAGGGGCATTTACGAGGCCAATGTCACTCCGGCAGCCTATTTACGAGGTTTTGATCTCGTCTATTGTACCATTTTCGGTATGATCGTTCGAAATTGCTGTTTATCGGTAAGCTCTGTAAAGCATTATTACTTTTCACTGCTTTTTGTGAATTTCAACCCCTCTTATGCGGAGCAGTCCCGTTTTTCCTGCCTCTTTTCCGTCAAAAATCAACGTTTTTCGTAGAAACCGCCCAAACTGATTCCCAACATCTTGTTGCTTTTTTATGAAAGTGAATCACATTTGGTGTCCACCTCCGGCCTCTCCCAGCGTCACCCCATTTACGAGGTTTTGATCTCGTTTTGGGGATTCCGCACGTCGGAGAGAGATACAAACCTCGTGAATCAGCTCCCTGCGCCACGCCAGCAGAGAGATCAAAACCTCGTGCATAAAGCCTCCGGAACTTGTGTGCTGAAGATCAAAACCTCGTATATAGCAGCCCGTCTGAGTGTCGGAGGCGAGATCAAAACCTCGTATATACATTATATATAGTATATATATTGTCTTTCCTGAGATCAAAACCTCTTAAATCAAGTCTCCCTGGGTGAAAATGCGAGATCAAAACCTCTTAAATCATGCCAGAAACGGCAAGTGGAGAGATCAAAACCTCGTGAATAATGCAGCCTTCCATAAGCAGAATCGGCTCATAGGCGGCTTAAAAGAATCAAAACCTCGTATATACGCGGGCACCGCCCATTTTTTCGTGGTTAAAATGTTCTTAAATTAGAAGCTTTTCGAGAAATCGCCTGTGGATCTCCTAAATTTTGTTCCCGGTTTTTTCGTCATTTTTTGAGGGCAAAATTGAGACATTGGCCTCGTAAATCAGCTGATTTCGGTATGAAAAGAGAGATCAAAACCTCGTATCAAAAGATACATCCCTCGTACTTCAGAGATAAAACCCTCGTCTATATACGATACAAACCTCGCAGAAACGAGATACAAACCTCGTACCGGGAGGGGCGATACTTATTAAATAAAAATGATAAAATAGAAAAAGTTCTATAAAAGTAGGAAAAACCGACTGAGGTCCCCTACGGGGACTCAGTCGATCCTGCTTTTCGAAGAAGAAGCTTTCTGATATTTACAGGGAAATACGCTCCTCCGACTTCCAGTCAGGAAAACAACTCCATTTCCTTCGATCACAGCGGAGAAACAGACTCTCCGGAGCAAGAAGCTGGAAGAGCAGCGCTTCAATTACGCTTTCTATACGTTCGTCTACTCGGATTCCGAGCCTAAAATCTTCAGAACCAGCTATTCTGCCGACACAAACGTGCTGGAACAGGAAAATGCATGGGAGCGCTGACCGAAAAATGGCTTACAGGCAAAAGAACGCAGAGCCAAGATAACGATACTGCCTTGCTCTTTTAGAGTCTCTCGGTTGTTTTACCCTCTTTTTGGCGACATTTGAGTCATGGGTCCGCAGAAAATCTGTAAAACCCGGTTTAGAACGGTGACAGATCGGTTAAGCTGATGATAGGACCTGTTCTTTGGCTGCGGAGCATTCGGGAGCGATTTGAATTCCGCTATGCGAGAATAAGTTTACATAAAACTTTGCGCAGAAGCAAACGGACCCCTGGACCGGCAGAAAATTATGCCAAGTTCGTCTTTGTGTTCCAAAAGGGTCTAAAGCCTTGCGACTTCAAGGGCTCAAGAAAGCAAGGGACACAAAAAATTTGAGCAAATGATAGGGTACTCAATAAGTAAACGATTACGTTATAGAATTCAGCCAATGTCTCATACTCATAAGAGGTCTTACAAGAAGAATTTCCTTGCGTACATCGGAGTCGGCGTTGCCTAAAACAGTATACCCAAATGAGACGGTCCCTGTAAATACAGGCCATTGCCCGCGGCCTCTCCCCTTCCCGCAAGGAATGACAGTCGAATGACTGGCTTGCGCTTCCACAAAAGCTACTGATCGACAAAAAGCAAATATCATGTCGAAAAAGAAAGCTTCCGAGCCAAACCAATTCTTGTTTCCGATGGTTTGGCTCCTATAATATGCGCAAGATATTTCAAAAATCAATTCCCAATCCTCTTTTGTGTTCCTGTGATCTCCTGAGCCCTTGAAGGTGCAAGGCTTTGGAACCTTTTGAAAAACAAAGTCGAACTGAGACAAAATAAATACTGAACGGAGAAAATGCAGCCCGCTCATTCTCGCAGCTGCTGGGATCTTCCCCTCGTATTTCCGTGGAGGTATAAAGGCGCGGGAAAGCAACGTGAAGATGAAAAAGAAACCCGAAGGAGCGCCCAGATCAGGCACCCCTTCAGGATATTCGAATTCCCTGTTCAGTTTACAGCAACCCCCGCAGATCCAGATAATCCAGCAGAAAGCTGGTGCGGACGGCACCGATGCTTGCGTTCAACCGGCGAGCCAACTCCAGCATGGCCTCCTGAGTCCCCGGCAGCAGATACACATTCATTCGATTGGAGCTGAGATTGACGGCGTGATTTTTGGTCAGCGTGTAGATCTCAGCCATTTCGTGCAGTTCATAGTCCGCAGGCAGGTCTGCCAGCGTTTCTTCCATGATCACCGTCAGCATTTTCGGGACGGAATACCGGTTTTCCCCAGCCAACTGCCGCAACCGGTCCATCAGACCGATATTTACCCGCATTTTTACGGGGACACGCTGCTCCGGGCCTTTTGGACGGGCCATTACTGTCCGTTCCGCAGGAGATCGGCCAGCTCCGCGGCCTCCTTGGCCAGCTTATCCAGACTTTCGACAATGGAACCGTCCCCATCGGCAGCGTCCATTTTCCGCAGAGAATTCAGCCGCCGCTTGCTGGAGGTGATTTTAGAGAGGTCAAACGTGACCTTCTCATACTTTCGGATCAACGTAGCCTTTTGGGTGCGGACCGCCACATCTCCGGCGGGCTTGGCGTGAACCGGCGGAATAATAGCCTCTTCCAGCCGGGCCAGTTCATCTTCCCGGCCGTTGGTCATGCGGGCGGCCTGAGCAGCCCGGTCCGTGATCCGGGTGACATAGGTATGTTCCAGAGCCTTGTCCCCGTTGGACATCTGAATGGCCTTATTGATGGCATTTACATAGAGAACCTGCTCGCTGGGTTCCAGCGGGCAGAGCGACAGGGCCTGCGCATGAGAAATGGTGCCATTTTGGAAGAATTCCTTCACATCGTCGATCAAGGACTTGTCAAACTGGGTGTAACGCTGGACCGTGGAGTCCGTCATCTGGGTACGGGACTTGAAATATGCCTCGGCAGCCCGGCGATCTACCTGAAATTTCGCCTGCAAATTGTCCAAATACCGGGAAATGCAGGCTTGAATGGTCTTTGCGTCACCGGAAAGGCCCCGAACCATGATATTTGCCTCATCCAGAATAATGAGTTCGGACAGCTCGTCCAGTCCGGTGTAGGTCTGGGCCTGCACCCGATCCCATTTATGAGCCTTCTGGCCGGTGGGATCGCTTTCCTGCTCCCGTTTTTGCAGCAAACGCAGGGCTTTTACCCGGCGTTCACCGGAAAGCAGCATAAATGTGCCGTCCTCCCGCTGACTGACCACGATGTTGTGCAGCAGGCCGTTGCGCTCGATGGCATCCGCAAGCTGCTGGATACTCTCGTCATCATCGTTGCAGGACCAGAGGTTATGGGGGTTAAATTCAATGTTTCGCAGGAGGATCCGGGTCAATTCCGTGCCTTCGTTCTGGAAGGACATGGCGATCTCCGTTTTTGCCAGATGGTTTTTGGTAGATAATTCCTGGGAACCTTGGGGAATTTGGCTTTTCAGCTTATCAAGCTTACCCATTATTCGTCAGCCTCCTTTTTTGCTAGACGCTGTTTGATCTCATTCCAGAGCTGCATGTAGTCAACGGAGGGATTGGATTTTTTGGCGTAGCGCACCACCGGTACGGCGGCAATGGTGCTTTCCGGCACGGCGCTGCCCTTGCGGATGCCGGTTTTGAAGAGAACAGAGGCGTATTCCGGGTTTTCCTCGAACATTTGCCGCACCAGATTGACGGCAGCCGTCCGCTCCACCTGGGTCAGAACCACGCCTAAAATGTCGATTTTGACATCTTCCCGGGTCTCCAGATCCAAAATCATGGCCAAAGTGGTCTCAAAACCCTCCAAAGAGAAGTTATCGCACCGGACAGGGATCAAAACCTCGTCGGCGCAGAACAGGGCGCTCATGGTGAGATTATCCCGAGCGGGAGGGGTGTCGATGACGATGTAATCATAATCATCGTTGATATTGGCCAGACAGTGGATCAGGAAGGTGTAGTTCTTCATCTTATACTCGTCCGCCAGCAGATCCAACTGATGAACGGCTCTGGGAGTCTGGGCGGTGCTGGGGATGATATGAACGCCCTCCACGTTGGTGGGGTGGATGTAGGGAGCCAGATCCATCCCGCCCAGGTCAAAGTTCATGAACATATTCACCAGGCCGTGACCCTTGTAGAAGTTCTCGGCCTTCTTGTGCTGGGTCAGCATGTAGGTGGTGTTGGCCTGCTGGTCCATATCCACCACCAGGACCCGTTTTCCCTCGGCGGCCATCAGAGCCGCCAGATTGACGACTGTGGTTGTTTTACCGGTACCGCCCTTTTCGATGGCGGTTGTCAGGATCAGAGACATAAAACCCCTCCGTTTTGCGTGTTTCGGGAGATTTACCCCCGGTTTTGCAGTATTTTTTGCGTTTTCATTATAGCTTGCTTTTCATATAACTGTCAATATAAAGCCGCACATTTCTCGGACTTTTTCCAAAAGAAACTCAAATGACACGGACCCTGTAAATGGACCACAGCAGAACAAACCTACTTGACACGGTCCCTATAAATGACAGCCAATTGCAGAGAACCCAAATGAGACGGTCCCTGTAAATCCGCCTGATCCCGCAGCGGAGTGGGGGACAACCTCATCATACCACCTGCCGCCCGGTATTTTTTGTCGGAGACTGACAGCTGAGGACTCAAAAGGGAGGGGAGGTCTCAGAACAACGCGTTAAAAAATTAACAAGCAAAGGCAAGGCCGATCCCGCTGCTCCGCACACGCCTGTTTCCCCTCGGAAACAAATCGTGGAAACCGCAGCCACTTTGTTGTATACTATACAGAAAACCAGCAGGGAAGGAGGGGAGCGCCATGCTTACCGAACAGCTGACCGCCGACGCAGCAGCGCTGCATCAGGCTATCCTGCACCACGGCGGCGAGGTCTCCCCGTTCTTCTGCGGAAAAGAACTGGGCTGGGAGCACCGCCGCATCGCCCGGGCCATGGAGGAGCTGGTGGCCGCTGGGATCATAGACCCAGCAGCCGCCATCCTGCCAAAGCTCCTGAAACAGCGGAAAACGTACACATTCCCGGAAATTCAGGCCATTTTGGCGGACTTTCCGGCCTTTGCCCGGGCCGTACACGCCGTGGAACACGCCGCAGGCCGCCGCCTGCCCACGGCGGATCTCAGCGCCCTGACGGAGCTGTTCGACTACCCGAGAGTCCCTGCGCCGAAAATGGCCGGGCTGACGGCCCAGTGCTGCGACGAAGCCATCCTCCGGGGCGAGGAGCGCCCCACGGCCCGGCGCATCGAAAAGCTGGGCCTGGAATGGGCCCGTCTGGGCGTGCGCTCCCAGGCGGACGCCGTGGCCGCGATCCGTCGGATGGCCCGGCGGGAACAGACGGTGGCGGAGGTCCGCCGTCGGCTGCGGCTGGACCCGGACGCGCGAATTTCGTCGGATGACGCCTACATCGCCGCGTGGCTGGACTGGGGCTTCTCCCCGGCGCTCATCGAGCTGGCCTTCGACCGCACCGTGCTGAACTGCGGCCGCCTGAACTGGAAATATTGTCACGGAATTCTGGAAAGCTGGCGGAAAAACGGCCTGTTCACCATGGCGGACGTTCTGGAAAAGGACGCGCCGCCCCGCAAGCCGGAAACCCCGCCGGTACCGGACGATCCGTGGCGCTACATCCCCTGATCCCCCGCGAAAACCGTCATAAACGGACAGAACTTACCAAGTTCTGTCCGTTTTTTTGTCGATAAAGCGGCAAACTTTACGTGACGGTAAGGAAGGGTGTGCGCGGGAAACCCAAGAAGGGTGTCCTGCGCCATTAAAATCCTAAGTTTT
>OGFF01002140.1_pt1 | contig 18121 bp, 10 predicted proteins | sample 1570751 | NCBI WGS metagenome assembly OGFF01 (sample SAMEA2581951, study PRJEB24529) | metagenome | biome: Human gut stool | place: China | collected 2011 | reverse complement strand
GTAAAGCAAATTAATATAAAGATCCCTTTTGCCGAAAGGCATTAGGGATTTTTTTATGCCTGTTCCGCATTCAGAATGGAAAGTTTTTACCATTCTTGTCGTAATTTAGAATATATAACTTTATTTTTTAATATTCTCTGCTGATTCTCAGAATTTTATTGTACCTTTGCAGTCGAATTCAGAGAATTCATATTTATTACAGAATATTATTTATAAACTAAAAAATATAAGGATAAAATGAAAGCATTTGTTTTCCCTGGACAGGGTTCTCAGTTCGTAGGTATGGGTAAGGACCTCTACGATAACAACGCATTGGCAAAAGAACTTTTCGATAAGGCCGACGAGATTCTCGGCTTCAAGATTACTGATATCATGTTCGCCGGTACCGACGAGCAGCTCAAGGAGACCAAGGTTACACAGCCTGCTGTGTTCCTCCACTCTGTCATCTCTGCCCTCTGCTTGGGCGAGGAGTTCAACCCAGCTATGGTGGCTGGTCACTCTCTCGGTGAGTTCTCAGCATTGGTTGCTGCTGGCGCCATGGCTTTCGAGGATGGCTTGAAGCTCGTTGCTGCGCGTGCCAACGCTATGCAGAAGGCGTGTGAGGCTAACCCTGGTACAATGGCTGCCATCATCGGCTTGCCAGACGAGAAGGTTGAGGAAATCTGCGCTGAGGTAAGCACAGAGGGCAACGTGGTGGTTGCTGCTAACTACAACTGCCCTGGTCAGCTCGTTATCTCTGGTAACGTTGACGCTATCAACGCTGCCTGCGAGAAGCTGAAGGCTGCCGGCGCTAAGCGTGCTTTGCCATTGAAGGTGGGTGGTGCTTTCCACTCTCCATTGATGCAGCCAGCCAAGGACGAACTCCAGGCTGCCATCGAGAAGACTACATTCTCTGCACCTAAGTGCCCAGTTTACCAGAACGTAGACGGCAAGCCTCATACAGACCCAGCCGAGATTCAGAAGAACCTCATCGCTCAGCTCACAAGCTCAGTTCGCTGGACATCTTCTGTTCAGGCTATGATTGCCGATGGTGCTGACGACTTCACAGAGTGTGGTCCTGGTAAGGCATTGCAGGGCATGATCGGTCGCATCGACAAGACTGTCGCTGCTCACGGTATCGCTTAGTTCTTTGTATGGAGAAAAAAATCGTAATCTATCAGGTTCTTCCACGTCTCTTTGGCAATGGTAACACCACTTGCAAGGAGAATGGAACCATTGAGGAAAATGGTTGCGGAAAACTGAATAACTTTACCGACGATGTGCTGGCCCGTATCCATGATATGGGCTTCACGCACGTCTGGTACACAGGTGTGATTCGTCACGCCACCCAGACAAACTACTCTTCCTTTGGAATTCCTACCCAGCATGCCGAGGTGGTGAAGGGCAAGGCAGGTTCGCCATACGCCATCACCGACTATTATGACATCGACCCCGATTTGGCGGTGAACGTGAGCATGCGAATGAAGGAGTGGGAGAGTCTCATCGAGCGCACGCACAAGGCAGGCATGAAGGTAATCATGGATTTCGTGCCAAACCATGTGGCCCGAGAGTATCATTCCATTTGCAAACCGGCAGGTGTACGAGATTTAGGAGAAGATGATGATCCGAACATGCATTTCTCTACCAGGAATAATTTCTATTATGCCTGGGGCGATCTGGATTTGAACGAGATTCGTCATTCCAAGCCAGAATTCAAGGCTTTTCATGCTAAAGACGCTAAAATTTATGAGCAGTATGAGGAGAGCCCTGCCAAGGCCACGGGTAACGACCGCTTTGACAACCGCCCTGGTTGCAACGACTGGTATGAGACCGTGAAGCTCAACTATGGTGTGGATTATTGCGATGCCGGAGGCAGAAGCTATCATTACGAGCCGGTGCCAAGCACCTGGGGCAAGATGACCGATATTCTGCTCTTCTGGGCAAGTAAGGGTGTGGATGGCTTCCGCTGCGACATGGCAGAGATGGTGCCTACTGCATTCTGGGACTACGCCACACAGATTCTGAAGGCGAAGTATCCTCACATCGTGGTTATCGGCGAGGTATATGATCCTAACCAGTATCGCAACTTCGTGAAGGCAGGCTTCGATTATCTCTACGACAAGGTGGGCATGTACGATTGTCTGCGTGGTGTGATTCGCGGCGAGCGTCCGGCAGCCAGCATCACCCATGAGTGGCAGGTGGTGGATGATATCCGCCAGCACATGCTCTATTTCCTTGAGAATCATGATGAGCAGCGCATCGCCAGCGATTTCTTCTGCGGCAGTGCCATGAAGGCGATTCCTGCGGCAGCCATGAGCCTCTTCTTCCAGAAGAATCCTTTCATGCTTTACAGCGGACAGGAGTTTGGCGAGAAGGGTATGGACAAGGAGGGATTCAGCGGCAGAGACGGCAGAACCACGATATTCGACTACTGGAGCCCGTCTACTCTGGCCCATGCCTATCAGAATTCGGCCGATGAGACCCTGACTCCGGAGCAGAAGTATCTGGCAGCCACCTATCGCCAGCTTCTCCGACTTGCCAACGAGGAGAAGGCACTTCGCGAGGGTGATACCTTCGACCTGATGTATGTGAATCCGGGTTCAGAGAATTTCGACCCGAGAACCAACTTTGCCTTCCTTCGCAAGAAGGATGATGAAGTGATGCTCATCGTGCTCAACTTTGCTCAGGAGGCCCGACAGTTGCAGGTTTGCATCCCTGGTCATGCCTTCGATTTCTTCCATATTGCCGAAGAAGAGGTGCTCGTTACAGAGCTGTTCTCGGGTGGCAAGAAGAAGGTAGAGTTGAAGAAGGACGGGGTATTCCCGATATCAATGGATGCCAACGGAGTAAGAATCTATAAATTCAATGTCAAGATGGAGGAGACTGATTTCATATTGAATGAGCATCACAAGGAGGAGTTCCCTCCTGCTCATACGGCTGAGCATCTGCTCAACCAGTTGATGGTTCGTATGTTTGGTTGCGAGCGCAGCAAGAATGCGCACATCGAGCGCAAGAAGAGCAAGATGACCTTCGTGGTTGATCACAAGCCTACCCGCCAGGAGGAGAAGGCGATCGAGACGGAGATGAATCGCCTGATAGAGCTTGATATGCCAGTGACCTACGAGTTTGTGGATCGTGACCACATCCCAGCTGGTGTGAAGATAGACCGTCTTCCTGACGATGCCAGCGAAACATTGCGTCTGGTTCGCATTGGCGACTACGATGTTTGTCCATGCATAGGCAAGCACGTCCGTTCAACGGCTCAGATTGGCAAGTTTGTCTTGCTCGGTACGAATTGGGATGAGCATGCTCACTCATTGCGTATCCGTTTCAAGATTGTGCAGTAATTTAATTACCCTATAAAGGGCATATAGTTGTTTTTTCAGGCAGCTGTATGCCTTTTTTCTTTTCTTCCGGAATCACGGGTGCAAAGTTACGGCTATTTTCCGATACCGCCAAAAATCACCCTGCAGAGTTATGTGAAATTCCGTTAAAATATCGGGGGATATGCGTTAAAGAAAAAAACTCATAGTTTTGGTAACGAGAAAACATAGTTTTTCTTGTACGAACTCATAGCTTCTCTTGTAAGAACTCATAGTGTGCTTACTGACAGCTTATTACGATTACTGATTACTGATTACGATTACAGTTCCATTTTCCGCTAGTTGCCTTATCAAGTGTGAAGGGAGCTTTTAAAGAAGGGTATATTATATATATATATTTATATAGATATATATATAATATACCTCCCCATATAACCCCTCATACATCGTTCGGAAAATGGAACTGTAATCGTAATCAGTAATCACTTTCAGCAAAGTAAGAGGAAAAGTTGGTGGGGTTCATCAGATGAAGGTCACCAAACTATATATGTTGATAGTCAGATAGTTGTAAGTGAAAGGAAAAGATGGGATAGCCTATGTTTTTCAATATATTTTTGGGGAATCTATCGAAGTTACCTCCTGCCATTTTCCAGAAAAAAACAGAAAGATAGAAAATAATCTTTTGAAAGCTTGCTAGTTTGATTTCTTTTTATTATTTTTGCAACCATAAATATCAGTATATTGAAGATAAAGGCTGATATAAGGGATAAATATCATTATAATGATAGATAAATAATAGAAGATTATGGCAGATTTATATGAATATTCTACTCCGGAGTTAGTACGTTTGCTGGGAGTGAGATTCAAGGAATACAGAATGCGATGCAATCTCACCCAGAAAGAGGTTGCCGAGCTTACGGGGCTTGGCTTGACCACCATCCATAAGTTTGAGAATGGCACAGCTGGCAATCTTTCGCTAGCCACTTTTCTCCTCTTGCTGAAGGTGGTAGGGCAGATTGATGCTATCAATGATGTGCTTCCAGAGCTGCCCCCTTCCCCTTATCTGATGAGAAAGGATGAGAAGAAAGCACAGAGAATTCGTCATACTAAATAATAACTGGTTATGGTAAATACGTTGAGAGTAATGCTTTGGGACGAAGAAATCGGTCGCTTGGCATGGGACAATCGCCGCAGGCTATCGTACTTCACATATAATCCTGAGTTTTTGAAGAAGGGAATCGAAGTTTCTCCTCTTCAAGCTCCTGTGCATGGTATCCGTGCGATGATACCAGTGTGGGGAGAGGAAGCCAGAATGTACCAAAAACTTCCTGCTTTTTTGGCAGATTCGTTGCCGGATGCCTGGGGTAATCAGCTTTTTGAGCTTTGGCGAATTCAAAATCATATTCCTAATGCTGATATAACTCCGTTGGATAAACTTTCTTTTATCGGTAAGCGAGGTATGGGTGCATTGGAATTCTTGCCAGAGGTGGCAAAGACGGATAAGGCTGAAATGATAGATGTCAAGTCGTTGGGCGATTTGGCAGAGCGCATATTCATCGAGCGTGAAAATGCCCACATCATGCCAGAGGAATCTATCACTATGCAGTCTTTGCTTACCGTGGGAACATCGGCTGGTGGACGTCAACCTAAGGCTATCATTGCTATCAATAAAACTACGGGGGAGATACGAAGCGGTCAGGTGGCTGGGCTTCAGGATTATGATTATTACATATTGAAATTTGGAGACACAAAATACAGTTCTGCTGAGATAGAGATGACCTACTATGAGATGGCCATCAAGTCGGGAATCGATATGATGCCATCCTGGCTATATGAGATTGATGGAAACAGGAATTTCATAACGAAGCGTTTCGACCGTGATGGTGAGCGGAAATTGCATACACAGACCCTTGCTGCGATTTCTCCGGAAACCGATAGCTATGAGGGACTTGTGGCTATCTGTAGAAAATTACATTTGCCGGAGACTGATTGTCAGGAAGTATTTCGCAGACTTGTGTTCAATGTCCTTTCCAACAATACGGATGATCATACAAAGAATTTCTCTTTTGTGATGGACGAGGCGGGTCTTTGGCGTTTGTCGCCAGCCTACGATCTTACTTATATTATAGATACGGGAGGCTATTTACCCAATACGGGTCATTGTATGTATGTAAGGTCTAAGCTGCATCATATTTCTTACGATGATGCCATTCAGTTTGCCAAGGACAATGGTATTCGTCGTGCTGATGCAATCATCAGGGAAGTAGCTGATTCTCTGCGGCAATTCCGTGATATAGCCAAGCAAAATGAGGTTCAGGACAGATGGATCAGTTCCATAGAGTCAGCGATAAATGCTCATCTCGTATCATGGGGGTTGGAGGATAAAGACAACAGTTCTGCTTCTTTTGAGATAGATGGCAAAAGTTGTACTGATGTTCGCATAGAGCAGGCTTACAAAGGCAACTTCCATTTGTATGCAAGCATAGATGGGCGAGAATGTAAGTTTATTATCGGAAAGAACAAGCCCGAATATGCTTCGATTCAAGAGTTGGGTTTGTCAAATCTTTCTAAATCGATGCTTAGAGACTTGGTTGCGAAATATCTGGTGAGATAGAAGAGAAGTGATTCTTTTGTGTCCTTCTTTCTATGAAAATTCTTGGGATTTGCAAGAAAGTTAATGATTTTCTTGCCAGTCCCATTTCTTTTTATTACCTTTGCACTTGTCTTGCCGTGGATGGCTGGCATTGAGATGCTGGCTAGGTAATGAAAGTCCATGGCTTGGCCTATCATAATAAGAAAGACGTGTACTACGTTTTCTTCTGACCAATTGAAACCTAGGAAATTTCAAGATACATTCAGATGAAGACAGCGGTAGGCGCCTTCGTTTAACGTGTGTATATACACAGGCATAGGTGTGCCCTTTCCTTACTTGTATGGAGAGGGTGCATCCTGTGCTATCACCTATATATGCAAGCTTGGCGTAGGTTTCTGTTGCTTCTTATCCTTGGTGTATCAGGTTTTCCTAGGACCTCAATTGGCAAGGGTAATGTGAGTGATAGATTCCCTACGCCATTTCTATTTTGGTAGTAACCTGTAAAACTAACAAGATGTTTCTGCTTGGGGGAATGGCGGAAGTACCAATAACCTAAGGAGATGCAGGCAATATGAGCACTAAGTTTTTTAATAATACATCCGATAATTCCCTGTTCGAGAAGTTCAAGGGAATAGCCCACAATATGCTCGATTTCCATACCTTCCAGGCAGTGGTAGGCTATTTCAGAAGCTCTGGCTATTTCAAGCTTCGGGAGGAATTCGCTCAGGTCAAGAAGATACAGATATTAGTGGGCATCAATATCGACAATATATTTCGAAAGCAGTCAAAACTCTTTTTCGGTAAGATAGACGAGGAGGAGATTCGCAAGGCTTACTCCCATGATTTCGTGGAGGAGGTGCGCAATGCTGGCTACGATGAGCAGACCGAGCGAGGCATCCTCCAGTTCTGCCAAGATATCATCAGCAAGAAACTGGAGATTAGAATCCATCGCAGCAAGAATCTCCATGCCAAGTTTTACCTTCTCTTGCCCGAAGACCATAATCCCAACTCCGATGGTTGGGTCATCATGGGCTCGTCTAATCTCTCGGATTCGGGCATGGGAACCACGAATACCAATCGCTACGAACTGAACGTGGCGATGAAGGATTACGACGACGTGGATTACTGCAAGCATGAGTTTGAGCAACTTTGGCAGGATGCCGTGCCTTTGGATATGAAAGACATTGAACAGATGAAGGCGAAGACTCATCTCGGTGCATTGCCTACGCCATACGAAATCTATATGAAGGTGTTGATTGACACCTTTGGCTCGCAAGTGGAGGACGATTTCACGATGGAGATGCCCGAAGGCGTGAAGGACATCCGCTATCAGCACGATGCCGTAATACAAGGCTATCAGATGCTGATGCAGCACAATGGGTTCTTCCTCGCCGATGTGGTGGGTCTGGGAAAGACTATTGTCGCCACGATGATAGCCAAGCGATTCATCGAGGCAAATGGAAGATACACCAATGTCTTGGTGGTTTATCCGCCAGCCTTGGAGAATAACTGGACGGAAACCTTCAAGCTCTTCGGTATCAAACGTTACGCCCAGTTTGTGAGCAATGGAAGCTTGAACAAGATAATCGCCGGCGAGGGCAACTTCCGTGAGAAAGGAGAGTACGACCTCGTCATCGTGGATGAAGCGCACAATTTCCGTGGGGCAACTGCTGGTAGGTACGATGACCTGCAACTCATCTGCAAGACTCCTCGTGTAAACGAGGGATTGGTTAAGGGACACCAGAAGAAGGTAATGCTGCTTTCGGCAACACCGCTCAACAACCGTCCTACCGACCTCTTGAATCTTCTCCAGCTCTTCCAAAACGCACGTTATTCTACCATCGAGGGCATTCAGAACTTGCCTGTGGCTTTCTCGCCTTGGATAGAGGAATACGACAAACTGATGCGCGAGCGCAAGGCAGACAACGAGGGTAAGCGAAATGCCGAGTTTGCCAAGCAAACCGACGACCTGTATGAGAAGATTAGAACGCAAGTGATTGATAAGGTGACCGTTCGCCGTACTCGAAACAATATCAAGAATGTGCCAGCCTACAAGAAAGATTTGGATGCCCAGCACATAGTCTTCCCTGACATCCTGCCTCCCAAGGAACTGGAGTATGAGCTGAACGGTGGCTTGAACGACCTCTTCTATAGTACGATGGAGATTCTGACCGATACCCCGAATGGCGATAGCAATCCCGAAGGCGAGGGCTTGCACTATGCCCGTTATCGGGCCGTGGAGTTCCTGCAGGGCGAGGCTCGCAAGAAGTATCCTACCGCCCTCCATATTGCCACGATGCTGACGGGCATCTACCGAGTACACATGGTCAAGCGATTGGAGAGCAGTTTTTATGCTTTTCGCCGTTCACTCCATACCTTCCTGCGCATTACAGAGGATATGATCAGCATGTTTGAGCAGAACAAGGTGATAATCGCCCCCGACATAGATGTAAAGGACAAGCAAGCCAAGGGCTGGGAGTTGGACCGCATCATTGAGTATGCAGTGGAGAAGGGATTGAAAGAGGAAGATACGGTGTTCGGAAAAGAGGACTTCAACGACCGATTCTTGCAGATGCTTCATGAGGATGCTGAGAAGTTGCAATCGCTTTGCCATAAGTGGGATGCCGTGAGCGAAGACCCGAAGTTGGAACTTTTCATCAACAAACTACAGCATGAACTTTTCGACAAGAAGATGAACCCGACAGGTAAGTTGGTCATCTTCTCGGAAAGCGTGGATACAGTGAACTATCTCACCGAGCAGTTGAAGAAACGCTTGCAACGCCCAGACATCCTGGACGTTTGCGCCAGCAATCGCAACACCCGACAAGAGACCATCCGCCGATGCTTCGATGCCAACTATCCCGAACAAAGCGACGAATATAACATCGTGATAACTTCCGATGTCCTTGCCGAGGGTGTCAACCTGCATCGTGCCAACGTCATCATCAATTACGATTCCCCATGGAACGCTACCAGATTGATGCAGCGCATCGGTCGTGTGAACCGTATCGGGTCGGTGGCAGATTGCATTTACAACTATATGTTCTATCCATCGGTGCAGGGCAATAAGGAAATACATCTTTACAGCAACGCCCTCATCAAGTTGCAGGGGTTCCATTCCGCCTTTGGCGAGGATGCCCAGATATACTCTCGTGAGGAAATCGTAAAGGAGTTTCAGATGTTCAATCCTGATATACAGGATGCGGTGGATAGAAATCTCAGACTATTGGAAGAGGCACGTGCGCTTTACCAGACCAACCGCAAACTTTACAACCGAATCAAGGCTTTGCCGATGAAGAGCCGTACGGTGAGGAAAATGGCTGATGTCTTGGCAATGCCGCATAATGTAAAGTTGTCGGAAAAGGACTTGCTGCATTCCACTATCGTATATCTCTCTTCTCCCCAAAAGGTAGAGTATTATTGGGTGAAGGCAGCTGGTGAGGTCTTGTCCATCCCATTCTTGGATGCGATGGACATTCTGAAGGCTGGCTTCGACGAGAATCCTGGCAGTTTCATGAAGGTGATGGATTTCCATTACGAACAGGTGAAGCAAGCCTTGCAATCTTATCAAAAGGTGGTGAGCAAGGTGGTGGATGCGGATAGCATGGCGAACTGTAAGAAAGACAAAGCTAACAACGCTGTGCAGAGTGCGCTCAGAGCGTTCAGACGAGCATTGAACTCGGTAGATTCTGTAGATTCAGAGAAAGCTCAGAGCCAGATAGTCAAGTTGGAGAAAATAGTGGAGCTGGGTGTGTTCTCTGTTCTCAACTCTAACATCATTAGTTTCCAACGCTTCATCAAGAAACAAAAACATTCTTCCGAGGAAATCATAGCGCAGACCATCGCCAAGGTGGATGAGCTGTATGAGCGATACAACATTCCGCTGGATACCGACGAAGAGCGAAGCGAGGAAATTCTGGAACCTCAAATCGTTGTGTCGGAGACTTTCGTATAGTGTATATATAATTTCGTATAGTTTATTAAGGTGTAAAATCAGAAGAAAACAAAGATAATGATGGCATATACAAAAGATAATTTGCAGCGACTCTTTCAGTCGAAGTTCAATCTGTCGAAGTGGCAGATGATGATGAAGGAATTCTTTCGTGCCGACAAAGTGCGCATTCAGCCGGAGGCTTTGGATGAGGATGCCGAGGAGCGAAAAGGTTATTTCTTGGGTAGTACGATCACCAAGGATGGTTTTAAGATGGGATTCTTCTATTACAATATGGAAGATGGATCGGTGCTTCGTCGCAAGGTGGGGCTTCGCAATCTCATTCGCCCCTATCTAGGGTATGGCTTCGATGCTGCCTTGGCGGTATTCGATGATGGTATTAACTGGCGCTTGTCATTGATTTGTGATTTGAAGGGCGATGCTGAGGCTACCAGTGCCAAGCGCTTCACCTATGTGTTTGGTGACGAAAAGGCTTATTACAAGACTCCTGTTGCTCGATTCTTCGATTTGCAGAAGAGGGCAGATGAATATTTGGAAATCAAGAACGCTTTCTCCGTTGAGGCTCTTTCCGATGATTTCTTCGAAGAGTATCGCAAGCAATATGCCGAGTTCGTGAAGTTCTTGACTGGTAAGATCTATGTCAAGAAGGGCAAAAAGTGGGTAGAACAGGAGGTTGGAGAGCCTGATGCCCAGTTTTTTACATCCTTTGGTGAGGATGAGAAAATGGTGCGCGACTACATCAAGAAGATGATGGGTCGCATCGTGTTCCTTTACTTCTTGCAGAGCAAGGGATGGCTAGGTGGCAACCTGCACTACATGCACGATCTTTTCTATGGGGCGGATGATGCCGTGAAGGAAGACTTCTTGGACAAGGTGCTCGAACCGATGTTCTTTGGCTTGCTCAATACCAAGCCAGAGGACCGATCCATTGCGCCACTGGTGAATGGGGTGGGGGTAAAGTATATTCCTCATGCTGAGGCTATCCCATACTTGAATGGTGGACTTTTCCAACAGGAGCAGATAGACGAGGTGGATTCTTGTTTCCCTGCCGAGATGTTCAAGTCGCTTTTCGATTTCTTCGACAGCTACAACTTTACAATAGACGAGAACGACCCGAACGATGCCGAGGTGGGCGTTGACCCAGAGATGCTGGGCAAGATATTCGAAAACCTCTTGGAGGACAACAAGGACAAGGGTGCCTTTTATACACCAAAGGAAATCGTGCGCTATATGTGTCAGGAGTCTTTGATCGCTTATCTTCAGACGGATGTCGAGGATGAAGAAAACAAGAAGTGTATCGCCAACTTTGTGAAAACCAATGATGTGGAGGAGCTGGGTGGAGCTTCTTCTAATCTCGCTATGTCCATCGATCAAAAGCTGAAAAACGTCAAGATTTGTGACCCGGCAATCGGCTCAGGAGCCTTCCCTATGGGTTTGCTCCGAGAACTCTATAGTTGTCGCAAGGCAATAGAGATCTGGGATGCTGATAATGCCGCTGATATCAAGCGCCACATCATCCAAAACAATATCTACGGAGTGGATATAGAGAAGGGTGCAGTAGATATTGCCCGCCTCCGCTTCTGGCTTGCGCTGATTATTGATGAGAAGGAACCTATGCCATTGCCAAACCTCGACTTTAAGATTATGCAGGGCAACTCGTTGCTGGAGAGCTTCATGGGAGTGGATTTGAACATGACTTCCAAGAAAGTGAAGATTGGCAGGGATACCAAGAAAACTCGTGGTGTCTTGTCGCTTGGCTTCGAGGAAAACGATGTCCAAAAGACCATTCAAGACTTAGTGAAATCGTACTTTAGCATCACAGATCATACCTTGCGTGCCCAGCGTCGCAAGGAGATAGATAAGTACGTAAAAGATTACATCAAGATTTGTGCCGAAGGCAACAAGGAAGTGCAGGATGCCGTAGATGAACTGGAGATTCCAAACGACCAGTTCTTCCTTTGGCATACGTATTTTGCTGATGTATTTGAGCAAGGCGGTTTTGATATTGTGATTGGGAATCCGCCGTATATCCGTGTACAGACGATTAATGATAAAATGCCAGAATTGGCTTCAGTTTATAAGACCCAATATGCAGATGTTGCCATAGGTAACTTTGATTTATATATTTTGTTTATTTGGTTTGGATATAAGTTGTTGAATAATAATGGCTACTTGTCATATATTCAGCCAAATAAGTTCTTTCTGGCTGTAATGGGACAGAAATTGAGATACCTGTTGAAACATAATATGGCTTTATATAAAATATTGGATTTTGGGACTAACCAGATTTTTAATAATGCAACGACTTATACGTGTATATTGTTTTTGACAAAAAATCAAAGACGTGAATTTCTGTATAAAACGTTTAACTTAGGTGAATATTCTAGATTCCTTGAAGGAATAGAGTTTGGTAAAATGTGCGTAGATGATTTGCCTGATAACGGCAACTGGCTTTTTAAAGAAAATGTATCAAATACATTAATTTCTAAAATAAAGGATAATGGAACTCTTTTCTCAGATTTGGTTACTAGAATATTTAAGGGCTCTTCTACAGGGAATGATAAGGTGTTTTTACTTGATTTGATTTCTGAAAGTGCAGATTTTTACATTGTAAGCTCTGATGTGAATGATGAATACTTCAAAATTGAAAAAGAAATCTGCCGAAAGTTTATATACGGAGAGTCTGTACTAAGATATTCAGAACCAAGTCCTTATAGATTGTTGCTATTCCCTTATGTAAAGCATAATGAAAAATATGCTTTAATGGATATTGGTTATTTAAGAACAAACTATCCTAATGCATATGAATATTTGATGAAAAATAAAAGTGTATTGATGAAGCGAAAAGTAGCGCTTTCTGATGATACTTTTTATAAGTATTCTGCTGCTAGAAGTTTGAACGAATATGAGAAAGAAAAAATATTGATTCCTGACATGTTGGTATCCAATAGAATCTCATTTGATCAATATGGGCAGTATTTTACTGGTCCTGCAATTCATTGTCCGGTTTTTAAGGAAGATATAAATCAAAGATATTATTTAGGTGTTCTTAATAGTAAACTTTTTTGGTATTATATTTCAAATACAAGCACTGCGTTAAGAGGGAATGCTTATAGGTTAACACCTGAATATTTGAATGGCTTTGCTTTTCCTTCTATTACAAATGAACAGAGTAGGTCTGTGATAACGTTAGTTGATAATGTTTTGGAGTTAAAGAAAAAGCAAGCCGACACCACTTCTTTAGAGAATAAAATCGACTTCCTCGTCTATCACCTCTATGGCTTGGCCTACGATGAAGTCTTGGTAGTAGACCCAGATACTCCAATCACTCGTGAGGAGTATGAGGCATACAAAGGTGAATAATAAAAGAATGATAATATGAGCAAGATACAAGATTATTATGATTTTATAGATAAGTTCAAGGGCGACTTGAAGCCTCGTTTGCAGACAGAACTTGAACAGTTGGAAGATTCATTGATAGCAGAGGAAATCCTCCCTGCTATCAGCGAGTCGGTGGCTCCTGTGCTTGGTATCCTTCGCCGTCATCTCACCCTCGTCGTGGATTACGACCCAGAGGGAGGCATCACCGTGAAGACCACTCGTGGGAAGGTGGAGGTGGATGAACCAACGGCAAAGAAATATAAAATACCATCAACAAAGAAAGTGGTGAAAGTAGCGGAGGCAAAGCCGGTGAGTGGGGAAGAGCCAAACAAGCCTCAGAGAGCCAAGCGCAGTCCAAACACAGGTCTTTGTGTCTGGTTGCCTAACGGCGAGTTTATCCAAGCCAAGAAGGCAAACCTCACGATGGTTGAGGCTGTGAAATGGGCTGGGGTAGAAACTGTTGCTGCTCTTGGACTCCCCCATGATGGAGACTATCTCGTATCAAAGAAGGAGCATCCGAAATATGCTGGAGAGCAGCAATCTCTCCCCAACGGCTATCTCCTCAATACCCATTCCAGTACAATGACCAAGAAACAACAGTTGGAGAAAATCTCCATGGCTTTAAACTTGGGTTGGAGAGTGGAGATTGTAAAGTAAGAAGAAACCTCGGGATTCCTTGCTATTTATAAGTGGGTATCTCGAGGTTTAACCTTATATTTTATATCTGAATCAAAACGATAAATATTCATTCGTTCAGCGTCTTTACCCATTAGAATTGGGGTTTCTCTTATTGGTCTTGCCATATTCATATCCTCCTATTATTTTGATGTTTGTATATTTTTATACAACTACTTTCTTATAGTTTTCTTTTGAACTGCCTCATCAAGTATTTAGGATTTCTTCTCATATCCCATAAATCAACAAGGATAATTCTATCGTATTCTTCATCATACCGATAGATGATCTTCCAATTTTTCATGATGATGGCACTACGGTATGAACCTAAGAAACCGAAGTACATAGCTTCCGTGGGCTGGTTGTCGTTGTTCCTATCATCCTTGCTCTAACAAATCTTTGTTTGTCAGAAAATCCAATAATCCAACCGTCAATACTCCGAGTTCGTCTTCTTTGCGATGGATGTCATCACCTACAATAACAATCTTACGGAAGTGGTCATTGATTGACAATAGTGGGCGTCGCTCTTGTTGTTCCTTCTCTGGCGTTGGCATGTGGAAAGCCGACTGAATATACACTCTGTATGGAGGACGGTTTACTACAAAGTCAACCTCTAACTGCTTTCTTATAAACTTGCCGTTCTCATCTTTACCACCAAGTTCTACTAATCCCACGTCCACATTATATCCACGGCTTCGAAGTTCATTATAGATAATATTTTCCATAATGTGTGTTTCCTCTTGTTGACGATAGTTGAGAATGGCAGCACGAATGCCGATGTCTGCGAAGTAATATTTTGTCTCGGTGCCAATATATTTCCTGCCTTTCACATCATAGCGTAAGGATTCTTCTATCAAGAAAGAGTCTTTCAGATAGTCAATATATTGTTTTATAGTGTCTCTTTTTATGGTTACTCCTTGTGCGGATTGAAAGGTATTGGCTATTCTTGTTGGATTGGTTGAAGAACCAATGCCTGAAGCTAGCACGCGTACCAATTCCTTCATTCCTTCAGGATTGCGCAGATGGTTGCGCTCAATCACGTCACGCAGATAGGTGGTTTTATACAGACCACGCAAATAGTCTGTTTTCTTTTCTTCTGTTTCAAGCAAAGCCACCTGTGGTAGTCCGCCAAAGGTATAGTAGTTCAGCCATGCTTTACGTATATCGCCACCAATGCCTTTGAAGTATTCGTCAAAGGTGAGAGGCCAGATACGTATCTCGTCACCTCTACCTCGGAACTCAGTCACAACATCACTTGACAGAAAGCGAGAATTTGAGCCTGACACATACACATCTACATTCCTCATGTGTGTCAAGCTAAGAATAACCTCCACAAATTCTTCTACTAGCTGCACCTCGTCCAAGACTATATAATAAGGATTGCCATCATCCACAACCTTTGAATCTATATAGTCGAGCAAGGCATCAGGTTTCCTCAACCGCCTGTTTCGAAAATCATCAAGCTGTATCTCGACGATGTGACTATCAGTCACCCCATGTTCCAATAGCCAATTATGCCAGATATCAAACAGTAGGAAAGACTTCCCACATCTTCTGACACCTGTTATAATCTTCACAAGCCCGTTGCCACGTCCTGCAATAAGTTCATCCAAGTATTTTTTACGTTCAAATATCATATTAGAGTACTATTTTTGATACTGGTATCATATTTTACACCGCAAAGATACGGATAAAAAATGAAATTTGAATATTAAAATATAGAAAAAATCGAATTTCCGCACTTTTTTAACATATGATATTGGGTGTTTCCGCAGTTTTTGTTTTAGCGTATTATGCTGTTTCCGCAATTTTCTGTAGTTATTCATTTTGAGATAATTTTTGGTACGATGTGGTACGACCGTACTTCATCGTACCATAGCAGTGTCGCAAAAACGCCGTACATTTGCCCCCGGAATTCAGAACCGATATGGTCTGGGTTTCGGGGGCTTTTGTGTATAGGCACATCAACCGTTGTGGGAGCGCCCAACTGTTTTAAAAGGAATTTATAAGATGAAAGCAATGAAACCTTTTTATTTTGCTCATCCGCAGTATGGAAAACTGAGGGTGGTGGTGATTGGAGGCAAAATCTATTACTGTCTGATGGACGTGAAGAACATCTTCAAGAAGTCGGTACAGAAACTCTATGAGACGATTGCTGACTCGGAGGGGGAACTGAAAAATCTGAACATCGTGATGATGAAGAATATGAAGATCAAGTATAATCTCTTCTTCGAGAACCAGGAAATGGGGAAGGAAGAAGCGGAGGCTGAGAACGTGAATGCGGATATCAACTTCTGCGATGAACAGCTGGTGAAGGACCTTGTTGACAAGGATGTTGCTGCCGAGAAGATTGCGGCAAAATGGGTAATAGGGTTCGTCAAGAGCAGACTGAATGATGCCGAGAATGCTTCGCTCTTCGAGGCGAACGGGGTTGACGAGATTTCGGATAACTCGCTGATTCTGCCTATCAATGTAAGCTATGGCTCAGGGTATATCATGATTAACAGCGAAATGTTCGATTAATAAAATATGGAGGTAAAATGGAGATAGTACATGTAGTGGCAATTAATCCTTATCGCAAAGGTAATAAAGGGAAAGTTTTTTCTTACAATATCGGTACTTATGATAAGGTCATCGGGTCGGAGGAAATCAAGAAGATGATTCAGCAGATTCGGGGTGAATTGCCGATTGACGGAGTGGATTTGAACGATGCGCAGGCGGTGAAGAAGGCGCAGGAAAGGCTCAAGAGCGAGCTGCCTTTCTTCTGTCCGCACTACGGCATGTTCAAGAATAATGTGCGCAGACAGGAGAATGCCTTGCCGGAAAGCTTTCTCTTCCAGACGATTATCGATGTGGATGATAAGGAGTATGTGGAGAAGGCGATTGAGAAGGCGCGAGAGCTGAACTGCTCTTCGGGTATCTGGAATGGGAGTTTGCTGCATCTCTGCTATAGCGCTCGCAAGAAGCTGCATATCGGGATTAGAATGCCGATTGGGATGACCATCGAGGAGACGCAGAAGGCTTATTGTGAGGCGCTGGGTGTGCCTTATGATGAGAGCTGCATCACACCTGAAAGGATGATTTTCCTGACGGATAAGAACTCGGAAATCTACCGGTCTAAAATGTGGTGCGCAGTGCTGCCGGAGAGCGAGATACAGGCTCGCAGAAAGGCTTTTCTCGACCGTGGACTGACGGTTGACGGAAGAGGGAATGCAAAAGTTAATAGTTTACAGTTAACAGTTAATAGCAATGACAATGTTCAAAACAATAGACTTTCGGGCAATTATGGCACTGGTGAGCTGGGGGAAGCCAGCGAGAAGAACCTGATAGCCTTTGATCTGTTTCAGGAATCAGCGGGACTGAAGGGGATGACGATTGATTCCGTAGGATCAAGACATTCCTCCCTGCTGGCCATCATGAGTGCCGGTGCTTCGAGGGTGATGAGCGAGGAGGAACTGATGAAGGTGGTGGCTGAGAAAATGCCGAGCTATTATCAGGAGCCGGATTGCCACCAACTTATCCATGATTTCTATGCGAAATATGGTGACAGTTCGAAACCTTTCTCACGTGATGTTATCCGCATCAATGCCACCGCAGAACAGGCCAGCCGGCAAGTTAATAGTTTACAGTTAAAAGTTGAAAGAGCTGATGGTAATCATACAGTTCAAAATTCAAAGTTCCAAGTTCAAAGTACTGAGGAGGATTATCCTGACCCGCCAGCGATGCCGGAGAAACTGCCGAAGCTGGTGGAACTGCTGATATCTCGGACACCGGAGATTTATAAGCCGGCTGTGGCGCACGCTATCTTTCCACCGCTCGCTACGCATCTCTGGCAGACGAGCTTCCGATATATTGATAATGTAGTACATGAGGCTACTCTGTCTACTTGCTTATTGGCTGGTACGGGCGCAGGTAAATCGTCTGTTAATAAGCCGATTAACTATATTATGGAGGATATCCGGAAACGGGATGCGGAGAATCTGAAACGTGAGAAGGAATGGAAGGAGGAGATGACGCGCAAGGGCGCCAACAAGGACAAGCGTAAGCGACCGGACAACCTCGTTATACAGGAGATTGATGCCGATATGACCAATCCGGCATTCGTGATGCGAACCGCTGAGGCGCAGGGACGATTTCTTTACACTTCGCTCAATGAGCTGGATCAGTTTGATGCTCTGAAGGGTACCGGAAACCAGCATTTCCGTATCATGTGTCTTG
>OGFF01002125.1_pt1 | contig 18208 bp, 18 predicted proteins | sample 1570751 | NCBI WGS metagenome assembly OGFF01 (sample SAMEA2581951, study PRJEB24529) | metagenome | biome: Human gut stool | place: China | collected 2011 | reverse complement strand
GATACGTTAGTCCGGAATTTACGCCTATGGAGAGTACAAGAACTTGTGAGTAGATTGATATTTATATCATCAAAAGCATACTCGTTGAAGTAGGAATGGAACATAGAAGTTTATAACTTTTTATAAGTTTTCAGTAACGGAACACAAAACAAATGCACCTTGAGTTAGCCAAAACATTGCGAAATTACGACAGAAAAAATTTATCAAAGGACATCCTCACCGGGCTGATTATTATGGCTGTCTCGATCCCGATTTCCATGGGCTATGCCCAGATTGCAGGGCTTCCGGCGGTTTATGGACTGTACGGCTCTGTATTCCCGATCATATTGTTTGGGCTGTTTTCCACATCACCTCAGTTCATCTTCGGGGTGGATGCAGCACCAGCGGCGTTAGTCGGGGCGGCACTGGTGGAAATGGGAATCCAGAGTGGTTCGAAACAGGCCGTGGCGGTTGTGCCGGTACTCACATTTTTTGTGGCAGTCTGGCTGTTTATATTTGCATTTTTTAAAACTGTTTCTATTTTTGCTGTTACTCCAGCATCTACCAATGATTTATCACTTACTAAAAATACCTTTTTAAATCCTCTCTTATTAATTTCTCCTGCAAGTTCTTCTCTTGCACCCTTTCCAAAATATGATGTTTCATTTAACATAAATCTTACTGACATATTATTTTCCTCCTTCGTTTCTTTACATTTCCTTATATTCAGATGGTATTTCAAACAAATTATTATCTACATCGTCTGAAATATCTACTTTTAATAACTCTTGTTTATTTCCAACAATTGTTTTTATATATTCTAATTTATTACCATCAAAATAAAATTTAGTTTTTATCTCTTGTCCTTCATTTTCTGAATTATCCATCATAACAAATTTTGTTACTGTATTATATTCTTCATATGTATATGTTTTATTCTCAATTTTTTCTTTTCCCTTTTCATACTCCGTATCTTTTATTTCTTCTAAACTCGATTCTATTTTATTAAGGTCTATTTCATTATTTTTATATGTATAATAAGTTTTTGAATCGTCCATCATTAAATAAGAATTACCATCTTTTATAATAAATTTAGATTCTGAGCCATCATATATAGTTTCTATATATGCTTTATTTTGTTGTTTTGCATAATACATTTTATTGTTATTATCTAATGTTGTTATAAAACTATACGATTCTTTAGATTTTAGTTCTTCATATAATTTTTGAACCCCAAAATAATTTTCATTTTTTGTATCTGTTTGAGTCATATATAGCGCTATTCCTCCGCAACATGCTATTATTAAGATAATTACAATTAAAATTATTAGTATTTTTTTCTTTTGCTTATTTGTAGCTTTTGTTTCTGACACAATTATTCCTCCTTTGTTTTTTATTATAGTTATCCTCTAAATATAAATATTTAATAAAGAAAAAACAATATATGCGATATAATATACTAACTCTACTAATGCAAACTTTTTAATAAATTCAGAATTTTTTTCTTCTCCAAATATTGATTTTAATGTAAAGTACATTAATACAATTGATACCGCACTACATAATCTTGTAAATGGTATTGTTATTGTAGATATTGATGAACCAAATATTGTTAATATACTTACAACTGATGCAATTACAAGTGGTATATTAGCTGTTGTTACTGTTGTAATTATTGTTGTTAATGATTTTTTATTTTTAGAATTCATAACTAAGACAATAATAGACATTACTAATATACTGCATATAGGTGCTATTGTTGCTTTTATAACAGACATTAGACTGCTTCCTAAACTTGATAATCCCCATATTGGCCCTACTGAAAAACATCTGCTAATTAATTCAGCTACTACCCATATAACTAATATAATAATTGCATATTTAAAATATTGGTTATTTTCTTTATCTACTATTTCTTTTATTTTTCCTAATGGGTCTTTGAATAATTCAGCTATAAATCCTTTTGTTTCAATGCTATCTTTTTTGATATCTACATTTTTAATTGTATCTTTTACTTGATTTACTGTAGTTGATGCCTCACTTTTCAATTCTTCTGTGTTTACTTTCTTTTCTTCTTTTTCTTCCATGTTAATCCTCCTAATATTATATTATTATTTATAGTATTTATTATTACTATCAAAATTAATCACCTAAGTTAATACCTATATCTCTAGCTGTTTTTACTAAATCGTCATCCATAGTAACTTTTCTTAGATTACTTTCTGCAGTATTTCCAGACACTGCTCCAATTTTTGTATTGTTTCCAACTACATCTTCTAAAGATGCTGAATCTAATTTTCCATTTTTAATTACTACCAAAGTTCCAAATTTTCCTTCTAATGCAAGTTCCATTGCTTTTGAACCATATTTTGTTGATAGTACTCTATCAAAAGCTGTTGGTGTTCCTCCTCTTTGCATATATCCTAGTGTTGTGTTTCTTGCTTCTAATCCAGTTAATTCTTCTAATTGTTTTGCAACAACTTGTCCAACTCCACCTAATTTTGTATTGTCAACTCCTGCTCCATTATTACGTATATTTTGTACTACCATTTCTCCATCTTTTGGCTTAGCTCCTTCGGCTACAACTACTATACTGAAGTTTTTTCCTCTTTTCTTTCTATTTTCAATTTTAGTTGCTACTTTATTAATATCATATGGTATCTCTGGAATTAGTGCAACATCTGCTCCTCCTGCTATTGCTGATTCCAATGCTATCCATCCAGCATATCTTCCCATAACTTCTAGCACCATAATTCTATGATGTGTTTCTCCTGTTGTATGTAATCTATCTAATGCTTCCATGGCAACAGATACAGCTGTATTGTAACCAAATGTAATTTCTGTACAAGCTACATCATTGTCAATTGTTTTTGGCACTCCTATAATATTTACTCCTTTTGTTGAGAAGTCTCTTGCAGATTTTTGTGTTCCGTCTCCACCTAAAGTAAAGATACAATCAAATCCAAATTCTTTAATATTTTCTATTGCTTGTTCTGATAAATCTTTGTATTCTACACTTCCATCTTCATTTACTATTTTATAATTAAATATGTTTGCATTTGTTGATGAACCTATAATAGAACCACCTTTTGGTAAAATTCCTACTGCTTCTCCATTGGCTGCTGTACTTAATTTTTCAAAGTCTTTTTTTAGTAATCCATTATATCCATCTACTATTCCATAACATTCTACTCCATGATTTTCTGCTGTTTTTACAATTGCTCTAATAACTGCATTAAATCCTGATACGTCTCCACCATTGGCTAATATTCCTACTTTTTTTAACATAGTTCCTTCCTCCATTTAATCTTACTTTAATTTCCATTCTCCCTCAGTACTATAATTTGTACTAACATCTATGATATCAGATTTTAGAGTCACAACAGGGCGAACCGCAAAGCTACTGTACGAATCCTCGTTCAAGCAAGAACTACTACCAGTGCACAAGCTGTACCCGCCCGTGCCAGCGTCATACACAAGGTGCACACGGAAGTACGCAAGGCCAGTGGGAGTATCGACTAAGCGAGATGCAAGCCAATAATTTCCATTAAATAACATATTTTGTATATCTGTATTTTCTATCTTTGATTTATTGTAACTATAAGAAGTATCTTTTAGATTCTTCACTCCTGCTGAGGTTGATTTTCCTGTAGTAGGATCGCCATTTACTGTTGGATAATATACATTTGATTTTAGCTTTGTTATCCTTCCATAACTACTATTTAATGTTGTATAATCAGCTTCTGTAATTCCTGCTTTTTTATTAATATCTTCTATGGTTATGCTTCTTGCTCCTGTTTCTTCTATTTTCCCTGTAATTTGCTTATCTATTGGTCCACCTGTTGTATAGCTTCCGCCTTTTGTTGTATCGGCTCCATATCCATATCCAAATATTTTACATACTTCATTTAATTCTCTCTCTGCATACAGATATCCTCTGGCTCCTCTTAATATAAAATTATCATTCGTACCAGAGGTTTTTATTACATTTTCTGATATTAATTCTACTACTCCGTTTTCTATGCTTAATACTCTCCATCTTGTATCCTTTGTTGCTGTGAAGTTTTGTACACTATTTCCATTTCCATGTTCTGTCGCTGTTCCTATTGGTGATGAATAACTTAATTTACTTGTCTCTACTGGTGTTGTTCCATCTTTTGTTGTGATTGTTGGATTATAATCTACAAAGTCTCCTACTTTTACATATTTTGCTATGTCTATCCATTCTTCTATTTTTCCATGAGCATCTAATGTATAGCTTCTTCCTGTTTCAAAATCTACTTTTATTGTTCCTTCTCCACTTGCTGTTGCTTTGATTCCGTTTTTAGTAAACTGTGTATTTAAATCCCCTGCTGTTATTACTCCTCCTAATTTTTCTGTTTTAGCTCCATTATATGCTAAACCTATTGCTTCCTTTTCTTCTCCCATTGTTGTCTCTGTTTTTGCTTTATCAGCTTGCTTTAGTATTCCGTTATCTCCAGTCAATGTTGTAATCGTTACTCCCGCAAGGATTAGAAGCACAATAATTGTTATTACTAAAGCTATTAAAGTAATACCATTACTTGTTTTAATTAATTGTTTTATGTTTCTTTCGTTCTCCATAAAAATATTCTCCCTTTCTTTTGTTTAATTTTTTATATGAATTTTTCCCACTTATATTTTAACTAAACATGTCTTTAAATGTCAATACATTTTTTTGAAAATTTATGTAATAATAATTTAAATTTATAGGTTAAGGTGATACTATGATTAAGGAAAAAAGAAAATCTAAAAGATATACTCAAGATAAGAAAAATGACAGAAAAAACTGCTTAAAATAAATTAGCAATTTTCCTGTTATTTTTCATTTAGTTGAAATATGTATATTTTCTACCTTGCAATTTAATTCTCTAGCCACAATATTTTGTATTTGTGCTACTTCTTCTTGCTTTAAATCTCCTATTCCAACTATTACACTAATACTTTCTCCATTTACAAAAATAATAACATTTTCAAAGCCTTTTGTTTTTATCAAATTTTCACAAATCATTATACTATTTTTAGTCTGATTTATTTTTGTAATTTCTTGTGTTGCCGTTTGTTTTTGAGTCTCTAATGAATTACTACTGTTCAATACTTTTTCGTAAGTTTCTAACATTTGCGAATACATAGTATCTCTTTCTAATTTTGACTTAGTAAAATAATCATCCTTACTAGCATTACTACTTGTAGCAATAGTATTTTGAGTTGAGTTATTTGTGTTTGTATTATTTGCTGTATTACTTATATTTGTAGAATTAGTATTATTAGTGTTTTCATTTTGTGTAGTGTTAACAGTATTTGTATCTGTTGTGTCTCCTCCTACTATATCATTACTACTAACTAATGTCGCATCTCCTATATCTGCCAATTTTGTGTCATCTTTAGATTCCATTTCTATACTAGTTTCTACTGAATCTACTCCTTGCTTTGTTGTATAATTTAAATATCCTGCAGTCATAAGCATAATAGCTATTACATAAATAATAATTTGATTTTTCTTTAATAACCCTTTCATCTTTTACCCTCCACTTTAAATTTTATCCATTCATCTCAAATACTTGGATTTTATGCGTTGCTAAGCCTGTAACAGCTTCTACTGCTTGTATAATATTTGCTTTTGTATCTGCATTGTTTGCTCCTTTTGCTGTGATAATTGCGCCTTCTATTTTAGGCTGCACTACTTTTTGAGTTATTGGTGTCTTTTCTCCATTTTCTTCCTTATAAATAATATCTTTTTGCGAATCTGTTTCTTGTATTTTTCTTGTTCCACCTGAGGTGTCTGATTCTTCCGTATTACTAACTTTTGAACTTTCATTATACATCGCTACAACCTCACTAGACTCCGAATAATTAATACATACTTTAACTGCTCCTACACCTTGAATCTTTCCTAATATATTTTCAAGTTTTTCTTCTAAATTATCTGTTAATTGTACATTATTTTTACTGTCATTTGTTATCTGATTTGTTGTTGCTAACTGTTTAGAATTACTATCTGTTTCTTTTTTATCTTCTTTTTTGTTTCCATTCCAAATAATATTAATAATTACAATTGTTATAATTGATAATATTATCAAAAATACTAAGTTTTCAATTTTCTTTTTGTCATTTCCTTCTTGTTGTTCTTCTTTTTTACCTATTAATTCTTTCAATTTATCTCTAAACATTTTTCATTCACCCCATATTCTTCAATTAAAAACTTTTTTATATTTTGAATTTCTGTCTGATTAACCTTATCAGATACTTCATTTTTTTCCTTCTCTTGTTTTTTTATTTCTACTCCTGTATCTATTTTTCTTATTTTTTGTATTTCTGTTACTATTTTATTTTCTGCGCTATTTTCTATATCATTTTTAACTTCTTCTTGAGTTTTACTAACAATTAATTTAATTTTATTTATCTTAGTTTCTTCTTCATCATCTGCTATTTGCACACTCACTTTGCATTTTTCAACCTCATAACCTTTTTCTTTTATTTTTTTAGTAATGTCTTTCTCTAATTCTTCTGAATATAATTTTTTAATTCTTTCATTCATACTAGTTTGATTTACCGAACTTATCTCTACTGAAGTATATTCTTCTAAATCAATATTGTTAAAATTAAAAACATCTTTATTTTTAATTAAAGGAGAAACTATATTAAATATTACATAAACTCCTAAAACCATTCTAATATATTTTTTAGTTCGATTATTTGGCAAAAGCATTTCAAAAATAGATACAATTACAATTGTTATTCCTAGTCCTTTTGCCCAAGAACTTAAAATTTCTATCATTTTTTCTCTCCTACCTATACATCATAGTACCATTAGATATTTTTAAGACTAAAGTTGTCCCTATTATTAGCATAAATGATATTGCACATAATATTCCTAAAAATATTTTAAAAATATCCCCAATTTGTTCTAATAAATCTATAATTTTTTCATCTGCAATAGGCTGAACTACTGTCGAAAGTAATTTATATGATACCGATAAAACAAAAAGCTTTAAAATTGGCATAATACAAATTCCTATCACGATAACAACTCCTACAAGTCCAACTGCATTTTTCAGTACAATTCCACAACCTAAAACTGTATCTACAGCATCACCTAATATTTTTCCTACTACTGGTATTGCCGAACTCACCACTGCTTTTGTAGTTTTTGCTGTAATTCCATCAACACTACTTGATAAAGTTCCTTCTAGTGAAACAACACCTACAAATACTGTTAAAACAATTCCTAAAAACCATACTATACCTGATTTAAAAAACTTTGATAATTTATCAATATGAACTTTGTCGGAAATTTTTGAAATAATCACTAAACTAGTTAATACTAAAACAAATGGTATTATTAAATTTTGTATTATATTTCCAATAAAATTAATCATAAATAATATAATAGGTTCAACTACACTACTTGTTGTTATGCTTCCTGTATACATCATAAGAGTTATTAATAATGGAACTAGTGCGTTCATAAATCCAATCAAATTTCCTGTAGTATCCTGAACTAATTTTATAATATCTGTAAAATTAGACATAATCACAGTAACAATTAATATATATTGAACATAGTAAATCAATTTTGAAATATTGTTATTTTCTAAACTTTCACTAATTGATTTTAAAATACTGTGAATCAAAATAATAGCTAAAATACTAACAAGCGATTTTATATTTGTGGTTACTTCTTTTCCTAATATGTTTAATATTTTTTTTAATAATGTACTATTATCAACCTCTCCCTTTATTGCGTCATTTAATATTTCGTTTATATCAATATCCTCAAAAAACTTCCCTGTAAACTTTTCTGCATTTTTTATAAAATCTTGTATTTTAAATTCTTCTTGCTGTTCAATAATAGTTTGATTATCATTTGCATAACTTGAATTAGATAAGAATACTATTAACACCATTACAATAATTGTTATTATTTTTTCTATTATAAAAAAATTTTCTTTTCCAATTTTCATTTGTATTTTCCTCTTCTTTATGGCAATACTTTCAATATAACTTCCAGTAAACTTGATATAATAGGTATTGACATTGATATAATAATAATTTTTGTTCCCATTTCTATCTTACTAGCAATAGCCGCCTCTCCTGAATCTTTGCAAACACTAACAGCAAATTCAGACAAAATTGCTAACCCTGTTATTTTTATAAGTATTACCAAAAAAGTACTATTAATAGAAGTCTTACTTGCTAGTGATTGCAATAAATTAACAATACCTGTAAGTTTATCCATAACCAAAAATAAAATCAAAACACCTGTTAGCAAACTTATATATATAGCAAATTCAGGTCTATATTGCTTTAAAAGAATAATAATAACTAAAGCAACTAAAGCAATTCCAACTATTTTAATAACTTCCATTTTCATCCTTTCCAAATGAGACAGGGGGACAGGTCTTAAATGAGACAAGGGGGGACAGGTCTTAAATGTCTCATTTTTTATTCATACACAATATTTTTTTATTTTACTTTTCTATGAGACATTTAAGACCTGTCCCCCCTTGTCTCATTTAAGACCTGTCCCCTCTGTCTCGCCTTCCCCCTTGTCTCATAAGTTAAATATTGTTCTAACTGTGTCAAATAATCCGCTTATTTCTTTTATTACCATCGTTAATACAATTACTAATCCTGCCAATGTTGTCATCATTGCTTGATCTTCTCTGCCTGCTCGTACTAATACTTGATGTAAAACTGCTACTAATATTCCTATTGCAGCTATTTTAAACAATAAATTAATATCCATTTTAATTATCCCCCTAATTTAGCACAAGACAATTACTATTGCTAACCCAACTATTGTTCCCAGTCTCGTATATAATCTCTCGTTTTTTTGTTTTGCTTCCATTGCATCTTTTATCTGCCCTTCTAAGAAATTTTCAGTTATTTCTATTTGGCTGATTTGTCCATCTGTATCTGTCTGTCCCAATAACTTTGATAACATTTTTAAAACATTTTTATCTTCTTCTTTTAAATTGTTGTTTGTTTCTTCTACAGCTTGTTCCCAAGCCACATCTGCAGTTGTTTTTTTCATTTTTTCTTCTGCTTTTTTAAATATTTGTCCAATATTCTTGTTTGAATTGTTAGATATTTCTTTAAAGATATCTGGTATTGGTTCATATGTAAATTTTATTTTATTCTTTAATATGTTTAATGTATTTTTCATCTCTTCTAATTCCTGTAATCTATATACATATCTTTTTGATATAAATTTCCCAATCATACTAGAAAATACTAAGATTAAAAATAATATAAAATATTTAATTATTTGCATTCTTATATACCTTGTCCTTTCTATTTTTAGTATTATATTCATTTAATTTATTTTTAGAACTAAAAATTATCTTTCTAAAAAAATTATTTTTTCAATTTGTTTTGTTTCTATTAATTTATTTATTTGCATATTATTTTTTATATCTTCTAGTGTTTTTCCATGCATGGTAAAAATCCCTTTCACTCCTGCCGAAATTGCTTCTCCGTATAGCTTCTACATCTTCTTTTGAACCTATCTCATCACATGCTATTACTTCAGGAGCCATGGACCTAATTAACATTTTCATCCCTTTTGCTTTTGATATATTTTCAACAACATCTGTTCTTATTCCTACATCATTTTGTGGTATTCCTTGATACATAGCTGCAATTTCTCCTCTTTCATCTACTACCCCACAAGTTTTCCCTTTAAAATTTATCTCTGGTATTCCATTACTTATTCTTCTTATAGTATCTCTTAGCATTGTAGTTTTTCCCATTCCAGGTGGAGAAACAATTAAAGTTGTATAAATGCTATTTGATTCTTTATCTATTATTTGTCCTAAAATTTTATTACTGCAATTTAATACTTCTCTAGCAATTCTAAAATTCAAACTAGTAATATACTTCAAATTGATTATCCTTTCATTTTCTATAACTGCTGTTCCTGTAATACCTACCCTGTGCCCTCCTTTTACAGTAATAAATCCTTCGCAGATTTGATTTTTGTAAGCATAAATTGAGCTATTACATAACTTTTCTAAAATCTGTAATATTTCTTTTTGATTTACTTTATAATCTATAACTATATCAGCTTGTCTTATTTTAAGAATAATGGGTCTATTACATCGTATTCTAATTTCTTGTAAATTGTTTTCTATGTTTATATTTTGATTAAATGTATTTTCTAACAATTCATATAATTGACATGGAAAATATCTTAATATTTCTTCTCTATTTTTCATTTTTTGATTTCCTCCATATTAATTATCTTATCCCTTTTATATTATAGGAACTTCGTAGAATTTTCCCATAAAAAAAAGAAGCTTATTTTAATATATGCTTCTTTTTCTATTTTAGAACTATTATTTTTCATTAATAACTGCACGATAAATTAATCCTGTATCTTGATCTTTTTCAAATTCTACTCTGTAGCTTTTTTCTGTATCTATTTCTCCTTTTATAAGAGTTATATTTTGTTCGCTTGCTTCATATTCTTCTCCATTATAATTAATTTCTTTTATTTCATTACTTGTTTCTTCAGATTGATTATTTAAAGATATGGTCGATAGTAATCCTTTTACTGTTACTCCTTTTAAATTTGTACTTTCGTAAGCTTCAAATTTTTGGTTGAAATTATTTATTTCTGCTTCGCTCATATTTGAGTTCACTTGATTTAAGACATTCATATTTCCTAAATAAAGGCCAATAGAAGGAATTATATTAACTATTGGATTTTCGCTTGCTTCTAATCCTAATTGTCCCATTTGTTGCTCATTAACTTCAGATATTCTCTCAACTACAGCATTTAAAAAGCTAGATACCTGATCAGAATCATAATCAGTCAACATCAAGCTATTGTCTGATGAAAAGTCTTCCACTGTAGCACTATCTGTAAAATTCACATCATTACTAAAATTGTACTTATATACTACTACTTTACTATCTACATCCGTTGTTGTACTACTCTCTGCTACTTCTGGTAAACTCATAATTAATTCATAGTTTTCCTTTATATTTTGTAAACTTTCTAAATTTTCAAAATTAGCAGAAAAACTTATCTTTGATTTTTTATCTTCTTTCATTTCGTATGATACATCTATATTTTGCTGATTGCCTTCTATTTTCTTTTCTATTGCTATCGTTCCTTCTGTCGTTTCTATTACCAACTTGCATACATCTCTATTTTTTTGATACACTGTAATTTCAAAATTTTTATCACTAAAATCTGTATCATCCTTAATGCTTTTTATTGCATCATCAATCTGACTAGCTGTTATTTTTGCTGAATTCTTCTGTATTTTTAAATATTCATTTAATTTATCTACTGTTGTTTGATCATTTTTTAGAGTCTCCAAAAGTTTGACTAACACATTTTGTAAATCTGTTCCTGTTAAAGACAACTTATATCCAGACATATCAGATTCTTTAACTTTTGAAAATTTGTCTTTTTCTAATTGTTGATTTATTACTGTTATATAAGTATCTTTTATATGACTTTTTTCATCTTCTGTCAGCTCTACTTTTTCCATTTTCTGTAATTTATCAACCATTTCTCCATAACTTTCTACATCATCTAAATCTTCTGAAAACTTATTTAATTTTTCTGTTTCTATAGCAACAAATTTACTTCCAACATATTTTGTCTGTAATCCTATCTTGTTCTCTATTTGTTTATAATTAATAGGAAATTTTACATCATTTGAATAATTCAATGAAATGTTTTGTGCAGCTTTTGAATTCGCCGTGTCAACCTGTCCAGAAAAACTAATATTGAAATTATTTACATTTTCAAATTTTTTTTGCTCATTGTCAGATGATATATTAACAGAAAACTCTCCTTCATCATTATAAGGTGTGTTATTCTTTTTTTCAAAATATTGCTTTAACTCTTCATCTATAAATCCTTTTTTAGGGTCTCCTATATCTGCCATATACTTAAAAAACATTTCTTTATCACTTTTAAATATATCAGTAGCAAATACTAGAATTCCAACTCCAGCTAGTATTATAATTACTATAATAATTATTAAAATTAACAATATCTTTGTATTTTTCTTTTGATTCATCTCTTTTTCTCCTCGTAAAAAATATATTAAATATGTAATATTCTTCTCTTATATGAGAAATAGATAAATAACTTTTATGTCATTTATCTATTTGCACATTATTTTATTCTTGTTCCCAATTATGGTATATATTAGCTACATCATCTAAATCTTCTAACTTTTCAATTAGACGTTCCATCTTTTCGCAACCTTTTTCATCTAAACTAACCATTGTAGTTGGAACCATTTGAACTTCTGCTTCTAAAAATTCGAAACCTTCTTCTTCTAATTTCTCACGTACAGCTGAAAAATCTGCTGGATCTGTTGTAATTTCATAAACTTCTTCTGAAGCCTCAAAATCCTCTGCTCCTGCATCTAATGCAAGCATCATTAATTCTTCTTCGTCTCTGTCAGTTGAAGCTCTTTCTATTACGATGACTCCTTTTTTATTAAATAAATATGATACACAACCTGTTGTTCCTAGATTTCCTCCTGCTTTATCGAAAACGTGTCTTACATCTGCTGCAGTTCTATTTTTGTTATCTGTAGATGCTTCTACAATAACTGCAACTCCACTTGGTCCATATCCTTCATATGTAATTTCTTCATAATTTTCATTACTACTAGATGCTTTTTTTATAGCATTATTTATTGTATCGTTTGGCATGTTTGCCGCTTTACATTTAGCTATTACATTTTTTAATTTTGAATTTCCTGCTGGATCTGGTCCACCTTCTTTAACTGCTATTAAAAGTTCTCTTCCTAATTTTGTGAATATTTTTCCTCTTGCGGCATCTGCTTTTCCTTTTTTTGCTTGAATATTATGCCATTTTGAATGTCCTGACATATTTCTCTCCTCCTCTTTAATTTTTCCCTGTATTCTAAGGCTTTCAAGCCTCTATCTATTGGTTTTACCCATTTTTTCTAAAAATTTCTTTTTATATTTTAACATATCTTTTGTATTTTGTGTAGTCTTTTACAAATATTTTTTGTATTTGATAGATGTAAATGATACTAAATAAAAATATTCTAATTGGCAACTATCTACCTGCTCTAAAACTTCTTCTTAATCTTAAAGCATTTAAAATAACAGTAAAACTACTAAATACCATCGCTAGACTTGCAATCATTGGATTTATAGAAATGCCAAAAGGTTTTAATAATCCTATTGCAACAGGTATCATCAAACAATTGTAAAAAAATGCCCAAAATAGGTTTTGTTTTATATTTTTAATTGTTTTTTCGCTGATTTTAATCAATTTTAATATTGAATTCAAATCATTTTTAGTTAAAATAACATCACTTGAATCCATTGCAATATCAGTTCCACTTTTTACGCTTACACCAATATCTGCGTTTGTTAGTGCTGGACTATCATTTATTCCATCTCCACACATCATAACTCTATTTCCATCTTTTTTTAACTTCTTTATTGTTTCTGACTTTTGAGATGGTAGGACATTTGAAATTACTTTAGTTATCCCAAGCTCTTCACCTATCTTTCCTGCTGTTTCTTTGTTATCTCCTGTTAACATTATAGTTTTAATATTATGATTTTTTAACCTACTTATAACATCTTTTGCATTTTTCCTTACAATATCATTTACTCCTATCAATGCTAAAATTTCTTTTTCATTTGCAATATAAACGATACTATTTCCATTAAGTGCTAATATTTTTTCATCTTCTAAATGATTATTTTTAATAGAGAATTTTTCAATTATTTTTCTATTTCCTAATATTATTTTTTTATTTTCAACTTCTCCAGTCAATCCATATCCTACAATATTTTCAATATTCTTTACTTCTGATTTCAAAATTTTATTTTCTTGCATATATTCTACAAAGGCTTTCCCTATTGGGTGGGTAGATTTTTCTTCAATACTTCCTGCAAGTCTAATTAATTCCTTATCTGATAATTTACTATAATTATATATTTGTGAAATTCTTAATTTTCCATAAGTTAATGTTCCTGTTTTATCAAATACTACAGTGTTAATTTTTGAAGCATTTTCTAATATTTCACTCTTTTTTACTAATATCCCATTACTTGCACATATTCCTTCACTTATAACTATTGCAAGTGGTGTTGCTAAACCTAGACTACAAGGACAAGCAACTACTAATATAGTAACAAATGTGCTTAATGCTGTTCCAAAATCATATCCTAAAAGCAAATACATAACAAAACTTATTATAGCTATTATAATAACTACTGGAACAAAATATCCTGAAATTTTATCAGCAATCTTTGCTATTGGTGCTTTTGTATTACTTGCTTCTATAACTAATTTTACTATCTCTGATACTGTCGATTCTTTTCCAATTTTTTCAGCCCTATATTTTATGAAACCATCATAATTCAGACTTCCTGCTATTACTTTATCTCCAATATTTTTTGTTACTGGTTTGCTTTCTCCTGTGATAAATGACTCATCTAAGTGAGTTTTTCCTTCTATTATTTCACCATCTACTGCAATTTTGTCTCCTGCTTTTGAAATTACAATATAGCCTTTTTTTATTTCATCAAGAGTTACCTCTTTTTGGATTCCATTAACTTCAATTATTGCTTTATTCGGAGTAATTTCAACCAGTTTTTTTATTGCATCCTTTGTTTTATCTTTGCTTATTCCATCAATATATCTTCCAAGTTTAACAAAGTAAATAACTATTGCTGCTGATTCAAAATATAAATTCATTGTATAGTGCATATTTCCTTTTATTATCATATACATACTATATAAACTATAAATAAAACTACTTACAACACCTATTGTAACAAGTGTATCCATATTGGGTATTTTATGAATTAAATTTTTATAACCATTTTTTAAAATATCATATCCATACCAAAAAAATGCAATTGTTAAGATCAATAAACTAATGGCATAATTTATAGGATTATGTTCTGCACTTAAAAATTTTAAAGTTGGTAAACCAATCATATGTCCCATAGAAATATACATAGTAACTATTGCTAAAATTGTAAAAATAATAAATTGTATTTTTTCTTTTTTATTATTTTTTTCTATGTTGAACTCTTTAAATATTCCTAAACTTTTAAAACCTGCTTGTTTTATATATTTTTCTATTTTTTCTTGATTTAGAATTTGCTCATCATAAGTTATTGTAGCATTTGCCATTACAAGATTCACATTTGCCTCAAAAATTCCATTTTGCTTATTCAAGTATTTTTCTAATCCATTTGAGCAAGCAGTACAAGTCATTCCATCAATCGCTAATATTATACTTTTCATATTATTCTTCCTCTATAATTTCATATCCAAGATCTATAATTTTTTCTTTGATTTGAGCAATTTCTAAATCCTTTTCTGATTTTATTGTTACTATTCCAGTATTATGATCTGCATCTACACTTTCTACACCACTAATTTCTGATAGAGCTGTCTTAACTCTATTTTCACATCCTCCACAAACCATTCCATTTATTTTAATTTTTAATTCTTTCATTTTATATCATCCTTTCTTTTTTACTTATTAAATTTTTTTAATAGACTTACTAATTCATCTATTATTTCTAAATTACCTTTTTCCAAATCATTGGAAACACATGAATATATATGATTTTCTAATATATGAGATGATTTTCTTTTCATCATCACTTCTTTTGGTCTTTTTTTTATGACATTTTTTTATAATGTAACACTATTTTTTATAATGTATCTTATTATCTTTTTAGTTATAATTTTTCTATAACCAATTTCCAACTTTTTTAATGTATATTTTCTTTACAATCTGAACTAAAATTACATATAGGATAGTCAATCCTGCTACTATTAAATAATATAATGGTGGCATTATTTCAAAATGGAATGATTCAATATTATGCAATAATATTGGTGTAAATATTGTTCCTATTATTGTAACCATTGTTAAACAAGTTAATATTGGGTTTGCTTTTGACTGTACAAAAGGTACTTTTTCAGTACGAACGAAATGAATTATCAATGTTTCACTTATTAGACATTCAACAAACCATGCTGTTTGAAAATAACTTTCACTTACAGCTCCATTATATCCTAATATAAACCAAAATGCTAAAAAAGCCAAAACATCTATTATCGAACTTACTGGTCCCATTACATTCATAAATGTTCCCAATCCTTTTGTATCCCATTTTCTTGGTTTTATTAAAAATTCCTCATCAACATTATCATATGGTATTCCTATTTGAGAAAAATCATATAAAAAGTCTTGAATTAACATTTGAATTGGCAATAATGGTAAAAATGGTAAGAAAATACTTGCAATAAATATACTAAATACATCTCCAAAATCTGAACTTAAAGCCATTTTCATATATTTTATAATATTTCCATATACTTTTCTTCCTTCTATTACTCCATTAAATATTACTTTTAAACTTTTTTCTAATAAAATAATATCACTTGCTTCTTTAGCAATGTCTGTTGCTGTATTTACACATATTCCAACATCTGCATTATGTAGTGATGGTGCATCATTTACACCATCTCCCATATAGCCTACTACATGTCCATTTTTTCTAAGAGCCTTTATTATTCTTTCTTTTTGTAAAGGATTCATTCTAGCAAAAACATTTACTTCCTCAACCTTTTTAGCAAGTTCTCCATCTGGCATCCTATCAATATCCGTACCTAATAATATTTTTGAATCTTCTATTCCTACCAAGTTACAAATATTTTCAGTGGCATATTGGTTATCTCCTGTTAAAATCTTTGTTGTTATTCCATATTCTTTTAATTTCTTTATTGTACTTTTTACTTCTTTTTTTGGTGGATCTAAAAATGCTACAAATCCTATAAATGTCATTTCTTTTTCATCATCGCTATTAAATATATCTTTTCCTCTATACTCTCTTTTTGATGCTAACGCGATTACCTGCATTCCTTGTTTTGCAAGATTTTCAGCATTTTTATTAATATTTTGTATCATTTCTTGAGTTAGCTCTTTATGTTCGCCATCTATTTTTACTTGATTACAACTTTTTAATACTTCTTCTAATGCTCCTTTAGTAATTATCCTATAATGATCATCATGTTTTACTACAATACTTACTTTTTTTCTAATATAATCAAATGGAATTTCATCAATTTTTTCATAATTAATAACTTGTTCTTTTATTTTATGCTGAACTCCATATGTTATCACTGCTTTATCTACCAGATTTTTCATTCCAGTACTATAATAGCTATTTAAAAATGCATATTCTAATATAGATAAATCTTCTTTTCCTTCAACATTTATATATTTCTGTAATACTATCTTGTCTAATGTTAATGTTCCTGTTTTATCAGTGCACAAAACATCTATTGCACCTAAATTTTGAATTGCCTGAATGTTTTTTACTAATGTTTTTTTCTTTGCAAGAGTTTTCGTTCCTTTAGTTAAATTAACATTTACTATCATAGGCAACATTGTTGGAGTAATTCCAACAGCTACTGATAATGCAAATAGCACTGCTTCTAATATATCTTTTCGTATAAATGCATAAATAATAAATACTGCTATTGAAACTACAACCATGTATTTTATTAATAATTTTGTAATTCCATTCATACCTTTTTCAAAATTTGTCGTTTCTCTTTTATTATCAATTTGTTTTCCCATACTTCCTAGATATGTAGAAAAACCAGTATTAATTACTATAGCTGTTGCATCTCCACTTATTACACTTGTTCCCATTAAACATATATTTGAAATTGAAAATATTTCATTTGAGTTATTAAATTTATCTGTTTTTTCAATAGGCGCACTTTCACCTGTAAAAACAGATTGATTTAAAAACAAATCCTTATTTTCTATAATCATTACATCAGCTGGAATAATAGAACCTGCATTTAGATGAATAATATCACCTTTTACAACTTTTTCTGTTCTTATTGTTTGTTCTTTTCCATTTCTTACAACCGTTGCCGTTGAAAACATTTCACTTTTTAATTTTCTATTGAATTTATATGTTGAATAATTTTGGGCAAATTTTATCATAGCACTTACAAATCCAATTGCTAAAATAATAACTGTACCTAATGTATCATCACCAACAAATTTATTTATTATTGCTAAAACAACTAAAATTAAAATAAATTTATCTTTAAATGAATTTATAAAAAAATAAAACCATGAATGTTTATCATCTTTTACAACAACATTTTCTCCATCTTCTTCTAATTTTTGTTCTGCTTCTT
>OGFF01002123.1_pt1 | contig 18219 bp, 14 predicted proteins | sample 1570751 | NCBI WGS metagenome assembly OGFF01 (sample SAMEA2581951, study PRJEB24529) | metagenome | biome: Human gut stool | place: China | collected 2011 | reverse complement strand
GGGAAAAACTGTGGAAGAACTGATCGACGAGTTTCGCGCGGAGCATGCACTGACCGAGGACAATTTTGAGATCAGCTTCTATGTGCCGGAAACGGGCGAAAGCTACGAGTTCAACGAGACAAAAATGCTCTACGGCGCAAGCACCTATAAGCTGCCGCTGAACCTGTATTATTATGATATGCAGCTCGCGGGCGAGATCACCGGGGACACGATGATCACGCAGGGCGCTTCGCTGGACGAGGCGCACTATCAGTCGCTGGTCTATTCCAACAACGAGCTTTCGTATTCCCTCTGGCGGCGCATCGGCGACTGGCCGGAATACAAGATGGCCATGCGCAAATATTTCACCATGACCGACGACGAGATCCCGCAGAATTACTATTATGACCACCTGTTCTGCACGCGCATGATGATGGACACGCTGAAGGTCGTCTGGGACGGGCAGGAGCAGTATCCCGAGCTGATCGACTACCTGAAAATTGCCTGCCCGGACGCGTATTTCAAGACGTATCTCGACGTGGATGAAACGCCCATCGCGCACAAATACGGCAGCTACGAGGGCGCGGAGAACGACGTCGGCATCATCTGGGCCGAGCGGCCGTTTCTGCTGGCCGTGTATACGAGCGGCCTGTCCTATGGGCCGGGCGGCAATGTGGACATGGCGTATGCTGACGGACAGAGCGCAGGCTCTGTTGTATGCGGACAGCTGGCAGTGCTGTTGAAAGCCTATCTCGACGAGCAGGTACAAGCCGAACGCGAGCAGGCCGAAAAGGAAGCCGAAGAAGCCCGCCTCGCCGAAGAGCAGGCGAAGGCCGAGCAGGCAGAAAAAGAGCGGCTTGCCGCCGAAGCGAAAGCCGCAGAGGAAAAGAAGGCCGAGGAAGAACGGCAGGCCGAGCTCCAGCGGCAGGCCGAGGAGCAGGCCGCACAGGAGGCAGCGCAAAAGGCCGCCGAGGAAGCCGCCCGCGAGGCCGCCCGTCAGGCCGCGCACCGCAGGCTGGTCATCCGGCTTACCTGCGTGGGCGCGTTCAGCGCGCTTGTCATTGCGCTGGCCGTTGTGCTCATTCGGAAGCTCCATAAGGCAGGCAGGTGCTGATTTGCCTCACGGGATGATCCGGCTGGGCTTTTGATAGCGCTCCTGCTCGGAGAAGACGCAGCCGCAGTATTTCTGCATATAAAAGCCCAGCTCCCGCGCACGGGCCTGGCCGTCGCGGAACATGGGGCGGAAATCCTGATAATAAAATTCCACGCCGTATTCCTCCGCCGCGCGGTAGGCCACGTCGCGCATCAGCTCGTGCTTCTGATAGGGGCTGATGAACAGAGACGACGTAAACGCGTCGAACCCGCCCTCCTTCGCGGCCCGTGCCGCCTCAAAAAGGCGCATTTCGTAGCATTTGACGCACCGGCCCGCGATATCGTCTGCTACCTCGCGCACGAATGGCCGCAGGCCGTAATCGTCGCGCATGAGAAGGGGCAGCTCGATGGTCTTCGCGTATTCCTGCAGGCAGTTCCGCCGGGCGCGGTATTCGGTAAAGGGATGGATGTTGGGATTGTACCAGTAGCCGGTCAGGTCGATCCCATCCGCGCGCAGCGCGTCGATCGGCATATTCGCGCAGGGCGCGCAGCAGATGTGCATCAGTAATTTCATGACGTTCGCCTCCTGTTTGTGCACTAAGCATATCACACATCGCCATTTCTGTACAGATTGCAAAAAAGAATCTGCGACATTCCGTAGAAAATGAACATGGACAAGCGGCAGGAGCAGTGCTATAATTCCATCTAATATCAGATACAAGCAAAACTGAACGCAGAAAGGAAGATGTTCCATGGCTTTTCCCATTGAGAGCTACGCAGCGAAGATCCAGCGGAAGCTGTTAAAGAAGCAGCGTGTGATCGAGGCCGCCTCCGGCCGGCAGAAGGCCGATCTGGTGCTGAAAAACGCGACGTATGTCAACGTCTTCTCGAACGAGCTGCGCACGTGTGACATCGCGTGCGCAAACGGCCTGATCGTGGGACTTGGGCAGTATGACGGTGAAGTCGAATACGACATGACCGGCAAGATCGTCTGCCCCGGCTTCATCGACGCCCACATCCATCTGGAATCCAGTCTGGTTTCCCCCGCGGAGTTTGCCCGGGCCGTCATCCCCCACGGCACCACCACCGTCATCACCGACCCCCATGAGATCACCAACGTCATGGGCACCGACGGCATTGACTATATGTTCCAGGCGACCGAGGGGCTGCCCATCGACGTGCGGTTCATGCTGCCGTCCTGCGTCCCGGCCACGCCGATGGACGAATCCGGCGCGAATCTGGACTACCGCGCCATCGACTCGTTCTACGACTACCCCAGAGTACAGGGTCTGGCCGAGATGATGAACTCCTACGGCGTGATCCACAATGACGCCGAGGTCGTCTCGAAGATCGTCGCCTCGCAGGCGCACCACAAGAAGATCGACGGCCACGCGCCGGGCCTGCAGGGCAAGGATCTCGACACCTACGTCGCCGCAGGCGTCTATTCCGACCACGAATGCGCCACGATGGAGGACGCGCTGGCAAAGCTGCAGCGCGGCCAGTTCATCATGATCCGCGAGGGCACCGCCGCGCGCAATCTGGAAGCGCTTGCTCCCCTGCTCACGCCGCAGTACGCCGAGCGCTGTATGTTCTGCACCGACGACAAGCATCCGAGCGATCTGCTGGAAAAGGGTCACATTGATTATATCGCCCGTGAGGCCATCAACAAATACGGCGTCGACCCCATCATTGCCGTCAAGGCCGCCTGCCACCACGCCTCGCGCTATTTCCTGCTCAATAACCGCGGCGCGATCGCGCCCGGCTATCTGGCCGACTTCGCCGTGATCGACAATTTCAAGGACTTCAACGTCGAAATGGTCTTCAAGAAGGGCGTTCTGTACTGGAACAACGGCGAGCTGCGCGACTTTGAAGCGCCGAAGATCGAGGAATATCTCGACAAGCGCGCCCACGACACCTTCCACGTCTCGACGCTCACGCCCGACGATTTCCGCGACACGCGCCAGAGAGGCGTTCTGGGCATGGTCCCGGGCGAGATCATCACGACCGACAACGGCTATGCCGACCACGTCGATCTGGAAAAGGACATTCTGAAGATCGCCGTCGTCGAGCGCCACAAGGGCACGCATCACATCGGCCTCGGCTACATTCAGGGCTACGGCCTGAAATCCGGCGCGGTCGCGACCAGCATTTCGCATGACTCGCACAACATCATCGTCGTCGGCACGAACTCCGCCGATATGGCGTTCGCCGCGAATTACATCGTCGAGCACCACGGCGGCATCGTCGTGGTCGAAAACGGAACGGTAAAGGGTTCGGTCGTGCTGGAGATCGCGGGCATCATGTCCGACCGTCCGCTGACCGAGGTCAACGACCAGCTTGAGGCGGCCAAGGACGCAGCCTTCACGCTCGGCGTCAGCCGGGGCATCGACCCGTTCATGACGCTCAGCTTTATGGCCCTGCCCGTCATCCCCAAGCTCCGCATCACCACCAGAGGCGTCGTCGACGTCGACACCCAGCAGTACGTATAAAATACACAGAAATAAGTCAACCGGCCCGCAGGCGTGTCCTGCGGGCCGGTTCTGATTTTTATGACCGCCTCCGGCGGTATTCTGTCGGCAGCTCGCCGTATGTCTCCTTGAACGCGGCCGTGAACCGGCTCTGGCTCTCGTAGCCGACGGCCTGCGCGATAGCGGCAATGTCGTTCTGCGTTTTTAACAGCAGGGACGCGGCCTGCTCCATGCGGTGCTTTTTCATGTGCGCGGCGATCGTCTCGCCGTAGACCTGCTTGAAGCAGCGCTTGAGCGTCGTCGTGTTCATCAGATACTTCCGCGACAGCTCCTCAATGGTGACGCGCTCGGCGAGATTGGCCGTCAGCTCGTCGTGGACATGGCGGATGATCTGCTCCTGCGAGGCCTGAAAATCGACTGTCTTCTCCGGGCAGGCGATCTGCATGACCTGCTCGACGATCTCGTGCAGGAGCTTGATCTGCATGGTGTCGCCCGCCTTGTAATAGACCTCCTTGCCGCACCGGCGGCTTTCGATCAGCCCGCTCTGCGCAAGTGAACGCAGATGGTGCGAGACGGCGGGGCTGGACATATCGAGCAGCGCCGCGATGTTGATGACGCACTCCTCCCGGTGGCTGAGCAGCCAGAAAATGCGCACGCGGGTCGGGTCGCTCAGCTGTTTGAAGATATCGCACACCGCGCCGAAGTGCTCCACGTTTTTCAGCTCCCGGTACAGATCCTCCGTGTGTCCGTGCGCGCCGTGGTCGTGCGGAAGAGAGAATTCCGGCATTTGTCCCATCTCCTTTGTCCGTTTTGGACATTCCGTTCGCCCGTTTGGAAGCAAGCGCCCCGGAGGGCTTGATTTCCGGCGTTTTTCTCAGTATACTGCGGATGTAATGATTAAGCAAGCGTTTAATTCAAAATTTCAAACGGAGGTCCTGACCATGAAAAAGACATACCAGATCGAAGTCGACTGCGCGAACTGCGCAAACCTGATGGAGGAAGCCGCGAAGAAGACCGAGGGCGTTGCGAACGCGACCGTCAACTTCATGACGCAGAAGATGATCGTGGAATTCGCCGAGGGCGCAGACGAGAAGAAGACCATGAAGACCGTGCTCAAGGCCTGCAAAAAGGTCGAGCCTGACTGCGAGATCGAGCTTTAAGCTGCAATTGCTGCTCCGGCAGCGCGGAACGGAGTGTTTGCTATGACAAAGAAACAGAAAAAAATGCTCGTGCGCATCCTCATCACCGCCGTGATGCTCATTGCGCTGAAGTTTATTCCCATCACCGGCATTCCGCAGCTGCTTGCCTATGTGGCCGCGTATCTGGTCATCGGCTATGACATTCTGCGCAAGGCCGGAAAGGGCATTCTCAACGGACGCGCGTTTGACGAAAACTTCCTTATGACGCTGGCCACGCTCGGCGCGTTCTTCCTCGCCATCTGGACGAAGAGCGGCGACTATGTCGAGGGCATCGCCGTTATGCTGTTCTACCAGATCGGCGAGCTGTTCCAGAGCTATGCCGTCGGCAGGAGCCGGAAGAATATCTCCGCACTGATGGATATCCGCCCGGACTACGCGAACATTGAGCAGGACGGTCAGCTGACGCAGGTCGACCCGGACGTGGTCGCGGTCGGCAGCATCATCGTCGTCCAGCCGGGCGAAAAGGTGCCGCTCGACGGCGTGGTCGTCGAGGGCACATCCAGTCTCAACACCAGCGCGCTGACCGGCGAAAGCCTGCCGCGCGACGTCAAGACGGGCGACGAGATCATCAGCGGCTGCATCGATCTGTCCGGCGTGCTGAAGATCCGCACGACAAAGGCATTCGGCGAGTCCACCGTTTCGAAGATCCTCGATCTCGTCGAGAACGCAAGCTCCCGCAAGTCGCGCTCCGAAACGTTTATTTCCCGTTTTGCCAAGGTCTACACGCCTGCCGTGTGCGCCGCAGCGCTGGCGCTGGCCGTGCTGGTCCCGCTGGGCCGGATGCTTGCGGGGGCTGACGCGAACTGGACCGACTGGGTTTACCGCGCGCTGTCATTCCTCGTCGTCAGCTGCCCGTGCGCGCTGGTCATCAGCATTCCCCTGAGCTTCTTCGCGGGCATCGGCGGTGCAAGCCGGGAGGGTGTGCTGATCAAGGGTTCAAACTATCTGGAGGCCCTGTCCGCAGCGAAGGTCGTCGTCTTCGACAAGACCGGGACGCTGACGCGCGGCGTGTTTGAGGTCACGGCTGTCCACCACAGCCCGCTGGCGGAGGAGCAGCTGCTGGAATACGCGGCGCTGGCCGAATGCGCCTCCTCGCACCCCATCAGCAAGAGTCTGCAGAAGGCCTATGGCAAGGAAATTGACCGCAGCCGCGTGACGGACATCGAAGAGCTCAGCGGCCACGGCATCACCGCCACGGTCGACGGGCACGCGGTCGCCGCAGGCAACAGCAAGCTGATGAAAAAGCTGGGCGTTCCATACTGCGACTGCCACAGCACCGGCACGATCATCCACATGGCCGTTGACGGCCAGTACGCGGGACATATCGTCATTTCCGACGTCGTCAAGCCGCATTCGAAGGAAGCCATCGAGCAGCTCAAGCGCGCGGGTGTCCAGAAGACCGTCATGCTGACGGGCGATGCAAAGCGCGTAGCCGACAGCGTAGCTGCCGAGCTCGGCGTCGACGAGGTGCGCAGTGAGCTTCTGCCGGGCGACAAGGTCGCGGAGGTCGAGAAGCTGCTGGCCGCGAAGGGCAAAAACGACATGCTGGCCTTCGTCGGCGACGGCATCAACGACGCCCCGGTCCTCACGCGGGCGGACATCGGCATTGCAATGGGCGCGATGGGCTCCGATGCAGCCATCGAGGCCGCCGACATCGTCCTCATGGACGACGACCCGCTGCAGATCGCAAAGGCCATCAAAATTTCCCGCAAGTGCATCGGCATCGTCCGGCAGAACATTGTGTTCTCTCTGGTCGTGAAGTTCGGCTGCCTCGCGCTCGTCGCCTTCGGCGTCGCGAATATGTGGGCCGCCATCTTCGCCGACGTCGGCGTGATGGTCCTCGCCGTCCTGAACGCGATCCGGGCGCTGAAATACAAGAGCTGACGGATAAAAATGCAAAAAAGAACGGGGCTCCGCAGGCAGCGGAGTCCCGTTTTTTCCATATTGCGCAGCGCCGGTCAGCCCTCCGCCACGGACGGGCAGGTGCGGACGTATTCGTAGAACTGCGCGTTTGCCGCTTCCATGTACGGCGTGACCCAGAGCGTGCCGACGCCGAGGCACAAAGAGCCGACGATGATCCAGCCGAGGAAGCTCAGGTCGAGCACGAATTTTTCCCACTTGTGGCCGTTCATCAGCTGACGGCTTGCGGTGATGCAGGCGTTCCAGCCGTAGTCGGGATGATCAAGCTTGATATAGTATGCCATAGAATAGGCATACGCCTTGACAATGCCGGGGATGACGAACAGCAGCGACCACAGGAACGTGAAAAGCGACGTCATAAGGCCGATGAGGAACGTTCCGCCGAAATCATCCTGAAAGCCGCGGAACATATCGCCCAGCTGCACGGGCTGATGGTCACGCGCCTGCTTGAGGAAGATATACGCCATGCCGTATTCCAGCGGGCCGACCACGAGCAGCGCGCCGATACCGGGGATGATCCCGGCGGCAGCCGACTCCAGCAGGCCGATCAGCAGGCACACGGCCAGACCCATCATCCAGAGATTCTGAAAAATACCGCCGCCGAGCTGCGCTCTTGCGCGGGCCTTTAATTCTGCACGATCCATAAATTACACAGTCCTTTCTGAATCCTCTTATTTCTTTCTTTTTCCCGGACACTCCCATTATACTGTATGCAGCCCGGCAATGCAAGATTCACAATTTCGGCACACCCGCGAGGCACAGCGGCAGCTCCAGTCCGTTCGCCTCCAGAAGCGCCTTGTCGCGCAGGAGCTCCCGCGCCGGGCCGTCGGCAGCCAGAGTGCCGTCCGCGATCAGAAGCACGCGGCGGCACGTTTCCAGCACCAGATCCAGATCGTGCGAGGCGATGAGCTTCGTCTCCGGCCTTGCGCGCAGGACATTGATCAATGTGCGGCGGTTGCGCGGGTCGAGCGCGGTGGACGGCTCGTCCATGAGAAGCATATCCGGCTTCATGGCAAGAATGGCCGCGACAGCGGCCATGCGCTTTTCGCCGCCGGACATTTTGTGGTTGTGGCGCAGCTTCAGATGCTCCATGCGCAGGCTGGCAAGCGTTTCGTCCGCCTGCCGCTCGGCCTCTTTGCGGCTCAGGCCGTAGTTCATCGGGCCGAAGAGCATATCGTCCAGCACCGTCGGCATGAACATCTGGTTATCCGCGTCCTGCAGGACATAGCCCAGCTTCCGGCGCACGGCGGGCAGATTCTCCCGCGTGACGGGAAGACCGTCCACGGTGATGCTGCCCGTATACGGCACAAGGCCGAGCGCGGCCTTCATCAGCGTGGACTTTCCCGCGCCGTTCGCGCCGATCAGCCCGACCTGCTCGCCGTTCTGAGTGGAAAATGAAAGCTCGCGCAGCACCTGCGTTCCGCCGTAAAATACGCTGACGTGATCAAATACCAGCATAAGCGCCTCCTGTCTCAGACAAACAACCCGCCCAGCAGCGCGGACAAATCAAAATACCGTGCCAGCAGCATCAGCGCCGGGCACAAGAGCGCATACGGCCACGACGCCGCCGAGCCGCGCCCATGCGCGGCGCTTGGAAACTCGCCGCAGAAGCCGCGCAGCTCCATGCTCTCGTAGAGCGCCTGCGCCCGTTCCATGCTGCGCAGCAGCAGCTGACCGAGGAACGAGCCCCACGCGGAAATATGAATCCCCTTCTGCCCCGGCGCGCGGAGGCTGTAGGCCTGCTGCATCACGGCGACCTCAGACAGAAGCAGCCCGACATAGCGGAACGTCAGCAGCAGAAGATTCGTCAGCAGCTTCGGCACGTGCAGCTGCCGCAGCGCGCGACAAATTTCCTCAATTGTGGTCGTGGCCATCAGCAGAAAGGACACAAGCAGGCAGAAAACGCCCTTTAAGATCAGCGTCAGCATCGACAGAACGCCGCCGGAGACGGCAATCCCGCCGATCTGTGCCACGATCTGCCGGTCAAACAGCGGATTCAAAAGCCCGACCGCGCACACGAGCGGCAGCACCATGCGCAGCTTCTGAAAGCACAGGCGCATCGGAAGCCCCGCAAGCTGATAGCCCGCCACCGGGAACAGTGCCATCCAGACAAGCCGCGTCAGGCCGTATTTCGGGAAGGAAACCGTGACGGCGATATAAAAAACCGTCACGAACAGCTTGGAAAGCGGGCTGAGGCGATGCAGAACCGAATCCTGCGCCGCCAGCTCGTCCATTTCGCGCAGCTCAAGCCCCGCCTGCTCCGCTCTGTTCACGCTGCATCCCTCCCGGTTCAAAAATGCGAAGTGCGGCAAGCCGTCCGGCTTACCGCGAAGCGGCTTATCCGGCCGCCGTCTGTTTTTTCTTTTTCCGTGCCAGACTGCCCGCCAGGCAGATCAGCCCGGCAAGTCCTGCGACGATCACGCAGCCGACGAGGCCGGATACAGATGTGCCTGCGGCGCTGTCGCTGTCCGCAAAGCCGTAATCCGGCAGAAAGGACGTTTTTTCCTGCACAGCGGCCGCCTTTTCCGCGGCAGCGCTCTGCGTGCCGTATTGTTCTTCGTCAAGGCCCATGTTGGCCGAATACCCGGCCTCCTCATTGCCGAACAGCGACCATTCCAGTCCGTCCGGGCTGGAGCTTGCCAGCAGCGACAGCCCGCCGCCGATGACGAGCGCGGCAGCCGCCAGAATCGCCAGTGCCGCCTTACGCGAGCAGCGGTTTTTCGCGCCGGAGCCTGCCGCGTCCTGCAGCAGTTCAGGCCGCGTCTGATAGACGAACAGCAGCACCGCCGCCGTGATCAGCCCCTCGACCAGACCGATCGCCAGATGGATCGGCTGCATGAGCACCGCGAACGCGCCGAGCGGCAGCGCCGTGATGCCGGAGAGCGTCGTTTCCAGCACGACGGAGAATGCGCCGAGCTGCAGCGTTGCGACGCAGCCGAGCACCGACGCAAGCGTCAGGCGCAGCCGGGCCTTGCCCGCGGAAAGATTTCCGCGCATCAGGGGCCGGTAGATAAGGAAATATCCCACGAAGCAGCCGTAGAACGCCATGTTCCAGACATTCGCGCCCAGCGCAAGCAGCCCTCCGTCAGCAAAGAACAGCGCCTGAATGGCAAGAATGACGATCATGGACAAAAAGCCTGCCCACGGCCCCAGCATGGCGGACAGCAGCATACCGCCGCACAGATGCCCGGACGAGCCTGTGCCGGGGATGGTATAGTTGATCATCTGCCCGGCAAAGACGAGCGCGGACATGACCGCCATTGTCGGAAGCTTCTTTTTTGCCGTCTCCGGTGCGGCAAGCTCCTCCCTGCGCAGCTGCACGAGCGAAACGCCCGCCGCAGCAGCAGAGGCTGCGTACATCGTAACGGCAACAGCAGGAGATAAAAGTGCGTCTGCCATATGCATGGTCTGTTCCTCCGAACTTTTTTGTTTATTATTAAGAAGTCTGACCGCCGCGCACAAGCTCCCCTGGGGGATATTTCGGATAAAAAAGTCCTTGTGCATCATGACAAATTGCGGCAAAGGAATTTGTGGAAGTCTACCGAAAAATTTAAAATCGCAAGATTGTCGGATAAAAAAAGCAAGTCTAACATTGAACAAACAGCCTGTTCCGCTATGATGGAGCTATCCGGAGGCGGCTTTCGGTAAAAGCCGCCCGCCCCTCAAGCACATATTTGTATGAAACCAGACAATTGATACAGGAGGATGCAGACATGGCAACATTCAGATTTACCGCAGGCCCGTGGAACGTCCACGAGGGCAACGAAACCTTTGGCCCCGGCCACCGCAAGAGCATTCCGCTGGAAGAGAAAATGAAGAAGTACGCCGAGATCGGTCTGGCCGGCATGCAGTTCCATGACGACGACGCCGTTCCCGACATGAACAACATGACCGAGAAGCAGATCATCGACTACGCGAAGGACGTCAAGGCGATGCTCGACAAATACGGCCTGTTTGCAGAGTTTGTCGCGCCGCGTCTGTGGTTTGACAAGCGCACGAATGACGGCGGCTTCACCGCCTCCCGCAAGGAAGACCGTGAATTTGCCCAGTGGCGCGCCCGCCGCTCCTGCGACATTGCCAAGGCGCTCGGCACCAAGAAGATCCAGCTGTGGCTGGCCCGCGAGGGCACGCTCTGCGCCGAGGGCAAGAACCCCGTTGAAATGACCCTCCAGCTGCGCGACGCGTTCAACGACATCCTGACCTACCGCGACGACGCGCTCATCCTTGTCGAGCCGAAGCCCAATGAGCCCATCGACCGCTCCATCTGCGGCACTGCCGGTCACGCGCTGGCCGTCGGCGCATACACCGTCGATCCGAGCCGCGTCGGCCTGTGCATCGAATCCGCGCACTCCATCCTCGCCGGTCTTGATCCCGCGAACGACATGGGCTTCGCGCTGGCGCTCAACAAGCTGTGGGGCGTGCATCTGAACGACCAGAACGGCTGCCGCTACGACCAGGACAAGGCGTTCGGCGTCGACAACCTGCGCAACGCGTTCAACCAGGTCAAGGTCCTGTACGAGAACAACTTCGGCGACCGCGGCAACTTTGAATGCGTCGGCCTCGACGTCAAGGCCATGCGCACCCAACCCGATGAGGACTGCTACCGCCATCTGATCAACTCCAAGAAGATCTTCGAGAAGCTGCTGGCCAAGGTCAAGAGATTCGACTACGAATTCCAAGCCGCCTGCGTCAAGGAGCAGAACTTCGAAAAGCTCGAAATGTACGTCATGGACCTGCTGATGGGCGACTGAAAAAAACCGGGCCGCCGCGCACGGGAAGCGTCCCCCAAAGGTCAGGCAAAATTTCGAACAACAAAGAATCAAGCCGCCAAAAGGGCTTGCCGTCTGTGAATCGCAGGCGGCAGGCCCTTCAGTCGTTCCCGCAGCCAGCTTCCCGAACTCCGGTGTATTCTCCCTTGACATAGTGAACCCCCATTTCTTAGGGTGTATCTGAAAACTCATGATGTGACCGGCAGCGAGGGATTTTTGCGTTGCGCAAGACATTTTTTCGCAGGAATACTGACGTATTTCAAGGAAAAATGACGCGGCGCACCGCAAAAAGGCCCGCTGTCCGGGTGCGTTGGGAGTTTTCAGATACACCCTAGTATCAGGTTTTTCCCATACCTGGCTAACAAATGGGGGTTTTCACCGCGCCGGGCGGTTTTTCATGTGCGGTAATTCAGAATGTCGTTCGCGACCGGGGTGTAGAACAGGCGGTGGATGCGGGCGGGGTCTTTGGTCTGGCCGAGGATCCACATGAGCTTTCCCGTGATGGCCTCGGTCGTCATGTCGAACGCCTCGAGCACCTGCGGGCATTCGCGGATCTTGTGCCCGACCTGATAAACGCCGACGTTGCTGCCCTCGTTCTGCACCTGCGTGGTCAGAACGACGGTCTTGCCGCCCTGAATGCCCTCCTCCAGCACGGACAGGAAGTCATTCCCGTCATACGACGGGATGCCGCCCACGCCGAAGCTTTCCAGGATCAGCGCATCGTTGTGCCGGAGCATCCAGCCCGCAAGCTCCGCCCGCGCGCCGGGAATGAGCTTCAGGAGCGCAACGCGCTCGTCGAGCGTGTCATAGAAGACCGGCTCGGGCAGGCAGGCGTTTTCGATATACTGCAGAATGCAGCCGTCCTGCAAAACAGCCAGATACGGGTAATTGATGCTGGAGAAGGCCTCGTAGCTCTTTGTGCGCGTTTTGCAGGCGCGGGTGCCCTGAATGACCTTGCCGTTGAAGACGATCATGACGCCGTGCAGGGTGTCGCTGCACGCGCACAGAAACGCGTCGGTCAGATTGACCTTGGAATCAGTCGAGTCAAAGCTGATGGGCTTCTGCGCGCCAGTCAGGATGATGGGCTTGCGCGCCCCCTGAATGAGATAGCTGAGGGCCGCAGCGGTATAGGCCATGGTGTCCGTGCCGTGGCTGATGACGAAGCCGTCGTAGCGGTCATACCGTTCCCGGATGGCCTTCGCGATCAGCAGCCAGTGCGACGGGGCAAGATTCGTGCTGTCCAGCGACAAAAGCTGTAAGCATTCCGCCCGGCAAAGCGCCGATACCGCCGGGACGAAGGACAAAAGCTGTTCGCTCGTCAGCTCCGGCATAAGGCCCTCCGCCGTCTTCCCGGACGCGATCGTTCCCCCGGTGCCGATCATCAGGATTCGTTTCATGGGCGTATCCTCCCGCGTTTTTTCATTATTCTTCCGTCTGCACCGTATACGGCAGGAACCAGTCGAGGTAGCGTGTCGGCTCTGTTACGGCGCCGCGCGTGGTGTAGAGCGCATAGCTTTTGAACAGGATGGGCGTAATATACCCGCGCTCGCATACACGCTTATAGAGATTATAGGTGTTGCCGCTGTTGACGAGGGCCATGCTGCACAGGTTCATCATGGTGCTGTCGGACAGGTCGCCGTAGTTGAGTGTGCCGGTCGCACCGAAAAACGGCGAGAGGTCAAAGTTCGGAGACAGGCGCACCTCGCCGTAGTACAGGTCGAAATTCCCCTGTAAAAGCGCCTGCTTGTACTCGGTATATTCCATGGACTTGACTGTGATGTTGAAGCCCAGAGAATTGAGCATTTTCGCGGCCTCGTTTGCCGCCTGTACGCGGATGTAGCTCGACGAGCAGACGAGCATCGTGCCCTCGACCGGGACGGAATAGCCCTTGGAGGGGACGTAGAGGTCGAGGATGCCGTCGCCGGTCGCGTCCTCGACGGAGGCGCTGGCCAGCTGGTCGTAGTACGAGCCGGTGTCATAGGCGAAGCTGTTGGCCAGCTTCACGTCGTAATACCGGGAATTGGGTGAGCACGGCAGCGTCGACGCGACGGCAAAGCCGCCCAGCGTCTGCTCGACCAGCTGTTCGCGGTCGATGGCAAAGGTGATCGCGCCGCGCAGGCCGTAGTTGGAGAAGACGGGCGAGTTCATGTTGTAGCCGATGTACTGCATGATGGTCGTCTCCTCGTTCCACAGCTCGTAGTCGTTGTGGAAGCCTGCGAACGCGGAGGAGTTCGGGTCCGTCAGAACCATGTTGACCTTCTGATACTCAAAATTATCACGCACGTCGGCGGCAGTGGACGAGACGGTCAGCGCGATCTCGTCAAAATCGACCAGCGGCGCGGTATCGCGCCACCAGTTTTCACAGCGCGTGAGCTTCGTCTCTGCAAATTCATACGGGCCTGTGCCCGGCGGGCTGACCTCGTCCTTCGTGCCGGACTTGATGATGGGGATATCCAGCAGCAGCGGCAGGCACTCATATGCCTCGCTCGTCGAGAGCACGAGCGTCAGATCGTCCTGCGCCTCGGCGGAAGTGATGAAGCGCAGGCGCGAACCGTAATATTCCGAGCCTGCGGCGGATTCGATGGAATATGCCGCGTCCGCCGCGGTAAGGGCGCTGCCGTCGTGGAAGGTCACGCCGGAGCGGAGCTTCACCGTGGTCGTGCGTCCGTCGTCAGTGACAAAATAGCTCTCGGCGAGAATCGGTTCTGCCTCGTAGCTGCTTGTCACGGCGAACAGCGGCTCGTAGAGGAAGGAAAAGATGATGCGGTTGTTGAGACTCTGGCAGTTATAGGGCTGCAGGCCGTAATCCGGCTGGTAGGCCAGGCCGAAGGACTCAAGCGCCGTATACGTCTCGGTGACGACCTGCTTGACCTCCTGCTTATCCTCCGAGCCGTTGACCGAGCCGGTCTGCTGGGCGGCGACGGCCTCGTCGCCGACGGGGAAAAGATTCTGCATCCATTCGCTCGTCGCGATCGTCGTGCAGCCGCAAAGAAGGGCCAGACACAGCGCAAGCGCTGTGAGCATCAAAAGCTTTCGTTTCATGCCGGTGCGCCTCCTTTCAGCCGGATGATGGCGGCCTGCGACCCGCGGTTCCCGCCGGTCACGCGATGCGACCAGAAGCGCTCCGGCTGGCATTTGGTGCAGTCCGGGCAGATGTCGATCACCTGCACGCCCGCTCTTTCCAGCCAGATGCGGTTCAGGCGCTTCAGATCGACGTGCGCCTTTTCGCCGTGCAGTTCAATTGCCGCTTCCGCGTCCGGGCCGAGCGATCGCCGCATGGCCTCCGGCACCTCCGGCCCGACCTCAAAGCAGCAGCGGCCGATGCACGGGCCGATGGCCGCATGAATGTGCTCCGGCGCGCAGCCGAATTCCGCCTGCATCCGAAGAACGGCCTTGTACGCGATGCCCTGCGCCGTTCCGCGCCACCCGGCGTGGACGGCGGCGATGGCCTGCCGCACGGGGTCAAACAGCAGCAGCGTCGTGCAGTCCGCGCCGAAGCAGACGAGCGCCGCGCCGGGCTCGTCAGTCAGAAGCCCGTCGCAGACGGCGGTCTGCTCCCGCTCCAGCCCTGTGCCGCAGTCCTGCTTGCCGACGCGCAGCAGAAGATCGGTATGCTCCTGCCGGGTAAAGATCGTTTCCTCCGGCGAAAAGCCAACGGCGGTGCCGAGAATGCGGTAATTCTCCCGCACGTTTTCCGGCCTGTCTCCCCGGTGCGTGCCGAGATTGAGGGAGGACAGCGCCCCCTCGCTCACGCCGCCGAAGCGCGTGGAGAAGCAGTGCACGCTCCCGGAAAGCGCGTCGGCGGTCAGATATTCAAGTGTTCCGTGGTGAATGGTGTGAAACATGGGCTTAATTCGCGTTCTGGCCGCGTTCGGCGGCGAGATCCTTGTCGCGGCAGCATTTTTTGTATTTTTTTCCGCTGCCGCACGGGCACGGGTCGTTCGGGCCGACCTTGATCTTCTTGACGATGGGCTGACGCTTGACGGTCTTGTCGCCTCCGGCACCTTCGCCGGTGACCTTCGCCACGCGCTGGCGCTTGATCTCCTCGTTCGTCTTGATCCGGACGAGGAAGACGCGGCGGACGATCTCTTCTTTAATTGCGTCGTTCATGGCCTCGAACATATCAAAGCCCTCGCGCTTATACTCGATGACGGGGTCTGTCTGCGCGTAGGCGCGCAGGCGGATGCCCTGCCGCAGATCGTCCATGGCGTCGATGTGATCCATCCAGAATTCATCGACCACGCGCAGCGTCACGACGCGCTCAATTTCACGCATGACGGGAGACGTGAACTGCTCCTCCCGCTTGGCATAGGCGCGCTGCATAAGAGACAAAATCTTCTCTTCCGCCTGCTCCCGCGTGAGCGCGGCCAACTCCTCGTCGGAGAGAAGCCATGTGCCCGTGGGGAAGAAGATGGGCTCGAAATGCGTCATCATCTCGAAGAAATGCTGCTTGTCGGCCAGTCTCGGCTGCTCGCCGAAGGCGCTGGCGACATACGTGTCCACATAGAACCGCATCATGGACTGGATGTTCTTCTGCAGATCCTCGCCGTCGAGCACCTGACGGCGCTGCTCGTAGATGATCTTACGCTGGACGTTCATCACGTCGTCGTATTCCAGCACGTTCTTTCTGGACTGGAAGTTGCGGCCCTCGACGGTCTTCTGCGCGTTCTCGATCGCGCCGGAGAGAATTTTGGCGTCGATAGGCGTATCCTCGTCGATGCCGAGCGTCTCCATCATGTTCATAATGCGCTCGGAGCCGAACAGACGCATGATATCGTCCTGCATGGACAGATAAAACCGCGTCTCGCCGGGGTCGCCCTGACGGCCGGAACGGCCGCGCAGCTGATTGTCGATCCGGCGCGACTCGTGCCGCTCGGTGCCGATGATGAAAAGGCCTCCTGCCTGCCGCACAAGTTCTGCCTGCTTGTCCGTCTCGACCTTGAAGCGCTTATAGGCCTCGGTATAGGCCGCGCGTGCGGCCAGAATTTCGGGATCCTCCGTCTCGGCAAAGGAATTGGACTCGGCGATCAGTTCGTCGGACAGGCCCTGCTTGCGCAGTTCGTTCTTTGCCATGTATTCGGCGTTGCCGCCCAGCATGATGTCGGTGCCGCGGCCCGCCATGTTCGTCGCAATGGTCACGGCGCCCAGATGGCCCGCCTGCGCGACGATCTCGGCTTCTTTTTCATGGTGCTTGGCGTTCAGGACGTTGTGCGGGATACCCTCGCGCTTCAGCATCTGCGACAGAAGCTCGGATTTTTCAATGGAGATCGTGCCGACCAGAACCGGCTGGCCCTTGGCATGGCATTCCTTGATCTGCGCGATGACGGCACGGTATTTGCCTGCCTCGGTCTTATAAACAACATCGGGGTCGTCGATACGGATGACCGGTTTATTCGTCGGGATCTCGACGACGTCGAGATTGTAGATGCCGGAGAATTCCTCCTCCTCGGTCAGCGCCGTGCCGGTCATGCCGGAGAGCTTGTCGTACAGCCGGAAGAAATTCTGGAACGTGATGGTGGCGAGCGTCTTGTTTTCGCTTGCAACCTTGACGCCCTCCTTGGCCTCGATGGCCTGATGCAGGCCCTCGTTATAGCGGCGGCCGTACATGAGGCGGCCCGTGAATTCATCGACGATGATGATCTCCCCGTCCTTCACCACGTAGTCGATGTCCTTTTTCATCAGGCCCCGGGCCTTCATGGCCTGGTTGATGTGGTGGGAAAGGGTGGTGTTCTCCGCATCCGCCAGATTCTCCACGCCGAAGAACTTCTCCGCCTTGGCAATGCCCTCGGCGGTCAGGGAGACGGTGCGGGACTTCTCGTCCACATAGTAGTCGCAGTCCAGGTCGTCCTTCTCCTCTTTGTCCTCGGTTTTGGCGAAGACCTGCTTGCGCAGGGTGGAGACGAACTTGTCCGCCATCTGGTAGAGCTGAGAGGAATCCTCGCCCTTGCCGGAGATGATCAGGGGGGTACGGGCTTCATCGATGAGGATGGAGTCCACCTCGTCCACAATGGCAAAGGCATGGCCCCGCTGGACCAGCTCCTGCTTGTAGATAGCCATATTGTCCCGGAGGTAGTCAAAGCCCAGCTCGTTGTTGGTGCAGTAGGTGATGTCTGCCGCGTAGGCCACCTTCCGCTCGGGAGGGGTCATGCCGGGGATCACCAGGCCCACGGTCAGGCCCATGTACTTATAGACCTTGCCCATCCACTCGCTCTGGTACTTTGCCAGGTAGTCATTGACGGTGACGATGTGCACGCCCCGGCCGGTCAGAGCATTCAGATAGGCCGGCAGAATGGCCACCAGAGTCTTGCCCTCACCGGTTTTCATCTCGGCAATGCGGCCCTGATGCAGAACAATGCCGCCGATGAGCTGCACAGGATAGGGCCGCAGGCCGATGACCCGGTCCGCAGCTTCCCGGATGGCCGCAAAGGCCTCGGGCAGCAATGCATCCAGGCTTTCGCCGTTTTGACAGCGCTGCTTGAATTCCTCGGTCTTGGCCTTCAGGGCCTCTTCGCTCATGGCTTTATATTCGGATTCCAGCGCCAGAATGGCATCCACCGTAGGCTGAATCTTCTTCAGCTCACGCTGGGAACGGGTTCCAAAGAGCTTGGTAATCAGTCCCATTGGACATCTCTCCTTTCAAATTCCGGGGATGATCCCCGAAGCTTCTTCCATTTTCTTATAATTCAATGCATTATAACATATGGCAATCAAAAAATATAGAGTATTTTGTGAACAAACGCGGCAAATCTCAGCAAGAAGGCTTCCCCTCCGGGCGGTGCGTCGCGCAGCGAA
>OGFF01002121.1_pt1 | contig 18231 bp, 18 predicted proteins | sample 1570751 | NCBI WGS metagenome assembly OGFF01 (sample SAMEA2581951, study PRJEB24529) | metagenome | biome: Human gut stool | place: China | collected 2011 | reverse complement strand
TCGCTAACTCCCTTGAATAGAATAATGCCGCCTAGCTGTTAACTAAGCGGCATTGAGGCGTGGGCCTCTGCTTTTTCTTATAGTTCCCAGGCCATCTGGGCCGCCCCCCACAGGGCGTCGTGGGCTGGGCAGATCACCGGCCCCAGGGGGGAGAGGGTTGCTTCTACCCGGCGGCGGTAGAGGTTGTCCTGGCTGAGCAGTCCACCCAGCAGGGCTATGGGACAGTTTTCCAGTGCCAAACGGCGCTGCACGGCCCATACCAGCTGCCGGAGTTCTTCGGCACCCCGGTCCAGAATTTCCAAGGCCGTGGCGTTTCCGCCCTCTGCCAGTTCCAGAGCAATGGAGGCAAAGCGGGCAATGGCGGCCTTATCCGTGCTCTCATTGTAGACAAAGGACACGATGGCGCTTCCTTCGCAAGCTCCAAGCTTGGCGCAGACGGCGTTTAAAAGGCGTGTGTCCGTGCTTCGACCGTCCAAAGCCCGGACGGCAGCGGAGAGTACGTCCCGGCCCAGAGCGTAGCCGCTGCCGCCGTCATCGATCAGGTGGCCATAGCCGCCGCTGCGGGCGGTGGTCCCGGCGGCGTTTTTCCCAAAGCAGATGGAGCCCGTGCCCGCAATCACCGCAAGGCCGGGGCCGTCCATGGCCCCCCGCAGGGCGATCTCCTGGTCTCCGCAGAGCTTCCATTTCCCGGAAAAGCCTGCCCGATCCAGCTCCTCGGAGAGGATGCGGCCCACATCCGGGTTGGAGATCCCTGCCCCGCCTACGCAGAGCTTTTCACAGTCCGCCATGTTTCCGCAGGCGGCGAAGACCTCCTGCAAACGGCCCCGAAAGGCCGCTTCGCCAATGGCGTTCAGATTGAAGGGGCCGAATTCCAGCCGTTCCAGAAGACGGTTGTCGGAGGTGCGAAGCTCCAGGCGGGTATGGGTACCGCCGCCGTCGATTCCAGCAATGATCATTTTCAGCACCTCACAGCCTTACGGGGCAGCGCCCCTTGGCCTCGCCGCCGCCAAGGACCTGGGCCAGGGCGGCCAGAGCGGGTTCGCTGTAGTCATAGGCAGCCAGGAGCCAGAGACCCTCCGGAAGTGCGGTCAGGTCGTAGGGATTCCGCATGGCAGCCACGGCCATGGGCTTTCCCAGGGCTGCCAGAGCATTGGCCAGAGCCAGCTGTCCCCGGAACAGGTGGGCATTGCAGGTACCCAGGACAACGGTATCGCAGTCCCGGGCTGCGGCCAGAGCGCCCTGAATGTCCGCTTCCGTGGGGTCTTTGGGCGTGACAAGGTGCTTTCCACCGAAGTGTCGGCCCAGATAGCCTGGGAAGGTTGCCGCTGCACCGGCCTCGTTGCCAACACCGGAGGCCCGATAGTCGGCGCAGCCGCAGAAGAAGGTCTTTTCATTGACCGGGAAGCGTCTGCCCCGGATTTCGGTCACGGCATCCCGGGCCAGGGTCTCTGCCACCGCCCGGTCTTCGGGAAGATCACAGAGGGCGGGCGCTGTTTCCGGGAAGAGCTGCTGCTTATAGCGCAGAATGCGCGCTACGGATTCCTGAATTTCATCCAGATTCAGCTTGCCTGCTTCACCCGCTTCCAGAAGGGCCTGAGCGGAGGCCTGCTCCAGGTCAAAGGTCGCGGAAAGCTCTGCCAGGTCCACACCGGCCTGAATGGAGGCGACGACGCCATTGGCTGTGCCGAAATGGTCCTGAATGGCCAGCATCTCCATGCAGTCCGTCAGAATCAGCCCCTGAAATCCCAGCTTTTCCCGGAGAAGGCCTGTGACCATCCGCCGGGACATGGTGCAGGGCAGTCCGTCGGGCTCCAGGGCAGGGAAGAGCACATGGCTCATCATAATGGCCGGAACGCCCTGGGCAATGGCCCGGCGGAAGGGGATCAGCTCCAGCGCTTCCAGCTCCTGCTCGGTCTTGTCCACGCGGGGAAGCCCCAGGTGGCTGTCCACTGCCGTGTCTCCGTGGCCCGGAAAATGCTTGGCGCAGCACAGAACGCCGCTGCCCCGGTAGGGCGCTAGAGAGGCGCAGCCAAAGGCGGCCACAGCCTCCGGGTCATCCCCAAAGCTGCGCACGCCGATGACCGGGTTATTGGCATTGGAGTTCACGTCCAGCACCGGGGCCATATTGAAGTTGGCACCCAATCCCTTGAGCTGCCGGACGGTGATCTCGGAAGCCAGACGGGCATTTTCCGGATTGCCCGTTGCGGCCAGGGCCATGGCCCCGGGCACATTGACTGCGTCCTTTGGCAGACGGCTGACCATGCCGCCCTCCTGGTCGATGATGATGAAGGGGGGATAGCCGGTCTCCTCCAGGATCAGTGCCCGGATCTCATCACACAGCCGCCGCAGCTGGTCGGCGGATTCCACATTGCGCAGGAAGAGAATGACGTTGCCGATTTTGTATTTTCGAATCAGGGCCTTGAATTCAGGGGACAGGCTGGTCCCGTGAAAGCCGAATACCAGCTTTTGCCCCAGCATTTGTGTCAGTGTCATTGGTGTTCACTCCTTTGGGTAGCGTTCATAAGCTGCTTTGCGCGGCCGGAACCGGGCACTCTCCTCGGCGTAGCGAGCAAGCAGGGCATCCGCGTCCCAGTCCGGCTTTTCAAAATCCCGGTGCCCGGCGAGCAGGGACAGGAAAATTTTTCCGTCCTCCCGCACGGGGGGCAGAAACGAGAAATTCTTGGGGTACATCTTCCGCAGCAGGTCCAGCAGACGAACGCCCATGGCTACGGGCTCCAGAATCGTCTCGTCCAGGATGTGCAGCTGAATGCCGCCGCAGAGCACGCCCTGGTGCTTGGAGGCGGTGGGGGTGAAATAGACGGGTGTTGCCTCCAGGCCCGGACAGCCCAGGGCGTTGAAGGCTTTGCAGAAGGCCTCCGCCTGGATGAAGGGCGCGCCGATGATGCCGAAGGGATCTCCGGTGCCCCGGCCCTCGGAGCAGTTGGTGCCCTCGATCAGGCAGGTGCCGGGGTAGAGCAGGGCGGTCTCAAACCGGGGAATGCCCATGCTTGGCATGACCCAGCAGTGGCCCCAGTCCCGGAAGGTCATGGACCTGGTGAGCCCGGCGCAGGGGACAATATGCAGGTCGCAGCCGCAGTGCAGCTCCCGGTTCATCATCTCCGCCAGCTCGCCGCAGGTCAGTCCGTAGCAGACGGGCATTTCGTATCCGCCCACAAAGCTGATGACCTCCGGCCGCACAATGCCGCCCTCCACCCGGTCGCCCAGGGGATTGGGCCGGTCCAGCACCACCAGGCGCTTCCCCGCGGCGGCACAGTCCTCAATGCAGTAGCGCAGGGTGGTCAGAAAGGTGTAGTACCGGCAGCCCACGTCTGCAATGTCGTAGACCAGGGTGTCAAAAAGGGCCAGGGTCTCCCGGGACAGCCGCTTGGAATCCTTGGTGTAAAGGCTGCGGACGGGCAGGCCGCTGCTCTCGTCGATTTCATCGGCAAACAGGGCCCCGGCGGCCTTGTCCCCCCGTACACCATGCTCCGGGGCCAGCAGAAGCCGCAAATTGCAGCACTGCTTCAGCACGTCTATTGTGGGCACGTTTCCGCTGGTGCGGCCGGAGGGGCCGGTGAGCAGGGCCACCCGCCCGGTGAACAGATTTTCAAATTCCGCAACGCGGTCAGCTCCAAATAAAACCATATTTTTTGCCTCCTTGACAATCGGCTGCCTGCCGGATAAACTAAAGTCAAAATCTTCCATTTCCTTTTGAAGGAGGAAACGAAATGCAGCATCCTTTTGTATCCCTTTGGGAAAAGCCCTCCCGGCTGGCGGTGGGCCTTATGAGCGGCACCTCTGCCGACGGGGTGGACGCCGCCCTGACCCGCATTACAGGCTCCGGCCTGGATAGCCAGGTAGAGCAGCTGGGCTTTTATTTTCAGCCCTTTGATGAGGCAACCCGCCAGGAAATCCTGGCGGTTTGCGGCGGTGATTTCGGCGGCAGCCGGGAAATCTGCCTGCTAGGCACCCACCTGGGCAAGCTCTATGCCCAGGCGGTCCGGGAACTGCTGAAAAAGACCGGAACCGAAAGGATTGACCTGATCGGCTGCCACGGCCAGACCGTCTGGCACATTCCGGAGCAGACGCCCTACTTAGGCGGCACCGTCCGGGGCACCCTGCAGATCGGTGACCCATCCTACCTGGCCGAGGAATTCGGCTGCCCGGTGGTCAGCGATTTCCGCATTCGGGATATGGCGGCAGGGGGCTTGGGTGCGCCCCTGGTGCCCTATACGGAATTCCTGCTTTACCGCAGCGAGACCGAGGATGTGGCCCTGCAAAACATCGGCGGAATTGGCAACGTGACGCTGCTTCCCGCCGGGTGTACCCTGGAGGAGGTCACCGCCTTTGATACGGGGCCGGGCAACATGGTCATGGATGCCCTGGTTTCCAGGATCACGGACGGGAATCTGGGCTATGACGACGGCGGAAAGCTGGCGGCCTCCGGCCATGTGATCCCGGAGCTGCTGGCCCATATGCTGGAAGACCCCTATCTTGCAAAGAAGCCCCCCAAGACCACCGGCCGGGAATACTATGGCAAGGCCTATGTGGATGCACTTCTGGCCTCCTGGGATTATCCCTTAACGGATGTTCTGACCACGGCCACCCGGTTCACGGCGGAATCCATTGCCGTAGAGTTGCGGCGATTCGCCCCCCGGATGCCGGCCCGGCTGGTTGTGGGCGGCGGCGGGAGCCGGAATCCAACCCTGCTGCGCTTTTTGCAGGAGGCGCTGCCGGAGTGCCGGGTACAGATCCAGGAGGACCTGGGCTACGACAGCGATGCCAAGGAGGCGGTGGCCTTTGCCCTGCTGGCAAACGAGGCGCTCTTCGGCATCTGCAACAATGCCCCTGCCGCCACCGGCGCCCGCCACGGCGTGGTCATGGGCCGGATCAACCTGTGATCTTATCCGGCCAATACCTTTGCGATACGGCCGCCTGCTGCTTCCAGCAGGCGGTCTGCCGTTTCGGCATCCACACCGCGCAGAAGCATGACAATGGCTGTTTTTGGATGATAGCCGCACCGCTCCAGAGCATCGACGGCCTCTTCCTCCGTGCAGTCCGTGGCGCTGCATACGATGGTGACGCACCGGCGGACCAGCTTTTCATTGGAGGGCTTCACATCCACCATCAGGTTCCCATAGACCTTGCCCAGTTTGATCATGGCCCCGGTGGAGAGCATATTGAGCACCATCTTCTGGGCTGTGCCGGACTTCATGCGGGTAGAGCCGGTGACTACCTCCGGGCCGGGGGCAGGGGCGATGCCGATGTCGGCGAAGCTGTCCAGAATGCTGCCGGGGCAGCAGGTGACGGCAACGGTGGGGGCTCCCAGCTCCTTTGCATACTCCATGCAGCCCAGCACATAGGGGGTACGGCCGCTGGCGGCAATGCCCACCAGCACATCCTTGCCGGAGAATCCAATGCCCTGCATGTCGGTTTTCCCCAGCTCCTTGCTGTCTTCGGCGCCCTCTACGGCCTTAAAGATGGCGCCGTAGCCGCCGGCCATCAGAGCCTGGACGGTTTCCGGGTCTGTGGAGTAGGTAGGGGGGCACTCCACTGCGTCCAGAATGCCAAGTCTGCCGGAGGTGCCGGCTCCGCAGTAGATCAGGCGGCCCCCTGTGCTCAGGCGGGCGGCGATCACGTCCACAGCCTCGGCAATTTTGTCGGTCACCAGGGCAACGGCCTCGGCCACCCGGTGGTCCTCCCGGTTGATGAGTTTCACCATATCCAGTGTGGACAGGGTGTCGATGTTCATGGTGTTGGGGTTGCGCTGCTCCGTGGCGATCTTCTGTAATTCTACCATATCAGATATCCTCCGTTGTCTGCACCAGACGGTGCTGCTCTGCGGGGATCATGAAGCATTCGCAGTAGCCCTTCCGGCCCTGAATGCCCCGCAGACGTTTCAGATGGGAATAGTATTCCTTATAGGGAAAGCTGGTGGAATGGATTGCAAACCAGTGGTGGTCGATGGCCTTTTCCCAGAGGGCGTAGCCATCGGACACGTCCAGGTAGACATAGGGCTCAAATCCCGGGGCATCCTCCCAGTTTTCGGCGAAATAGAGCTTTTGGGCAAAGTGCCGAGGCAGCTCCCGACGGAAGCCCTCAATGGCGGCATAGAACCAGGCATCTACAACGATGCGGTGGCAGGCGGCGTGGTCCTTGTGCATGCTCTGGGCATGGTGGGTCACGATGATGTCGGGCTTCACCTTCCGGATGATGTCGCACACGGCGAAGCGGATCTCATCGTTGTCCGGCACCAGGCCGTCTTCATATTGCAGCACATAGGCCTCGCCCCCTAAGTCCCTGGCAAAGGCTTCGGCCTGGGCGATCTTGTCGGCACGGTAGGCGGCAATGTCTGCGCCAATTGGGGCTCCTTTTTCTCCGGCGGTCAGGGCCAGGGTGACGGCCTTGCCGCTATGGACGGCGCAGGTGGCGAGCAGGGCACCGGCGGTGAGCTCCGCATCGCCCACATGGGCGCCAATGGCAAGTACGGTGTGTGTTTTCATTTTTTACAGCTCCTTCAGCATGACGCCAAAGGTCCGAACAATGCGGAACCCTGCGCCGAGATAGATAAAACGGGCGTGATTGTCTTCCCCTGTAAACAGGGACATATACTGGGAACCGACTTCCTTTTCCCGCTGCAAAAGCCGGTAAAACAGCAGCGTTCCCAAGCCGTGGCCTTCAAACTGTGGGGCAACGCCCAGCCCGGCGAAATACCCCCGGCCGGTGGCCTCCGGGTAGATGGGGCCGGTAAAACCGGCGCAGCGGTTCCCCACCAGGCCGACCAGCAGCTCCATGCCGCTTTTCCCGGCGGCGGGGATCTCTGCTGACCACATGGCGTTGTTCAGGGCAGCTACCATTTCCTCCAGACCGACGTGCTTCTCCGGGTCGTACCTTGCTACGGTATAGCCGGCAGAGGCCATTTTTTCGGCCTTTTCCGCCACCCATGCAGGCATTTCAAAATCGGAGAGGTTTAAGTACATGGCGCATTCCCGGGTGCTTTCTTGATAGCCCAGGGCGAGCATCCGGTCGTGCAGGGGCAGGTCCAGGGCAATGCCCGGGGCATTGTTGTGCTGATGGCCCGGGGTGCCGGGGATGATCCAGGGCAGACGGATGGGATTGAAGAAGGTCACGGCGCTGTACTGCCGCCCGGCCTTCCGGAAGGCATCCTCCAGGGCCGTGAGCAGCAGGCCGGTATTTTCAGGCGTATCGGCCGCTGGGGCCAGGACAAGGCAGCTGACGTAGCCACGGACATCTCCTTTGGGAATGCCGTCCCCCGTGCAGCCGTTGGTAAAGCCCAGAATCTTGCCCTGTTCCTCCAGAACAAAGGTATACTCCGGGGAGAAGTTGGGATGACCGGTGAGCAGGGTGCGGAAGGCGTCCTGCGACAGGGGGGCAAAGCCCATGGCGGTCCCGGCGGTGTTCCACAGGTCCAGCAGGGCGGCCTCATCGTTTTGTATGTAATTTCGAATCATTTTCTCGCTCCTCATAGATACAGCCCCCACATTTTTGTGGGGGCTGCTTGGAAAAATCAGCCCTTAACGGCACCGATGGTGACGCCCTCCATGAAATACTTCTGCAAAGCAAAGAACATAACGAACATAGGCAGAGCGGAAACGGTGGCACCGGCCATCATGGGGGCAAAAAGGGTTTCGTTTGCAAATTTGAATTGCTTCAGACCGACCTGGATGGTATACATGGCCGGGTCGTTGGTCACCAGGAAGGGCCAGAAGAAGTCATTCCAGCTGGACATAAAGGTGTTGATAGCCATGACGGCCAGAACGGTTTTGGACAGGGGCAGGATGATCTTGATGAAGATCTGGAACTGGTTGCAGCCCGCGATTTTTGCGCTTTCGATCAGCGGTGTGGGCAGGCCGGAGAAGAACTGCTTGCACAGGAAGATGTTGTAGGCAGTGCAAAGTCCCGGCAGGATTATGGCTGCATAGGTATTGGTCATGGAGAACTTCTGCACCATCAGGATGTACAGGGGGACCTGGGTCACCTGATAGGGGATCATCATGGCCACCAGGATCAGGCCAAACAGGAAGGAGCTGCCCTTGAAGCGGATCTTGGCAAAGGCATAGCCTGCCATGGAGGCGAAGATCACGTTGCCGATGACCACGCCGGTGGCCACCACAAGGCTGTTGAGAATCCACCGCAGGGAGTAATCGCTGAAGTGGAAGAAGGCATTAAAGGATTCCAGGGTCAGCCGGGAGGGGAGAATGGTGCGCATGTTTCCTGCGGTGGCCACGTTGGGGCCGAAGGCCGACAGGAACATATAGCAGATGGGAAACAGCGTCGCCGCTGCCAGAACGATCAGAATGATGGCAATGATGGTATTGCGCAGGTAGAGCACCTTGCGGTTGTGCAGGTGCTGGGAATACAAGCCGGTTGTCGCCATTGTACCGCCTCCTTAGTATTCGACATCCACGCCCATGAGCCGGAACTGGAACAGGGACATGATGGCAATGGCAATTGCCAGAAGAATGGCCTGGGCACAGGCAAGACCGTACTTGCCGTAGACGAATGCGTTGTTGTAGATCAAAAGGCCGATCATGGTGGTGGAGTTGTCCGGTCCGCCGCCGGTCATCATATAGGCGTTCATAAACACCTGGAAGGAGCCGATAACACCGGTAACCAGCAGGAACAATGTGGTGGGCTTTACCAGGGGCCAGACGATGTAGCGGACCTTCTGGAAGAAGGTGGCACCGTCCAGCTCGGCGGCCTCAAAATAGCTGTTGTCAATGCCCAGCAGCGCAGCGATGTAGGTGATGATCCGAACGCCGTGGCTGGAGAGCAGGGCCATGATGATCAGGGAGAGCATCGAGGTCTTGGTAGAGGACAGCCAGTTCTGAGCCGGAATGCCGAAGACACCCAGAATGCGGTTGAAGATGCCGTCCGGAGAGGAATCATACAGCCACAGCCACACAACGGACAGCGCCACGCCGGAGGCAATGCCCGGCAGATAGTACATGGCCTTGAAAACGGACTGGGTTTTCTTTTTGAAAGGCATAATCATGACCGCAATGGCAAAGGACAGCAGCAGCGACAGGGGGACCACGATGACGGTAGAGATTGTAATGAAAGGCAACGCATATATGCAGAGGTTGAACTTGGAATACTTCAAAGTATCGACGTAATTCTTCAGCCCCACAAATTCGGAGCCGAAGGGCTTGTAGTTAAAAAAGCTGGTATAGATGGCACTGAATACAGGATAGAGCGTGAAAACGCAGAAAATGATCATAGCGGCGGCAATAAAAATGTAGCCCCACAGATCGTCATTGGTGAATCTCAGTCTGCGGCCGGTCTTTTGCCGCTTCTGTTTTGTGCTGTTCATAGACCTACCTCCCAGGGTTAAAAATACCCACCCCACCAAGGTGGGGTGGGCTTCAAATCAATTAGCCGAGCTTGCCGGAAACGCAGTTCTCTTCACCGAAGGCGGCGTAAGCAGCCTCACAGATGTGGTCGTAAACTTCCTGAGCGGTGGTCTCACCGGACAGCAGCAGCTGGAACTTGGGAACGATCTGCTCGTCCATCAGCTTCTTGGCGGTGGCGGTCATTTCGGTGGTAACACCCTCGGGAGGAGCCTGGACCATGGCGATGCAGCGGGCAGCGGTGGCCAGGTTGTCGGCGTCACGGCCCTCTTCCAGGACCAGAGCGTCACGGCCGGACTGGCAAACGGGATCCAGGTACAGCTCGTTCATGCAGGTGGCGATGCGCTCGCCGGAGCAGATGTAGTCCATGAACAGCAGGACGTTCTTCAGGTGCTCATCGGTGGTGTTCTTGTTCCGCATGGCGATCAGGCCGTCCACGGTGCCGTAGCAGGACTCCTCGCAGCCGTCCATGGTGGGAACGGGCAGGAAGGCATAATCCATCTTCTGGGAGTTCTCAACGGCGGTGCCGTCGTTGGCTTCCAGAGCGGCGTTGTTCTTCTTGAAGTTGTTCTCGAACAGAGGCATAGCCTTGCCGAAGATCATGGCGTTGCCAGTCTGGCACATGACCATACGCTGACCGGCTTCCACGCCGAAGTTGGGCATATAGCCGGACTTGGTCATCTCTTCGATGGCGCTGAGCAGGGTCAGCATGTTCTCGGAGGTGAAGGTGTACTTCAGTTCAGGGGTGAAGGTGTTGCTCAGGCCAGCGCCTGCGCCGAAGATGTAGAGCATATCGGAAGCGGTGACGCCGGAGTTGGCGAACACGAAGCCGTAGCAGCCGTCCTTGGTGCCCTGCTTGATGACATCCAGGAACTCCTCATAGGTCCAGCCTTCCTTCTGGATCTTGGCAACGTCGATGCCCAGGCCTTCCATCATGGTCTTGTTGGCGCCGATGGACTGAATGGTCAGGTACAGAGGCAGACCGTAGGTGGTGCCTTCCAGAGTCAGGTACTTCAGAGCGTTCTCATCGTAGTCGGCCAGACGGTCAGCGGCCATGTACTGGGCGATGTCAATGGCGACGCCCATTTCCACGTAGGTGCCCAGAGCGTTGGAGGAGATCTCCGCGATGTCGGGAGCCTCGCCGGCCTGCGCCATGGTGGACAGCTTGTCGTTGTGATCGCCCCAGGAGGTCTCAATGATCTCCACGGTCAGGTTGGGGTACAGGGCATGGAAGTCATCTGCCCAGGTCTTCAGGTTCGTCAGGTAATTGCCTGTGACGGGGGGAGCCATGATCACGATGGTGTCGGGTTCCGCCTTTGCTTCCGTGGGAGCCTCAGTGGCGGCGGGAGCAGCAGTGGCAGCAGCAGTGGGAGCCTTGGTCTCGTCCGCAGTCTTGGTGCCGCAACCGGCAAACAGACCCAGAACCATAACGACGACCAGCAGCATGGTTACGATCTTTTTCATTTCTGTTATCCTCCTGGTGTTCAAATTAGCGCTCCGGCATTGTCGTTGCGCCATGCGATTATTATAACGAAGTTGGCATTTCATGTCAATAGTTACGTAAATGAATGAAACTTTATTTTATCCACTGACTTGAAATCGCAGTTTTTTAGTGAATTGGTGAAACTATTACAGAGCAGCGTTCGCCAAAATGTACAATATCCACAAAAATCGCGTCAAATATTTGGCAACAAAATGCATGGTCATTCCTCCCAGGAGGCGATACAATGGTACGGATACTGTAGGAAAGTATAAAGATTGGTAAAATTTTTTACAAAAGGGTCGGAAGCCTCCCCAGCGCCCCGCCCCGGCTGTCCGGAACTCCCATGGTAAAAGGCGAAGAAGCAGAAATCATAACAAAAGGCGGTACCCTATGAATTTCTCTCCCGATTCAAGATTCATGCGCCTGTGCGGCAGCTTTGTGTCGCTGGTGCGTATCAATCTTCTGTGGCTGCTGTGCAGTCTGCCCCTGTTCACCGTCGGCGCTTCCACCGCCGCCATGGTTTCCGCCCTGACAGCGTTCCGGGCGGATGATGCGTGCGGCGCAAAGGTGTTCTTCCGTGCCTTCCGCACCCATTTCCGCCAGGCAACCGTCTTGTGGCTGCTGATGGCTTTCCTTGGGTGTATGCTGGCGCTGGATTACCGGATCGTGGTTCATCTGGCCTTCCCCGTAAGAATGGCAGTGATCGTGGTGATCTGCTTCTGCGCGCTGGCTCTGATCCTGGTGTCCGGCCTGATTTTCCCCCTGCTGGTTCGCTTTCCGGGAACACTGCGGGACACCGTCATCAACGCGGTACTGCTGAGCATTGCTCATCTGCCGAAAATGCTGCTGGTAACGGCCATGAACCTGCTGCCGCTGCTGCTTCTCGTGCTTCTGCCCCGTCTGGTTCTCTTCTTCGGCTTCCTGTGGCCGCTGTGCGGGTTTTCTCTTATTGCACTGTACGACCTGAAGGTGATAGAAAAAATCTTCGCCATTCTGGAAAGCGGCACTCAGGAGCCGGCGGGTCAGAATTGACGGTGCCCCACTTATAATATATTAGGGTCAGGCTTGCCGCCTGACCCCAATTGTCTGTTATAAGGGATATCCCATTACCATCACGCGCTTCATTGCGAGTTTTCCTTTGCTGTTTTGCAGGAAGCAATCAGCAGTCTGCGAATATTGCCGCACAGTTTCTCGGCATATTTGTATGAAGCGAGGTCAATTCTTTTGGTTTCATACATCAGCTTCAACCAATAGCTTGTCTCGTTGGACTCTTTCAATGCAATTTCCAACTTTGCAATAAAATCTTTTTTGCTCTGGGCGTACTGCGCTTCGTGTATATTCGCACCTACGGAAGTACCTGCTCTTGCAAGCTGATCGGTCATATCTCTTGACACTACCATATGGTGCGGATAAATCCCGCTTTTTCCCGGACAGCGCCGATAGAAAATGCTGCTGTCCGGTAATCGGACAACAGCATTGTAATTGGGGGGCAAACTATCAGCGCTGTACGCGGCCCGACGCATTTCCGGCCGCGAGAGCCTCAACTTCGGCTACGCTCATCTGGTTGAAGTCGTGCTCAATGCTGTGCTTCAGGCAGGAAGCGGCGACTGCAAAGTTGATCGCCGCCTGATCGTCCTTGCCGGACATCAGTGCGTAAATCAGTCCGCCACCGAAGCTGTCTCCGCCGCCGACACGGTCAACGATATGGATGCGGTAGGTGGGAGAAAACACGGCCTTGTCGCTCGCCGCGTCATACAGCATTCCCGCCCAGTCGTTATCGCTGGCGGACAGAGAGCCGCGCAGCGTGATGGCGACCTTCCTGCATCCGAAGCGCTGCGCGATCTGGCGCGCGACGCTGATATAGCCCGCATGGTCGAGCTTGCCGCTGTTAATGTCGGTATTTTCCGCCTCGATCCCGAAAACGTCCTTCGCGTCTTCTTCGTTCGCAATGCACACATCAACATAGGGCAGCAGCTTTGCCATGACCTCGCCGGCCTGCTCGCGAGACCACAGCTTTTTTCTGTAATTGAGGTCGCAGGAAACGGTTACGCCCTTTTCCTTTGCGGCCTTGCACGCCTGCAGGCAGGCTTCCGGCATCTCGCCGCCCAGAGCGGGAGTAATTCCGGTCCAGTGGAACCAGTCAGCGCCCTCAAAAATGCCATCCCAGTCGAATTCCTCCGCCTTTGCCGTCGCGATCGACGACCCGGCGCGGTCATAAATGACCTTGGACGCGCGCTGGGACGCGCCTTTTTCACAGTAGTACACGCCCAGACGCGGGCCGCCGCGCAGAAGATACTTCGTATCGACCCCGTAGCGCCTCAGTTCGTTGACAACGCACTGTCCTATCTCATGCGCCGGCACCTTGCTGACAAAGGCGGCATCCACACCATAATTCGCGAGAGAAACCGCGACGTTCGCTTCTCCTCCGGCATAGCTCACCTCGAAGCTGTTCGCCTGCACGAAGCGAAGGTACCCCTCCGGGTTCAGGCGCATCATAATCTCACCAAAAGTTACTGCTCTCATGACTTTCTCCTCATGTATGTTAATTTTTCAGAAGATGGATCGCGAAACCGGCGATTTCGTCTTTGAAATAGATGGCGGTAAGCTCTCCGTTTTTGTACTTTGCCGAACTTTCGTCAAACGCGGCGCCTTTTCCCTTCAGCTCGTCCATCGCCTTTGCCATGTCGTCCACGGCGATGCAGATGTGGCCGTTGGTTCCTCTGCCGTTTTCCTTTACGATCTCAATCATTTTGTCGCCGACAAATATGGATGAGTTTCCGTACTTCGGCTCAAACCCGAACAGAACATGAAACAGCTCCGCGATCTGCGCGGCGTTCTCCGCATTGGCGGCGTTGATTCCCAAATGCGCAACTTTCATTTCCCGCACTCAGCCCTTCGCGATGGATACCATCGTTGTGGCAACCTCCGTTATTTTCTCAAATTCGCCGTTCTCAACCCACTTTTTGTTGACCAGATTTCCGCCTATGCCCGCGCCGCACATGCCGAGGTCGAGATACTCCCGGAGGTTCGTCTCATTTACGCCGCCGACCGCCATCATGGGTACGTGGCTGATCGGCGCCCGCACGGCCTTGACGTACGCAGGACCAAGGTTTGCGATCGGGAAAAGCTTTACGAAATCGGCGCCGTTGTTGTAAGCGGTCAGGATCTCCGTGGGCGTGAGCGCGCCGGGCATGGACACAAGCCCAAGCTCCCGCGTGCGCTTTATGACGTCGATATTGGTATCGGGGGAGATGATATACTTTGCCCCCGCGCTGGCGGCAAGCTCAACAAGCTCAACGGAGGTCACTGTGCCCGCGCCGACCTCCATAGTTCCGCTGTACGCCTCGCTGACGGCCTTGATCGCGGCGGCGGTGGTTGCCCAGCTATCCGGGTTTTTCTGGTCAAAGGTTATCTCAACAAGCCGGAAGCCGCCCGCGTAGAGGGCTCCGGCGACCTTCAGGCATTTTTCCGGCGCGATGCCGCGCACAATCGCGATCAGCTTTTCTTTTTTTATGGTCTCAATTACATTTTCTCTCATTGATACGCACTTCCTTTTTTTGAAAAAGCCCCGCGGACCGCGAGGCTCTTTCATTCTCATCACAGATATTTTTCACCAAAGGCAACCAGCGCCTTTTCAAAGCACTGCATCGGCACTCTTGCCATGCCCGCGCCGATCAGGCCGCCGACACGGTTGAACATACCGCCGTGAATTGCCGGGCAGACGCCCTCCTTGAGCACCTTGCGGATATCGATGCCGACGGGGAGGAAATCGAAGTCCAGGTTGGGGATGGGGAAGTTATAGTTCTTCTCCATCGTGATCCTGTACATTTCCTTCGTCTGCCCGATGCTCTCCTTCAGCGTCATGCCGCGCAGATTGCACACGATGGGGCTTGCCGCAGCGGCAAAGCCGCCCATGCCGTAGCATTCGACGACGCAGGAGTCGCCCATCCACGGGAGCTGATCCTTCTCGGTGAACTCCGAGGAGGTGTAGCGGCCCTTCATCATCGGCGCGGGAGCGGTGAACCACTGTCCCGGCAGGGATGCGATCTTGATACCGAACTCGACGCCGTTGCCGCAGACCGCTGTGACCATGGTCGAATACTCCGTGCCGTCCGCCGCGACCAGCGCCGCTCTTGCCGCGGCCTGACCATAGCAGTGGAAGAAACGCGGCGTATCGACGATATACCGCACCGTCTTCATGATCTCCTTCTTGGGTCTGTCCAGCTCAAACAGTGCCGGCAGCATGAGCCGGTCATAAATGTAGTCGCAGGCGGTCTGGCGGGTGTGGTTCTCGTCGCCCATCTGCATACTTTCGGCAAGGATCGGCTTGATGGGGATGCCGCCCAGCTTGTGGAGCGCCTCCACCATGGGCGGGAACAGCTCCTCGCGCATATAGCGCAGGTTCTCCGCGATCTCCTTGGAGTAAAGGCCCCAGCCGCAGAAGCCGCCCTGAAACGGTCCTTCCGCCGGGAACGTCGCGGCGACGGTATGGTTGTGCCGGTCCTCCACAACGTTCAGGACGACGGACTTTGTAATGATGCCCGTGCCCGCGCCGACCGTGTTGTGGTCGAGTGCGCTGGAAATCTTGATCTCGCCTGCCTTGAGGCGCTTGACCGCTTCTTCCTCGTCCTTCGCCCAGCCCTCAAAGAGCATTGCGCTGACCATGCCGCGCTTGTGGAGCATCGTCATGTCCTCATAGGCGATTGGGGGGCCCGAGTGGAGGATCATGTGATCCTCCAGCCCATCGACGCATTCGATGGCCGGCTTCATATCCACCCAGACGGGGTCGCTGTCCATGAGCATATGGACTGTTTTCTCATTTGCCTGCGCTATTTTTTCTTTTATATCCATCTTTGTCGCGTCTCCTTCTGTGTTCAGAGCAGTTTGTCAAGAAGCGCAAGAATCTCCGGCTTCAGCTTGACGGGCGGACGCCACTCCAGCTGCGTCACCTTGACGCCCTGCTTTTCTACCGCTTCATAGAAGCTCTGAAGTCCGACATTGATCACTTTCAGCTTTGTCTTGTCGTATTCCTTCACGGTTCTCAGCCCCTTTCATTCAGCGCGCTCATGAGCGCCGCGGCAAGGCGCGCGCTCTGGTAATTGCTGTCCGTCACGATGACTCCCGCGTCACGCAGCATCTTTGCCTGAAGCTCGATATTCTGCGGGTCCTCCGCAGAGCCGCAGATATTGGAAATGACCGTGATGTGCTTTTCGGCGATCGCCTTTTTGGCCTCGATCGCGAACTCCTTCACCGGCTCCTTCGCAACGCCGGGACCTGTGATGAAGTCCAGCAGAATGACCGCGACCTCATCGTCCTGAAGCTCCTGACGGAAGCGCTTCAGTCTGATCTCGGGGTCGAACACCGGGTGCGGCGAGCACGCGGTAAATTCCTCGCTGCCGAGGTCAAGGATGGAGTGCCCCTCGCTGTGCAGGTGGGAGGCCAGCTTTTCGGCATACGCCGTGTTCAGGTTGCTGTGCAGCCGGGCGTTTTTGACGTGGCTGCTGTAATAGATCAGTCCTTCTTCGGTGAAGGTGCCGCCGCAGTACAGACCGCGGAAGTACTTCTGCTTTGCGGAGTACCCGCGCATCTCCCGCGCGACGATCTCCTTGATCTGCTCGTCCGTGAAGCCAAAGTCATGGGTCTTCGCGCCGAGGAGCTGAGCGGCCTTTACCGCCGCGCCTTCAAGGCTGAACGTGCCATACACTCTGTGCCCCTCATAGAGCTTCTCGTCCGCGCCGAGGAAGATCGCGACGACAGGCTTTGAAACAATATCCGCGAAGCTGAGGACCTTGTTCATGACCGTGAGGTCAGCAAGCTTCGATACCAGAATGATGATCTTGGTGTCGGGGTCGCGCTCCAGACGGCGGATACCTTCGAGCATCATGATGCCGCCGATCTCCGGGTACAGGTCGCGTCCGCCCGTGCCGATGAGGGAGGAGATGCCGAAGCCCAGCTTCTCGACCAGACAGCCGACTTCCTGCGCGCCGCTGCCGGACGCGCCGACGATGCCGACGCAGCCGGGGTGATAGCAGCTGCCCGCCGCAAGCCCGACGCCCTTCAGGTAGCCGACGCCGCAGTCGGGGCCCATCATCAGCACGCCTTTGCTGATGGCAAGCTCCTTCAGGCGTTTTTCGTCTTCAAGAGAGACGTTATCGCTGAACATGAACACATCCAGTCCCTTTTTCAGCGCCTTTTCCGCTTCCGCCGCGGCGTACTCGCCGGGGAGCGAGATCTGCACGAGGTCATAGGGGTCTTCATCGAGGTCGATATCCTCAATATTATCGTAGGTCTTGCCGCCGGATGCGGCATTCTTGTGGTCAAGCAGATCCTGACCCAGCGCCAGCGCCGCGTCCGCGGCAGCTTCGTCGGACGCGATGACGGCGACGACAAGGTCGTTCGCGCCGACATCCGCCGGGATATCAAAGCCAAGCCCTTCCAGTATCTCTCTGTTTGCCGCCGTCACCATGCTGGCGTTGCAGTTTTCGATGCCGTCCGCTTTCTTGACGCTGTCGGTCACAGACATGAGGGAGACCGAGTCCACGTATCGGTTTCTTTTGATTATAAATTTACTTGTCACACTAATCGCCTCTGGTTTCCTAATTTATACTGAACTCCAATTAAAATCTTTAGAAAAGATTTTAATTGCCCGAAGGGCAAGGAGTTCATACGAGACTTGTTTTGTGATTTCTTTCCTTATAAATCACAAAACCGGCAGCGCCATCAGGCGATGCCTTCCTGATTGAAATCAAAGATTTTAATCAGGAAATAGTATTAGATTTCGGCGCGGCGGGGCACTGCCCTGCCGTTTTCACAGCGGATGTTTACGCGGTATTTCTCCGGTTCACCGGCGGAGTCCGTGCGGACATGGCAGCCGGTGGATGTTTTCCGTTCAAGGGCGGCAAGCGTCACCGCGTATGCCGTGAGCGTATCGTTGCGCAGGCGCTGCTGCGCGTAGCAGCCGCTCTCCGGGATCTGTTCCAGCATCCGCTCCAGCTCCGTCTTCGCCTGCTCCAGCTTACCGGCCTCCCGGATCACGCCCAGCGCCCCGCCGACGATCTTTGTCAGCTCCGCGCGAAGCGCATCGATATTGACCGTGGCTGCCGCGTCGCTTATCTCGTCCGTGCAGTCCGCCGGTTCGCCGCTGAGTGTGTCCATATACGCCGCCGCGCTGCAGCCCGCTCTGCGGCCGAACACCATCGTTTCCAGTCCGGCATTGCCGCCGATGCGGTTCGCGCCGTGCAGTCCGCCGAGTGTCTCGCCGCAGACGAACAGCCCTTCCACGCTTGTGCTGCAATCGGGTCTTGCGTACACGCCGCCCAGCGAGGTGTGCGCCGCCGGGGCTATCTCCATCGCCTGCTCGGCAATGTCCATTCCCAC
>OGFF01002108.1_pt1 | contig 18324 bp, 17 predicted proteins | sample 1570751 | NCBI WGS metagenome assembly OGFF01 (sample SAMEA2581951, study PRJEB24529) | metagenome | biome: Human gut stool | place: China | collected 2011 | reverse complement strand
TATAAAGTTACAGAACCGGTCATGGTATCGGTAAATGAGATTGTAGATGCGATGAAAAATCTGGAGAAAGATAATTTCAGGGAGAAGCTTGCAATCAAAGAAAATGACAGTATAGAAATACAGAAGATATCGGAAGGCTTCAATGATATGACTGAACGGATCTATCATTTGATCGGTCAGGTGAAACAATCTGCATTGGAGCAGAAGAATGCAGAAATCTCAGCGTTGGAGGCACAGATCGATCCTCATTTTCTATACAATATCCTGGATACCATCAACTGGAAAGCCATTGAAAATGAGCAGTATGAAATCAGTGAGATGTTAGTGGCGCTTGCCGAAATCCTGCGTTATGCCATTAATGATGCAGGGGAACTGACAACGATCGAAGCGGAAAAGGTATGGCTGGAAAAGTATATTCTTCTGCAGCAGGAAAAATTAGGAGAAAAAATCGAGCTGATATTTAAAATACCGGAGGAATTGGAAACTTATAAAATTCATAAAATGCTGCTTCAGCCTTTTGTGGAAAATGCGATCAAGTACAGTTTCCGCGGATGTAAGGGCGAACACCGGCTTACCATCGAAGCTGTGAAGGCAGAAGAACAATTACATCTGATCATTGTAAATAATGGGCAGTGTATTGAGAAAGTCAGATTAAAAGAACTCAATGAAGGAACGAAGATAAAGAATCATCTCGGAATTTCCAATGTGAGAAAGCGGTTGGAACTCTATTACGGAGAAGATACAGCAGTTTATTTTGAAAATATTCTTTCGGGTGGCGTGAAAGTACATTTATTTATTCCGATACAGGGAGGAAATGACGATGCGGATAGCAGTCATTGAAGACGAGAGACCGATTCGTGAGGGGCTTGTACATATTTTGAATAAAATCAGTCCGGAATACCAGGTGGTAGGAAGCGCGGAAAATGGGCGAGAAGGTTTAATTCTTCTTGAAGAACAGGATCCGGATCTGATCCTGCTTGATATCCAGATGCCGGATATGAACGGTCTGCAGATGTTAAAAGAAGCAAGAGAAAGAGGAAGTATGACTAAGGTTGTGATTCTTACGGCATACTCTGACTTTGATTATGCAAAAAAGGCAATTGCACTCGGAATAGAAAATTATCTGCTAAAGCCGGTTAATCTTACGGAACTGAAGAACACCCTTTCTAAAATCAAGGAAGAGATATTCGTAGAACAGAGAGGGAAAAATTCTCTTTCACTTGAAACGGTCATAAAAGATGCGTTAGAAGGCGAGTATGAAGAGGATTCTAGGTTAGAGGAGACGCTTTTGGAGAAATATGGGTTCTCCGGCAGAAAACAAATTTACTGTATGTATCTTTTTATGGGAAAGTATTATGATTCCGAACAAAAAGAAGCAGAGCTTTTTTTAGAAGAATTCCGGGAACATAATCCGGACAAAAAAATGTGCTGGTTATGGAGAGAGAAGAGGCAGTCTGTTTTTATCTGTTTTTATGATGTGAAAGCAAAAAAAAATTTTATACAGTATTTGAAGCAATCGGTAGTACCGGCTGTTTCTATGAGAATCCATGATCATGGGGCATTTGCGGGAAAAGAGTGTCAAGGGTTGGGAGAACTGGCGGAGATTGAAAATGCGCTGACCGAAGCATGCGGATGGCATTTAATACTTGGCAACCGGGTATTGATCAAGTGCAAAAAAATCGCGCAACTGAGGACAAATCGTTTTACTTATCCGGCAGATCTGGAGAATCAGGCAAGGAGTGCGGTAATCCATCTGGATTATCCTGCGTTTACCCGGTGCTTTCAGCAATTTATGGAGGCAGGATTACGTGAAGTCCACAGCCCGCAGGAAATCAGAGAGGTTTGTATCCGTTTTGCTTACGCTGTGATCAATACGGCAAAAGAGTGTGGAACATTACGGGATGAAGATCTGCTTGTCCAAAAAATATTACATACGATTTTAAATGCTGTTTTCTGGGAAGAAATCATGGATGCAATGCTGGAATTATTTGTCTGCATAGAAAATGATGAAAAAAAACAGACTTCGGCAGAGCTTCTGGTACAGAAAGCTCTTTCTATTATTAAAGAATGCTACAGTGACGGAATTAATCTGGAGGAAACAGCCAGGAGACTGCATGTTACCGAACAGTATCTGGGTACACAGTTAAAAAAAGAAACAGGCTCTTCTTTTACGGAGATCATAAGGCGATATAAAATCGCACATGTAAAACAATTACTTCTGGATACGGAATTAAAGCTGAATCAGATTGCTTCAATGGCAGGTTTTTCGGATCCCAAGTACATGAGTAAGGTGTTTAAACAGGAAGTAGGGATGCTTCCGAACGAATATCGGAGGATGAATACATAATCAGTTTGTAAAATTCCTCTTTTTATAAAAAATTTCTCCTTTTTAAAAATCTGAATTTGCTATAGTAGGTTCAGAAATTGAGAAGAGGAGGAAGTAAGATGGAAGCAGCCGAAAAAATTTCCGTCGGAGTAATTAAAGAAAAAACAAAAAGTAAAGCAGTCAAAAAAGAAGCAGAAGGTATGCGGGTTTCCACCAGAGAAAAAGTCTGTTACGGAGTTGGTGATATCGGAGCAAACCTTGTGTGGACAACGGTAGCTTCATTCCTGACGATTTACTGTACAGATGTGGCAGGAATTGCAGCAGGAGTAGTCGGAACCCTGATGCTGATCGCAAGATTGTTTGATGGAGTATCCGATCTTTTTATGGGTGTTATTATCGATAAGACAAATACCAGATGGGGAAAGGCTCGTCCGTGGGTATTATGGAGTGCACCTCCGCTTGTTGTCAGTCTGATTATGATTTTTACAGTTCCGAATATCGGAGCAAACGGAAAAGCAATTTATATGCTGCTTGTATATATTTTCCTTGCAGCAGTTTGTTTTACTGCATCAAATCTTTCTTACAATACTATGCTTTCGCTGGTAACAACCGAGCAGCATGACCGAAATGTAATGAATACAATCCGGTTTGAATTTACAATGATCGCACAGCTGGTAATCAATGTGATTACGATTCCGCTGGTACATTTCCTTGGAAACGGCCAGAAGGGCTGGACCTGCATGAGTATTATTTATGCGATCGTAGCACTTGGAATGTTTATTACAACATTTGCCGGAACAAAAGAAAGATATAAACCGATCAAACCGGAAGTGACTGAAAAGAAGAAAACACACCCGATTAAGACTATTAAAATTCTTTGCAGCAATAAATACTTTATTCTGATCACATTAGCATTTGCAATTATTTATACATCACTCGGACTTACCGGTGGATCAAGAATTTATTATGCAAAATATGTACTTGGCAATGAGATGATCAACAGTACAATGACATTATTTAACTATATCCCAACGATCCTTACGATCATGCTGATCCCTATTTTTGCAAAAAAATTTGGAAAGATCAAAGCATTATTTGTGGGCTTCCTGTTCTATGGAGCAGGACTTATTCTTGAAATTGCAGGACCGGTCAATCTTCCGATGATTTATGGAGGACTGGTTTTACAGGGAATTGGTCATGCGGCATTGTATTCCTGCCTGTTCGCAATTGTTGGAGACGTAGTGGATTACAGTGAATGGAAAGACGGAATCCGAGAAGAAGGACTTACTTACAGTGTAACCAGCTTTGGACAGAAAATCGGAACAGGTCTTGGGACAGCAGCACTTGGATGGATCCTTGCGGCAGGAAATTATAATGGAACGGCAGCTGTTCAGCCGGACAGTGCGATCTTTGCAATTAAGAGTCTGTTCTTATATCTGCCACTGGCTATCACAGTCGTTGTTTTAATCATCTGGTATTTATTTATGGGAATCGATAAGGTATATCCGACAGTCAGAAAAGAACTGGATGAACGTAGAAAAAACGCAAAACAGAATTAGAAATATAAGATAAATAGTAATAGTAAAAGGATCGGATGGCAGTTCGCCATCCGGTCCTTTTTGTAATAGAAAATTATTTTGTCATAACGACAGCGCCATCATCTGTAATGCGGACCATGTATTCTACCTGAGCAGAAAGTCCGTCATCTTCGGTATAAACCGTCCAGTCATTGTCTTCATCAACAAAGAATTCCGGACTGCCTTCGTTGATCATTGGTTCGATGGTAAAGATCATACCCGGAACCAGAAGCATTTCGCTTCCCTTTGGTGTAACATAGCTTACCCAAGGTTCTTCGTGGAATTCAAGACCAACACCATGTCCGCCGATTTCCTCTACAACAGAATAGCCATTTGCTTTTGCATGTGAATTGATCGCATCTGCAATGTCTCCGAGATGGTTCCATGGTTTTGCCTGCGCAAGTCCAAGTTCGACACATTCCTGTGTGACACGAACCAGTTTTTCGGCACGTTCGCTGACCTTGCCGATCATAAACATACGGGATGCATCTGAGAAATATCCGTCCAGAATGGTAGATACATCCACATTGATGATATCGCCTTCTTCCAGAATAATATTTTCATCCGGAATACCATGGCAGATCTCGTTGTTAATAGAAGTACACACACTCTTTGGGAATCCCTGATAATTAAGCGGTGCCGGGATTCCACCGTGTTCGGTTGTATAGTCATAAACTAATTTATCAATTTCGGCTGTACTCATGCCTGCGTGGATATGAGCAGCTACATGATCAAGTACGGCAGTATTGAGATCTGCACTTTTCTGGATTCCTTCAATCTGAGGAATGGTCTTGAGCATATCTCTTGTCGGAACGATTTCTCCTTTATCTGCATGATATGCGATCTTTTCTTCGATCATAAGATGGCATTTTTTGTATTTTTTTCCGCTGCCACACCAGCACAATTCATTTCTTTCCATGAGAATACCTGACTTTCTTTTATAAATTTTTACGTGCAGAGTTTGATGTGATCACAAAAAATCAGATGTATGCCTGCACTAACTGTTTCACTTCTATAATATATCCATTCCGGAACAAAAAGTCAATCTGTGCTGTGCATTTCGCCAGATGTGATTCAAAATGACAGACCAGGATGCGGTATGTATCGGTTTTGCAGCAGAACTATTGCTTGTATAGGACTTGGGAATCGGTTATAATACAAAGGGATTATAACTGAAAATAACAGACTGATCTGGAAAAGATGAACAGGGAAAGGATGGACAATTATGTTTAGAATTGGAATGCTTACCAGTGGTGGGGATTGTCAGGCACTGAACGCAGCCATGCGAGGTGTTGTAAAAGGACTTTGTTCAAAACGAAACGATGTGGAAATTTATGGATTTCAGGATGGATATAAAGGACTTATTTATTCGAACTTTGAGATGCTGACAGCAAAAGATTTTTCGGGAATACTGACGATGGGTGGAACAATCCTCGGAACATCCAGACAGCCGTTTAAACTGATGCGCGTACCTGGACCGGATGGGATCGATAAGGTCGAAGCGATGAAGCACACTTATCACAAGTTAAGTCTGGATTGTCTTGTGATCCTTGGTGGAAATGGAACTCATAAGACAGCAAACCTTCTGCGTGAGGAAGGCTTAAATGTTGTGACGCTTCCGAAGACGATCGACAACGATCTGTGGGGAACAGATATGACATTTGGCTTTCAGAGTGCGGTAGATATCGCAACGGAAGCAATTGACAGAATCCATACAACTGCAACTTCACACAGCCGTGTATTTATTGTAGAGGTTATGGGGCATAAAGTAGGATGGGTAACACTTCATGCCGGAATCGCAGGCGGAGCAGATATTATTCTTCTCCCGGAGATCCCGTATGATGTGGATAACGTAGTGCGTGCGATCAAGAGCCGTACAGAGGCAGGAAAGCATTTTACGATCATCGCGGTTGCAGAAGGCGCGATCACAAAAGAAGATGCAGCCCTTCCGAAGAAAAAATTAAAAGAAAAACAGGAAAAGAAGGGCTATCCGTCTGTGGCATATGAGCTTGCAGAGAAGATCCAGAACCGTATGGATCAGGAGGTTCGTATCACAGTGCCGGGACATACGCAGAGAGGTGGAAGCCCGTGTCCGTATGACCGTGTGCTTGCAACCAGACTTGGAGCAGCAGCAGCAGACCTGATCTTAAAAGAGGACTACGGATATATGGTAGGAATCAAGAACGGCAACATCCGCAAGGTTCCGCTTGGAGAGGTTGCCGGAAAGCTGAAGATGGTAGATCCGAAAGCGGATATCATCAAAGAAGCCAAGATTGTCGGAATCAGTTTTGGCGATGAGTAAAGGAGTAATTTAACATGTCATATACTGCCCTGTATCGTAAATTCCGTCCTGCGGAATTTGAAGACGTAAAAGGACAAGATCATATTATCACAACGCTGAAGAATCAGATAAAGGCGGACAGGATCGGACATGCATATCTGTTCTGTGGCACAAGAGGAACCGGAAAGACAACAGTAGCGAAGATTTTTGCAAAGGCAGTCAATTGCGAGCATCCGGTAGACGGAAGTCCCTGCGGGGAATGTACCATGTGCAAAAATATTGCAGCCGGTACTTCCATGAACGTCATTGAGATCGATGCGGCTTCCAACAACGGTGTGGACAATATCCGTGAGATCAGGGAAGAGGTATCCTACCGTCCGACGGAGGGAAGATATAAGGTGTATATCATCGATGAGGTGCATATGCTTTCAATAGGTGCATTTAATGCTCTGTTAAAGACTTTGGAAGAACCCCCGGAATATGTAATCTTTATTCTTGCAACGACAGAGGCACATAAGATTCCGATCACGATTTTATCCAGATGCCAGCGCTACGATTTCAAGCGTATTACGATCGATACGATCGCAGCGCGGTTGGATGAACTGATGAAAAAAGAACAAGTTGAGGTAGAAGAAAAAGCAATCCGCTATATTGCGAAAGCGGCGGACGGATCCATGCGAGATGCACTAAGTCTTCTGGATCAGTGCATTGCGTTTTACCTCGGACAGAAGCTGACCTACGATCATGTTCTTGAGGTTCTTGGCGCGGTGGATACGGATGTGTTCAGCCGGCTTCTCAGACAGATCATCAGCCAGGATGTGGGAAAGGTACTTGCTACCGTAGAAGAGCTTGTGATGCAGGGAAGAGAACTGACGCAGCTTGCGGCAGATTTTACCTGGTATCTGCGCAACCTTCTTCTGGTGAAGACTTCGGATAATATGGAAGATGTGCTGGATGTATCGACGGAGAATCTGGCGCAGCTGAAAGAGGAAGCACAGATGATCGAATCCGGGGTGCTGCTCCGGTATATTCGTATTTTTTCCGAGCTGACAAATCAGCTCAAATACGCAACACAGAAAAGAGTGCTTCTGGAAGTAACACTGATCAAGCTTTGCAAACCGCAGATGGAGAGTACGAAGGATAGTCTTCTGGACCGAATCCGTGCACTGGAAAAACAGGTAGAAGAAGGAAGTTTTGCAGTTGCGCAGCCGCAGGAGAGGGTTGTTTATGTAAATGGTGAAGCACCGAAGCCACAGCCAAAACCGCAGCTTCCGAAAGCACTGAAGGAAGATATAAAGCAGGTGACATCCAATTTCCGGAAGATTGCAAACGAAGCATCAGGAATGCTTAGAGGCTATCTGAAGCAGGCAAGACTCAGCGTGGACAATCAGGACAGACTTCTGATCGTTCTGCCGGATGAGATCAGCGCCAGCGTGGTAGGAAGCGAAGAACATAAGCAGGAATTAAAAGATCTGATTGAGAAAAAAATCGGCAAGACTGTGGAGATTGATGTGCGTCAGGTGGAGAACGGACGCCATTTTGAAGACAGTTTTGTGGATATAGAAAAAGTGATCAATATGGAGATCACGATTGAAGATGAATAATAATTAGGAGGATTTATAGTTATGGCAAAAAGAGGAGGATTTCCAGGAGGCGGAATGCCGGGAAATATGGCAAATTTAATGAAGCAGGCTCAGAAGATGCAGAAGCAGATGGAAGAGCAGGCAAAAGAGATGGAAGAGAAAAGTTTTACAGCAACTGCAGGCGGCGGAGCTGTAGAAGTGACCGTAAGCGGTAAAAAAGAAGTCCAGAAAGTAAAACTTCAGGAAGAAGTTGTGGATCCGGATGATGTAGAGATGCTGGAAGACCTGATCATGGCAGCAGTCAATGAAGCACTTCGTCAGGTCGATGAGGCAAATACTTCCGCTATGAGCAAGCTGACTGGCGGACTTGGCGGAATGCCGGGAATGTTCTAGAACGGGAGTGTAAAAGATGGATTATTACAGCAGTCAGATCAGTAAACTGATCGAAGAATTATCAAGACTGCCTGGTATCGGAGCAAAGTCAGCCGGAAGGCTGGCTTTTCATATCATTAATATGCCGAAGGAACAGGTAGAACAGCTTGCAGCGACACTGGTAGATGCAAGAAATAATGTAAGATACTGCAAGCAATGCTGCACGCTTACTGACAAAGAATTATGCCCGATCTGTGCCAGCGAGGAGCGGGATCATAAGACGATTATGGTTGTGGAAAATTCCCGAGATCTTGCAGCTTATGAAAAGACTGGAAAATATAACGGTGTGTACCATGTACTTCATGGCGCAATTTCCCCGATGCTTGGGATCGGACCTGGAGATATCCGGCTAAAAGAGCTGATGGAGCGTCTTCAGGGGGATGTGGATGAAGTGATCATCGCAACCAATTCCAGCCTGGAAGGGGAGACTACTGCGATGTATATCAGCAAACTGATCAAGCCGACAGGAATCAAGGTCAGCCGGATCGCAAGCGGCGTGCCGGTCGGCGGCGATCTGGAATATATTGATGAAGTGACGCTTCTGCGTGCACTGGAAGGACGTACAGCACTTTAAGTGACTTAACGTGACTTAAGGGCTGCGAGGAGTGCCGGAAACGTATGCATTTGAAAGAAGTAAAGATATGAGAAAGAAGAAAGTAACCTCTTCGGATATCGCACATGCGGCAGGTGTGTCGCAGGCAACGGTATCCATGATCCTGAATAAAAAATATAATGTATCATTTTCAAAAGAAACGATCCGTAAAGTGGAACAGATCGCAGAAGAGATGGGATACGAAGTACCGAAAAGAAAGACCCGCAGAGAAAGCAGAAAAGAAAAACTGATCGTCGTATTTTGTTCCAACCTCACGAACCCTTATTATGTTATGTTGCTTCAGGGGATTGAATCCCGTGCAAAGGAGCAGGGATATGGACTGTTTGTGTGCAATACCCAGAGGGATCTGAAGATGGAGGAGCGGTATCTCAGGATGATGCATGAGCTGAAACCGCTTGGCATTATCTATACCTGCAATCCAAGCCATTGTTTTATGGATACGATAGAAGGGTTGGCAGAAAAAATTCCGATCGTAATTATCAATAACCAGAATTAGCATCTGAATGTAGATGCAGTGGAACTGGATAATTCCAAACTCGGAAGGATGATGGCAAAGCATCTTCTGGAGCTGGGGCATCGGAAAGTAGCGTATATTGCACCACCTCTTACAACCAGACAAAAGCAGCGCTCAAAAAGGGTGGAAGGATTTCTGAAAGAATTTGATGCTGTTGGATTAAAAGGCAATGTGATCATCAAGTCAGCAAATGAGTCGATCGATATGAGCATCCCGAATATCGATTCGGAGTATAAGATCGGATATGATCTGACGAAAGAGCTTTTGAGAGAGCATAATGATATTACTGCGATCGTCGGATTAAATGATATGATCGCATTTGGAATCCTGGATGCACTTCACGAAGAAAAATATAAAGTTCCGGCAGATATTTCCGTAATGGGATGTGATAATACACTGTTTGCGAAGATGCATAAGGTGTCGCTGACAACGATCGAGCATTTTGTCGTTTTCAAAGGGCGGGATGCCTGTGATATCATTATGAAAAAGATTCTTTCTCAGAACAGCCAGTATTCAGAGATCCAGCCGATCAGCACCTACCATGTAGAATATGAACCTCGTCTGATTGTGCGTGGAACGACGTCTTATGCGAAAACAAAAAAAGGGAAAAATTAGTTTAAATTCAAAAAATATTAGTAATATTTCATAGTTTATGTCTCTGAAAACGCTATAAAATAAAGAATTATCCAAAAACGGCATCAAAAAATTACTAATAAAATAGTTAATATTAACGTGAAAAATTACTAATAAAAACATATGGCTATTGACCTGTCAGAGTAAATTGCGATATAATTTAACCAAGTCAGGCAATCAGATAAAAAGAGAGATTCCTGATAACGGGAAATACGAATTTTCATGTTCATAAGGAGGAAAACGAAATGAGATTTTTCATCGACACAGCAAATGTGGAAGACATTAAAAAAGCTAACGATATGGGAGTTATCTGCGGAGTTACAACAAATCCGTCACTGATCGCAAAAGAGGGACGTGATTTTAAAGAAGTTATCGCAGAGATCGCATCTATCGTAGACGGACCGATCAGTGGAGAAGTAAAAGCAACAACTACTGATGCAGAAGGTATGATTGCAGAAGGTAGAGAAATCGCTAAGATCCATCCGAACATGGTAGTTAAAATTCCGATGACTGTAGAAGGACTGAAAGCTTGTAAAGCTCTTACAGCTGAAGGAATCAAGACAAATGTAACACTGGTATTCACAGCAAACCAGGCACTTCTTGCAGCAAGAGCAGGGGCTACATATGTATCGCCGTTCCTTGGACGTCTGGATGATATTTCTGTACGTGGAACAGAACTGATCGAAGAAATCGCTGAGATGTTTGCAGCGGCCGGAGATATTGATACACAGATCATCTGCGCGAGCGTCCGTAACCCAATGCACGTTACAGAATGTGCACTTGCAGGTGCTGATATTGCAACTGTTCCTTACAAAGTAATTGAACAGATGACACATCATCCGCTTACAGATGCTGGTATCGCAAAATTCCAGGCTGATTACAAAGCAGTATTCGGAGAATAAAATTTACAATCGGAATAATTTACTGTCGGAAGAGCATCAATTTGCGCTTCCGACAAAGTGACTAAAAATAAACTATTTCAGGAGGCATATTTTCATGAACAAGTCAGAACTTATGAAAACTGCAAATGAAATCCGTAAGAGCATCGTGACAGCAGTACACGCTGCCAAATCCGGACATCCGGGCGGATCTCTGTCAGCAGCAGACATCTACACATATTTATATTTTGAAGAGTTAAATATCGATCCTAAGGATCCTAAGAAAGCAGACCGCGACCGTTTCGTTCTTTCCAAAGGACATACAGCTCCGGGATACTATTCTGCACTGGCACACAGAGGATTCTTCCCGGTAGAAGACCTCAAGACACTTCGTCATACAGGATCTTACCTTCAGGGACATCCGGATATGAAGCACATCCCGGGTGTTGATATGTCAAGCGGATCTCTGGGACAGGGAATCTCAGCAGCAGTAGGTATGGCTATTTCTGCAAAACTGAGTAATGATGACTATCGTGTATACACACTTCTCGGAGATGGAGAAATTCAGGAAGGACAGGTTTGGGAAGCTTCTATGTTAGCAGGCTTCAGAAAACTGGACAATCTGGTAGTAATTGTAGATAATAACAACCTTCAGATTGACGGACGTATTGATGAAGTTAACTCACCATACCCGATCGACAAGAAATTTGAAGCATTTAACTTCCACGTAATCAATATCGATGGACATGATTTTGATCAGATTGCAGCTGCTTTCAAAGAAGCAAGAGAAACAAAAGGAATGCCGACAGCTATTATTGCCAAGACCATAAAAGGTAAAGGTGTTTCTTTCATGGAAGACCAGGCTGGATGGCATGGAAAAGCTCCGAATGATGAAGAATACAAGATCGCTATGGAAGATTTAGAGAAAGCAGGTGAAGCATTATGTCAGAAGTAAAGAAAATCGCAACAAGAGAAAGCTATGGTAATGCTTTAGTTGAACTTGGAAAACTGCATGATGATGTAGTAGTACTTGATGCTGACCTTGCCGGAGCTACAAAGACAGGAATGTTTAAGAAAGCATTCCCGGAAAGATTTATCGACTGTGGTATCGCAGAAGGCAACATGATCGGAGTTGCAGCTGGTATCGCTACAACAGGCAAAGTTCCGTTTGCAAGTACATTTGCAATGTTCGCAGCAGGACGTGCATTCGAACAGGTTCGTAACTCTGTCGGATATCCGAAGAACAATGTTAAGATCGGTGCTACACATGCAGGTATTTCCGTTGGTGAAGATGGTGCTACCCATCAGTGCAACGAAGATATCGCTCTTATGAGAACAATCCCAGGTATGGTAGTGATCAGCCCGGCAGATGATGTAGAAGCAAGAGCAGCTGTATTTGCAGCATATGAACATCAGGGACCGGTATATATGCGTTTCGGAAGACTTGCAGTGCCGGTAATCAATGATAATCCGGATTATAAGTTTGAGATCGGAAAAGGAATCGTACTTCGCGAAGGTAAAGATGTAACAATCGTTGCAACAGGACTTGAAGTGAGCGAATCTCTTGCAGCAGCTGAAAAGCTTGCAGCAGACGGAATCGATGCAAAAGTAATCAATATCCATACGATCAAACCTATTGATGAAGAACTTATTGTTGCAGCAGCAAAAGAGACAGGAAAAGTTGTTACCGTAGAAGAACATTCTGTTATCGGTGGACTTGGAAGTGCTGTATGTGATGTGCTTTCTGAAAAACTTCCTACACCTGTTCTGAAGATTGGTGTTATGGATACGTTTGGGGAATCTGGTCCGGCAGTTGAACTGATCAAGAAATACGGACTTGATGCAGACAGCATCTGCGAAAAAGTAAAAGCATTTGTAAAATAATAAAAAAGGATTCTGAGAATCTATAATAAAAATGCCAGAACCGGTGTAAATCGGGACTGGCATTTTTGTTATGGATGAAAGTTATTGATCCGCTGTGGGAGTGAGAAGGATACAGCACCAGACCAGTGGCACTATAACCAGTTATATTTTGAGAGTGGCATATTTCCCGTTCTAGGAAAATATTTTCCGTATAATACAGCTTACAAGTCCAATTCCGCATAATGGAAGAAGGATTCCTTTCAGACTTCCATACAGCTGCAGACCGCCGGCAAGACCGGTCAGTGGTGATGGAGAAGAAGGAATCAGATTCCAGAACATTCCGGCAGCAATTACAGTTATACCGATGAACAGGAAAGAGAAAAGCCCCCGTCCGGTATCGACACGCTTTGTTCCCCTGTCTCCATAAGCACATGGTCCGGTCAGCGCCCACAGGAAGAAAATAATCTCCATAATCAGCAGAAATGCTGCGACGCCAAGGAAGGCACCGAGCGTATAATTCTTGGCATTTACCGCTGTGGCAAGTGAACCATATACCGGATAACAGCTCCAGAAATTCTTGAAAATATTAAATGCAATTATGGCGATCATCAGAAGCGTTACGCCACGGGCTCCGGTCTGCAGGAGTTTGCCGGTTATTTTTGCGCCTGTCTGCACAGTCTTTTTCACCGGAGTGGTGATGATCGAAGCGGATGGAGTGGAACGTTTTTTCCCGGAAGCTTTTGAACTGCCGTTTCCAGAGTTTCCGGAAGTACGTTTCCGGGCTTTTTTAGACCGCTCCTTTCGTGAATCCTCTGAAGGATCTTCGATGGAAGAGTGTTCCTTCTTTTTTACTTCCTCACTTTTGTTAGTTTTATTTACATCTCTTTGAGATTTCTTTTTACGCCTTTTTACGGTATCCCGATCCGGTACGTCAGCCAGATCAATGATATCAAAGTCAGTATCGTCTGACAGGTCTTCATAAATCTGTTTCATGTTACAATCAGCCTCCTCATTTTTGTTCCGCCCTATTTTATACCAGGAATTTGAAAGAAACAATATGAATCACAGAAACATCACAAAATCATAAGGAATTCTTTAGAAAAGAATGAGGTGAAACAAAAGAAATTTTGGTATACTTAAAGTACGCCGGGAAAAGGAACACGGCAGAAAAAAGAGGGTAACCAGAATGGAAAAATTACAGAAAACGATAACTGAATTAAATGATAAATTAAAAAAGAAAAATAAAACACCGGAGGAGCAGGATGAAGAATTTGAACAGTTTTATGAATGCATCAAAGATATTGCAACCCATCCGGTAGTGCTGAGAATGAAGCTTTATCCGCATCATGGAGTGACAAACTGTTATCAGCACTGTCTTCATGTTTCTTACTATAATTATATCTGGTGTAAGGCACTTGGACTGGATGCAAGGTCAGCAGCGCGTGCGGGAATGCTGCATGATTTGTTTTTGTACGACTGGCATACCCATGCAAAGCGGACAGGGGATCATTTTCATGGGATGACGCATCCGAAAAGAGCGCTCATGAACGCAGAGAAATTTTTTGATCTGAATAGCATCGAACGGGATATTATCATCAACCATATGTGGCCGGTCACACTTTTTTCTGTGCCGCGGACAAAAGAAGGATGGATTACGACACTTGCTGACAAGTATTGCGGCAGTTTTGAGACTGCACAGCGGAAGGAGAGCGATCCGATAAAGAAAAAACGGGGAATGGACAGGATTGTCGAACGATTTTCCTATTTAGTAGACACAAAGCGATAAAAAGTGTGCTTTCCATATGATACGATAGCCTAAACTACAAAATATGCAGAATGAGGTGAGAGTATTATGGAAAACAAATTTCCAAAAAATGTACGTCAGATAGGAAATGTGAGTGATACTCCGAAGATTTACGTGGAAGATTATGTAGATACATTTCTGAATCAGATTTGTGATAAAGCAGATAAGGAACAGGCAGGTGCATTTCTGGTCGGTAAAAAAGAAGTAACAGAAGGACAGGAGTGTCTCTATATTTTTGGCGCGATCTGCATGGAATTTTCCGGTGATGAAAATGAAATCATTTCACAGGAGAATTTTGAAAAAGCAGAGCAGGAGAAAAAGGAATATTTTGAAGATGGTACGATGATTGGCTGGATGCTCTGCAGACCGGGCGTGCGAATGGTGATAGATACGAAGATATTCAATACCCATGAAAAATATTTTTCCGAAAGAAATACTATTTTCATATTAAAAGATAATGCAGAGGTGGAAGAACAGTATTATTGTTACAAATATAAAGAGCTGATGCAGATTGGCGGGCATTATGTTTATTATGAAAAAAATGCTGCAATGCAGAGTTATATGATTACGGCACGGAAAAAGATTGGCGTGACACCCAGCGAAGTTGTGGAAGATAAGGCTGCAAAAGATTTTCGCAACCTTGTAAAAGAAAGATTTGAGGCGCAGGAGCAGAAGAAAACTTCCAGGCTGACATACGTGGCGAGCGTGTTTCTGGTAATTGTGGTTCTGATCATGGGCGTGACAACCCTGAACAATTATGGGAAAATGAAAAGTGTCCAGTCATCCCTGGAATTTATACGTAATTCGATCATGAAGCAGGGCGAGGAAAAAACGCAGAAAACCAGTGGCACAGTAAAAGAAGCAAATGAGCAACAAAATGAGAATACCGTTCAGTCAGAGCAGACGAATGATCCGCAGACAGAGGAACAGCAGGATCCGATGCCACAGCAGGGAGAGGGCTCTGATTCTGCTTCGACAGAGGAAGAAAAGGTCGATGATTCTTCGATGAGCACAATGCAGGAAATGAGTGAAGATATTTATATTGTAGAAAAAGGCGATACGCTAGCCAAAATCAGCAAGAAAGTATACGGGGACAGCGGACATGTAGATGCGATCTGCAGAATGAACGGGTTGTCGGACGGAAACCTGATTTTTATCGGACAGAAATTGATTCTGCCGTAGTTTTCTGTACATATGAATAAAAACTGTGGTATACTAACAACAAACTAACGACAGGAAAAGGACAGGTTATGGATGTGATAGTAAAGGTACGTGATCCGGACGAAAACCTGGAAGAGAAGATAAAGGCGTACAAAGTAAAAAAGAGAATAAAGACGGCGGTAACGATTTTAGCGTTTGTGTTTGCACTGATCAGCAGCTATCTGCTTGTGAAATTGCAGACATATACAAGCTTACGGACTCTGCAAAGCTATAAAAATAAAGAGACAGAATCAAGTGATCTGAAATATTTGCAATATGCAGACGGAATGCTCAAATACGGACGGGATGGAATTGCGTATATCAATAAAAAAGGTGTAGAGCAGTGGAACCAGTCTTATCAGATTAAGGATCCGGTTATCAATGTGTCGGGAAAAGCGATGGCGGTCGCAGAGCGCGGTGGAAATGATATTTATGTTATGGATGAAAAAGGCGCGAAGGGAGAAATCCATACGAATTATCCGATCGAGAAGATAGCTGTTGCGGAAAATGGAATTGTCAGTACGATTTTAAATAACGAAAATTCACCAATGGTTGTGTGCTATGATGCGACAGGAAATGTACTGGTAGAGCACAGAGCTTCACTTACCGGAACCGGATACCCGATTGGAATCGCACTTTCGCCGAACGGAACGAGACTTCAGATTTCATATTTGTGTGTAGCGGATGGTGTCGAGGCAACAAGAGTCGGATACCTGAATTTTGATAATACAGAAGAAGCAAACAAAGAATATCAGGTTGCTGATGATGTTTACAAAAACACAATTGTTCCGACTTCGTTTTTTGTAGATGAGAAGAAGTCTGTTCTGGTCGGAGACCAGTCGTTTATGATCTATAAGGAAACGGACAAGCCGAAGCTTTCTAAAACAGTAAAGCTGGATAAGCAGATTAAAAGCTTTTTCCATGACGATGAATATCTTGGGTTCATACTGAAAGAAGAAAGCGGAGAATATGAGCTTCGCCTGTATGATATGGAAGGAAATCAGAAATTATCTAAAACATTTACCGGGGAATATGGAAATGTAAAGATTGCAGATGGAAATGTTATCATGTATGATGGGACTTCCTGCCTGATTTATTCCAAGCTTGGTGTGAAGCAATTTGAAGGAACGACAGAATATGAGATAAAAGAAGTAATTCCGGTTTTCGGAATCAATAAGTACCTTGTGATGAATGCAGACGGACTTGCAGAGGTACGGCTTGTAAAATAGGAGTAGAGTATGGAAGTAAATATTTTATTGGTAATTGTCGGGGGCATTATAGCAATAGGAGCCATTGTAGGATTTGCCAAAGGTGCTGTCAGGATTGCTGTATCGCTTGGGGCGACGATCCTTACGCTGGCGGTTGTGTATTTTGCAACGCCGTATGTCAGCAAAGCAATTTATTCGCTTACACCGATTGATGAGATGGTAGAACAGCAGTGTATAAAAACGATGACAAAAGCCTTCACGGGAGAAGCGGATACAAATTCGGGATTTACGGAAGAGCAGGTACGGGGAATCCTCTCAGCGGCAGGTGTATCTGAGCAGACATTGGAAGCAGCAGGAATTACCGTGGAAGATATTGTAAATGGTAATGTGTCAGATGAGATGCTGCAGCAGTATGGAATTTCACCAGATATCTTCGATGGACATGTGTCAACGGAAGAGGTAGAGCAGTCGATCATGGAGGCTGAGGTTCCAAAGCAAATGCAGATAGTGGCAATCGAGGGGGCAGATCTTCCGGATGTATTTAAGAATCTTCTTCTGGAAAATAATAACAGTGAAGTTTATCAGAAGCTTGGGGTAACGACATTTGCGGAATATGTAAGCAAATATTTTGCAAAGCTGGTTATCGAGATTGTCGCGTTTCTGGTAACATTCCTGTTTGCAACCATTGTGATAAGAGCGGTTGTGTTTGCGCTTGATTTTGTGACAGCACTTCCGGTTCTGGGAATTCTGAACAGGCTGGCAGGAGTTCTGGTAGGGTCGACGATTTCATTTATTATAGTAGGGATCCTGTTTATCGTAATTACGCTTCTGTATACAACAACGATAGGAAAGCAGGCAATGGGAATGATCAGAGAAGATCAGATCCTTAGTTTTTTATATGATAATAATATAATTATGAAAATTGCAACAATGTTGAGATAAAAGGCTTGACAATAGAAACTGATAATGGTATTATAAAAATCTGTCACGGAAAAGTGATGGATTTTTATTTATAATAAGGGATGTAAGGTAGCCTTTGAAAATAAAAATAAAAACCTCAAAAAATGTGTTGACAAAACAAAATACACATGATATTATATAGAGGTTGTCGCTGATAAAAATAAAAAGCGACAAAAAATAATTTAAAAAAGTTGTTGACAAACATGAAACACTTTGATATAATATAAAAGCTGTCGCATGAAACGGCAACAACAAAAAGAACATTGATAACTGAACAATAGACAACAAACCCTGAAAATTCTTTAAAGAGATTTTTCAAGAACGGACATCGAAAGATGTCGAACCAGAACAGTAAACAGGAACAGAATTGCCAAGCGATTCTGACCCGGATACAAACATTTTTAACGAGAGTTTGATCCTGGCTCAGGATGAACGCTGGCGGCGTGCTTAAC
>OGFF01002099.1_pt1 | contig 18396 bp, 20 predicted proteins | sample 1570751 | NCBI WGS metagenome assembly OGFF01 (sample SAMEA2581951, study PRJEB24529) | metagenome | biome: Human gut stool | place: China | collected 2011 | reverse complement strand
CCTATGTTTTCTTACGGTCAGCGCAGCAAGTGCGCAGACCTACTGAACAGTTACTTTAAATGTATATCTACAAAAAGAAGAACAGGAACGCAGATCTCATCAAGAGACCGCGTCCCCGTTCTTCTTTTTTATCCTTTATTCTATCCTGAAACCTTTATCCGCTCACTGCGCATTTTCGCAGAAAGCATACCATTTTCCTGGCCGTCAGCATCCAAAATGTGCTGGTCTGCCGCCTGCTCCCCGGAAGCTCCGGTTTTACTGCATGATACCATTTGCATCAAACGTATAGCTGACGCCATCGATCGTCATCGTCGTGCCTGTCACCATAGCACCTAACTCAGACGGATCCAGATAATACCAGTATCCATCCGGATTGATCCAGCCGCTCATTCTTCCGCCGTCACGGTAGAAGTACCATTTGCCGCCCTCATTCTTCCACTCACCGGTATCCACCGCAGTTCCCTTAGTGGCTTTCGGAGCGTAATCCTTGTAAGCGAATTCCAGGCATACATTTCCGTTGATTCCATTTACATGTCCCTTATCCGTACACTGCCAGATCGTGCGGCCCTCGTATGTACCGTCCGCGCCGTATCTCGCAAGCCAGATATCATAGTGAATCTGCTTTGTGTCCATCTCGGTCGTAAATTTGCTGTAGTCACTGTAGACGATCGGTGTGTAGCCTGCCGCAACGATCGTATCACAGAATGCGTTTACCACATCCGTGAGCTCCTGAACCGAAAGCTCCAGGATATATTTTGACTCTACATCCACAGCGATCGGGTACTTTACATTGTATCCGGATACTTTTTCTACAGCATATTTTGCAGCCGCCTTCGCTTCCTCCACAGTTTTCGTCTGAAGATAAACATATGGAGCTGCCTGAACTCCGTTGTCCAAAGCACCCTTCATATTTTTCTCATAATTCGGATCCATGGTGTAACCACCCTCATATCCGTAAGACATCATCTTAATAAAAGCGAATGATATATCATCTGCCGCAACCTTCGCCCAGTCGATATTTCCCTGCCATTTTGCAACACTGATGCCGCGGAGAAGCGCTCCCTCTATTGTTTTTCCATTATTATCCACATAAACACCATTTACCTTTTTCCATGCATTTGCAGGATCCGTTACACTGGTATCCGTGGATGCCTTATTCTGCTCATCATAACCCGGTCCAATTTCATCCGCAAACGCGGTAAAACTGCCCTGTGTGATCATTATTGCCGCAAGGACTGCTGCCATATATCGAAACTTTTTCTTAAACATTCGGATTCCGCCTTTCTTCTCTACCCGTGTTTTATTTTTTAAATATTTTCCATCTTCAAAGCTGCACAAGAAACCGTTGTAACTATGAGGATGCTGAACGGTTACAAACAGTTTTCTTTAAGTCTTCACGAGTATACTACAATTTCCCTCTTTTTTTATTAAGAACTTCTTACATTTTCGTTGTCACACCTCTAAGACTTTGTGGCAAAATTTCGTCCAGGATAAAAGTCGCCAGTTTCCTGACAGCCTTCCCTATGCCACAAAAACAAAAGAACCCTTGAAAACCAAGGGTTCCGGAGCGGAGACGGAGGGATTCGAACCCTCGTACCGGGATGAACCGATAAACGCATTTCGAGTGCGCCGCGTTACGGCCGCTTCGCTACGTCTCCAGAATGTCTGCCTCTTTAAAAAAGGCAGACTACATATTATTATACATATTTTTTCAGATTTGTATAGAGAAATTACAAAATAATTTTCACCATAAAAATGTCAACATTAAATTCGACATTTTTTCATATTTTTATCGTTTTGCCGTTTTGCACAATACGCAGCCTGTTTTATTGTATATTTTCACTTTTGGACAACACAATAGCAAGGCTGCCACTTCTGCCAGCCTCTCACGCCCCCTATTTCCGTTCTTATGCAAGCTGCTTTACCTCTTCCTTGAATAGTTCCCCTGCTGAATGATAGCCATGTATTTTGCGTGGGTATCCGTTTATCCAGTTCTCTATACTCTCTACCTCTTCCTCTGTCCTGTCGTCAAAATTTGTGCCTTTCGGTATCTTCCGGCGTATCATCTTATTTGTTACCTCATTTGTGCCACGCTCCCAACTGCTGTACGGGTGGCAGTAATATACCTTTGTCCGCTTTTCTCCCTCGTTGATAATAGAACGCTGTAAGCCCTCTGCATCTGCAAACTCGCTGCCGTTGTCTACTGTGATTGTCTTAAATACCCGCTTAAACATATCAGCGCCCCATTTTCTTTCTAGTCTATCCAGCGCCGCTACTACTGCCTCGTCTGTATGGTCTGGCAGTTTAAATATAATCTCGTTTCTGGTTTTCCGCTCTGTCAGTACCAGCAACGTATTTTTTGACTTTCCCCGTTGTCCTAAAACGCTGTCCATTTCCCAGTTGCCGAACTCTTCCCGTGTATCTATCTCTTTCGGGCGTTTGTCTATACTCTCTCCTGCTGCCGCCCTTTTCTGTTGCCTCTGTACTTTCTTATAATTTCTCTTCTTATTCTTCTTTACTGGCAAATTCTTATTAGACAACTTAAGGAAAATACCCTTATCAATGTAGCTGTATAAGGTCGTTACGCATACTGTTACGGAAAAGTCCCCCTCTTTCCCCTGTGCTTTCAATTCTCCCAGTACCGCAGCTGGGCTGTAATCTTCATTTACTATTTTATCTTCTATATAATTTGCGTATGCAATATCGTTGCCTATTTTAAGCTGTGTACCCCTTGCCTTTAAGTTTTCCTCTGCTTTCATTTGTGCCTTGTTTGGGCTATAACTTAATGTTTCTGTATAGTCGCTATTTCTGTGCATATATTCCCCTCGCTTAAGCTCATTGTATATAGTGCTGCGGTGTACGCCCAGCTGTTCTGCTATCTCTATCACGCTATGCCCTGCTTTTTTCAATGCCTCAATACTTATACGGTCTGTCCATGTCAGCTGTCGGCTGCCTTTCTTATTCGCCATTTCTGCTACCTCTCTTTCGTTCCTGTTCTTTCCCCATATACGACGAAAAGCCGCAAACTCTTTTACAAGTCTGCGGCTTATGCCTTTACCTATTTACAACACTTTTTACAAGCGGTGTATTTCTTCTTTGCTTGGCTTAGCGGTATGCTCTTTGGGTTTTTCATTCCCGAACAGTTAGGCTTACTATGGTATTTTTTGTTGCTACGGTCTACATATACTGTAGTTTCTCCCGTATGCTGGCTTACGCTGGGCGTTGCGTCCTCGATTACGTCAAGCTCTATATTGCACCCGAACGTCTGTACCCCCCCCCAGAAATTTCCAGTATTTCTGCGGTGTAGCGGGCTTTCGGGTACTTTCTCGCTAAGTCCCCCGCCAGCTCTGCCGATAGATTGCCTATTACCTTATCGCCCCACTTTACGTATGCGGCAGGCTCTCCGTTGTATGTATACTTTTCTACTGTAATATCTTCACTGCCGGACATTCTGCTTAAAATATCCTGCCTGTTTTCTCCGTCCTCATTATTAAACGTCACGCCTACTACTTTCGTTCTGATTGTATCTAAAATTCTGCCACCAGATACAGCGGCAGGCGCTGGCGTTCTGTTTCCGTTCTCTTTTCCTGCTCTTTTCTTTTTTAGTCCAAAATAGGCGCATACTGCCGCAACCACAATGCAGCCCACCCCGCCTGTTATATTTCCAGACGGCAGCGCCGTTAAGCCGCTTACCGCAAATAATGCAGTCGCTGCCAATAAAATTACCGTTTTCTTTGTCATAGTAAGCCCTCGCTTTCGTTTCTACTTCAATTCTAAAATTTCATCAGCAGAGGCGTTAAGCTCTCTGCAAATTTTCGCCAGTGTTATTGCATTTGGCGTAAGCTCGTTGTTTTCCCAGCGGCTTATATCTTTCTGGTATACTTGCAGGCGCTCTGCAAGTTCCTTTTGCGTCACGCCTGCCGCTTTTCTCGCTGTTTTAATGTTTTCGCCTAAATTCATGCCTTACCTCTCTTTTCTCTTGCCCTCAAAATGAAAGCAACCAGCAGCTTTACCAGTCCTACTGCTACTAAAAATACTCCTAATTTTAAAAGCATACTCTTTACTCGGCTTTGGGTTTGTGTTATATTTCTTATAGGCGGCGGGCTTATTGCCCGCCTGTTGGTTAGGGCTTTCGCCCTAACCTATGTACTTACCAATTATGATAAGTATTGTTCCTATGATTAAGTCTATCACTGCACTGATTGCCAATTCTTGCCAGTTGATAGGCTTTTTCTTTTGTTTCTTTTTCTTACCCATTGTGCCGTTTCTCCTTTCCAGTGGCTTTGCCTCTTATTTGTTCTTTTCTCCTTTCCATGATTTTATTATATACCTTTTTCGGTATATTGTCAACACTTTTGTATAGATTTCTAAGAAAATTGCAAAAAAATAGAGGGCAGACAGCAAACCGCCCACCCTCGAAAACTTAAGCTAATCTTGTGGCATAATCTAAGCTAATCCAGCCTGCGCCACTCTTCAAGCGTCCCCAGCCTGCGCTTGCGCCCTGTCCGGCTTTCACTTCCACAATGGTAAATACTCCCTTTCCTGTGGTTTCTCCTGTCTTTGCATAGTTCGTGCCTGCTCCCGTTCTGATATTAAGGTCTAAAATATCCACCTGTACGCTAAACGGAACGCCTGCGCTTGCCTGCTGCCCCGCTGCGGTATATACCGCCTTGCCGTTATCATCATATACAGTATAACCCGCCTTGCAAGCGCTCTTTGCATTTTCCAGCGACGTAAACGCCCCCAGCTGGCTTGCTGCGTCCGTCCAGCTCTTGCGCACTCTGTAATACTTTGTACCGTTTCCTGCTGCATACTTTTTATAGTATCCCTCGCCGTACTCTGCACGCTTTTTCTTTGCTGTTTCGCTCTGGTCTGCTGGCTTTTCATATCCAGTAAGAACGGCATCAGATGCAGCACGCACGCTGCCCGCCTTTTTCAGTGTGTCCATTACTGCTGTGTATCCCTGCAATTCTTCCCATAAAAAGCCCAGCTGCATATTAAGGTCTGCAATGGATACGCCCGCCTGTTTTGCATGATTAAGCAACGCCTGCTTTCTGCTCCAATACGTCCACTGCGCCAGCCCATAGCCTGCACTGTCCTTTACAAAATTGCCATAGCTGCCATTATCCACCGCTGCTGTATATTCTGCGTCCGTCTTACCCAGCTTATTGTTATAGGCGTTCTGTAAGTTGTTCGGCATAAGCCCGCTTTCAGCATACAGATTACCCATAATACCAGCCACGGCATAAGCATTTAAGCCCTTTCCTGTAAGAAAATTCCAGATTGTTTTTTCATTGCCGCCCTGCGGTGTTTCTGCCTGTCCGCTGATTTTACGCTTAAACTCGTCCCATGTGTGGGCGCTGGTGTTATATACATACGGGTTAGGGCAAATCTTGCCCGTTACGTCGTAATGTCTGATTACATGAGATGCAGGCACACCGTATTTATTCATAAGGTAACGGGTAAGCTCTGCCGCTGCCTCTACTGTTGCGTCCTCAAAATACCAGTCTTTATCTGTTGCGCCCATGCTCTTTGTGTTTTTCTTCCTTACGCACATTTCAATACCGATACTATTAGCGTTTCGGCACTCTGCGTGCTTATAGCTCGACGCTCCGCAATGCCACGCTATATTAGCGTCCTCTACGCACTGCCATACCTCGCCGTTAAATCCTACAAAGTAATGCGCCGACGCATTTCTATTGCCGCCGCCATAATATCGGCAGTTGTCCTCTGCGCCGCCCAGTGCGCCTACATAATGGATAACAATATACTTAATTCTGGAAACGCTGCCCTTATTGAAATTGTACTTACTTATCTTTCTGTTAATGTTCATATTTCCTGCCTTTCCGCATACAAAATAAGCGCCTGCGGTGTCCCGCAAGCGCTCTTTGCTGCTATGTCCTTATTATTCTTATCTTTCCTGTGTCCTGTGTTCCTCTACGTTGCCTGTGGTGCTGTCCCCGTCCAGTTCGTCTGTGTCCGGCAGTTCGTCCGTATACTTCGCCAGAAACTCCCGCACCTTTTCCCATACCTTTTTTACGGGCAGCCCGCATAATGCCATATTCTTAAAAATACTCACTACCTCATAAGCAATGTAAAGCAATGCGAAAAATTCAGCCACGCCCACGGTATCAAGCCCTAAATATGTACGTGCCTGCTCCGGTATAAATCCGATTAAGTTAATCTTAATCAGTACGTCGATTGCCAGCATGAATACCAGAGAAATAAGCATACCTACTTTTCTGATAGCCCCGTCAATGCCTGCGCAGCTGTTAAATTTCTTCTCTTTGATTGCACGCAGCACGCCAAAAACCGTGTCGCACACAATCGCCAATACTACCAGCTGGATAATTTTGTTATGTGCCGCCGCCTCAATAAATTCTGTAATAGTCATGTTCATAAATCCTGCCTTTCTCTTAATTGCAAATTTTCTGCCCGCTCTTTCAGCTCTGCGCCGTCGTAGCCTGCTGTCTGCTCCCAGCTTTCCAGAGTGGCTATTAAATCAGCAATAAGCCTGCTTTGCTTTTCTATGGTTTCCTGTTGTTCTTGTACTACCCTTAGTAAATTGCTACTCATGTACTCGCTCCTGCATTTTGCCGCTTAAGCAGCCTTTTCTATGGCTGCCTCTGCCAGCGTTTCTATTTTCTTTCGTAGGTTATAGCTGTCGGCGTGTCCTGCGTGTCCCGTCCAGCTCTGTATACTCTTTTGTAACTGCTCTTTTGTGATTTTCCCGCTCTCGCACTTCTTGATAGTACGCTTTATGCGCTTTATGCTGTCCTTTCGTACTTTCCTGTGCGTTGCCCTGTGTTTGTAGCCTACAAAGTCTATACCGTTCTTTGCTGCCAGTATGGTAGTTTTCGGGTTAAACTCTAACTTAAGCTCTTCCCGTAAGAATTGCTCTATCCGTGCAAGCCAGCTGCGCAGCTGTTCCTTGTCTGGGCTTAATATTACAAAGTCGTCCATATATCGTATGTACGCCTCTACGCCCAGCTCATGCTTAATAAACTGGTCTAATGCGTCCAGATAGATATTTGCAAATAACTGACTGGTAAGGTTTCCTACTGGTATCCCTACGCCGTCCGGCATATTGCCGTTGTGGTCTATTATCCTGTCCAGCAATGCCAGTACCCCAGCGTCTTTTATAACCTTACGTATTTCAGTCTTTAATACCGCATGGTCTATGCTCTGGAAATAGTGGTGTATATCTGCCTTGATAGCATAAAGCGGCTGGTCTGGGTGGTATTTGTTCCACTCATACAGCCACTCTTTTAGCGTATCAGACGCAGCGTGCATACCTTTACCTTTCCGGCAGGCGTAAGACTGCGATATAAACCGCTTATCAAATATAGGCTCTAACACGTTGTTTATGGCGTGCTGTACCACCCTGTCATAGAACGGCAGCGCCATTATCTGCCGCTCTTTCGGTTCGTACACTTTAAAGTAATGGTATTTGCTTGGCTCATAGGCAAGGTTTATAATATCTTCCCGCACCTTGTCTAAGTTTTCCTCTTTGTCTTTCGTAAAAATTAGTACGTCTTTTCTGTGGCGTTTACACTTTCTGGCTTTGTTATAGGCTTTCTGTACGTTTCCATAGTCGCCCATAGCCTCTAAAAGCGTAATGCGCCGCCCGTCCTTATCGGTAATGTATCCTACTCTCTTCAAGTATTAAGCTCCTGCCTTTCGCCGTAGCTACTAACCAGCAGCCGTATTTTTTCTCTTTGCCTCACGGCGGGACAGCCGCTCTGACTATAGGATATTAAACACTCGGTCTTATCCCTTTCTAAGTCCTTGCCAGTATTCCGTAGAACTCTGTGCCTGTAATGTTCTCACTAAGTCACACGCCCCACGAGCGCCAATGTTCGTATTGACATTCCACGGGTAATTGTTGCAATTCACGGCACGAGCGCCGCAATTCGCCCCATTGTTCCAGTTGCCGCCCGCTATCAGCGCCGCCAGAGGCTGTAAGTAAGCAGCTGCCCCATATCCTGCTATTTTCTGGTCTTTACCTCTTCTATCAGTTCGCCCAGCATAACGCCTATTTCTTTCAGCTTGCGGCAGCTCTCGCCGTAGTGCCGTGCGTTCATAGCGCTATACTTCAAGTCATGCGCCAGCCGCAGCAATTCTTTACTTTCCTGCAATGCCGTATCTACCGTGTATAAGTGGCTTTTCGTTGCCGTCTTATCCCACTTTATAACCTCTTGCAGCATTTCAAGAATTGCGTTTCTTGTCGCCGTCTGTAAACTGAATTTCTCATACTTTGGGTACTTCGTAAGCAGAGGGTAAATATATAGCAGAAAATCGTATATTTTCTGGTGTATAATATCTGTTTTTGTCTGTATGTCCATGTCTTACCCCCGTTTATCCGGCTGGGCTTTCGCCCGCCGTCTACAGAGAGTCACACGCCCCACGAGCGCCAACGTTCGTAGCGACATTCCACGGGTAATAGCTGCAACTCACGGCACGAGCGCCGCAAAGCGCCCCATCGTACCAGGGGCCGACCGCTATCAGCGCCGCCAGAGAATATGCGTAATACTGGTAAATGTTACCAACGTCGTAAGACTTCTCGCCTGTGTTCAATGGGCTTTTCTTGTCCCAGCCCCACGCTACGCTTGCGTGGTAGTCTGCATTTGTGGCGTGTTCCGCTCTTGTAATAAGCTCGTCCAGCCACTCCCAGACACGCCCCACGGCATCTACAACGCCCACGGAAGAAACGGCATTTACCACACTGCCTGTTACGCCCCTACCTGTGTTGCTGGTGGCGCTCCATGCGTTTGTATTTGCGTTATCCAGTCCGGCAGGGCTGCCAAAAGCATAAGCGCAAAATTCCGCATAGTTCGGCAGGCGTTTACCGCTCTTTGCCAGACGTTCTACAAAGTTGTACCAGTTCATGCTTTCTGTACCCGTCATAGGTGCGCAGCCGTACTCTGATTTCAAGCCCTTTGCTCCGTCGTCAGAATTAAGGTAAATATCTACCCATGTGCCGCCGCCTAAATATACCATACCCTCTGGGCTGCATTTCGGGCGGTGTCCCAGTGTCCATACAGAACGTGGTACAATGCCGTTGCTTACTGCACTTTCCCAGCCTGTGCCAAAAATAACACTGCTGCCATTAAGCGGCTGTAAATTGCTGTCCACCTTGCGGCAGCGTCCATAATGAAAGCCGCCGATTTTACGGCTGTTTGTAGCGTTCCAGCCCGTCGGGTATGTAGAGTTAAGGGAAATTACGTATTTCTCGTCTGCGCTGTCAATTCTGCTATCGCAGATATATACGTAATAGTCTTTACCTACCGTAAAAGCGCTGCCTGCGTCCAGATTAGCAGCCGTAAGAATGGTGTTTGCTGTCTTGAAAATTCCAGCGCCGCCCACGGCAATTACGCAACCCTCTACTACGGTCAGCTCATTTGCTCCGCTGGCGTAAATGTACTCATTGCTCGGTGCTACAATATCGCTGATTGTAGCCATTTTATTTACGTTCAAAAGCGCCCTTGCGTCGGTCTTTGTAACGTCGTCCACTAATAATCTACTCATACTGCTTTAATACTCCTTTCAGTGCTGCAATGTCGTCTGTTGTCATTCCTGCCACGGTGTCTGTGCGTTCCAGCGCAATTACCTTGCAGCCTGCTTTTACCGCTTTGGAAAGTGTAAGGGCTGTTCTGTCGTTTCCTGCCTCTCCTGCTGCCGCTGCCTCGTCGGTCTGGATATGTGTTACTCCCTGCACCGTGCCGGATACGTCGCCCGCTACGAATTTCATACCTACAGCTGCCTCGTCGCAGTAATATACCGTAACCGCCTTTTTCTCTTCCTCTACAGCTGCTACGCCGCACTCAATATAACGCTGGTTCTCTGCGCTCTCGATTTTCGCCAGCAAATCTGCTGCCGCCAGTTCTCCGCTTGCTACCATAGCAAGGCAGTTGTAATAATCCTCTTTTGTCTTTAATACTTTAGGAAATCCTTTCATGGTCTGCCGCCTTTCTAAAATGTATTTGCAAGATAGGAATTACCCACGTAGGTAGCCCCTAACACTGCCGTTTCTACTGTTCTTTCGTAATGCTGGCTCATGTATGCTGCACCCATGTAACACAATCCCAGTACAGCATCATGCTTATAGTCAATGCCCCAGCCGCTTTCTACTCTCTTAAGTCGCTCGTCCAGCGCTGCTATTGCCTCTTTGGTTTCTTTCGTGCCTGCCTCTGCCTGCTTTTTCACTTCCTGCATGGCTGCTGCCAGCTCTTCAATTTGCAGTTGCAGGCTGCCTGCTATGTCCTCGCCCAGCTTGTCCTTGATACTCTCAAACCATGTGTTAAATTCGTTTTCAGCGTCCGACTGGAATAGCTTAATTTTTGCCATAAATTCTGTATAGGCGCTTAAAAGTTCCTTGTCCCAGTTGTCAAGCGTGCTTTCAAAACTGCTGTATCTTTCGTTAAACTGGCTCTCATACTGTGCAAATAAGCCCTCTGTCTTGCTTACGTAGCTGTCATATACGCCCGCAATCTCTGTAAGGTACTTTTCCATGTTCTGCTTATATGTGCTGAACTCGTCCAGCACGGCTGCGCTGTAGGTGTTGAAAAAGTCCGTAAACTGCTTTGTAAGCACGCTTGCGTCTATCTCTTCCACCGTTCCTGTTACAATGCCGCAGACTGCGCTATTAAACCGCTGGTCTGTGATATTCTGCGTCTGTATCCTTGTTACGCCCTTGCCTACGTAAATATCTGCAAGCGCAAGCTCCCATATTTCCGTAGTGCGTGTTACTGCCGTTGCTGTCGGCTTTGCAGACGGTGTGCCTTTCAGCACCGCAATATACATATCTCTTTGCGGCAAATCCCAGCGAACTACTACCCTGTCCACCCTGTTAAGCGCTCCCTCTGCCGTATCCAGTGTTACGCTAAGCGTTGCAGGATTTCTAAAGGCGTAGCCGTTTATAAAGGCATAGCCTGCATTTACTCTTATTTCCATGCCGCTGTAAGCTACCACCTGTAGCCCGTCGCTTGGCTTTGGAAAAATGCCGTTTGCAATGAAAGTAGCAAAGTACCACGCCCAATCCTCGGCTTTATATACCCTGTCGTACTCTCCGTCTACTGCCACGGCATTAAACGGTAAGCTGTTTGCCATTTCTGCTACCTCACTTTCCTAATCTGGTCTACCAGTGTCGGCAGGCTGTCGCCAAAAGTCGCCTCTATGGTTTCCTCGCCTTTCTGGTATGTTTCTGTTACTTCTGTAATGCGTGCATCTATCTGTATGCCCCACTTGGTTTCTTTGCAAGTAATACGGTCGCCTAAATCAAAATCAGCCTTAAATTTTAAGTTTGAATTTGTATTTATGGTACTTACAAAATTTATGTTCTTGCCGTAGTTTTCCAGCTCTGCGCTGCCTCTCGTTTTCAGCATTGCAATATAGGTATTCAGCGGTATTGTTACCTCTGTTTCCCCCTGCTGGTACTTTCTGGCAATGTCCGTAGCGTCGCAGAATACCTCTACTAAATCCAGCCCCGTTGCGCCTTCACCGTCCACTGTGGTTACTGGCTGGCTGCCGTCGTCGTCAGCTGCTCCCTGCACATAAATAAAGTTGCCGCAGTTCTCTATACTGGCTGTATATTCCTGCTCGTTGACATTATCAAAATCTCTTGAAAATATGCAGGGTGTGTTACCCTCGGTATTTGTGGCTGTAAGGTCATTGCCCTTATACAGATAAAAGCCAAACAGTCTCTCTCTTTCGTTAAGCAGAATGTCATAGCCCAGCTTTCCAGCCTGCGCCCTTGCCTTTACTTCCTGCCCCAGCTGTGCGTATACCTCGTTTGCATATTCAACCGCCACGCCGTCTATGGTTTCCTGCGCCAGAAATGTAAACAACGGAAAACGCCGCTTTGTGCCTGCCTCGCTACCGCAGTTGTTCTTTACCATAAGGTTTATAAGGTACTGGTTTGTACCTGTTGCCACAATCTGCGGATAAATGCAACGCTTATTAAGCCACCAGCTAAGCATATAGCCCTGTGCCTCTAACTGCTCTAAGCCGTTCTCGTCTTTGGTAATGTGTACGTAGGTTATCTGCGCTGCCCTGCGCCATACGCCGCCGTCAGCGGTCTTTACTTCCTTTTTCCCGTCGTGCTTGGTTATTAAATTGCCCTCTACCAGCAAACGGCTGTTATTGTCCGTAATCGGCGCAAGCAGGCTAAAAGTTCCTACGTCAAAATATTTTGTATGCCATATCAGGCTTGGCAGTTCGTCTATAGCTCCCAGCGGCTGTACTGTCTTGTCAAATACTCTAAGCTCCATACCGTCACACTCCTAAAAATTCCTTGCTGTAGAATATGGATACTTCCAGAGAATTTACGCCGCTGGCTGCATCATATCTAAACATATTGTCGCCTATGGCAAGCTGCATAAATGTACTGTCTACATCAATGTAGCGGAAATAGTCGGTTTCTACTCCGTCCCTTATCAGCTTAGCGCCCTTGCTGCCGTACTTCGTGTTAATCTCTATCACGTCGCCCGTTTTCATAGTGGCGTTAATCTGTATAAATTCCTCGGTATCCACATTAAGCAGTATCGGGTTTGAAACTGTCCCCAGTGCTGTAAACCTTATCCTCATTCCCGTTGATACGTCGCCCTCGTTGTAGCAGTCCACTATTACGCTTTCCGCTCGGTATCCGTATATCATGCTCTTTGTGCTGTCCTTTTCGATAACGCAAGGGAAATGCCACGCAGCCACCCAGCTTGCTATATCCTCTTTTGTTTCTTCCTCTTCCCGCCAGAACGGGTTAAGGCACTCTATTTGTAAATCAAACTCATAAAGTACCTCTTTCTTTAGTATCTTAGGCTCTCCATACGCCCTGCAATCAATCACGCGCTTAAAGCCGCCGTACTCATACACCAGCGTAGCGCTAAGCTCTGGGTTAAATATCTTAAGCATACGGCGGCGCAGTTCCAATGCCTGCGCCTTGTCCCGTGTGTTGATATGTCCCACTACGTCTATGTCCCTCGCCTCGATACGCTGCCCTACGTAGGTGTCGCCGTGCTGTCCCATACTGTTTGTGCTGTAAATGACGCTCGTAACGCCGGAAATGCCCTCTACGTCTTTACTTATATTGCAATGGTATACGCTGTCTACTCCCAGTTCTAACCGCTCGCCCCTTGAATTTATGTAAGTCAGTTTTTCATTTTCCATGTGTTACACCGTCCTTGCTATCATTCTGAACTGTCGAGCTGCCTCTTTCTGCTGCTTTGCATAGTCCGTGGTATTCGCATAAATATACTGATTGACAACTACGCCGCCTGCTGCACTGCCGCCACCTCTCGGCTTTGGCTTTTTGTCGTCGTTATCATACTTAAATTCATTGCCTACATTTACCTTTGCGTCTACGTCAAACTCCTGCGGTACGCTGTCCTCAATCATTTTCTTAACGCCGCCAATTTCATTAGAAAAGCCAACGCCGATACCCTGCGCCAGATATACGCCGATTTCGTCACGCATCAGCTTAGACGGGCTGGCAATTCCGAATAAATCTTTAAGGAAGTCGGTAACGTCTCCTACCCAGTCGCTTATTTTGTCTTTTATCCACCTCGTAGCGCCGCTTATGCCGTTCCAGATGCCCTCTACCATGTTTTTACCGAACCCTGCAAACGTACTGCCAATATCCTTAAATACGTCTGTTATTCCAGTAATTACATTTTTCATGCCCTCTACGGCTTTGTTCTTTACTTCTGTACCCCATGTAGCCACTTTGGAAATTGCACCAGAAATGCTGTTATAAATCTTTTGCGGTATTTCCTTAACAATCGTAACAATGCCCGTTACCATGGCGTTCATTACCTCTTTGGCTTTCGTAAGCATATTGTTACCCCACGTAGCCACTCTGGTTACTGCGCTTACTATACTGTTCCAGATTTTCTGCGGCAGCTCCTTAACAATATCTATAACTTTCGTTACAAAATCTGTTATAACCGTGTCGCCTTTTTCCTGCATATTTGCGCCCCACTCTGCTATTTTCTCAACGCCCGCAACGATTGCCTGCGGTATCAGAGTAGGTAGCTCTTTTATTTTATTTATGATTGTCGTTACCAGCTTGCCTGCCGCCGTCAAAATCTTAGGCAGCCCCGTAATCAGTCCTGTTACAATGGCTGCTATAATTTGCGGTATGGCTGCGATTAAAAGCGGTATTGCATCTATGATGCCGTCAATCAATGCAACTATAATATCGCCCGCACTTTCGATAATAAGCGGTATGCCCTCAACCAGTGCATTTATGATAGCCGTTATGATTTCCGGCAGTGCCTCAATCAGTACAGGCAGCGCTGCTACCAGTCCCTGTGCCAGCCCCGTAAGCAGCTGTAATGCTGCTGTAATCAGCAACGGTATATTTTCTATCAGCATGGTTACAATGTTCGTAACCACCGTTACGATTGTTGGCAGCAATGTAGGTAACGCTTGTGAGATACCTTGCGCCAATTCCGTAATAATCTGTACGCCTGCCTCTAAAAGCTGCGGTAATATAGTAAGCAGCGTATCTATGATTGTCGGTATAATCTGCCCGATTATGCTTATCATTTCCGGCAGCATTCCAACCAGCGTATTAAGTAAGTCCTGTACACCGCTCATTAAAGGCGGTAATAACTCCTGTATAACCTGTGGTATATACGTTGCAAGCTGCTCTACGATTTCTCCCAGTCCGCTTACCAGCCTCGGCACTGTTTCTATTACCCTCGGTGCTATATTCCCTACCACTGTTACAATACTGTCTACCAGATTGCTTGTAAGCTGTGAGAAATTCGCCTCGCTGTCTGCCATTCCAGCTATCCAGTTGTCCCACGCTGAACTCATGGAACTAACCGAACCCTCTATTGTTGTACTTGCCTCTTTTGCCGTTGTCCCTGTTATGCCCATTTCCGTCTGTACGACGTGAATAGCGTCTACAACGTCTGAATATGATGAAATATCATACTTAATGCCGGATAGCTTGCTTGCATCATCAAGCAGTCGCTGCATTTCCTCTTTTGTACCGCCATATCCCAGTTTTAAGTTATCCAGCATGGTATAATTCTGCTTTGCAAAACCGTTATAGGCGTTCTGTATAAGCGATATATCAGTACCCATTTTATTTGCATTGTCTGACATATCCGTAATTGCCACGTTTGCCTTTTCTGCTGCCGCTGCCGTGTCATTATTCATACTGGCAAGCAGCGACGCTGAAAAGCTGGTAACTGTTTCCATGTACTCATTTGCAGACATTCCGGCTGTTTTATATGCGTCGTTTGCATAACCAACAACCGTATCAGACGACGTTTTGAAAAGAGTTTCTACACCGCCTACAAGCTGTTCCTGTGCTGCGTATCCCTCTATCGCTTTTGTGGTAAGCGCTCCTATGGCTGTTGCCGCTCCCGCAACTGCTGCCGCCGTCGCCGCTGCTGCTGCTTTAAGCGCTGTACCCATTCCGCTTAGTACGCTTGTAAATCCAGAAAATTTACCCTTTGCGTCGTCTGCCTGTTCCCCGCTGTCTTTTATTTCCTTTCCCATTTCGTCAGCGGCTTTTTCTGCTTTTTCCATTTCGTCAGTCGTTTTGCCTAATTCCTGCTCTGTCTTTACAAGCGCTGCTTTCTGGTAATTTAACTGGGTTTCAAGTTTTTTACTTTCTTCGCTATTGTCTCCTGTTGCCTTGCGACATTTTTCTAAAGCCGCCTCGGTTTCTTTTACCTTTTTTGCCTGCTCGTCGTATGTTTTCTGTAGTACCGCCTGCTTTGCTTTCAGCGCATCTACGCTGCTTGCATTGTCCTTATATTCAGCCGTTACAAGTTTCATTTCAGAATTAAGCACTTTAAGGGTGCTGTTAATTTCCTTGCAGGCTGCTTTATACTCTGCCTCTCCGTCAAAACTTAACCTTGTTTTGACGTTCTGCGTCTTATCTGCCATAATTAAAAGCCCCCTAACGCTATGTCTATATCGTCCATGTTTTCTGTAGCTGCTGGTGTTCCCGCCTGTTCCTGTCGGAAAATGTGCGGGTTATATTCCTTGTGATATTTAAACAGTGTCGTTATCTGGTATGGTGTTTTTCTCCATGCCTCACGTTCCCTGTATCTCAAAAGCACTACTGCAATATACAAAAGCCGTGCAGTATCTAATTTTCCTGCACGGCTGCCCTGTTTCCCTCTTCTGTTGTTTCTTCTCCGTCGTTTTCGTTCTCTGTGTCGCTGTTGTCTCCCGCAGTTCCTCTGTAGAACGATTTAAAAATAGCGTTCTGTACTTCCTGCAAATTTCCTGCGTGTATCAGTCTGCCTACCCTCTTCTCTTCAAGCAGCTGGGCGTTTTCGTCCTCTGCTAAAAGTGCCTCGTTAATAAGCAGCGTAAGTAACCACCTTGTATCTTTAAAAAGGTTTGGGTTATCTTTATTGAATACCTCACTTAATTTGTCGTAGCCCCCAAACTTTTCCTGTACTTCGTCTAATGCGTTCAGCGAAAAAAGTAAACCATATTCTTTGCCGTTCAGCTCTACGGGAAAAGCCCCGCTCTTTAATGCTCCCATGATATAAAATTAAGGCGCAGCCCATGCCACGCCTCTCTCCTTTCCTGTTTTATACACTTTCCATTGCTTCTGCCTTTTCCGGCACTGCTGTAAACCACGTCTTAGCTGCTGCGCTTTCCTCTGTTCCCACAAAGTCAGCTTTCCACAAATTATCTTTCTTTCTCGTTGTAAAAGATGCCTCAATATCCGGCGTGTTAAACTTGATGCTTTCACCCTTTGTTTCGTACTTTTCAGACGGCACTTTAAATTTTGCTTTAAGCAGCCATACGTAACGATATTTACCGCCCGTTTTCTTAGCTCTGAACCCTACAGCAACATACGGCGGCTCGTCCTCTTTTCCCGCCCATACTACGCTGTTCTTATCTACTGCCTGCCCCAGCAGCTCTGCCACCACTTCCGGCGTAAGGTCTTTAATTCCCAGCTTAAGCGTTCCACTTGCAAACTCTGTGACGCTCACGCTTAATGTGTCGTCTGCATACAAGCTGCCGTCCGCTGTCTTTACGGACAAATCGGCGCTCATTGCCTCTGCCATTTTCTTAGGTGTCCCGTAGCTCTCTGCTCCGTCTGCCTCTGTGCATACGGCGTAATATAAATCTTTCAGTCCCAGTGTCATTGTTTAATCACTCCTCTTTCAAAATCTCGACTGTGATAGGCACTAACCAGTACCCCGTTTCTGTTTCGTAGCTTTCTGCGTCTATGCTGTTGATATAAACGCCTGCTGCTTTCAATACCTCTTTTGTCTTATCAAGCTGCGCCTCAAAATCGCCCTTATGGAAAAGCGTAACTCTATACATTTCCCTGCGCTCTTTCTCTTCGTCGTCTGCATTTACCGCAGGCGTACCCAGCAGCCGCAGAAACGTATAATATGCGTCTGGCTTATCCCGTCCAGTGTAAACACCTCTCTGGGCTGGCAACCCTGCGCTTTCTAAAATCTCCTGTATACTCATTCGCCTGTTTCACTCTCCCATATACTGCGCTGTGCCTCTACTACCTTTTCGTGCGCCTTTTCGTTTGCCACTGTCATATAAGGGCGTGCAGCGTGGCTACTTGTGCCGTACTCTGCCACAAAGCCGATTGTTGCATAGCGCACCTTGCTTTTATCTCCTTTTCTGTCGTTTCCATGCTTTGCCCGTCCCTGTGGGTATATCTCTACGTATTTCTCCGTATCGTCGCCCTTTACGTCCGTAGCTTTTATGGAATTGATAAAACCGCCCGTTTCATTCAGTCCCATTGCCTGTGCCTCTGCTCTCTGTGCCTCTATCAGCACATCAGCACCAGCTTTAAGCATTTTGGGGACTGCCTCAACTGTAGCCGCCTCTCTCCGGCTGAAAGCGTCTATAATATCTTCCAGCCCGACTGTGTTAAACTCTCCCATGCTTACACCTCGTTTCTGTGGCGTAAATCTGTAAGCGTAAGCTCTATGGTGTCTGTTCCTGTATCGTAGGTCTTAAGTACAAAATAGCGCCGCCCGTTTACTTCTACTACGTCCTCGCCGCCATAATCTGCCTTATGTACCTCGTACTTTGCCTCTACCAGCTTTCCTGTCTGCTGGCTCTTAAAATATTCACTGTACCCTACTGATTTTTTATTACAGAATACAGTGCGGGCGCTTTCTTCCGGCTTTACTGCAAAGCCGTTTTTATTTACCCTGTTTTCTGCTGCTGTTTCTGCAATAAGCGTTAATTCGTCCTGCCACTCCACCGCTTATACCTCGCTTTCTGCGCCGTCGGTGTCCGTTTCGGACACTTCCGGCGCTGTGTTGTATTCCACTGATAAAGCTAAGCGCATTTTAAGTGCGTCGTATGACTTTCTGAATTGTTCCGCATTGTTGTTAAAGCCAAATTCTGCCTTACAGTACAGCGTAATTGCTCTTATAGTCAGCTCGT
>OGFF01002097.1_pt1 | contig 18411 bp, 19 predicted proteins | sample 1570751 | NCBI WGS metagenome assembly OGFF01 (sample SAMEA2581951, study PRJEB24529) | metagenome | biome: Human gut stool | place: China | collected 2011 | reverse complement strand
TATGTCCTGTTTCTATAAAATGTGGTGCACCTGTTGTTTGCTTTCTAGTTACTGTAATCAATGTATGCTTTCCTCTATAAGAAATACTTTCTGCACTAAATTCTTCTCCTTCAATATATTCTTCTATAATTGCTTTTTTCTCAAAAGATACACTTATAGCTGCTTCAATTGCTTTTTGCAACTCTTCACCATCTAAGTTCTCTATTTTAGTAATTGACCTACTTCCTGACCTATCTGTTGGTTTTACAATAATTGGCAAATTCATCTTGCTTATTTGTTCTAAAGTATTTGTATCAAATTTTGATGTTTCAATAAATTTAGGAACAGATACTTTATTGGCTTGAAAGGCTTGTCTCATTTTATATTTATTAGTAGATATTTGTGTACACTCTAAACTATTACCTGTAAGTCCTAATTTATCTGCTAAATAATTTACTGTTAATGTTGCCAAATCTGATGCAACTGAAATAACTGCATCTGGTTTTATTTTCTTACATTCTTCTAGAATTGAGTCTTTTTCTACTATACTTATTGGATAAAAGAAATCTGCAAATTCTGCTCCAACAGCCCCTTCTTTCCATGCAAATACATGTGTTTCATATCCCAATTCTTTTGCTTTTTTAATAAGTGGCATTTGAAAATTATTTGCACCTATAATAACTATTTTCTTCATAACAACTCTTCCTTCCAAACTTGCAATTAGTTCTTGTAAAATTTTTTAATTGCATCTATTACTTCATCTTGTTCTTTTCTTGTTAATCCATAATACATTGGTAATCTCACAAGTTTTTCACTTTCTGAAGTTGTATATTTATCTTCTCCAAAAAATCTTCCAAATCTCATTCCTGCAGGAGAAGTATGTAATGGAATATAATGAAAAACAGCTTGAATTCCTTTTGATTTTAAATACTCTATTAGCTTTGTTCTTTCTTCTAAATTTTTTGCCTTTATGTAAAACATATGTGCATTATGTTCGCTATATTCTGGTACATATTGTAATGTTATACATCCATCTTTTTCTAATTCTTTAAGTCCATCTTTGTAGTAATTCCATGAAGTTAATCTGTCATTATTTATCATTTCCGCTTTTTCAAGTTGAGGATATAAATATGCACAATTCAATTCACTTGGTAAATATGATGAACCATAATCAACCCAAGTATATTTATCGATCTCTCCTCTAAAGAACTTATTTCTGTTAGTTCCCTTTTCTCTGATAATTTCTGCTCTTTCTATTAGCTCTGGATCATTAATTACAATTGCTCCACCTTCACCCATACTATAATTTTTTGTTTCATGGAAACTGTAACATCCTAAATCTGCAATTGTACCTAAATACTTATCCTTGTATTTAGCCATAACACCTTGTGCAGAATCCTCTACTACTTTTAAATTGTGTTCTTTTGCAATTTTCATTATTCTGTCCATATCTGGTGAAATCCCCGCATAATGAACAACAACAATAGCTTTAGTTTTAGATGTTATAGCTTCTTCTATTTTATTTTCATCTATATTCATTGTTTTTGGATTTATATCAACAAAAACAATTTTTGCACCAACCATTACAAACGCATCTGCAGTTGATACAAATGTATATGATGGAAGTATTACTTCATCTCCTGGTTGTATATCTAACAAAATTGCAGCCATTTCTAATGCAGATGTACATGATGTTGTTAATAATATTTTTTGTGCATTAAACTTTTCTTCCATTAATTCACTACATTTTTTTGTAAATTCTCCATCTCCACAAATTTTTCTATTTTCTGTAACCTTCTTTATACAATTAATTGATTCATCCATATAAATTGGAACATTAAAACCTATCATATTTCATCTCTTCTTTCTATAACCTTTTATATACTGGCATTACATATGCAAATATTGCCTTAAATGATATTATTATTACAAGTGCTATCAACATGAAAATAATAATTTTTTTTATTTTTTCTGATTTAACAAATTTTTCTAATACAGTTTCTATTCCACTAACTAAGAAATATGTAAATGGTACTATAATTCCCATTATATATCTACCTTGTGGCTGGAAATCGCTTGTATAGGAATATATTATACTTAAAACAATTGGAATTATTATTGCAATTACAAATATGTAATTTAACAAATATTTATTTTTTTCTTCACATTTATAAAAAAATAATTCTTTAAACTTTAATATACATCCAATTCCTCCAATTAACCATATAAAAAAATATGAATAATATATTTTATTTGACATAGCTATCGATTGATAACCAAAAATTCCAATAAAGCTTTTTGCTACAATCTTTATCCAACAATTATCATCCAACATTTTCCAAAGACTTTCGCCCTTATTTTGAGGCGTTTCTCTAGTTGATGGTTTATAACCTTCCATTGCATATTTATCACCATATTCATTTTGGGTTCTAGTTCCCAATATATCGCCATCATATATTATTGCATTTCTAATAAACCACCATCCTGCCACTGCGAAAGTCACAAGTGAAACTATTATTGCTTTTTTGACTATATCTTTTACTTTCATCTTGTTTGATACTGTTGAAATCAAGCAAATTATTACACTACACAATATATATCCATATGCATTATAATATGTTAAAGCGCAAAATCCAATAGCTAGTCCTAATAACACACAATATTTTGTTTTCCAATTACTCTCCAATCCCAAAATCCATAAATAAATTATCATTGTAGTTGCCAGTATAGCAGTCGAATCATTATTTATATATGACGCCAAAAACGCTGTTATAGGTTGAAATGCAATTATCGCAATAAATAAATATTTATATTTTTCCTTATCTTTAAATAATTTGTCTGCAATTTTTATTACAAAATATATTGCTAAAGTCATACTTATTGTACTAACAAGTCTTGCCGAAACAACTAAAGCAAATTGATTTGTTGTAAATATTGATGCTATTTTCATAAACATTGCACAAATCATATATGTAAGAATTGGTTGAAAGGCATATGAAATTCCCCACATTTGATTTCTTATGCTTTCATCCCTTCCATCTGGTATAGAATTATGTTTATAAATATATTTACATATATCCCATTTCATTCCTTCATCAGGGCATGAATTATATGGTTGTGAAACAGTCCAAATTAAATAATAACAAAATAATCCTAATAAAAATATAATTAATATTAATTGTTTGTGTTTTTTACATTTCTCCAATACTTCATCCATCATCATTATTTTTCAACCGTTTCACCTTTCTCTACTTTTTCTATTATATATGGTGGTCTTTTTCGTGCAGCATCAAAAGTTCTCCATAAATACTCTCCTAGAATTCCTATAGAAAGCATTGTAATTCCAAATCCAACTAACATAATTATTATAATTGACGCATATCCTTCAACATCAATAACACCTGTCATTCTTTTATATATAATAACAATTAGCCAGATTATTGCTATAAAAAAGCTAAAAAATCCAGCTGTTGTTATCAATTTAATTGGAAAATATGAAAAGCTCAATAATGAATCATATACTAATTTTACTTTTTTAGATAAAGTCCATTTTGACTTTCCTATTTCTCTTTTTTTTCGAACATATGGCACTGTCGCAGTCTCAAAACCAGCCCATAAAATTTGACTCATTAAAGATGTATTACATTCTTGCATTTTTACTAAAAAATCAATAACTTGTTTATCTATTAAAAAAGAATCAAACCCTCCTTTTGGCATATTATGCAATGCTAATTTTCTCATCAAAAAAGCATACAAATTAGAAAATGCCTTTTGTGTAACAGGTTCATCTCTATCAGCCCTTACAGCTAAAACAACCTTATTTCCTTCTTCGTACTTTTTCATCATATCTAATATCATTTCAGACGGTTCTTGCAAATCAGCTGCTTTTCTTACAGCGCAATCTCCTGTACATTGTGATAAACCTGCTAAAATTGCTGCATGTTCACCAAAGTTTCTTGATAACCTCATAATTTTTACATTTGAATCTATTTTAGCTAAATCTTGCATCACTTTATAAGAACCATCTTTTGAGCCATCATCAACTAATATCAATTCATATTCAGTTTCAATTGGCAACTTTGTAAATACCTTTTCTTTCAAATCAGCATACAATGGCAAAAGATTGTCATGATTGTAATATACTGGAACTACTATTGAAATTTTTTTCATTTTTATTTTCACCTTATTTCTATCTTTATTAACTTTTGATATTCTACCACAATGAATTAACTAGGTCAATAATATGAATAATTAATTAATAATTTTTATCACCTATTGTTACAATTTACAAACCATAGAAATATTTTAAAAAATCCCACTAGTAGGCACATAATCATTACTTGGAGGCATTACAAATGAATTATCAGGCTCAGTAGTTGCTTTCATCTCGGTCACATTAATAAAAGGAATCTGTTCATTATGATATTTTCCCATTTCAATAGTTCCCGTAATATCAACCCATGTACCATTAGCAAAATCATTAGCATTTTTATACTCACATAAAAATCCTACAACAACAGACTGAGTTTTACTTTCATTAATAAGCATATCTCTAGCAATAACAAATTGCTCATCTTTAAAATCTAGAACTCTATATATGTAACCTGTAAAATTAACCTTCATCCCAATATAAGAATCTGGATCATCATGTACAGCCTTTAATATGTTAGTATAATTATCTCCTTGAATTTCAGTTATATCTTTTGTAATTATTTTGTCTTTTACAACAAACTTTCCACTCGTAAAAAATATTTTATAAATACTTATACTAAAAACAATAAACATAAATAATGATAAAACCACAATTATAATCTTTAGTGCTATTCCTCCATTTATTTTAAAATTACATATAAACATAATAAGAGCCTCCACTTCACTTCAATATCTTTTTTATTAAGTTTATGTGTAAAATTTAAATTTATTCATGGGACAAAATGTACCCGGTACAAAATTGCCCGGGACAAAATGTACCGGGTACATTTTGTCCCTAATTTTCAATATTTCCCAAAACACTTTTTATAATTATCAAAACAATTGGTCCAACAAGCATTCCCATAACCCCCATTACTTTAAATCCAGTATACATAGCAATAAGAGTAAAAATAGGATGAATTCCAATTTTTCCACTAACAATTTTAGGCTCTAAAAACTGTCTGACAAGAGACATTATTATCCATAATATTAAAATTGAAACTCCTAATCTCAAATCTCCATTTAGTGCAGAAATAATTGCCCATGGAACCATAACTGAACCTGAGCCTAATATTGGTAATGCATCAACAAATCCTATTGCTAATGCAATTAATAATGGATATTTTACATTCATTCCAACAAATTTAAATATATATAATCCAATTACTGAAATCACAAATGATACTAGTATCAATATCATTTGTGCCTTTAAATATCCTCCAAGATTTCTAGTTATTTCTCTTATGTGTATTCCTATTTTTTGCACCCATTTTTTTGGCATATGCTGTTCCATAAAATCCAAAATATATATTCTATCTGTACATATAAAATATAAAGATAAAATTGTTATTACCATATATATACCTATTGTAGGAATTGATGTTATTATATCTATTAATTTTGTTAAAAAGCTTGTAAGCCATTTAGATACTTTCACTAACAATTCTTTTGACGTGTCTTGCATTAAATTCAACACATTATTGGAAACACTTATTTTTGTTATACTCATTTTTCCTATTACGTCTTGAATTTGAGTATATGCCTTATCTATATAAAGATTTAATGCTTGTAACAAATTGGTTGATTCTGAAACCAAAGTAATTGTTCCCCAAATTACACTTCCTATTATTATCGAAAATACTATTAAAAAAATTATTATAGAACTCATTTTTCGACTCATTTTTGTCTTTTTCATTAAATGTTTTATTGCAGGTTCAATCATCAACGATATTAAAAAAGCTATTAAAAACGGCATATAAAAAACTGATATTTTGACGCCTATGTATATTCCTATTATTATTATAACTATATTTAATACTTTTCTAATTACTTTATAAATGTAATTTAAATCCTCTGACATTTTTCCTCTTTTCTATGTAAATAATCAACTTTTTAATATTTTTGCAATTTCATAAATTTATAGAACAAAAGCGGACATTAATAGAATTTGTACTTATTAAAACATTTAAAGTCCGCATATTTGTTCGTGTGCTAAATTTGCAAGGCAAATTTCTGTGTAATGTTTAAATTTTATATTCCTAATATTTATTGATTTATCAATTATTAGCAATTATTCTTAGTTTGTCCACCACATCCACATATATCTTCTACTGTATTACAAAAATGGTCTTCACCTGTTTCTTCATTATATTGTGCTAAGTCTCCAAGTGTTAGTATTCCTATTACTTTGTCATTATCTACAACAGGGATTCTTCTGATTTGACTTGAGGCCATTTTTTGTTCAGCATCCCATACATCATCATTTCCATTACAAGTACATACATTACATGTCATTATTTCACTTGCAGTTGTATTTTTTGCATCTTTATCACATGCTATAGTACGCAATATTATATCTCTGTCTGTAATCATTCCTACTATACAATTATTTTGATCACATACTGGAACACATCCTATATGATTTTTATTCATTAATTTAGCAATTTCGTTTACTTTTGTTTCTGGTTTTACACAGCAAACATCTCCACACATACAATCTTTTACTTTCATACCAATTACTCCTTTTTCCTTTTTTGAGAATTTTGTTTCTCTTTTATATTTTAGTCAAAATAAAAAAGATTATTCTTGTTTTAGAATAATCTTTAAAATTTATGTATTTCTTATTTATTTTTCATCACAATATTTAACATATTCATCAACTTCTTTTATATACTCTTCTTCTAACTCATTTAATCTTTTTAAATAATCATTTTTCATATTTTCATCTTCAATCAAATTCTCTATTTTTTGCCTTGCATCCATTATTCTTTGTAAATATTTGGATGGCTCTTCAATTATTTTTTTTCTTTCCTTTGCTCTTTCTCTAATTACAGCTTCCTGTGCACAAGAATAATTATCATATCCATTCTCATATATTAATTTGGGAAAATCTGCACTTTTTCCTCTAACAAATACTTTTATATTATCACAAAGTCCTCTTTTATTTAATTCTGTTATCTCATCTAAAAAACGATCATACATATTATCATGGTTCTTCTTCATAACTGGTCTAGGTTCATATCCTGACTCTAATAATTTAACATCTCTTTCTATACATGATAAAAAGCTCTCATATTTATCTACAGCAATAATATTTACTTCTACATCATATCCTGCATCTTTAAATGATTTTATACGTTTATAATCTTGCTCACCTTTACTAAAAGTACACTCTCTTATTACATTAATTTTTTGTTTTTGTACCTCTTTTAAAATAACTCCACACGCAGGTGTAGCAAACTTTCTAGAAATTGAATAACATTCATCTGGTAACAATTTTAATAATTCATCATAATATTTATGATATGTAGCTACTTTATCAGTAGAAATCCCTACCGCATATTCATTTTTTTCTCCATATTCCTTTTGTATATATCTTTCAGAACTTGTTTTTCCTGCACCTGGTTGACCAATTATATATGATATTTTAGGATTTTTAGATGAAATATCATATATATTATTAATTTCTGGTTTTTTTATTTTTGCTTCTATTAATAATTGAATGAAAAAATTTTCTATCCCTTCTTTTATATCCTCTTCTGTCAAACTAAATCTATCTTTATTCATTATTATTGCTCCTTATCTAGTTTGTTCATACTTATGCTATCTTCTTTATTTTTTATAATATTTTGAATATCTTTCATCAATTCTTTTGTATCTTTGTCTTTATTTTTCTTAATGCATCTTGATATCTTTAATTGAGTTATATATTCTATTACTTCAAAATCAAGTTGATCCATTTTTTACCTCACATTCTAAATCCAGTTTTCTACCAATGAATCTTCTATTCTTAAATTACCTTTTCCTATTGCCATTTCTATTCCAACTTTGTTTTTACCATGGTAATCACTTCCACCACTTCTTAATAGTTTTCTTTCATTTGTTAAGTTTAGAAGATATTTAATTTCTTCTTCTGAAAATTCACTGTGATAACATTCTAATCCATCGACGTCATAATTAGTTATAATGTCATTAATAAAAGTTTCTTTGTCTTTTATTGCCTTATATATAAATAAATGTGGCATAAATACTAATCCATCTGCATCTTTTATTGCCTTTATAGCTTCTCTTAGTGATGGATAATCTTCACTTTTATCTATAAATAAACAACAATTCGGATCACCACAATATTTTTTGTTAAATGTTGTAAAATCGTTTAATATATCATCTGCATATACTTTATTGTTTTCTTCATATTTTTTTAAATCTGTATATATTGTAAAACTTGCCCAATCAGTTTTTGGATTCCATTGTATTTCATCTTTATTTGACAACTTAAATCCTATCTTTTTACATGAGTCATATAGTTTATCAAAATACTTTTTTTGTAATTTTTCCTTTGATTTATCTTTATAGAACTCTTTAACCCATTTGCTCATCTTTTCTAAATCATATTTATAACCCAATACCTCAATACTTTTTCCATTATATATACATTTTATTTCAATTCCAGTGATTATTTTTCCCGAAAACATTTTTTCTAATCCTAAATCTCTAATTTCTTCATGTGCATGACAATTATCATGATCTGTTATTGAAATATATTTTAACTTCATATTTTCAGCTTTTTTTAATAATTCTTCTGTACTATCTGATCCATCAGAATTAGTCGTATGCATATGTAAATCTATCATAAATACCTTGTATGATATATTTAATAACTTAAATAACCATACACTCCTTTCTTTAAAATTTTATTCATATTTAGTATAATCTAAATGTGGTAACTGTGGACTTTTTATGATACCTATAGCTTTGACTATTTATTGGAGTGTATTGCCACAGTTTCGTTTTTAATTATTTATTGGTTGGATAAGTCTTTGAACTTTTATGTCTAGCAAGGATATGAGGACGAATACTTGTGGAAGTTGTCACAGTTATTAATTTATTTGAAAGGTGGTACTTTTATGTTTTACGTTGGAATTGATATTGCAAAAAATACTCACTGGGCTTCTATAATGTCCTCTGATGGAGAAATTATTAAGGAACCTTTTTCGTTTTCTAATGATAACAATGGATTTTAAAAATTTATTTCTATTTTAGAATCTTTAGACAAAACAAAGATACTAATTGGTTTAGAATCTACTGCTCATTACGGCGAAAATATCATTTCTTATTTATTCAATCTGGACTACAAAATTGGACTTATTAATCCAATCCAAACTGCTAACTTGCGTAAATCCAATATTAGAAAGACTAAGAATGATAAAGTTGATACTTTTATAATTATCAAAGCATTAACTTTGGGTAATTATTCTCTCATCACTTCTAGAGACATCAACAATTTAAAACTCAAAGGCTTATGCCGTTCACGTCGTAACTTAGTTACTATGAGAAGTAAAGCTAAAATTCAATTAGTATCTTATTTAGATCAGATTTTCCCTGAACTTGCACAGTTCTTTAAAGGAAATCCTCATCTAAATGTATCTTATCAGTTATTAAAAGAATATTCAAGTCCTAAACAAATTTCTTCTTTACATTTAACTAAACTTACTAATATTCTTCATGATAACTCTCGCGGTAGATATGGTAAACAAGATGCTATTCGATTACGTGAATTGGCTAAATCTTCTGTTGGTATTGATAATCCTAGTTTATCTTTACAGATTAAACATGCTATTCTACAAATCGAACTTTATACTGAGCAAATCACTGAAGTTGAAATTCTTTACAAGTCTATACTTGATGAAATTAATTCGCCTATTTTAACTATTCCTGGTATGTCTTACAATCAATCTGCTGTTATTGTGGGCTGTATTGGTGACATTAATCGTTTTGAACATTCTTGTCAGTTACTTGCATATGCTGGATTAGACCCATCTGTTGTACAATCTGGTAACTTTCAAGCAAGGTCTACTAGAATGTCTAAGCGTGGTTCTGGAATGCTTAGATACTCGCTTATTTATGCTGCTCACAATGTTGTTTTAAACAACAAAACATTTAAAGAATACTATGAACTTAAACGTTCTCAAGGCAAATCTCATTATTGTGCTTTAGGACATGTTGCTCATAAATTAGTTCGAGTCATATTTAAAATGTTAAAAGATAATGTTGCTTTTAACTTAGATTAACTAAATATTTAATTTTCAATGTGTTCAGCCGTTTTAAAAAAATTGTATAAAAACGGTTGTTAAAGTTGACCTTTTTATATGAAAAAATTTTTAAAAAATTTTCATTTTTCTATTGACTTTTCATAGTTGGTCTCCTATTTTTTTATAACTATTACTGGAACTTCCATTTCTTCTTTTGTTAATCCACAATGTGTAGATTTTTTTACCGGCTTTCCATCTGCCAAAAATGTTTCAATTCTAATCATACTACTAGCTGTTGATAATGCAATATAATTTCCAATAAAATCATCAACTTTAGGATGTTTTCTTCCAAATCCTAACATATTTTTTTGCAAAAATTCCTCTTTGGTCATCAATAAAAATTCTTGACCAAATATTTTGTTAAATTTATCTTCAAATATTTTTTTCATATCTTCTTTTACCCAAAATGCTATTGTTCTTGATTCTAATGATGCAGGTAATATTAAGCATTCTTGTATTTCTGGATAGTCTAATAAAGTATAAGACTTTTCTATATTTTTATGTCCATGGTCTGCAGAAATTATAACAATTGTATCTTCATCTAATTCTTTACACATTTTTTCTATTTTTTGTTCTGTTTCCTTAATATATGTGCTTACTTCTGTTGAATCTGTTCCAAATTTGTGTAATAATCCATCTGGATTATCACAATATGCTAAAATAAATTTTTCACCTGGATTTTCACATAACATTTCAATATTTGGAATTATTTCATCTATATTATCTGCTCTAATACTTCTTTTTGATCTTTTATCAGAATATGTTGGTGTTAATTCATATGCTTTAACATCTGGTGATGCTTTTTCAATTTGCTCAAATATTGGTGTATAGTTTACAATTTCTTTAAATACATCTATTTTTGCACCTTTAAAATTTTCCCCTTTATATGATTCTTTATGGCTTAACATATCTATAGTTCTTCCATATTCTTTAAAATATTGTGACCATGCGATCCAACCTGTTTCATATGGTGGTTTTCCAGCATAATATGTTGTTAATGCTGCTGTTGTTGTTGATGGATATACTGATGTTACACAATCTAATTCATTTTTTTTAAAATATCCATTTGGTGATATTGGTGTTAATATATGTTCTCCCATTCCATCTAATATTATGAATACTACATTTTTATATTTTTTTTGTAATTCATTGTCTAATTTTTCTAATGATTTGTGATTTGTTTCTACATTATAATATTTCAATATTGAAGTTATTGTATTTAGTATACAATGTTCATAATTTGGCAATACTAATTTATTCATACTCTTCTCCTTCCTAATATTGTATATTATAATATATTAATTCAATTTTTGCAAGAAAAAGAGCAATCCATTTGGATTGCCCTTTGCAGAAATGCTAGCTTAACGATTTTTTCGTTCTCTTTTTGAGAAGCCTTTGACAAAGTCTCTAGTTCTCTCAAAGATTCGGCCTGACTTTTCCCTTCTTAACATCTTGTTGAGATGAAAAAGTGTTGCATCAGTTATCTCATCAAACTCATACCACCTCCAGTTGTACTGGTCTGGTGCAAGACCAAGCTCTTCAGCCATAACCTGACGTGGAAACTGACGCTGAACATAGACTTCTGGATCCATGGCAATCATCAACTGTCCATTAGCAGACTGCTGATAAGAAAAATAGTGAACATCACTAGCATCTGAAATGTTTTCACATTTCTTCATCTGTACCATCCTCTGATATTTTTCTTTCAGCTCGAAATCCACAACCACATGCGTGTGAGCATGCACTATAGACTTTTTGTGAGATGTCTTACCGCTCGGACCACTTCCGTGTTCCATAAAAGCAACAGATTTTCCATTGAATGCCTTCAGCAGAATTTCTTCTACATCTTTACATACCTCAAAGTATTCTGGCATCAATTCTTCTGGAAACTGCGCTACTGAAAGGATATGCTCCTTTGGAACAATCATCAAGAACCCCTGTTTCAATGCTCCCAGTTCAGGAACTACATAGAAGCTTGGACTTTCATAAATTATACAATCAACTGGTTTCTCAACAAACTGATTATATTTCTCTAAATTAGAAAAACCTTTATATTTTGCCATCTGACAGAATATGCACGGTTCTTCATTAGTGTCATAAATCACTCCAGTCCGATACTCTCCACATTCGAAACCATTACTGTGGCAAAAGTCTGTGAAATCATCTTTGTTTCCAATCAATTCTTCCGGAACTTTAATCAGCTGATAACTGGCAATTGAAAGCTTTGATACGCTCTCCTTAGAGAGCATTGGAGTTTTATTCCTGCTCCATACATCCTGAATCTGAGACAGTCTTTCTATAATCTCTATCGCCTCAAACCGTTCAAAAAATTCGTTTCCTTTGTTAGTCTCTAATACAACTCTTTTTTTAGTAATCATGTTGTTTCCTCCTCTTTCTGCTTTAAAAAGTTTTATATAAATATTATAACATTTCTAACTTTTTATGTCAATTTTCTTTACATATTATTCAAAAGATGTTATTATTTTTCAAAGGAGTTTATTATGATAGATTTACACATGCATACAACTTATTCAGACGGCACTGAAAGTTGTACAACAGTTTTAAAAAAATGCCAAGAAAAAAATTTAAGCTATATTTCAATAACAGATCACAATACTGCATTAGCTTATGAAGAGCTTGAAAAGCTTAATGTAAAATTAATTTTCACCGGAAAAATCATTCCAGGAATTGAGCTTAACACAAAAGCCTTAAATATTCCAATTGAAATTTTGGGATATGGAATTGATTACAAAAAAATGAATGAACTTGTAAAAAATGTTTATATTCCAGCAGAAGAAAGAAATAAGATTGAAGTAAAAAGATTATATAACAAATGCATAGAATCTGGTATAATACTTGACAAAAATTGTCTTGATAATTATAAACCGGAAATGTTTGCATCTGTATTTTTCCACAGTGAAATTACTAAACACGACGAAAACAAAAAATTATTATCTCAAGAAGCATGGGATTCAAGTAAAATTTTTTATAGACAATATATGTCTGACCCAAAAACAAAATTATATGTCGAAATGGATGATTTTGTACCAAATTTTGAAACAGCAAGCAATTTAGTTCGTCAAGCCGGTGGATTAGTTTTTATTCCACACATATTTGAGTATAAGAAAAATGCTGAACCAATTTTAAACTATATTTTAGATAATTTTAATATAGATGGTATTGAATGTTATTATACAACATTTACACAAGAACAACATGATAGACTTATGAAACTTTGTAATGAACGTAATTTATTTATTTCTGGTGGAAGTGATTTTCATGGAAAAATCAAACCAGATGTGGATATTGGTGTAGGTTATGGTAATATGCAAATTCCTGATGACACCATCAATTCTTGGAAAAATAATGTCGAAATTTGGCAATAATATTGACATAATTTATATTATAATATATAATATTCATATTCACACATTAAACACTTCAACTTTTTTATAAGTTGAAACATTACCACATGGGAGGGATTTACATGAAGAAAAACACATTATGGGTTGTAGTAACAGGTCTTGATGGTTCAGGAAAAACAAGTCTTGTAGACAATTTAGCAGGCTGGTTTTCAAACGAGAAAAATCTTAAAGTTATGCGGGACAGATTCCCACATGACAGGTATCTTGTAAAAGACTTACTCAATAAGTCAAAAGACAGATACACTGACCGTTTGCTCTTTGCCTTAGACAATCGTCTTTTTGGTACAGAATTACGTGAAATAATCAGTTCTTGCGAATATGATGTAGTCATCACACAGCGTGGATTTCTCGACAGTTACGTTCACGGAGCAGTTCAGGGATTTTCATATTCATGGATTGGTGAGCTGAATCAGTTCTCAGATTTACCAAAGTGTGACATCATGATTCACATGGTATGCGAGGCTCGTACAGCATATTCAAGAATATGTGATGATCCTGATGCTGACAAATTCGAGTACCCTGCTTACATTGATAAACAGGAACGTGAAACACGTAAAGCCTATGCAGAAGTTGTTTCAGGGAATAATCTAGACCTTGAGCACTTCAAAGATTCAAAAAATATTTACATTGACTCTACACAGATGTCAATCGAAGAAGTTTTTGAATTTGCAAAGAAGAAACTCGAGGAACTCAATCTCTTCTGAAGTGAAACAAAGGAACCTATATTAGGTTCCTTTGTTATTTAATATAATGCATCAAACATTTTCTTATTCTATACTAATCGCTTATAATAATTCCATTTATCCAAATCATTCATAACTTCTTTCTCAACATCTTCTAAATTCAAATCAGAAACTTCATCAATTACCCTATAAGCTAATTCTAAACTTAATATTTTAGTTTTCCCAGTTTTAAAAGTTGTAATTTCCTTCACTTTTTGTGGTAAATCAACATTATATTTTTCAACGATAGGTTTAGTTATTATATCATAATCATCAAAAATTTCAGGTTTCTTTAATTCATCAAGATAATAATTATAAAATAAATAATCAGTAACAAGGTGCAAAAAATATCCTTGTTTAAAATCTGTATCTATTTTATTACTTTCCAAATATTTTTTTAAATTTGTGTATGCTGGTGATTTTCCATAATGTGTTTTTGATTTATCAGTAGTAAAATCTGGTTCTATTGATCCATTCATAAATTCTTGCGAAAATTCTCTATTATGTTTTCTTAAATATTCTTGTGCAGTTGCTAAATGTATCACATAACTTGGCATTCTAATTCCTCCTTACCTTATAAGATATAATTTATATATTGATTATCTTTCTAATAGGTTTCAACAATAAATTTCATCCCCATTTTATCATACACATTATATTATGTCAATATTTTTATCATTCATGGGTGTCCCCACTGGTAAATTTTTTTACCATTCATGGGTGTCCCTATTGGTAACTTTTTAATACTCATATAAATCATATCCATCATCTAAAGAAGAAAAATACTCTCTATTATTATACAACTCCATATCTCCTCTTGGTTGTGGTCTCATAGGAGGTCTCATTGGTGGACGCATAGGTGGTCTCATTGGTGGACGAGGTGGTCTAGGTCCCATAGGAGGTCTTCCTGGAACTCCGGGTTTACCAATTAACTCTCTCAACAATAAAATAGTTATTAGATCTCTTAATGCATGATTATTAACAACTCTTTGTCTATTTTCGCTTTCTTCTGTTTTTTTATTTGAAACTGTAACTGATTTTGACTCCTTAGCATCTTTACTCTCACTTCCTCTACTTTGTATTATTTCGTTATCTTCTACAGAATAATAAATTTCATCTGCCATTGTCTCTATTGTTTCTCTAGTAATTGGCCTGGTATTTTGTGAACAAGCCCTTTGCACCATTGGATATATAATTCTATATATATCTGGATAGCAATTTTCTAATTCTTGCATTTGTATATTGCTCATTGCTGTTGTAGGTTGATTAGACGAAATAGGTGACATTGTAGGCACAGCATAAGGATCATATCTTTCATAATTATCATAGCTCATATTATATGTATTTGGATAGCTATTCATTCCCTGGTAACCTAACACCCCTCTCATGTAATCTTCATATAACGAATCATTCATTTAAAATCATCCTTTCTTGAGGTTTAAAGCCCCTAAAATTAATAATACATTATATGTTTTTTATTCAATTTGGTTACTTAAACATTTTTAATGATACATTAAAAGAGTGAAAATACTTCCACTCTTAAAACTTCATAACCTCTTCTTTAAATTTATCTCCTCTGTCATACATATCTTTAAACATATCAAAACTCGTACTAGCAGGAGAAAATAGAACTACTTGCCCTGGTTCAGCAACTCGTTTAGCCAACTCTAGACTTTGTTTAAAAGTCTCGCACATATGTATATCTAAATGTTTATCTTGTTTTTCTAGTTCTTTTTTTACAACTTCATATATTTTGTTAGCTGTTTGACCAATCAAAATCAAACATTTAACTTTTTCTACTATAGGCTTTGCAATTGGTGTATAATCCAAATTTTTGTCAGCACCACCAGCAATTAAAACAATTTCTTTATTGTTAAATGCATTTAACGCTGAAATTCCTCTAGTTGGCGTTGTACTTGCAGAATCATTATACCACTCAACACCATCAATTATGCGTACTAATTCAAGTCTATGATGAACACCTGAAAATTCTTTTATTGTTTCAACTGCCTTATCAGTATCTACTAGACCTTTTGTCAAAGCTAATGCTGTACAAATATTTTGGAAATTGTGCAATCCTTTTAATTTTAAATCTTTTGTATCAACTATATGTCTTCTAATTCCATCTTCACATTCTTTTATAATGCCATCAGCATCAACAATAAAGCCATTCTCTAATTTTTGTTTACTGCTAAACATTATTACTTTTCCATAAGCCTCATCTTTGCAAGAATTAGTAATATCATTATCTGCATTTAAAACCAATATTCCATTTTTACTCTGATATTTAAATATATTTTTCTTTGCATCTATGTATTCTTGATAATCCTTATGTATATTTAAATGATTTGGTGTTATATTCGTAATCGCAGATATTTCCGGACTTATGTCCATTCCCATCAATTGAAAACTACTTAATTCAAGTACAATAATATCATCAGGTTTTATTTCATTTAATTTAGTGAACAATGGTATACCAATATTTCCGCCTAAATGCACGGTGTATCCGGCATCTTTTAATATTTGATATGTTAATGTTGTTGTTGTTGTCTTTCCATCACTTCCGGTAATGCCAATCACTTTACAAGGTGCCATTTTCATAAGTTGTTCAATTTCTGTTGTAACTATTGCACCTCTGTTTTTTTCCTCTAAAAGTTCTGGTTTAGTTGGCATACAGCTAGGTGATCTAAAAATCAAATCAAATCCTTTTAGATTTTTCAAATTTCCATTTCCAAGAAAATACTTAAAACCATACTTTTGTAATTTTTCTCTTATATCTTGATTTAATTTTTCCTCTTCTCTGTCATCAAATACTGTTACATCTGCATGTTTTTTGTATAAATATTCAATTAATGGAATATTGCTAACCCCAAGTCCTATAACAGCAATCTTTTGACTTTTCAAATTATTTTCAAAATATTCCAATTTTTCATTTTTATATTCCACTTTTAACCGTCTCCTTTATGTTTATCAATACCAGTTCAGCTGATTCTTTAACATTTTTGCATCTTGTTACATCAATTATTTGAGTCTGTGGATATATCTTGTAATATCCACTTTTTTCTTGTAACTCATCTCTAGTTTGTATCATTTCTTTAACCTGCTCTTTTGGTATTTCTTTATTATATTGCATATATTTTCTATTTGTTCTTTCTTCTAGTGAAGCATCAATAAAAAAATGTCTGCTTACATCTGGATACATCTTTACAATATCTCTTGAAGATAATATAATATTATAGTTTTCTCTATATTCATCTATTAAATTTCTTCCAAATTCATATAATTTTGTATTATCTGCTACATTACTTACTTTTGAAACAGCTATTGATGCTTGTTTTGACTGCAAATCTTTTTCATCTATTTTTTTACCATTCATATAAATAACTGTTTCTCTATCTTCTAACCTAATTTCTATTCCTAGTTTTTTCATAATATCAAAAGCATCTACATTTTGTGTATTGTCGATTTTTGTCTGCATCATTCCATATACTATAGCTCTATATATTTCTCCACCATGTAATATTATTGAATTGTCTATATAATTTAGTAATTCTCTACATATAGACGTCTTTCCTGCTCCAACAGTTCCTTCTATTCCTATCACTATATTATCCATTTTACTATTCCTTTTCTCTATTTTAATTACCAAACGTAATAATATCCTTGTTTACTTTTTACGATATTTAGTATATCACATTCTTATTTTAAAAACAATATTTTTTCTTTTTTAAAACATGATAGTAGTTACAGGTTAGTAATCTACTGAAAATTATGCTACTATAGCACAAAAAAACGACATTGATATCTAAGTGAACTTTTATATTCACTCTAAACATCAATATCGCTTTGTTTGTGTTCTATTTTAATTTTCAAATAAATTTAAGTAAATCTGTAAGCCGGGTTCTGTCATTTAAAATAGTCATTTATCTAGGACACATATCACTATGTGCCTCAAGCCACGCAATTCAGAAGGCGCCGAGCAAGCTTAATCTTCTACTTAGG
>OGFF01002075.1_pt1 | contig 18541 bp, 10 predicted proteins | sample 1570751 | NCBI WGS metagenome assembly OGFF01 (sample SAMEA2581951, study PRJEB24529) | metagenome | biome: Human gut stool | place: China | collected 2011 | reverse complement strand
CCCTGCCCGTCACCGCCACACTGAGGGACATCACCACCGTCATCGTGGGAGCGCGCCAGCGCCTCGTGCCCATTGTCTCCGGCGGCAGCAGCGTAGTGGGCGTTGTCTCACGCACGGACCTCATCAATATCTTCGCCCAGGAACCCGGCCGCATGAACCCGACAGACCGCGCGCCGAAGTCCAGGAACATGGGCAGGACCATGCGCGACCGCCTGCCGAAGGACGTCCTCGATATTCTGGAAAAGGCGGGAGCTCTCGGCCGCAGCCGGCAGACGCCGGTCTACGTCGTGGGCGGCTTCGTGCGCGACCTGCTTCTGAAAACGCCCAATCACGACATCGACCTTGTGGTGGAAGGCGACGGCATCGGCTTCGCCAGGGCCTTCGCCGGCGTCCTCGGCGGCCGCGTGCGCGTGCACAAAAAATTCCTCACCAGCGTGGTCATTTTCCCCGGAGCCGGCGGGAAGGAGGAGCGCGTTGACGTGGCCACGGCCCGCCTCGAGTACTATGAGTCGCCGGCGGCCCTGCCCACGGTGGAGCACTCCAGCATCAAGATGGATCTCTACCGCCGCGACTTCACCATCAACGCCCTGGCCATACGGCTCGACTGCGAGCCCATGGGCGAGATCGTCGACTTCTTCGGCGGCCAGAAGGACATCCGGGACCGTGTGATCCGGGTTCTGCACACCCTGAGCTTCGTGGAGGACCCCACGCGCTGTCTGCGCGCCGTGCGCTTCGAGCAGCGCTATCACTTCCGCATAGGCCCAGCCACGGAAAAGCTCATCAAGAACGACGTGTCCCTGAAGCTTCTGGACAAACTGTCTCCCTCACGCCTCTTCAACGAGTTCGAGCACATCTGCGCCGAGGAAACGGCCATTCTCTGCATACGCCGCCTGCATGAGCTCGGTATCCTGCAGGCCATCCACCCGCAGCTCAGCATCAACCCGGACAGGAAGGAGATGCTCATCCGCACGGCGAAGGTCATGGCCTGGTACCGCCTCCTCTACATCGACGAGGAAATGCGCCCCTGGCTCGTCTACTTCCTCGTGCTCTGCTCGAGTCTCACCTATGCCGTAACCCTGGAGGTTTTCAGGCGCCTCGGCATACCCCCGGCGCTCAAAAACGAGGTGCTCGGATGCAGGGAAAAAGCGCGGAGCCTGCGCTCTTCCCTGAAACGTCTCACCGCCACACCCGGCTTTAGGGTGAGCGCCCTCTGCGCCATGCTGCGCCCCCTGCCCGTGGAATTCGTGCTCTACCTCATGGCCGATATGGAAGTGCCGGAGACGCGCCGCGCCCTCTCGCGCTACATCACGGTCTGGAGAACGGAAAAGCCGGGCGTCGACGGCAGTGATCTGAAGAAGCTCGGGCTCGCCCCGGGTCCCGCTTACGGCGTCATCCTGCAGCTGCTTCTCGAGGCAAAGCTCGACGGCACGGCGGCCAGTCCGGAAGAGCAGCTCTCCCTGGCCAGGGAGCTCACAGGCCAGGCCATGGACGGCAGGCTTGAGATTCCTGCAGACAGGATGCCGAAGAGTCTCAGGAAAGCGGAAGATGGTGACAAAAAGCAGGCGTAAAACTTGCCCAATGCGCCTCTTAGGCGTACTCTCAGCAGGCTAATAATGGCGGGTTGTGCCCGCTTCCGCTTTTTTCATGCGGAACTTTAGAGATTTTCGGGAATTTTCAGGAGGAAGGCTGGCAATGGAAAGACAACTCTGGGCGCCCTGGAGAATCAGCTACATCCTCGGCCCCAAGCCGGATGAATGCGTTTTCTGCATTCCCGATACAGAGGAAGAGGATGAGGAGCGGCTCATTCTGCACCGCGGGAAAAACTGCTTCGTGATCATGAACAAGTACCCCTACAACAACGGGCACATCATGGTCTGTCCCTACAGGCACGTCATGGATCTCGGTGACCTTGACGCGGACACCATTCACGAAATCATGGACTACCTGCAGTTCTGCACGAAAGTCCTCAAGGCAAATTTCCACTGCCCCGGCATCAACATCGGCCTGAACATGGGCGAGGCGGCAGGCGCCGGCATACGCGAGCACCTGCATTTCCATCTCGTCCCGCGCTGGAACGGCGATTCCTCCTTCCTTGCCGTCATGGATGGCGTACGGACCATGCCTCAGTACCTGAGCGACACGTACGCGGCTTTAAAGCCATACTTTAAAAACGCTCCCACGCACCGTTAGGAGGCACCCCCCATGCGCTACGTTAAGGTTCTCATTCTGGCCCTTTTCTTCTTTCTGTGCCTGGTTTTCCTTTTCCAGAATCAGAACGTGCTCTCCCAGAAACTCACGCTCGAGCTGAACCTCCTGGCCATTCCCAAGATGACCTCCATCGAGCTTCCCTTCTACTTCATCATCCTGGTGTCCTTCCTGGCCGGCTGCGTCATGGCCCTCCTGCTCCTGCTCTGGGACAGAATGCGCCTTTCCGCGCACATCCTGCAGCAGACCTGGCGCATCAGCAACCTTGAAAACGAGAACCACAAGCTCGTTGAAGATATGGGCAAGCTGGCCAACGCCGACGAGGACGACCGTCCCAGCATGTTCGCCCGCATCAAGGCCCAGTATCTGAAGGCCCGCGAAGACCGCAAGGCGAAGAAGGGACACAGGGCCGCTGCAAAGGCCACTCAGGAAACGGGTGCCCCGGCTGACAGCGCTCCCTCGGACAGCTCCTTCGAGCAGGAAAACCCGCAGCAGCGCTAGGCTGAGATCCGGATATCCGATAATCCCAGCGGCGGCCGGCTCTTGCCGGCCGCCGCTTCTCAGTTTTTCAGACGGGATGGAACATGCCAGACGCAAACGACACAAAGAAAAACGCCTTTCCTGACAGGCCGGAAAAGAATACCGCCGCCGCGGATCACAGCCAGTTCACCGGAGGCCCGGCCGTCGATGCCGAAAGCCCGCTCCTCGACAGCCCGGACAGCGCTCCGGACGCGAAGGACATAGCCGGCGGCTACCGCATCACTCCCATGTTCCGGCAGTATCTCGAGGTCAAACGCCAGTATCCGGACGCCCTCCTCTTCTACCGCATGGGAGACTTCTACGAGCTCTTCTTCGAGGACGCAGGCATCGCGGCCAGGGAACTCCAGCTGGCCCTCACCTCCAGGAACCGCGGCGATGACAATCCCATCCCCATGTGCGGCGTGCCCTGGCGGGCCATGGAATCCTACGCCTCCCAGCTTATCGACAAGGGCTACAGCATCGCCGTCTGCGACCAGACCGAGGATCCCCGTCACGCGAAGGGACTCGTGAGCCGTGCCGTCACCCGCGTGGTCACCCCGGGCACCGTGCTCGACGACGCCAACCTCGATTCCAAGGCGCACAACTACCTCGGAGCGTTCTTCCCCGACGGGGACAGCGCGGGCTTCGTTTGGGCTGATATCACCACCGGTCAGTGGAGCGGCCTCGAGGCCCGTACCGACACCTGCTGGCAGTGGATCCTCAAGTTCGCTCCGCGTGAGCTTCTCCTCCCCGAGGGCGCCGGACTGCCCGAAGACACCGACCTCACGGGCATACGCCTCGTGCGCCGCCGCAAAGGCGCTTTTGACGCCCGCCAGGCAGAAGAGCGCATCCTCTCCTGCCAGCAGGTGGCTGATCTTTCCGCCCTCGGCATGCAGGACAAGCCTCTCCTGACACGCGCCGCGGGCGCCCTGCTCACCTATCTCACCCAGACCCAGAAGCGCAATCCGGACCACATGCTTCCCTTCCGGCCGCTCGATACCTGCGGATGCCTCATCATCGACGACGTCACTGAGCGCAACCTCGAGCTCTTCCAGCGCCTTAACGGCACGCGCGGCAGGGGCACCCTCGTGCACGTCATGGACGCCACGGTGACGCCCATGGGCGGACGCCTCCTCGAAGACTGCCTCAAGCGCCCCCTGCGCGATCCGGATGCCATCACCCGCATTCAGGACGCCGTGGAATACCTCTGCAGGGACGACAGAAAACGCGCGGCGCTCAGGGAAGCCCTCGAAGGCGTCTTCGATCTCGAGCGTCTCTCCACGCGCATCCATATGAACCGCGCCCTGCCGAGGGACTTTGCCGCCCTGAAGAACTCCCTCGAGGCTCTTCCGAAGGTCGAAGCAGCGCTTACCCTGGATACGGGCCGTGGCTCCGGCGTTCCCCCCTTCCTTCAGGAACTCCTTGAAGGCTGGGACAATCTTGAAGACTGCCGCGATCTTCTGACACGGGCCCTGCGCATGCCCCCGCCCCAGGTCATCACGGACGGCGGGATCTTCGCGCCCGGCTACAATGCCGAGCTCGACACCCTCCTCGATCTCTCCGAACACGGCGAAAAAAAGCTCAGAGAAATGTACGAGCGGGATCAGGAACGCGCCGGCTGCAAGCTGAAGTTCGGGAGCAACCGCGTCTTCGGGTACTACTACGAGATTTCCCGCGGCCAGAAGGTGGATTCCCTCCCTGAGGACTTCACCCGCCGCCAGACGCTCACCACGGGCGAACGCTACACCACGCCGGGCCTCAGGGAGCTCGAGGAACGCATCCTCGAGGCAGGAGAGAAACAGCGCGACCTCGAATACCGCCTCTTCCAGGAGCTCAGGGATACCGTGGCCGCCCAGCGCGGACGGCTTCTCTCCGTGTCACGCCGGATTGCCCGACTCGACTACTGGCAGTCCCTCGCCGAAAAAGCCCGGCAGAACGGCTGGACCAGACCCGTCATCACGGACAGCCCCAATCTTTCCGTGCAGGAGGGACGCCATCCCGTTGTCGAGGAAGTCATCGGCCAGGCCAACTTCGTGCCGAACAGTTTCGTCCTGGACAAAAACCGCCGCCTCTGCCTGCTCACCGGTCCCAACATGGCCGGAAAATCCACCATCCTGAGGCAGATCGCCATCATCTGCATCATGGCCCAGATGGGATCCTTCGTCCCCGCCTCCGCCGCCGAAATCGGCCTCGTGGACCGTCTCTTTTCCCGCGTGGGCGCTTCTGACAACCTCGCCCGCGGCCAGAGCACCTTTATGGTGGAAATGATGGAAACCGCGCGCATCCTGCGCCAGTCGGGGCGCCGCAGCCTGATTATCCTCGACGAGATCGGCCGGGGAACGAGCACCTACGACGGTCTCGCCCTGGCCTGGGCCGTGGCCGAGGATCTGGCCCAGCGCTTCGGGGGATCCCTGCGCACCCTTTTCGCCACGCATTACCACGAGCTCACCCAGCTCGAGGGACAGGTGCCCGGCGTCTTCACCATGAACATCGCCGTCCAGGAGCACAACAAAAGCATTCTCTTCCTGCACAGGCTTCTTCCCGGCCCTACGGACAAAAGCTACGGCGTGGAAGTGGCCCGCCTTGCCGGCGTGCCCCGCTCCGTCGTGAACCGTGCCCGGGATCTGCTCGGCCGCTTTGAGGCCATCAAAAAATCGGGGCACAAAGCCTTCCGCGAGGCCCTCAGCCCGGGCCTTCTCCCAGGGCTTCCTGATCAGGATGAAAAAGCCGGAAAGGAAAAGCACGAACGCGTTCTCGCCGAACCCGGCGTCCAGGTGGAACCGAAGGCGAAGGAACACCCGCTCGTGCAGATCCTGCGCGATCTCAATCCCGAGGCCCTCACGCCCATGCAGGCCCTCAGCCTCATCACGGAATGGAAAAACCTCTGGGGCGGCCCTGCCGGAGAGGACAGTGGACAGGACACATCCGAAAAGGCATAACTGCCAGAGAAACGCGGGGGAAACCAATGGGAAAACAAAGCAATCCTTTCAGCATCATCCAGACCATCGCAGAGGAAAAGATCCGCGAGGCTCAGGACAACGGCTTCTTTGACGACCTTCCCGGCAAGGGCGCTCCCATTATCTACGAGGACGACTCTGGCATTCCCGAAGAACTGCGCATGGCCTACAAGATCCTCAAGAATTCCTCCTGTCTTCCTCCAGAACTGCAGGAACGCAAGGATATCTCCTCTCTCGCCGAGATGCTCGAACACTGCGAGGACGAGCAGACCCGCGTGCGCCAGATGCACAAGCTCGAAGTCATGATATTCAGGGCCAGAACGCGCCACAACCGCGACCTCAGGCTCAAGGACATTGATGACGATTACTTCGACAAAATTCTCGACCGCATCCAGGTTCTGAAGAAAAAGGGAGCACGTTAGAACAGGGCCGGCACCGCCCTTCTCCGGCACGTCCCCGTCTCACGGAGAACAGGAATGATCGATCATCTCTCAGCCTCGCAGCTCTCCAGGTTCACCCGCTGCGCCGAAATGTGGCGCAGGCAGTATATAGAAGGCGACACCGTCCCCGTCGGCGCGGCCGCCCATATCGGCCAGGCCGTACACAAAGCCGCCGAAATAAATTTCAGGCAGAAGATCCAGAGCCATACAGATCTGCCTGCCGATGTCCTCCAGGACGCCGCCGTACAGGAATTCATACGGTCCGTCAGAGACGAAGGTATCTATTTCACACCGAAGCAGCGCCAGAATGTGCAGCAGTTTCTGGCTCAGAGCCAGGACATGACAGCCAGGCTGGCGGACCTCTACCGCAGGGAAATCGCCGGGCGCATACAGCCGGTTCTTGTGGAATACAAAAAGAACCTGCTCCTTCCAAAACTGGATATCCCAGTGCGGACCATCCTGGACGTATACACCGCCAACGGCGAACTGCACGACCTCAAAACCTCTTCCCGCCGCTGGACACCTGAAAAGGCGGCTGAGTCTCCTCAGATGACCCTCTACCGGGAAAGCGTGCGGCTCGCCTGTGGCAGCTATCCGGAGCACATGTACTTCGATGTTATGCTCAAATATGCTCAGCCACAGGTTCAGGTTATTGAGACCAGCAGAACGCGGGACGACATCGCATCTCTCTCTGCCCAGTTCAACAGTATGCTCAGCCAAATCCGGGCAGGACGATTCGAGCCCTACGCCCTGGGTACCTGGATGTGCAGTCCCAGTCTGTGCAGCTACTGGAGCACCTGCCAGTACGCGCACGGCAGGAAATTTTATTCTGATGGCGGCCGGTCCAGCTCCGCGCGGCAGCAGAGCGGGACGTATTCTTCCGGGCGGAAGTCCACTCCATCGTTCAGCCGCTCCTCCCAGTACAGCAGTCCCCGGCAGTCCGGTCCGTCCCCCAGCTCAGGTAACTGGACCCTTCTGAAATGGTCTGGAATCATCGCCGCGCTGCTCGTCCTTCTCAGCCATTGCCACTAAGACCGTTTCCGTCCCATCCGGAATGAAGAAAAACTTTTTCAGAGATGCCGCCTCGGCAGCAGATGAACCCGGCAGACAGGCATTGAAGTAGACCTTTACAGTCCTTCCTCAGAAACCAATCAAAAACCTTACCGGAAAGAGTAGAAAAAGAGTCCTCCTGGTATCAAAGATTGGAAGCAAACTGTGTATCCACTTTGTTTTGCCGGTCTCCACAGCCCCTGGCAAAGGAAAGCACACGATACCACAAAGGGTCTTTTGGAGAAAAAATTTCCAGGACAACTGACTTTTGGGCTGTCACAAAGCGTGACTTACACTGGAAGGAAATGTACTGTATAAACAATTGGCTGGGAAGATTCCCGTGTGGGAGTCGGCACAGGAACGCTTTGATGAAAAACTTCTCAACTCCGCCTAGCATGTTGCATTTGGAATGAAAATTCATCTTTGCTCTGAATTAAAAATTCACTAATTCGCCACTTATATTGTTGTTTATCATATAAATAGCAGATAAAAATTTGATTTTTTGTTAAAAAATTAAATTAGAATGCTATATTTTTATGTAGCTAACAAAATTTTTATATGAAAAAAATTACGATTATATTAGTAGTTTTATACGGGATTTTTAGCTATAACTACTCTGAAGCTGCTATTAAAGACTTTAGCAAATTATATATAGGCATTACGAATCCAGTAGAATGCTTTACTGGAAATAATAGCGTATATAAAGAACTATACATGACTCCACAGCAAAATTTACTTGAAAATTATACTATAGATTCTGTTATATTAATTTCAAGAATAAATTATGCAGCATCTAATAGATTCGAAATTATGTCATATAGTGAAAAACATGATAATGCACTTATAAAACTTATTACATTTGGGAATAATGATAGTCTTGAACGATTAAATGCTGCATATAGAATGGGAACATATTGCATTCCATATGCATTATTTTCATATGATTATGGAGGAGATAACTGGCATTTAGTTTCGTGCCAGCTTGATGCATTTTCTAATTTAGTTTATGGATTTTCATGGATTATTAATACGCCCCAAAAACTAATTAATAAATTGGCATTTATTTGCTCAAAAGACTCTTATTTTAATATTTATACGTTACTAGATATACCTATTAATATTTTTTCATGTGTTTTTGATACTTTATGCTGTATTGCTGGAACATATGCTGGTTTTTTTCTTGGATTTTTATTTCATCCTATTGATTCAATTTGCTCATTTTTTGGCATGTTTTATTTTATAATATATTCTTTTTTCATAGCTATAATTGATTTTATAATTGGTTTATTATCGTTTGTAGCGTGTTTTATATAATTACACATTATAAAGTTTAATCTATATTAAAAAAATCCCCCCCCCACAATCAAAATTATTATTTTGTATCGCGCAAAAATTTGTCAGCATAGCAGACTAGTGAATCCTATCACAGCGCAAAATCCTGCGTTCCCCTGTTCACGGCATGCCCGGATCAGAGATTTCCGGCTTCCCTCAGAAGTTTCTCCAGGCTGTCGGTATTCCGTCCGGCCGCGCCGCCGCTGCCAGCCGCGGGGGCCGGAGACCTGGGCTTCGGAGCAGACGCGGAAGGCCTGCGTTCCTTTCTGGCATGCTTCTCGGCGGGAGCGGCGTACCTCTCCCGCCCTTCAGCTGCCGCGTTAAGCCTGCGGGCAAAGTCTTCGGTGCCGATTTTGCCCTCCAGGTACCGCAGGGAAAGCCCAAAAACCGATGTATAGGGAACTTCCCAGTACAGGGGAAGCTCATAAACGATGGAAACAATGCGTTCCATGGACTGGAGATCAAAGTTTCCCTTCACAAGCCCGCACAAATCATCCGTTCTGGAGCCGCAGATACCTCTGGTCCCATCCAGCCAGCCCGCCAGATAAAAGCAATGTTCAGCCAGACCGCTGCCATTCCACATATCAGCGAACGTTTCGGCCCGGCATGGCAGACAGAAGGACAGCAGCAGAACAAAGACGCCAGCGAAGCGGAGCATAAAAAAGGCCTCCGGAAAAGAGACAAAAGGTGAAAAAGCCAGTCTGACTGACGCATGATACTTCCAACCAGAGTGGTTTTGTCAAAATCCGGGTCACGTGTTTCCTCCGGGGGCGGCCAGTACGCTTTCGGGCCGATCCGCCGCCGGAAGATCCTCACAGTCTGCCGGCTTCTTTCAGGATTCGCTGCAGTTCCTCATAATCCCCGTGTTTTCCCGGGTTCTTCGCAGGTTCATTCACGACATCCGGAATCTCAGGCTCCGGACTGCCACCAAAATCCACGGGCCTTTCCTCGCGGACGGCACTTTTATCCCCGGACTTCGCAGCGGTATCGAGCTGCTGATGAAGCTGACTGCTGCTGATTTTGTTGTTCAGGAACCGGAGGGTTTCCCAGATCACAAAACTTTCATGCACTTTCCTGTAGGCCGGCTGCCTGTAAATCTCAGATACGACATTCCCAATTTTTACAGACGGAACACGGCTCTCCTCTGAAAGCCCGCACAGATTCTCTCCACGGAACTCTTTGGAATCCACGTGACCGTACACCCAGCCTGCTGCGGTGCTGATGCGTTCCCTCACGCTCATCTTCATCCAGAGCTGCGCCCAGGTCTCATCCGATCCCGGAGCGCCGGCCCTGATCTGCTCAGCAGCCCGACTGTTGAATGTCTGGAGGGAATCATCGAGCAGGCGGGAAGCCTCTTCATTCCCAAGTTTTTCATGGAAATTCATGACGACAACAGGGATCACGATACTGACAGGGACATTTGCGTATTTTTCTTCATGATATATCCGGGTCACCTTATCCGCGAGCAGTCCAAAGGTGAGCGTGCTCCCGCGCAGCAGATTGTCCAGCCCGTCCCAGCCGCCGGCACAGGACGCCTGGATTCCGCTCTGCCAGCCTTCAAGAAAAGCGGCACGCTCCTCAATACTCAGTGCTTCCCATCTCTCTGCCGGAAGAGCGGCCAGGCACGGAGACACACAGAACAGCACGAGAACAAAAGCGGCAACGGTACGGAGCATATGACGCCCCATCCCTGAAACTTTCTGCGCGGCGGCCCCTGTTTCCCGAATCCCGGAATCCATGTTCCGGGAGGGACAGAGGGTTCCCCTTAGCGGCTCTTTTCCTGCGCCCATCTGGCTGACTCCTTCTCAATCTCCTTGCGATGCCTCTCCACATCCCTGCGTGCCTGCTGCAAATCGCCCCGGCGATAACGGAAATACCCGCAGCGCCTGTTGTACTCGCGAACGGAAGAGTTGTACGCCTCTATGCCCCGCGCGTTTGAGATCCCCTGCCTGGCCAATTTCAGAAAAGTGCCCATCCTCACACAGGACCGGATTTGCGGCAGGGTCAGCAGGGAGCCGGACCTATCTGGCGGATCTGCGTAAAACGGTTCATCCTCAGGCACCTTTCCCGCCGGATAATCATTGCGGCTCCCGGCATACGTGCTGTATGGGAAACTGATAAAATTTTCTCTGGCACCCGGAACTTCTGTCTGTTTTACCTCTGTAGTATGACTGCATTTTGACACACGAAATATAATCAAAGCCATAATACAGCAAAATATAAAGAAAATTCTATACAGATTTGTATCATCTTCTCTTTTTATGCTTTCCTGATATTTCCTTATCTCAGACTTTATATTTTCTGATTCAGCGTACAGTACAGCGGAATTCAGAATACTGTCTACTTCATCCGCCCCGCCCGGCCTGACTTCTTTCATTGCCAGAACGCATGCCAGAAGCGATTGGGCGATGCAGTCACTGACAGCGCTGATATTTTCCTGTCTTACCTCTCTCCTTGAACGCAGCGTGCGGATCAGGGAAGGCGCACGCCCGAGAATCTGCTTCGCCTGCTCAAGAGCGCAGGCCGGGCTGCTCTTTGCCGCGCCAACAGCGTTCCTGCAGAACGCGGCAGCTTCGTCCCTCAGCTTTTTCTGCCTTTCTTCTTCCACCCTGCTCACAAAGCCCGCAAACGCGCGGTCTGTCCCGGAAACGAGGTACGCGACACAGGTCACACCCGTAAACGTTTCCTTCAGGAGGGTCATAAATTTATAAAAAATGTCCTCTCTGCCATACATGACATACATATCGACAGCTGTGTTATGGATGAGCCCGGCGATGCGCTCACTGGCGTTATCATCGCCCCCGCGGCTCACGGCGAAAATCCGGATCGGCCGCGCTATCCTGTCCCAGGCTTTTGCCGACGCGGCAAGAGCATCGGCCACAGAAGTCAGAGGGGCACCGGTCTGTCCCTCGCGTGCCATGCTGGCCAGTTTATTTACCAGATTTTCAGGGTACGACTCGTAGAGAAAATCTTTTTCCCGGCGCTGATACCGCGATACAAGGTCATTCAGCATGTCCGGAGCCTTATGCTTCCCCTGCTCCGTCTCCAGGTCGACGATTTCCGTAACGGCCTGTCTGAAATCGTCATCAGGAAGCTCCGTCAGCTTTCTGAAAATGGCAGTGCTGCAGGTAATCCGCTGCCTCACAACTTCTGCCTGAACGGCCTTCCTGTCCGACACCACAGGAAAACCCGCTGCCGAACGGGCGGCATTGATGAGTGGCATGAGAATGTCGAGGGAAACTTTTCCATACGCGTCGATGATGGCAGTCACCCAGTGCACCATGACGGCAGCCGGCGGATCTTTAATCCTTTTGAAGGCCGACGTCAGAAGATTAACGCGGGCCGTGGGCAGCAGGTTATCTTCCCGGATCAGCATCTCCGGCGCTTTCTTCAGACGTCCGAGAAGAATTTCTACCTGGCTGGCGTCAAGCCCGGGCAGCCAGGCAACCTCGGCTCGCAGCCGTTTAAATGGGTCACACAACGTGTAGGCGGCATCGCGGCGCATCTGCGAAACACTGCCCTGCCCGTCCCCGCTAACGGTTTCCATGATACGCTGTTGGCTGTCACGCGGACTGACTTTCAACAGGTTGAAGGGATTTTTCAGCAAATCCATGAGCTACCCGGTCAATTTTTTCGGGAGAGGAACAAAAAGAGGAGCAACCGGCTCAGCTTTCAGCTAGGACAAGTTTTGCAAAAAAAACAGGTGAATCCGGTGAACTAAAATCATGTTAGTGTGGATGCAGATGAAATTCTACAATTTTATGCTGAAAATAGGGCAAAGGCTGCATTCTGCGCCACAGAAAATTTCTGCAGGGCATTGAGGATGTCCGGCAAAATCCTTCCTAAGGAAACAACCAAATTCATTACCGGTGAGCGTCGGGAAAAAGCCAGCATGGTATCAAAAGACTGAATGCGGACTGTTCGTCCCATTCTGTTTTTCAAATATACAAACTCCCGGCATATAACCAATCGGCCTGGAAAAGCCTCAGGGGGAAAGACAACGCAGGGACGCTCCAATGAAGAACTAAACAACGCCTTCTGAAACAACCTGCACCTGAATGAGAAATTCACCCCCTGATTAACTCTTTGTTAAAACATTGCGATTAGAATTGTTTACCATTATAATTGATAGCCGTTATTTTTTAATCGTTCCGGCGCCGCTTCCATTTTCACAAACCACTCAGGAGAAAATCCCGCACTGATACAGGGGCAGTACTGGAAAAAGTCACAAGGAGACATTTTTTCATGGCTGTCAGAAACGTTTGCAGGCAGATGAGGCAGCACGCCCTTCCTGCTGCAGCAGATGCAGGATTTTGTCTGAAATTCTTCCCCTCTGCTTCACGTCCCGACAAAAGGGGAAGCAGATACGCGGCCCTCACTGCGGCTGCCGCGGCAGCCTGGCTGTCCCTTTATCCCTGGGCTGAGGCGCAGGCCGATGACGCACCGTCCTATACGGAAATTGACCAGTACCACGGAGAGTTCACGGCAAAGGACGGAACAACATTTTCGTACCTGCCTGATGCAGGCAAGTTCGAAGGTCCGGGCGATAAGCCTGTCACTCCTACCGGAACGGATGCGCCGCACAACTACCTCATCGAGCTTAATGGAACTCACCTGACAGCCACCGGGACGGATAGCAGCGGACTTAACCCGTCAGAACTCCGCATTCTGAATTCCGATGAAGGGACTGTCTCCACTAACAAGCTGACTTTCTATAACTCCAAAGAAAAAGCATCTGCAGACGCTGCCGGCGGCGGTTCCATCACGTTCGTCAAAGGCAGGCTTGGGGCAGATAACAATATTTTCGACTTTGGAGGTACAAAACTGTCCGCCAGCGGCTCTGCCCAGTCAGTCCCTGACGGACACGAGCCCATTTTCAGTTCACTGACGTTCGTTGATTCCCTGCAGGGCGCCTCTGACAGCAACGCGGTGACAATGAATAATGGAAGTACCCAGAATTCTTCTGTAACCCTTACAGGCGGAGCCTCCGCTGTTTTCGTGAGCGGCGCAGCCGGCACCTCATCAAACACGATCACACTGAACGGGACTGCCCTGTCGGCGGAAGGCGCCTCAAAAGACGGACGCGTATATGGAGACATTACGCTGATCAGTTCTTCAGAAGGATCCGTCAGCGGCAGCATTGTGACAATGGAGAACAGAAGCAGCCAGGCTTCTTCTGTAACCCTTACAGGCGGAGCCTCCGCGGTTTTCGTGAGCGGTGCAGCCGGCGCCTCATCAAACACGATCACACTGAACGGGACTACTCTGTCAGCGGAAGGAGTATCAGAAGGCGGCTGCGTGTACGGAGGCATCACGCTGGTCAGATCTTCAGAGGGATCCGTCAGCGGCAGCATGCTTACAGTAAACACGGCGACGCTGAAAGCCACTGGCGGCACTGCAATTGATTTCGTGAGCAGCGCATCCGGCGCCGTATCAAACACGATTACACTGAACGAGACTAATCTATCAGCGGAAGGAGTATCAGAAGACGGCAATGTATACGGGGGCATCTCGCTGGTCAGTTCTGCAGATGGATCCGTCAGTGGCAGCACGCTCGAAATAAACACGGCGACGCTGCAGGTCACTGATGGCGCCTCGGTTCATTTCATAAACGGCGCAAATGGCGTCGGAAAATACACGATCGGGCTGAGCGGATCAGATATCTCGGCAAAAGGAATTCAGACAGGCGGCAGCGTATACGGCGGCATTACGCTGGTCGAATCTTACAACGGCATTGTCAGCGGAAGCGGCAGCACGATCACCCTGAGCGGAGATGGGAGCGGTAACCGGACCAGTCTGTCAGCCACTGACGGCGCTTCGATTTCTTTCGTGAGCGGCGCGAAGGGCGCTGAAGGAAACACGATTGAGCTGAGCGGGTCAGATATCTCGGCAAAAGGAGTTCAGGCATACGGCAGCATATATGGCGGCGTCATTACGCTGATCAGTTCTTCAGAGGGGTCCGTCAGTGACAGCACACTTGAAGTGAACACGGATTCCAACGGGAAACGGACGACGATGACAGCTTCTGACGGCGCCTCGATTCATTTCATAAACGGCGCAAACGGCGTTGAAAAATACACGATCGGGCTGGACGGGGCGGATATCTCGGCCGCAGGCGCACAGGCAGGCGGCAGCGTATACGGAGATATCACGCTGGTCGAATCTTCCCACGGCATTGTCAGCGGCAGTGGCAGCAAGCTCACCCTGAGCAGGGATGGGAGCGGTAACCGGACCAGTCTGGCAGCCACTGACGGCGCTTCGGTTTATTTCGTGAACGGCGCTGAGGGCGCTGAAGGGAACACGATTGAGCTGAACGGAGCAGATATCTCGGCAAAAGGAGTTCAGGCAGACGGCAGAGTATACGGGGGCGCCATCACGCTGATCGGCTCCTCAGACGGAACTGTCAGCGGCAGTACAGTAAATCTGCACAGTGACGGAAGCGGGGCTGGAACCACGCTGTCAGCCACTGACGGCGCTTCAATTCATCTCGTGAGCGGCGCAAAGGGGGCAGAAGGGAACGCGATTGAGATAAACGGTGCTGCTATCACGGCTGACGGCGATCAGGCGGACGGCGTGACATACGGCAGCTCTTCCCTGATCGAATCTTTATCAGGCACGGCCACTGACAATAAAGTTTACTTACATTCAACTGGCAGCAGCATAACGTCTTTCCAAATCCAGGACGGGGCGGACATGACCCTGGTTTCCGGTGCGGGCGGAGTTTCCGGCAATCATGTGAGGATGTCAGGAGCCATTCTGGGCGTCACCGGCGGCGGCACCCTGTCCGCCGTTTCTTCCTCCGGCGGAACTGCGAGGGGAACACAGTGGAGGTCCTGACAACGGACAAAAACGATCGCTCAAAAATTACGGCATCCGGAGGATCCTCTGTCACCCTGCTCAGCGGAACTGAACTGAAAAGCAGAACAGTACTGGAAAACGGGACAGAACAGGAACAAAAGAACACCGTCCACATCGTGGGAGCGGATCTTGAGGTGGCCGGCACGGGCGGCGGAGATTCCGGCAGGCTGACGCTCATGGCCTCACAGGGAAACGCGTCCGGAACCAGAATCGGACTCTACCGCAGCGATCACGATGCCGGAGAAGTACAGAGCTTTTTCAGACTTACTAACGGCGCGTCCTTATCCGGCCTCACCGCGCAGGGTAACGCCCAGGGCAATGACATAGAAGTTTCGGGTTCGGAAATTGACGTGGAGGGCGTCCTTTCATCAGATTCCGGCAGCACAACGGTCCTCGGCGAGGCGCGGCTGCTTGATGCCGGTGGTGAAGCCAGAAACAATACCTTTGAGTCGTACAGCGATACCTCCTACATAGCGAAGAACGGCGCGTCCATCTTCATGCTCTCTGGCGAGACCGGCGCATCGGAGAACACCATTGACTGGCACTCTGTTACGGTGAACGTGACAGGCGCGGAAGGCACGCTGAACGGGGAAAGTCAGATTTTCGGCGAAGCCAGCGTCGTCAGGACGAAAGGAGCGGCCTCGGGAAACACGTTCACCTCTGCCGGCTCTTCCTACACGCTCAAAAACGGCGCATCCCTGCACGTCATCTCAGGTCCGCAGGGCGTCACCGGAAACAGCCTCACATGGACCCGGGATCAAATCTCCGTGACAGGTTCCCGGCAGGAAGGAGAAGCCGTCATTCTGCTCTCCGATTCCGGCTCCGCGGAAGACAATAGCTTCTCGGGCGCCGGCGTTGCTTTCACGGCTGACGGCGCAGGCCTCAGCATTGTCACGGCACAGAACGATGTCTCCCGGAACAACGTGACGTTCTCGGAGAACAACGACAAACGTTCCACCATACAGGCCTTAAATGGAGCATCCGTATCAGTCTTCAGCGCGCGGACCGGCAAGGCTACCGGCAACAACCTGACGGCCACGGACACTGACATCACGGGCGATGCGGCCATGACCCTGCTCACAACGCCCCGGGAAGCGGAGAAGAACATTTTCTCACTGACCCGCACATCCTTCAATGCGGGAGACAGCGTACCTGAAGGATCGTCCCTGACCCTTATTTCAGGACAGACGGCCGAGGGCAATGACGTCAGTATCGCGTCTTCTGATTTTCACGCCGGAGGGAACATCACGGGCATCCATGCCGGCGGAGATTCCCAGAATGACGCCGCAACGTTCACGGACAGCACCTTCTCCTCTGCAGACGGCCTGGCGATAGGCATCGAAGCTGCGGGCAGCGCACAGAAAGACAGCTTTGTGCTGAACGGCGGCACGCTGAACCTCAGCAGCGCACTCACCGGCATCAGCGCCAGTGCCATCACCGGCAGTCAGGCGGAATTCACCGGCACCGTTACCGGAAAGGCCGGAGCCTTCGTGGGCATGGAGGCAGAAGGGAAGGCATTGGGCAACAAAGCCTGGCTCACCGCGCTGCAGACGGATGCGCCCGGCGCGATATACGGCACCCGTTCCGGAGCCGAAGCCGAGAACAACACTCTTACTGTCACAGGCGGCAGCATCAGCGCCGATATCTACGCGGCCGCAGCGACGGGAAACGGCGCAGCCGCGCATAGGAGCGGGCTGCTCATCGAAAACGGCGCGCAGCTCACGGGCTCCCGGCTCATCGCGGGCTTCGCCCGGGGCGACGTCACGGGCAGCACGGCCGTTTTCAGGGATTCGTATGCCGCCGGCAGCCTTTACGGCGGCTATTCCGATGGCGGCACGGCCTCAGGAAACGATGTCACCGTGGAAAGCGGCACGATCGGCGGCGCTGCCGTCGGCGGAAGCTCGGAAAAGGGAACCGCTTCCGGCAACAGCGTTCATGTGAAGGGCGGCACGCTCAATGGCGGCGCGGAAGGCGGCCATACCGGAACCGGCGATGCCACAGGCAACACCGTCCTTATCGATTCCGGCACCGTGCTCGACCATATCTACGGCGGATTCACGGGCAGCGGCTCCGCCACCGGCAACTTCATCACGGTTACCGGAGGCACGGTAAACGCCGTTGTCGCCGGCGGCTATGATGACGGCACGGCCACGGACAACACGGTGACGCTCTATGACACGGCCGTCTATACGGGTTCCGGGCTCTACGGCGGCCGGAACGCCGGACCGTCTTCCGATGTGTTCACAGGCAATACGCTCAACGTTCACGGCCAGATTCAGGCAGCCACACTGCAGAATTTCCAGAACCTGAACTTCTATGATGTGGCCGATGACACAGCCAGCGTGGATCTCTCAAAATCCGCCGTCATCGGTGACGGCAAGAACACCATCACCAACGTGGCCATCGTCAGCCTGAAGAACCAGACGGGGGATATTCCCGAGGAATACGTCCTCGTGCACACGCCGGCGGCCTCGTCGAGCTTCAAAGGCACCAACCTCTACGTGAACGGCAATACGGTCGTGACCATTGGTCCCGACGGCTCCTATGTTCCCTATTCCGGGACAGTGGCCAACGACGGCACCATGGACAACGCAACCGGCTCTGCCGGCATGACGAAGTCCCAGTACGGCCTCAGAAAAGGATTTCTGACCTTTGACGTGGATTTCTTCATCAAGAACGGCCAGGATCTCATCGCCCGCTGGAAGAAAAACGCGCCTGTTGAGGTTGACCCTGAAACCGAACAATTCTCGGCTACCCGCCAGGCCAGCGCGGCTCTCATGGACGAAGGCGCTGACTTCGTGGCCGGTGAAGGCATTGACCGCGCGCTTCAGGCCAGCCAGTGCCTGCCCGGAGAGCCCTGCGGCGCCAAGGCCTTCATGGCCGTGAACGGCGGCTACTCCACGTTCAAAGCCGGTACGACCATAACCATGGGCTATGGCAGCCTGGTTGCCGGCCTCGCCCGTCAGTGCAAGATCGGGCCCATGGGGTATCTCGCGGGCGCGTTCTTCGAGACCGGCCTCGGCCGCTTCCACTCAGAATACGAAACGGACAATTCCCGCGCCATCGACAGCGAGGGACATGACTACTATTACGGCGCCGGCGCCCTCGCGAAGGTCTTCCTCAACAGGGATGCCCTGCGGGGCCTCTATACCGAAGGATCCATCCGTTACGGCCTCATGT
>OGFF01002069.1_pt1 | contig 18617 bp, 14 predicted proteins | sample 1570751 | NCBI WGS metagenome assembly OGFF01 (sample SAMEA2581951, study PRJEB24529) | metagenome | biome: Human gut stool | place: China | collected 2011 | reverse complement strand
GGCAATACCGACTGACCGTTACGGGCGCGGGCTCTAACCATTTCCAGCTTTCTCTTTGCCTCATCGAGGTCATTGGTTTCGCAGGCTGCTTCGGCGTGCATCAGTACGATGTCGGCATAACGGATGATGCGAAGATTGCTCCAGTAACCGTAACACCAGTCGGCACGTCCGTAGAGTGAGCGTTCGCTTTTCCGGCAATAGGCTTTCCTGTTGAAGTACTGGTAGTTGCTTGCCACCACTTCTTCGCCATCCACCTTTTCACCGTGTTCCAGTACGGTAGCACCGAAACGTGGGTCGTTACTTTCGTAATCGTTCATCAAATTCTCACTGGGTGCATTATGTCCCCAGCCTAAGTTCGGGAATCCGCGGACACCGTTCATCAGGCACCATTGGTTGTTTTCGCCGATGATAGAGATGTTTTGGTCCGGCTTGTAGTCGGCGTTGATTTCCCAGACAGATTCAGGACCGAATTCGTTCTCTTCCCAAAACATTTCCGCGTAAGGAGTAGAGAGGTCATTATCTTCGGAACTGATGATTTGTCCCGTGTAGGTCAGACAGTTGTTGTAATCCTTTTCATAGAGGTAAGTTTTGGCGATGATGGCACGGGCGGCGTTTTGGGTGGCACGTCCGATGTTTCCCGAGCTGACTGCTTCTTTGCGGGTAGGCAGGTCGTTTATCACTCCGATCAGTTCGGGCAGATACTTGTTGCGGATAACCGTTGCACTAAGCTGGTCGGCCATTGCTTCGTCCTTTCCCATTACTCTGTCTACGTAGGGAACCGCACCGAATGCCTGTGTCAGGCGGAAGTATGCTGCCGCACGGATAAAATAGGCTTCGGCTTTGTACTGTCTGGTTTCTGCTGTTTCTCCGTTGGCTTCTTCTAGGTCTTTCAACATCTGCAGAGCTTCGTTGGCTTTGGTGATGGCGGTGAATTGAAGTGAGTAATAGGTGTTAAACATACTGTTGGCCGGTGTGAATGACATGGTAGGAAACTGGCTGAAGTCTACACCGCCGTCGCCCGAAGGTCCTCCGGGGTGACTGTTGTCCGTTGTATGGCATTGCATGGCTGTTACAGGCCAGGTCTGTTGGGCAAATACGTTGTATCCGTCCATTAGCGTGGCGAGGACGAGAAGCTCCTGTGCGGTACCCATATCATAATTGCCTTCGTGATATTTACCTTTCGGCGCATTGTCGAGGAAGGTGTCGCTGCAAGAGGTACAGGCGAACAATATTGCTATTATATAAGTAATTCGTTTCATAATTCGTTGATATTTCTAATGACTTAATTTTTAATTCAACAGTTGATTGAGTGAGCCACTTACTCAACTGATATTTCTTTTTAGTTCAACAGCGGATGGGATGAATCATTTCGCTCAACCGATGTTGGCTTAGAAATTAATGGATAAACCTACGGTATACACCGATGGTAATGGATAAGTATCTCCCTGGTCCATACCTCCTTGCAGAGCACTTCCTCCTATTTCGGGTGTGTATCCAGTGTTATGTTTGAAAGTCAGCAGATTTTGTCCGCTTACGTAGACACGCAAACCGGATATTCCCAATTTGCTGATGGCCGATGATGGCAGTGTATATCCCAGTTGCACATTGCGCAGACGAAGATAGGAACCATTTTCCAGCAGATTGGTCGAAGAAAGGTAGTTGTGCCCACGTGATTTATCTAAAATCGGTTCTTTGTTGGACGTTCCTTCGCCGTGCCATCTTTGCAGACTTTTCTCATAAAAGTTGGTTGTCGTCCACGATACGGTTTTCTTTAAATCCAAAATCTTATTGCCGCTTACACCATTGAAGTCCACATTCAAATCAAAATTCTTATAGCCCAGCATAAAGCCGAATCCATAGGTAAAAGTTGGCATCGGACTGCCGAGGTAAGTACGGTCGGCATCCGTGATCTTTTCGTCACCGTTTAAATCCTTGTAGCGGATATCTCCCGGTTTCGCTGTCCATGTCATCGGGTAATAATTGTCGACCTCTTCTTGCGTTTGGAAGATTCCATCCTGTACGTAGCCGTAATAAGAGCCGATGGGATGACCTACGGAAGTACGGTGATAATCTCCTGAAATAATGTCCGAATTGTTATCGCCAAGTTTGGTCACTTTATTCTTTAAGGTAGCGCCGTTTACATTGATGCCATAGTCCACATCCCCTATCCGGTCTTTCCATGAAAGGCTGAATTCGAACCCTTTGTTGTTGATAGAGCCGGCGTTGGTAATGGCATAACCTGCGCCTATCGAAGAAGAAGGTGATACATAAGCCAATAGGTCATCGGTCGTTTTGCTATAATAACCGAGTTCCATGCCCAAGCGGTTGTTGAAAAGCTGCGCCGAGATACCTACATCAATACCTGTCATGACTTCCCAATGGATGTTTTTATCGATATCATAGCTAAGAGTAGGAATAAACTGCGTCACTCCGTTGATGATGACTTGTTTCCCTTTCGGGTTGATGGTCGGGTAGTAGAGATAGTTTCCTATCTTGTCATTTCCCAGTTTACCCCAGCTGACTCTTAACTTGGCAAAGTCCACCACTTTTTTCAGCGGCTCCATGAAGGCTTCTTCACTGATTACCCAGCCCAATCCCACAGACGGGAAGTATCCCCAACGATGAGACGGTGAAAACTTGGAAGAACCGTCGGCACGGAAAGTAGCGGTGAGTAAATAACGATCTTTGTATGCATAGTTCACACGTGCAAGGTAAGAGATAAAAGACTCCTCGTTCCACCAGTCGCCTGCGGAAACACGGTTGACGGACCCCATGCTAAGCATCCAAAGGTCATTAGGTACTATATTCATACCATTAGCCAGACTGTCTACTTTGGCGTTGAAGCCTTCACTAATGGCTTTGCGTGCCGTATATCCCACTGTTGCGTCGATGCGATGATTGGTTATCATCTTTTTATAACTCAAAAGGAAGTCTGCCTGAAAGGTGCGAGCCTCATCACTTTTGCGATAGAAATTGGTAATATCGTTCTTATGTGCCGAATGGCTGGTAGAGTTATTCACGTCATAGCGCGGTGTATACTGTTCGCCCCGATAGAGTCCGATATCCATATATCCGGTTGCTTTCAACGTAAAATCCTTCAGAAAGTTCCACTCACCATAAATGTTACCGATGATGCGGTAATCACGATACTTCTCCGTATCCTTGTAAAGCTCCATTTGAGCTACCGGATTGTTTACGTTGGATTGTATATCGGCAGACGGATGATAGAGCGAACCCAGGTTTTCCGGGTCGTAATCTTCTTCCGGAGCGTATGGTACATAAGTAGGGAGCGCCATGACCGCATTTTGGATTTTGGCAGAAGCAGGTTTGCTATCCATCTGCGAGAGGTTGATATTTCCTCCTGCTTTCAGATTCTTGGTAATATCATAATCCTGTGAGAAACGTACGTTGAAACGTTGGTAAGTATTATATTTCAGTACACCGTCCTGCTTGTAATAGCCGACAGATAATAGAGACTTGCTGTTTTTCCCGGATTTGGATACTGTCAGGTTATGATTGGTAATCATCGCTCTTTCTCTTAATACTTTGCTTTGCCAGTCAGTGCCCGTACCCAGCATGTCGGGGACCCATGAAGCAGCGTTTGGGTCCTGGTTCTGCAACATCTCATTGTAGAGCATGGTGAAATCCGTTGCGTTAGTCAGCTTTACCCGGTCGCGTTTCCAAACGGTTTGTGCACCGAAATAGCCGTCGTAGGTAACCGATGTCTTATCTCCTTCGGCACGTTTCGTTGTGATGATAATTACTCCGTTCGCTCCCTGCACTCCGAAGATAGCAAGAGAGGAAGGGTCTTTCAGAATTTCCATACTGGCAATGTCGCTGTTACTCAAGAACTTGATGTCCGACATCAACATACCGTCCACTACATACAAAGGATTACTGCTGGCATTCAACGTACCGATACCGCGAATTTTAATATCCGGTTCCGCACCTGCCGATCCGGAATTGGTTACCATCAGTCCCGGTATTTTCCCTTGCAGGGAAGACATTACATTATTAGTAGGCGCATTTTTAAGTTCCTCACCGGATACAGAGACAATCACTCCGGTTAAATCCCTTTTGCGGGCCGTACCGTAACCGGTCACTACTACTTGTTCCAATTGGTAATTATCATTCTTCAAGCGGACGATGATTTCGCTTGAACGGTTTTGGTTAGTGATAGGAATAATTTCCGTTTTCATACCGATAAAACTAACGACGAGTTTATCTCCGGCTTTTACGCCCGTGAGAGAGAAAGAACCACTCATATCCGTTTGAGCTCCGTTGGTCGTTCCTTCAATCAATACTGCGGCTCCCATTAATCCCATTCCGGTTTCTTCTTCGAAAACCGTCCCTCGGATATTGAAATCCTGCGCCTGTACCAGGCAGGTACAAGATAAAAGGAATAGATACAATACTACATGTTTTATCATTCTCATAAGATTTTAAAGTTAATGAATCTGCTATCGTCAACAAAAATAGATTCAGATAACGGGAGTTCCTAAAATTCTTCCCCTACAAAGCTTTCAATAGTTTCATCTGCTGTTTGATAGCGGCACATCAAATATACATCATATTTCGAATTTGAAATATAATGGTTTGTATATTAACAATTTACATTCTGCGGTAATCTACAAATCCGTCATATACTTTTTAGCGGTAACGATTAATCAACATGTTCTTTATGAATATTTTTCTACCATATTTATCGTTCAAGTTATAGTATATTTTTATTTATCCATAAGGTAGTATAATGGAAGTTGCACATGTGTAAGCAGATACTGCTTTGGAAGGAAAGTTTTGGAGAAAGAAAGATCAAAATGTGGCAGATAATTTCAAGGTTACAGTTGCTCGATGATAGTAGCGGGAAGATCGGTACACTCGGCGATGACGGCGGTGTCTATTCCTTTCTGTTTGAGTTTACGTGCTATCTCTATCGTGCGGTCATGTTCTTCGAGGGACTGGAATACAACATGAGACAGGTAATCCAGTGCTTTGTACAGGCGTTCCCGGCTCTCTTTCTTCTGATAGTCCACCCCTACGAATGTGGAACGTTTGCGGCGCAGAATCAGACAATACGTTCCGGCTACGAGTAGTCCGGCTATCGTGTCGATAGGAATGTCTGTATTGGCAAACATCCGGTTGTATTCTTCTATGGCAGCCGTGGGGGACTGCCCGACGGGAGCTTTGCTTGACTTGCGCTTATTCCTGCGTGTTGCTGCGGATGCCAAACAGTCTGCGCAGCACACCGCGCAGCAGTCTGGGGCTTTTGAGCACGATCACCTGCATCCCGATCCCCACCTTTCCGTCTGATACCACACTATAAGCAGTTTGCAGCCGGAATGTTCCGGAATTGCCGGAAAAGGATCAGTCCGCCACCGTTTCCACGATGACCAGTGCCCCTTCGCGAGTGGACACCGTGATGCAGTCGGAGCCTTCGGCGTATTCGTTGCTGACGCCCAGCGGGTAGCCTGCGGTCAGCTCTGCATCGGTGAGTTCGTAATAGGAACCCTGCTCGCAGACGCCCTCTGCATGGCCTTCCATGGGGAACGCCGAGAAATAGAAGTAATCCTCTTTGGGGTAGCGGCGCGTCTCGCCGGGCATCACAAAGGTGATGCGGCTGCGCTCGTCCTGCAATATGGCACGCACACCGCGCTTTTCCAGGCCGAGGCCGGTGCACAGGTTGGCAAGGGTGTGTTCCAGCCGCCTGCCGCCGAGGCCCCCCAGCAGAAGCACCTCGTCAAAGCCCTTCTGCACGGCCAGCTTTGCCGCGTATTCCGTATCGGTATCGTCCTTGACATGGGGCAGAACTACGATCTCGTCGTCCTCCTGCTGCGGGCAGGGTGCCGTGTCGAAGTCGCCCACGATCACATGGGGCTTGCAGTGCAGGGGCGCGCAGTTGCGGTAGCCTGCATCGCAGGCGATGATAAAATCATCTTCCCGCAGCAGACCGGCCAGCGCCGGAGAGACCGGGCAGGCCGAAAGGATCACACACCGTGCCATAAACAAACCTTCCTTGCTTTTTAAAATTTGGGGCGCTGCCAGTCCTTGACGTCCTTGACCTCATCGTACATGGCGCAGTAGCTGTCGTAGCGGGTCTGGGAGAGCTTGCCTTCCGCAAGGGCGGCGCGGACGGCGCAGCCCTTCTCGGAGCGGTGGGAGCAGCCGGTGAACTGGCACGCGCCGAGGTAAGGCCCGAACTCCGGGAAGGCGTGTTCCAGATTTTCTTTCGGGATGAAGCCCGCCCGGCTGGCCTCGAGGCTGGCGAAGCCCGGGGTGTCGGCGATGCGGCCCCCGAAGGCTTCAAAGATGGTCACCTCGCGGGTGGTGTGACGGCCACGGCCCAGCTTCTGGCTGATGGCGGCGGTCTGGCGCTCCACGTCGGGCAGGAGCGCGTTCAGCAGGGTGGATTTGCCCACGCCGGAGTTGCCGCAGAAGGCGCAGAGACGGCCATTGATCCAGTGCCTGATGTCGTCCAGACCCTCGCCGGTGGCGTAGTCGATGCGGATGAAGGGCAGGGTCGATCTTTCGTAGGCGCTGCGCAGAAACTCCGCCTCGGCGAGGTCGCCTTTGGTGCAGACGATGACGGGCTGGACGCCCTTGTCCACCGCGATGGCCGAGAGCTTATCCAGCACGAGGGTGCTGGGGGTGGGCTGGGTGGTGCTTGCCACGAGGAACAGCACGTCGAGGTTCGCCATGGGCGGGCGGACGAAGACGTTCCGCCGGGGCGCGATGGACGCGATGACCGCTGCGCCGTTCTCGGTCTCCAGCGTCACCACGTCGCCCGCCACAGGGGTGATCTTCTGCTTGCGGAAGATGCCCCGGGGCTTGCACTCCACGATACCTTCCGACGTCTTAACGTAATAAAATCCGCCGATGCCTTTTGTGATATAACCTGTCATACCTTCTCCTTTAGCCCAGCCAGGACGTCCACCAGTCGCTGAGACCGCCGCCGGTGGACGAAGACGAGCTGGCGCCGGTGCTCTCGCTGGAAGAGCTGCTGCCCCCGAAGAGGCCGCCCCACCAGCCGCCGGAGCCGTCGCTGCTGGCGGTGCTCTCGCTGGGTGCTTCGGGTTCCGGTGCAGGCTCAGGGCCTGCGCTGACCACGACGCTGACGCGGGTGTTCAGCTTGGCCGATGCGCCCTCGCCGGGGTTCTGACTGATGATGCTGCCCACGGGCTGGTCGCTGTACTGCTCCGTCTGGCTGCCCAGACCCAGTTTCCGCTGCACCAGCAGGGTACGGGCGTCGTCCACGTTCATGCCGATGAGGCTGGGGACTTTGGTGGTAGTGGCCACCTGCGGGCGGCTGACGTAGACCACCACCGTGGTGCCTGCGGCCACCTGACTGCCTGCGGCGGGGTCGGTGCGGATGATGGAGCCTGCGGCCACCGACTCATCCACGGCCTGAGTGACCAGCACCGACACGCCCAGGTCCTTCAGCTGCTGTTCGCCGTCGGCCTGCACGTAGTTGGTCAGGTCGGGGACAGTCACGTAGTGGATGCCGAGGCTGACGGTGAGGGTCACGCTCTGGCCCTCGCGGACGGTGCGGCCCGCCACCGGCGACTGCTTGTAGACATAGCCTGCGGCGTAGTCGTTGCTGTACTCCTCTTCCCAGTTGACGACCACCTGACCGGAGGCCACCTGCTGAGAGGCGTTCACCTCGTCCTGCGTCATGCCGCTGAAATCGCCCAGCACGATGTCGTCGCTTTTGGTCATGATGTTGCTGGAATCGTTCAGGATGGTCCAGCACAGGGCCGCACAGGCCAGCGCAAAGGCCGTCGTGATGCCCAGCAGCACCGGCATAAAGCCGCTGCGCTTCTTCTTTTTCGCCTTAGCTTTGGGGCGGGCGGGATTCGCCGCCGGTTTCTCCGGGGGTCTGCGGATGCTGCGTTTCTGCGGCATGGGGTCATTCACCACCTTTTCAGGTTCTTCCTTTACATATTGATACTGGAACGTGACGGAGGGGTCCTGCACGTAGGCGTCCAGTGCTTCCAGCATCTCTGCGGCGCTGGAATACCGGTTGACCGGCAGCTTCGCCATGGCGCGCTCCGTGATCTGCACGAGGCCCAGCGGCACGTCCGGGGCAAGCTCGGCCAGCGGCTTCGGGGTGTCCCGTATCTGCTTGCGGGCCACCTCCACCATGTCGTCGGCGTCGAAGGGCAGCCTGCCCGAGAGCATCTCGTACATCATGACGCCCACGGAGTAGATGTCGCTCTTGGGGTCGGTCTCCTCCCCTTTCGCCTGTTCGGGGCTGATGTAGTGGACGCTGCCCATGGCCTTTTTGCCGTTCTGTATCTGGTTCTCGGCCCGGGAGATGCGGGCGATGCCAAAGTCCATCATCCGCAGCTGGCCGTTGTCCAGCAGCATGATGTTCTGGGGCTTGATGTCCCGGTGGACGACGCCGTTGCGGTGGGCGTGGTCGAGGGCGCGGAGGATCTGGGCGATGAAGTGGACGGTCTCCCGGCTGGTTATTTTGCCGCCCCGCTCGTTGAGGTACTCCCGGAGGGTCATGCCCTCCACGCACTCCATGACGATATACTGTAAGTTTTCGCCAACGGAGACGTCGTAGACCTTGACGATGTTGGGGTGGTTGAGCAGAGAGATGGCCTTGGACTCGTTCTTGAAGCGGCGGACGAGGTCGGGGTCGTGCATCAGCTCCTGACGCAGCACCTTGACGGCCACCACCGTGCCTTCCGGCACAGGCCCGCCGGGGGCAGAGACCACGGCCTTGTAGACGTTGGCCATGCCGCCTGTGCCGATGAGCTCCTGAATGGTGTAGAGCCCGTCCAGCGTCTTGCCGATGAGATTATCCATGCTTCACCTCCAGCGGCTCCACGCCCAGCAGCAGCGCGGTGATGTTGTCGGGGCCGCCGCCCGCGTTGGCGGCGTCCACCAGCCGGTCGGGGATGTCATAGAACCCGCCCTTCGTGAAGATCTCTTCGATCTTCTCCTTGGGCAGGACGTTGGTGAGGCCGTCGGTGCAGAGCAGGAGCATATCGCCCTTCTGCACCGGCACGCTGGTGAACTCGGGGTCGAGGCGGTAGTCCACGCCCAGCGCCCGGGTGATGATGTTCTTCTGGGGGTGATGCTCGGCTTCCTCGGCGGTGATGGTGCCACAGTCCACCAGCTCCTGCACGTAGGAGTGGTCGTGGGTGAGCTGGGTGAGCCTGCCGTCCCGGACGAGGTAGGCCCGGGAGTCGCCTGCGTGGCAGATAAAGGCGTTGCCGCCCCGCACGAGGGCGCAGACCGCCGTGGTGCCCATGCCCGCCAGCTCCTCCTCCCGGGAGGCTTTCTGGAAGACGAAGCGGTTGGCATTGATGAGCGCCCGCTTCAAAAACTTTTCCTCGTCGCCGGGCAGGCACTGGGCGTACTGCTCGTGGAAGCTGTGCTCGATGACGTCGCAGGCGCTCACGGAAGCCTCACGGCCTCCCCGCGCACCGCCCATGCCGTCGCACACGAGGCCCCAGGCCGCGTCGCTGTTCAGCTCGCCTGCCCGGTAGTCATCCTGATTCTCGGGGCGGACGCTGCCGACGTCTGTTTTTCCTGCAAGTTTCATAGGATTCTCCTTCTCAAACTTTGCCGTTCATCTCGTCGCGGCGGAGCTGGCCGCAGGCGGCGCTGATCTCGCTGCCCAGACGGCGGCGGACGGTGGCGTTGACGCCGAGGCTTTCCAGCTTCTGCTGGAAGCGCCGGACGTTGGCGGCGTCGGTAGCCGAATAAGGGCTGCCGTCCACCGGGTTGATGGGGATGAGGTTGACGTGAGCGCCCATCCCCCGGATGAGGTCGGCCAGCTGTCTGGCGCAGGCGTCGGAGTCGTTGACGCCCCGCACCATGGAGTACTCGAAGCTCACTCTCCGGCCCGTCGTCTCCTGATACCGGCGCACGGCCTGCATCAGCACCTCCACGGGGTAGGCGTCGTTCACGGGCATCATGCCGCTGCGGATGTCGTTGTTGGGGGCGTGGAGAGAGACGGAGAGGGTGAGCTGAAGCTTCTTCTCGGCCAGCTGGTCGATCTTCGGCACGAGGCCGCAGGTGGAGAGGCTGATGTTCCGCATCCCGATGTTCACGCCCTCGGGGGACGAGATGTTCTCGAGAAAGCGCATGACTTCGTCGAAATTATCCAGCGGCTCCCCGATGCCCATCAGCACGATGTGGGAGATGCGCTCCCCGATGTCCTTCTGGGCGGTGTAAATTTCGGAGCAGATCTCGCCCGCCTCGAGGTTGCGCACCCGGCCCGCCTGGGTCGAGGCGCAGAAGCGGCAGCCCATCCGGCAGCCCACCTGAGTGGACACGCAGACCGTGTTGCCGTAGTGGTAGCGCATGACGACGGTCTCGATGCAGTTGCCGTCGGCCATCCGCAGCAGGTACTTCACGGTGCCGTCCTTGGCCTCCTGCCGCCGCTCGATGATGGGCGCGGCGATGTAAAATGCCTCCTCGAGCTTTGCCAGCAGGGCTTTGGGCTGGTCGGTCATGGCCGAAAAGTCGGTCACGAGCTTCTGGTGGACCCAGTGGAAGATCTGCTTCGCCCGGAAGCCGGGCTGGCCCATCGCTTTCAGCTCCGCTGTCAGCTGTTCCAGCGTCAGGGAGGATATACAGCGTTTAGTCTCCATGAAAATCTCCTTTTGTCAGGAATCACGTTTCTGCATCGCGCAGAGGAAAAAGCCGTCCATGCCGGTGCGGGTGGGGACGGAAAGCGCACCCCAGTCCCCCACCGTCATCCCGGCCGGGAAGCGGACGTCCGGCGTCACCACCCGGAACTCCGGGTGTCGGCCCACGAAGGCCCGCACCTGCTCTTCGTTCTCGGCAGGGTCGATGGTGCAGGTGGAGTAGACCAGACGCCCGCCCTCTTTCAGGTGGGCGGCGGCTGTATCCAGAATGGCCGACTGGGTGGCCAATAATTCATCGTGACGCGCTTTTTCGAGGCTCTTGTAGCGGATGTCCGGCTTCTTGGCGAGGATGCCGAGGCCGCTGCATGGGGCGTCTACCAAAATAGCATCCGCCATGGGCAGGTCGGCGTCAGGTCTGGTGCCGTCGGAGACCCGGGGCTCCACATGGGCAAACCCCATCCGCTCCACGGCCTTGCGGATCAGCTGGACGCGGTTCTCGCTGACGTCGCAGCTCACTAGCCGCCCTTCGTCCTGCATCTCCTCGATGAGGAGCAGGCTCTTGCCGCCGGGGGCGGCGCAGAGGTCGAGGACGGTATCGCCGGGCTTTGCCTCCACGCAGAGGGCGGCAAGCTGGCTGGCCTGCCCCTCCACATGGAAGAAGCCGTCCCGGAAAAGCCCGCTCTCCGCCGGACTCCCCTCGAAGCGGGCTAAGACGCTGCCCGGCACGAGGCCCGGGGCGGCGGTCTTCGCGCCCGAGGCCAGCAGCTTTTCGCAGAGGGCTTCCGGCGTCCCTTTCAGGGGGTTGGCCCGGAGGCTGGTCAGGCCGCCGTCGGCGGTGTGGGTCAGGATGTCCAGCGCCTCGTCGGGGTAGTGTTCGTGGAGGAACTGTGCCACATCCCGGCCCGCCGAGCCCAGCACCATCAGCCGCTCCACCTCGTCGGCGAAGACGGCAGAGCCGAGGTCATAGCCGATGGCCCGGCGCAGCACGGCGTTCACGAGGCCGGAGGCGCTGGCTTTTTTGAAGGTGCGGGTCAGCTTGACGGCCTCATTGACCGCCGCCGAAGCAGGAACCTGCATATAGCGGGCCTGCGCCAGCGCGGCGCGGAGAATTTCCCGCACCTGCGGGTCGAGCCTGGCAAGCCCTTTGGGCAAAAACTGGCTCAGGATATAGTCCAGCGTCCCCTGATGTTCCAGCACGGTGTAAAATATCGCGCTGGCAAATGCTTTATCGCGGCCTTCCAGCTTCTGGCGGCGCAGCTCTGCGTCGAGGATGAGGTTCGAGAACCCGTCCTGCTCCTGCCGCACCAGCGCCGCCACCGCCGCCGCGCGGGGGTTCGGGCCGCTCACAGGCTGTCCCCCGCCTTGAGGCGGAGACCGGCGGCGAAGGAGGTGCCGTCCATGGGCTTCTTGCCCTCCGGCACGACGTGCAGAAGCTGGACAGCGCCCTCACCGCAGGCCACGGTCAGGGGCCTGGTGGCGAGGACAGTGCCGGGAGCTTCGCCGTGGCTTTCCGCAACGCGGCACTCCATCACCTTGACCTTCTTGCCGCCCGCCGTCACGAACCATGCCCCGGGCCACGGGTTCATGCCCCGCACCCAGTTGTGGATGTGGTCGGCGCTGTCGGTCAGATGGAACTCGGCCATCTCCTTGCTCAGCATGGGAGCGACGGAAGCGTTCTCGTGGGCCTGAGGCTCTGCTTTCAGCGTCCCAGCTTCAATCGCAGGCAGGGTCTCACAGAGCACCCGTGCGCCCACGGCAGTGACCCGGTCGAACAGCTGGCCGCTGGTCTCCTCGGGGTCGATGGCGATCTTCTCGCAGACCAGCACGTCGCCGGTGTCGAGGCCCTCGTCCATCTGCATGATGGAGACGCCCGTCTCGGCGTCGCCATTCAGCACCGCCCACTGCACGGGGGCGCTGCCCCGGTATTTCGGCAGCAGGGAGACGTGGAGGTTGATGCAGCCGTATTTCGGCGCTTCCAGCACCGATCTCGGCAGGATGCAGCCGTAGGCCACCACGACGATGAGCTCAGGAGCCAGCGCGCGGATGTTCTCGTCCTCGCCGCCGTCCCGCAGGGTGCGGGGCTGAAAGACGGGGGTGCCGTGGGCCAGCGCCACTTCCTTCACCGGGGGTGCGGTGAGCACCTGTTTGCGGCCCACGGGCTTATCGCGCCGGGTGTAGACCGCGCAGATGTCGTGGCCCGCCTCATACAGGGCTTTCAGGCAGTCCGCCGCAATGTCCGGCGTCCCCATGAACAGAATGCGCATCAGTCGTTCTCCTTCTTCTTGGCGGCAGCGGCGCGGCCCTCCTCGGTGTCCTCATAGAAGAACTCGCTGGACTCCATGATGGTGATGCCGTCCAGATGGTCGTTCTCGTGCTGGATGCAGCGGGCCAGCAGACCCTCGGCTTCCAGCTCGAACCACTCGCCGTGGCGGTCCTGTGCGCGGACCTTGACGGCTGCGGGGCGGGTCACGGCGCCGTTGTGGCCCGGGAAGGACAGGCAGCCCTCGTAGGCGGTCTCCTCGTCCTCAGACACGGCGAGGATCTCCGGGTTGACGAAGTCGATGAACTTGTACTCGTAGTTTTCGGGGATCTCCTCCGGGGCGTCGGTGGTGTCCCACACCACGAAGACGCGGCGCAGCATCCCCACCTGCGGGCCTGCGAGACCCACGCCGTCGGCGGCGATCATCGTCTCGCGCATATCGTCCAGCAGGGTGGCCAGACGGTCGTCAAAATTGGTCACAGGGCGGCAGACCTTGTTCAGGATGGGGTCGCCTTCTTTTACAATGTTGCGGATTGCCATAAATGGTACCTCCCAAAAATATCAGATATCGCCGTCCGAATGCAGATCCACCGCAACGGTGGCTTTGGACGGCAGTTTTTCCTGTTCGTATCGTTCCAGCGTGCTGCGCACGAGGTCGCGGAAGCGGCGGTCGTTGCGGCACTTGATGGTAAGTTTGTAGCGGTAGGTGTCGTTGATCTTTTCAATGCTGCCGGGCGTAGGGCCCAGAATGCGCAGGGGCAGATCCGGCTGCTTGGCCGCCTGCTGCCCTAAAAGCGCCGAGAAACGGGCAGCGGCGCGCGCCACCTCGTTCTCCCTTGCACCGGCAAAGCCAATGACGCACAGCCCGCAGAAGGGCGGGTACAGGCCCAGTTTCCGGTACGCGATCTCCTGCTCGAAAAAGGCGTCGTAGTCCTGCGCGGCGGCAAGGTTGAGCACCGGGTTGTCCGGGTCGGTGGTCTGGATGATGGCAAAGCCGGGGTCTTTTGCCCGGCCGCTCCGGCCCACCACCTGCGTGACGAGGCTGAACACGGTCTCATAAGCCCGGAAGCCCTGGGCGAACAGGAGCGAATCGATGCCCAGCACACCCACCAGCGTCACATCCTCGAAATCCAGCCCCTTGGCCACCATCTGGGTGCCCACCATGATGTCATATTCATGCCGGGCAAACTTTGCCAGCAGCTTTTCATGGGCATCCTTGGCGGCGGTGGTATCCTGATCCATCCGCAGGATGCGGGCCTCCGGAAAGAGCTTTGCCAATTCCTCCTCGGCCTTCTGGGTGCCAAAACCCCGGTACTGCAGTTTGCCGCCGCAGGCGGGGCATCTGGCAGGGGGCGGGTCCAGCTGGCTGCCGCAGTAATGGCAGAGCAGCTTGTGGGCCGATTTGTGGTAGACCATGGGCACGCTGCACTTGGGGCACTTGAGCACCTCGCGGCAATCCTCGCACTGGGCCACGGTCTGGTAACCCCGGCGGTTGAGCAGCAGGATGGTCTGCTTGCCTGCCTCAAGGTTGTGCCGGATGGCATCCTCCATGGCAAGGCTGATCTCCCGGGGGTTGCCGGAGGCAAGCTCGGCCCGCATATCCACGATCTGGACTTTGGGCAGCGGGTTGCCGCCATAGCGTTTGGTCAGGCGCACCAGCTGGGTGCGGCCATGCTGGGCGGCATAATAGCTCTCGGTGCTGGGGGTGGCGCTGGCCAGCAGGAGCAGGGCCCCGTTCTCCGCCGCGCGCTGCCGGGCCACCTCGTGGGCCGAGTAGCGGGGCGCAGATTCGGAGCGGTAGGTGTGCTCCTGCTCCTCATCAATGATGACAAGGCCGATGTTTTCCAGCGGGGAGAAGATCGCGCTGCGGGTGCCCACCACGATATCCGCGCCGCCGTCCTGGATCATCTGCCATTGGAGCAGGCGCTCGGTATGGTTGAGAGCGGAATGCTGCACGGCCACCCGCTTGCCGAATTGGCTTTTCAGCCGCAGGATCATCTGAGGGGTCAGGCTGATCTCAGGCACCAGCACCAGCGCCCGGCGGCCCATCTGCAGACAGTGCTCGATGAGCTTCAGGAACACCAGCGTTTTGCCGCTGCCGGTCACGCCGTAGAGCAGCGCCGAGTGCGGGGCTGCATCCTCCAGCCCGGGCAGCAGCGCGTCATAGGCGGCCTGCTGCTCCTCCGTGAGAAGGATGGGCTCGTTCTTCAGCGGGATGGAAGAATACAGGTCGATGGATTTGTTCACCTTGCTGCATTCCAGCACGCCCTTGGCGCAGAGGTTGTCCAGCACCGCCCGGCTGATGCCCTTTTCCTCCAATGCAGACAGGGTGCGCTCACCTCCGGCCAGCAGGGCCACTGCGGCCAGCTGCTTGGCGGTCGGCCTGGGCTTTGGGGGCAGCGTGCCCACCAGCTTGTAGGCATTTTCCGTGTGGCGGACGAGCTGCTTTTGAAGCACCGGGGTCACGCCGTCCTCCGCCACGGTGGGCTTGTACTGCGCGCCGTAGGGAATGACCGCCTTGACGGCCTCGTAGTAGGTGCAGAAGGTGCGCTCCTTCAAAAAGTGCACCAGCCGCAGCAGCTCCGGGGTGAGGCAGGCAGAGGCCGGGGCAACATCGAACAGGAACTTGAGCTTTGCGCTCTCCGGTTCGGCATCGCAGGCCAGCACCACACCCATCCGGGCACGGCTCCCCCGCCCGAAAGGCACCAGCACCATGCTGCCCAGCCGGACGGTATCCTGCTGGTCGGGCATAACGGCATAGGTATAGAGTTTGTCGAAATGAAAGGTCGCGTTGCTCACTGCAACGCCTACCGTTTTTGGCATTCAGGCAGCTCCTTCAAAGCGATTTAGCGGGTCAGGCCCGCACGCTGGCAGATGACATCATAGAGCCTGGCGGCACAGGCATCCACCTCGTCGTTGACCAGCTTGAGGGTGAATTTATCCTGCTGGGCCAGCTCATTGCGGGCGATCTCCAGGCGCTCCCGGATGCTCTCCTCGCTCTCGGTGCCGCGGCCGCGCAGGCGGCGCTCCAGCTCCTGGGTGGAGGGAGGCAGCAGGAAGATGGTGGTGGCACCGGGATACATGCGGCGGATATTGGCCGCGCCATGCACATCGATGACCATGACCACCAGCTTGCCCGCGTTCAGCCGCTTGTTGACCTCTTCCTTCAGGGTGCCGTAGTAGTTGCCGTTGAAGAAGTTGTGTTCCACGACCTCATCCTGATCGATGAGCTGCTGGAACTGCTCCTTGGTGCGGTAGTAATAGTCTACCCCTTCCTGCTCCCCGGGGCGGGGGGAACGGGTGGTGGCAGAAACCGTTTTTTCGATCTCGGGGTGGGCTTTGCGCAAAGCGCTGACCACACTGTCCTTTCCGGTACCGGCGGCACCGGAAACGACAAACAGATATTTTTCATTTTCCATGGTCTTACTGCTCCTCTTCTGTCACTGCTTTGCCCTCGGCCTGACCGGCGGCACGGCTGGCCACCGTTTCGGGCTGAAGGGCTGAAAGGACAACGTGGTCGGAGTCCATGATGAGGACGGCGCGGGTGCTGCGGCCATAGGACGCATCAATGAGCATCCCCCGCTCCCGCGCTTCCTTGACCAGACGCTTGACCGGGGCAGAATCGGGGCTGACCACAGCCACCACCCGGCCCGCGCTGACCAGATTGCCAAAGCCGATGTTGATCAGTTTCATCTTTTCCTCCGAACCATCTGAATCTCAGGGTTTACTCCAGATTCTGGATCTGCTCACGGATCTTCTCGATCTCCGCCTTCATATCCACCACGATGCGGGTGATATCCAGATCCTGACACTTGGAACCAATGGTATTGGTCTCACGGTTCAGCTCCTGGGTCAGGAAATCCAACTTGCGGCCCACGGGCTCGTCCAGCTCCAGAATGGAGCGGTACTGGGCGATGTGGCTGCGCAGGCGGACGGTCTCCTCATCCACGGCGGTCTTGTCGCCAAAGATGGCGGCCTCGGTTAGGACACGGGCATCATCGATGTTCCGGTCCTCCAGAATGACCTTGAGCTTTTCATACAGGCGGTTGGTGTAGTTCTCCACCCGGCCGGCGCTCAGGGTCTCCACCCGGCCCACGCATTCTTCCAGAAAGCGCAGGCGGTTCTCCACGTCAGCCTTCATCTTGGCACCCTCAGCGGCGCGCATCTCCACAAAGCGGTCCAGTGCCTGGGCGGTGACAGCGGAAACATCCTCCCACAGCTGCTCCTCATCCACATCGGCGTGGCGGGTGGTCAGCACATCGGGAAAACGGGCGATCATCCCGGCGGTCACATCGTTCTTAACCTCCAGCGTCTCAGACAGGTCCCGCAGGGCCTGCTGGTAGCTCTTTGCCAGCTCCTGATTCACAGCCACCACAGTATCGGCGGCATCCACGGTCTGCACCGTCAGGCTCAGTTCTACCTTGCCGCGGGTCACCCGCTCGTTCAGCTGCTTTTTCAGGCGGCTGTCCAGATAGCTGCAGGTGCGCGGGATGCGGGAGGAATACTCGAAATAGCGGGAGTTCACGCTGCGCAGTTCCACAGTGATCTCGCGGCCATTGAGCACGGCAGTTCCCCTGCCGAAACCGGTCATGCTTAAGATCATACTAGCTCCTATTCTTTTGCGGTTTAACTTCGGTTTTTCTGTATAGGTATCCGCTTTGGGCACACAAGCCCATGTTACGATACATATAGCATCATTTTACTATTCTTTTCTGAAAAATTCAAGGTGCAGACTGCATCCGTGCAAAAAACACAGTTTTCATTTTTACTGCTGCGCAGCCAAAACAACATGGCTGCGGCAGTTACCGCTTTTCCAGAAGTTTTCCCCTTGTAAAAAATATAACCCCGCGTTTTCACGCAGGGTCATAACATCAGTTCGTCTTATAAACGCAGGTCACACTGGTTTGCAGGATATCTGCATTGAGCAGCGTGCGCTCCACCCAATGGATGTTGTCGGCAATGGTATCCAGAGAGACCTCGTATTCCTTGGCAATGCTTTCCATCGTGCGGTACTCGTAGCGATAGATCAAGGTCAGGATGAGCTTGTCCATCATAGAGATCTTGGTAAAGCGGGTCTTGCGCTTATGCTCCTGACGGTAAGCCTCATGCAGAGCCTTGAGCATCCGGTCAAATTCCAGCTTTGAAATGCCAAAATACAGTTGATAGTCCTGCTCCTGAAACTCAGCAATGCGCTGCTCCGGGATGCTTCGCATAGCATTTTCCTCCACATCATTTGTTGTATTGTACGGCTATACCAAACATTATAAAAGGTATTGGGCGGCAAGTCAATGTGTAAGCAGAAGTTTTTCCGGTATTACGCGACAGAGTGCGCCCTGCACCTTTGCCGACTGCACAAAAAAGGGCTACCGCACAGCATTTTGTGCAGCAGCCCTGAAAGGGACTTATTTATCAGACAGGATGGGACTGGTTGGTGTAGTCCACATGATCGCCGTCCACGCCCTGCTTTTTGGCATTGCGCTTATCGAAGAACTTGGGAGCGACCTGCGGGAACATAGCGTAGGTCAGCACGTCCTCTTCCTGCGTTGCCCACTTGGCAGCCTCGGCCTTCAGCTTGTCCATCTCGGGCGCCAGCGTGTCGGCAAAGCGGCAGGTAATGGGCTGCTCATCGCCAAGGATCTTCTTGGTGAACTCGGGCTTGATGGGAGCGGGAGTTTTGCCATAGTCGCCGTGGACCAGACCCTTGAACTCCTTGGTGACCATCTTGTAGCGCTCGCCCATGATGACGTTGAACA
>OGFF01002063.1_pt1 | contig 18691 bp, 10 predicted proteins | sample 1570751 | NCBI WGS metagenome assembly OGFF01 (sample SAMEA2581951, study PRJEB24529) | metagenome | biome: Human gut stool | place: China | collected 2011 | reverse complement strand
GCACGTGGGCAAGCATGGGCTATTTATGGTTATACTATGGTATATCGTGAAACGGGAGAAGTGCGCTTTCTGAACTTTGCCAGAAAAGTAGCAGATGCTTATTTATCTCGTTTACCGGAGGATTTAATTCCTTATTGGGATTTTGATGCAGTGAATATTCCCCATGAATTAAGAGATGCTTCCGCTGCTGCTATTATGGCTGCCGCCTTGTATGAATTGAGCATGTATTCGAATAAAGCAAAGTATAAAGAGACGGCAGATAAGGTAATGCATTCTTTGTCATCATCGGATTATCGGAGTAAGATTGGTGAAAATCACAATTTCTTATTGATGCATTCTGTTGGAAGTTATCCGCATGGAAACGAAATAGATGTCCCTTTGATTTATGCAGATTATTATTTTCTGGAAGCATTGAAGCGGAAAAGGGATTGCGACATTGAAGCTAAGAGTAAATCAGTGCAGAAGTAGTGCTGTAATGGTGATTTTTTTGTACTAAAAGGGTGTTTTTTTGTACAATGATTAATAGAGAACTTGGGAGGATAATTTTTATACTTCTTATGTACGTTTTTGGTTTTTGTTTTTTGGTTTTCTAACTATATTCGCAGTGTGAATAAACATTTTTGTCAGGTCGTTTTTTTTAGTCAATTTGATGAATTTTTAATCATTCTAGTAACTTAAATTTAAATGCAATGAAAGACTTTTTCACTCCAATGAAGATACCCCAAAAATGGGTATGTCTGCTAGCGATGTCTTTTGTGTTTGGACAACAGGCATTTTCTTCAGAGAACTATGTGACGGAAAGTATAGCTGTTTCGGCAGATATTATGCAGCAGAAAAGTAAGACGGTTGTTGGTACGGTAACTGATAATGGCGAGCCTATAATAGGTGCCAGTGTCGTGGTGAAGAATGCCGGTAAAGGTGTTATAACAGATATGGATGGGAATTTTAAACTGGATGTTCCTGTTGGTGCGACAATTGTCATATCTTATGTCGGATATGATAGTAAAGAAATTGTTTATAAGGGCGAGTCTACTTTAAAAGTTGAATTATCTGAAGATGTTTTGCAGTTGCAGGAAGTACAAGTTGTAGCGTATGGCGTAACGAAGAAAGTGACAGTGACGGGTGCTATTTCATCTGTGGGTACAGAAGAAATTCTTAAATCACCAGTCTCAAGTATATCCAATGCATTGACCGGCAAATTACCGGGGTTGTCTACTGTGCAGCAGACTGGGCAGCCGGGAGCTGATGATGCAACAATGTATGTCCGTGGTGTCGGTTCGTTGACAGAAGGATTATCGTCACCACTTGTTTTGGTAGATGGAGTAGAACGTTCGTTCAACCAACTTGATCCTAATGAAATTGAAGATATTTCTATTTTGAAGGATGCTTCGTCAACGGCTGTGTTTGGTGTTCGTGGTGCTAATGGTGTTATTTTGGTAACAACGAAAAGGGGACAAGAAGGAAAACCTAAAATAAATGTATCTACTTCTTATTCTTTACAAATGCCAACGCGTATGCCGGAATTTGCCAACAGTTATGAGTATGCAAGTACATATGTCAATGCCCAGCGTCGGGATGGAATAGAGAGTAACTTTGCTTTTACGGATGAAGCGATTGAAGCCTACCGGACACACAGCAATCCTTTAGCTTATCCAGATACGGATTGGGTGGATATGTTAATAAAGGACGTGGCTTTGCAAACGCAACATAATTTTTCTATTTCCGGAGGAACAAGAGGAGTCCGTTATTTTGCTTCCTTGGGTGTGTTGACGCAAGATGGTCTATTCAAGTCGTTTGAGAAAGAGTATGATGGTAATTTCAAATATAACCGTTACAATTATCGTATAAATCTGGATTTGGACCTGACGAAAACCACATTGATGCGTATGAATTTAGGTGGGCGTGTTAATGATAAGCGTACGCCGAATTATGAAGGAAGTAGTGATATCGGATTATTGTTCCGTGATATTTATTGGGCTATTCCAATGTCGGGGGTAGGTATTATGGATGGAAAATGGATATGGCCTGATACAAAAGAATTTAGTTTGCCGGGTACTGTAAGAGACGGACTTTATCCATATTATGGAAAAGGATATAACACTTCAGCAGGGAATATCCTGAATTTTGATTTTATGCTGGAGCAGAAATTGAACTTCATCACTAAAGGTTTGAAGGCACATGTAAAAGCATCTTATAATAGCGGTGTGACTTTGAAAAAGTTGCGTAAAACTTCTTATCCTCATTATGAGACGATAGTAAATGAAGATGGTACAGTGAATTTGCGTAAAGTGGGAGATCAGACCAATCTTCAATATTCGGAGAGTACAAGCCGGAGCAGAGACTGGTATATGGAGGTCGCCATGAATTATAAGCGTGATTTTGGTGATCATCATGTTTCAGCCTTGGCTATGTACAATCAAACAATGAAATATTATCCGGATAGTAATCCGGATGAATTTAAATCTATTCCCCGAAGCTATATCGGTTTAGTTGGGCGTGCTACTTATGACTGGAAAACACGTTATATGGTTGAAATGAACGTGGGGTATAATGGTTCTGAGAATTTTGCGCCAGGTAAGCGGTTTGGTCTTTTTCCCGCAGTATCAGCAGGTTGGGTTCTGACAGAGGAAAACTTTATGCAACCTTTAAAACCGTGGTTGAGTTATTTTAAACTTCGTGCTTCCTATGGTGTAGTGGGGAATGATCGTGTGAGTGGTAACTATCGTTTTCTTTATCTGCCGGATTCTTATAATCCGTCGACAGGTAGTTATTATTTTGGAAATTCCATATCTACAGCATGGCAAGGTGCAGTGGAAAGTAAGATTGGTAATCCCGACGTAACTTGGGAAACGGCTGCAAAGCAGAATTATGGGGTGGATGCTTATTTCATTAACAGCAAACTAAAAGTTAATTTTGATTATTTTATTGAGCGTCGTAAGGATATTCTCACAAATCGTAAGGTTCTGCCAACTTATTTAGCAGCAAATTTGCCTATTGCCAATATTGGCAAAGTTGATAATAAAGGATATGAACTGAGTGTAAACTGGAGAGATAGAATTCATGATTTTAGATATCATATAGGTTTCAATCTGGCTTATGCTAAAAATAAGATCGTCTTTCAAGATGAAGTTCCCTATCCTTACGATTATATGAGAAAGACCGGTAAGCCGGTTGGGCAACAGATGGGGTATAAATACGATGGATTCTTTTCGGAAGAAGATGTGGCAAAGTATGAGACCGAACGTGGTAAATCAATACCGGATCATGGAACAGGGTATATTCCTAAGCCGGGTGATGTGAAATATAAGGATTTAAATAATGACCATAAGATAGACCAGTACGATGTTGCCGCTATCGGTTATCCAGTTTACCCACTTCTTACAGGAGGAATAAATTTGGGATTTTCCTATAAAGGATTCGATTTCAGTATGACATGGTCCGGCGCAACAAAAGTTTCCCGCTTATTGGATGATATTTTTCGTGAACCGTTTGGAGCCACAGATTCTCGTTCGTTAATGAAATATATGATAGATGACATGTGGACGCCGGAAAAAGGAAATTCAGCTAAAGCTCCTGCCATCTCGTTTACGAATAAAGTAAATAATTACAGAGACTCGGATTTATGGTTACGTGATGCTTCCTACTTGCGTTTGAAAAATGTGGAGATTGGTTATAATTTTCCTAAAAAAATATTGAGCAAAATCAATATTGGAAGTCTGAGAGTTTTTGCAACAGGTTATAACTTGTTGACATTAGATAAATTGAAAATTGTAGATCCGGAATCTCGTCCCAACGGTAATGCAATGTATCCGGTAGTAATGGTGATAAATATGGGCTTGAAAGTAGGATTTTAATTTATAAAAATAAAGTTAGTCATGAAAAAGATAAGAAAATATATTTATCTGTTACTGATCTTCTCATATGTTTCTTTTACATCATGCGAGGATTTTGCTTTAGGGGAGAAATTTCTTCAGAAACCTCCTAGCGGGGATGTTACTATCGACACTATTTTTTCGACGGCAGAGTATGCCCGGAGAGTATTATGGTATGCTTATTCGAAATTGCCTTATGGCTTTTCTACCGGTTATAATAATTCGACTTCGATGCGTGTGGGTTCAATAGAATCGTTGACTGATCTGGCACAGTCATATGTTGGTTATGCAGGAGCGGATAAGTTGTATTATCCGGGACTTTATAATGCCGGAAGTGAAGACGAATCAGGTGGAGAGGATCATGCAACTAAATACAATATGTACGCACGTGATCCTTGGAAAGGGATTCGCCATGCATGGGTCTTTATTAATAATGTGGACCGAGTACCGGATATGACGGCGGAAGAGAAGTTGCGTTTGAAGGCGGAGGCCAAAATTACCATTGCTGTGCAGTATTCTGAAATGTTGCGTCATTATGGAGCCTTACCTATTGTTGACCATGCTATTATGCCGGAAGAAATGGGGTTACCGGAGCGTGCCACTTTGCAACAGACTGTGGATTTCATAACCCGGTTGTTGGATGAGGCTATTGCATGCAAAGAATTACCTTGGGCTTTGCCGGAAGATGATCTGAGTAATGAGAGTGGACGTATGACAGGGGCGGCTGCCATGGGATTAAAGCTAAGAGTACTGTTGTTCGTAGCCAGTCCGTTGTTCAATTCTGACGAGCCTTATTTTCCGGGGGAAGCCTCTGATAAATTGATGACTTGGTTTGGCGGGTATAGTGAACAACGCTGGAAAGATGCGGCAAAAGCGGGGGAAGATTTTTTCAAATCTTGGAAACAAGGTGGTTTTTATGAATTGGTACAAAAAGAAACGGCAACTAAAAATACAATTCGTCAGGCATTTCAGGATGCATATTATACCAGGGGTACTACAGAGAGCCTAATTTCTGTACGCAGGCATTTTAGGACAAATGGTATCAGTACGTTGCTGCAAAGTTTACGTTGGGGCGCATGGTGTCCGACAAAAGAATGTTTTGACTTGTTCCCGATGGCGAATGGTGATGATTTTGATTGGGATAATCCTGTTCATAAGAAAAATCCTTTTATAAATCGTGATCCTCGGTTGTGTGAAACAATCTTATTGGATGGTGACGATTTTCAAGGTAGAAAGGCTGAGGTATTCAAGGAAGATGCTAATGATAAAAAGAATTATCCCAAAGGTGCGGATTGGAATAAGAACAATTTGGATAGTAAGAGTTTGTCAACAGGGATTGCCGGACGTAAATTCGCTCTTGACCGGAAAGGGGAGTACAATAACCGTGTAATTCATTGGCCTTATTTACGTTTGGCTGAAGTATATCTTGCTTATGCAGAGGCATTGAATGAATGTGGGCGTACCAGTGAGGCATATCAGTATATCAATGCAGTTAGAGCACGCGTTGGTTTGCCAGGGCTGGTATTGAAAGGAAAACTGGATGAGAAAACAGAGTTTCGCGAAGCAGTACTTCGAGAACGCGCTTGTGAATTTGTATGGGAAGAAAACCGTTTCTTTGATTTGATACGTTGGAAACGTGAATCTGATTTTACAAAACATTTGCATGGAATTAATGTGTATCGCCATAAAACTACCAAAGAATATAAATTTGATTTTCCGCAGTTGCCGGAAAGAGCATGGCAAAAGCCGGGAGGATTTTCTGCAAAATGGTATCTGAGTGCATTTCCTGATAAGGAAGTGAATAAAGGATACGGGTTAGTACAGAACCCGGGATGGTGATCATGAAAATCATTCAATGAATAAAGAAATAAAAGAATACTATGAATAAAGCTATAAAATTAGTAATGACAGGTTTGCTGGTGTCGGCAAATATGCTGGCACAGGAAACGGACAGCATACAGCAGTACGGCCGAGGTATTTCGGTTGACTGGAAAGAATCTACTACTGCGGGAGGAATGGTGACAGCAGGGCAATTATCCCATAAAACGAGTGTTAATCCTTCTAACTCATTATTTGGTTCTGTTCCAGGACTATATGTGTTACAGAATGCCGGCAGTTCCTGGGCAGATGGTGCTACTATGTATGTACGTGGTTTGGGGACTACAAACAGCAAAAGCCCGCTGATATTGGTTGATGGCTTTGTACGTTCCATATCAGACCTGACAGTGCAAGAAATAGAATCTGTGGTTGTCTTGAAAGATGCCGTAGCTTTGGCACTGTATGGAATACGAGGAGCTAATGGGGTCGTTTATGTTACCACGAAACGTGGAAAGACTGGCAAGCCGGTAATTAATTTCAATTATGAGTTTAATATGGGGACTCCGGTCCGTTTACCGGAAATGGTAGATGGATATACTTATGCCCAAGCTTTGAATGAAGGGTTGAAAAATGATCATCTTAGCCCCCGTTATACTCAACGTGAACTAGACGCGTTTAGAGATCGTACTTACCCAGACTTTTATCCGGACGTAGATTGGTGGGGAGAGGCTTTGCGGAATCATAGCCTTGGTCAGAATGCAAACTTTTCCATTCAGGGAGGGGGTGATAAGGTACAATATTATGCACAGTTGAATTATCTGAATGATCAGGGAATTCTGAAGCCGACCAATGACAATGAAGATTATTCCACCCAGCTTAAATTCTCAAAGTTGAATATACGGACTAATCTTGATATACAGGCTACCAAAACCACGAAAGTGCAATTGAGTATGCTAGGTAATTTCTCAGAACACAATCGTCCGGGTGCACAGCTAGATGATATCTTCACAGCTTTGTACCAGGTTCCTTCAGGAGTGTTTCCTGTTAAAACAAAGAATGAGGTATGGGGAGGTTCTACTATTTATTCCAATAATCCTATTGCTCTCATTTCAGGTAAGGGATATGCGCGTTCACAAAATCGTGCTTTGTATGCCGATATGAATATTCAACAGGATTTGAGTACTCTTACTCCCGGTCTATCTGCTTCAGTCCGAGTGGGGCTTGACAGCGATGCTAGTTACTGGGATTCCAATACTCGTAACTTTGCTTATGAGTCTTCAGTGAAAGGATGGGATGGAGAAGAAGACCAATATAAAAACTTGCGTAATGAATCTGCTTTGAGTTTTAGCAGCAGTACAGGAGAAATTGTCCGCCGCTTTAACTTTAATGCCCAATTAAATTATGATAGAAATTGGGGATTACATCGGCTGAATACAGTTTTACTTTATGCTATGGACCGGATGGATCGTGATGGACAGAATGCTTCCCGGGCATATATGGATATGGTTGGACAAGCGCATTATAGCTATAAAAACCGTTATTTACTTGATTTTGCTTTATCGGGTTCGGCATCCAGTGTTTTGGAACCGAATCATCGTTGGGGAATATTTCCGTCAATAGGTGCTGGTTGGATTCTTTCAGAAGAAAGCTGGATGAAAGGAAAATCGGTTGATTTCTTAAAATTGAGAGCATCTTATGGTATAGTTGGAAGGGCGGATTTTGGGGTAAATCTGTATAAGTATTATATGGGAAGTGGTAATAGTTATTATTTCAAGGATACTCCGGCCAGCCAAAGTGGTATGACTGAAAAGCAAATTGCTGTAGACGGGCTTACTTATGAAAAGTCGCATAAGTTGAATGTTGGTATGGATTTCATGGTATGGAAGAAGTTGTCATTAACTATTGATGGATATTATGATCATCGGACTGATATTCTGGTAGATGGTGGTAATGCGATTTCTTCTGTGTTCGGAATGACCGTTCCCAAGCGTAATGATGGTGTTGTCAATAACTATGGAGTGGAATTAATGGCAGGTTGGAATGACCGGATAGGTGAGTTCAGTTATCAGATAAACGGGCAATTCTCCTTCAATCGGAGTAAAATTATCAATATGAATGAAGAATATCGTCCGTATGATTATTTGGAGCGTACAGGGTGTCGTGTCGGTCAAATATTTGGTTATGAAGTAGAGGGAATCTATAAGAATCAGGAAGAAATAAACCAACGTGAGGTAAAACAATATTTGTCGGAGGTACGTCCCGGTGATCTAAAACTCAAAGATCAGAATGGTGATAAACGTATCGATCAATATGATCAAGTTGCCATGGGATATAACGCTACCTGTCCGGAGATTTATTATGGTTTCAATTTAGGTGCTGAATACAAGGGCTTGGGAGTTTTGGCGCAATTTCAGGGAGTGGCCAATTATAGCCAGGTGCTGGATACACGAAGGGGGTACCGACCATTGATTAACAATAATACAATTTCCAGATATTATTGGGAAAATCGTTGGAGCGAGAATAATCCGAATGGGACATTACCCAGGCTAACTACATTAGGATCAGCGAATAATTATAATAATAACTCATTATGGGTGACAGATGCTTCGTTTTTGAAATTACGAACATTAGAAGTTTATTATCAATTACCTGATAAATGTCTACGTAGGCAGAATGTTGTGAAATCGGTGAAACTTTATGTTCGCGGACACGACCTGTTATGTCTGGATGGCATTGATATTGCTGATCCGGAGGCGTTGGGAGTTACTCATCCTGCGATGAAACAATATACATTTGGTTTTAATTTACAATTCTAAATTGGAGAGACAATGATAAAAAAAATAAAGATTAAAAATATAGTACTGCTTCTATCTTTATTGATGATGACAGGATGTGATTTTATGGATTGTGATGAGTCTGATAACTTTACCAAACAAGAGGTGCTTGATAGCTATAATCGTGTGAAGCAACTGGCAACCAATGTATATGGTTTCTTAAAAGCGGACTTTTGTTCTATAGATGGGGCCATGCTGGATGCGGCTACGGATGATGCCGTCCATATTTACAAGTCTTCCAATATCCAGCGGTTTGTGGATGGTACATGGTCTGCCAATAATTTGGTGGATAATGTATGGGGACATTATTACGAAGGAATTCGGGCAGCCAACTTCTATTTGAAGGAAACTGCCGGACTGACATTTGATGAATGGAAATATTCGGATGATTATGAGGCTATAATGAAAGAGTTTACTAATTATCAATATGAAGTCCGTTTCCTTAGAGCATATTTCTATTTTGAATTAATCAAGCGTTATCGCAATATTCCTTTTGTACTAGATGTCTTGGCACAGAATGAAGCTAACGGGGTAAATCCTGAATCTTATGAGAAGATTGCTAAATTCATCGTGGATGAATGTTCGGATCTTGCACAGATTTTGCCTGTGAATTATGATAATTTCAGTACAAAAGAGAAAGGACGTGTTACGCGGGCAGCTGCTATGGCATTAAAATCGCGTGTTACGTTGTATATGGCCAGCCCTTTATTTTCAGAAGATAGTGAAGATAAATGGAAACAAGCCGCAGAAGCTGCTTATGATATTATTAAACAGAAAACAGATTTAGGCTTGGACTTGGTTCCTTATCCTCAAATATTTAATGACGTTAATAATCAGAAAGCTGAGGTGATATTGTATCGTCCGACAGGTGAGAGCGGTGACTTTGAGAAGGCTAATTTTCCTATTGGAGTGGAGGGTGGAAAGACATCTACCTGTCCGACACAAAACTTGATGGAAGCGTATGATATGAAGGATGGTACTCCTTTTGTATGGAATAATCAGTCAAATCCATACGATAATCGTGATCCTCGTATGAAATATACGATTGTTTGCAATGAAATGAAATGGCCTGTAGACCCTGTGGAAATATGGGAAGGAGGAACTAACGGATTGCCATTGCAGAATGCCACTACTACAGGATACTATTTGAAAAAGTATGTAAATAACACGATTAGTTTCGAGGCTGGCAGCACTGTTACGAAAAAACAGCATAATTGGGTATTGTTCCGTTATGGTGAGATTTTGCTTAATTATGCAGAAGCTATGATTAATGCTTTTCATGATCCCAACTATAAAGATGCTGTTTACAATATGAGTGCGCGTGAAGCGGTAAATCAGATTCGTGGTCGTACAAATATTTCGTTGCCCGGTTTTCCGTCGGATATTACAGAAAAAGATTTCGTTAAACGCCTGAAGAATGAGCGTCGTGTTGAGTTAGCTTTTGAAGGTCATCGTTTTTGGGATGTACGTCGCTGGAAGGAACTGGGACAGACGGCCAATATATATGGAGTAAAAATAACGAAGAATAATGAGGTAATCAGTTATGAGAAATTCTTACTCGAAACCCGTGCGGTAACTGATAATATGTATTTTTATCCTATACCCAATACAGAACGCTTTAAAAATCCGAATTTGGGACAGAATCCCGGATGGTAATTATAAAAATAATATTGGAGTGTCTCCCCGGCAGGAGAGAATACCCCAATATCCTGTTCTTAACTACAGCAATGTGATCTGATACTTTTTTTATGAAATATATTCTTTTCTTTCTTATATTATTTTCCTCAAAGCATATTCTTCTTGCTAATGAAATTACAATGGAGCAGGCTAGAAAAGTGGCTATGAGTTTTTTTTGTGAAACGATACGATCCCGTGGTGGAATTCCCAGACTTCAGCTCGTCTGGGATGGTGAAAGTACTACTACGAGAGGTGGATCATCTCCCGCATTTTATGTGTTTAACCGTATGGATAGTGATGGGTTTGTGATTATCTCGGGAGATGATGTTACCATGCCGATATTAGGATACTCTTGCTCGAATCATTTTGTAGTTGAAAATATGCCTCCCAACTTGCTTGATTGGATGGATGAATTACGCAATCAGATTAATGCGGTCCGGGAGGAACATGTTGTGGGCACTTCTTATATTTCGAAAGCTTGGACGCGGGCATCAGACGCTATTGGTACGCCAATAGTGAAATTAACCACAGCCTTGTGGGACCAGCAAGCGCCTTTCAACAGACTATCTCCGACAACCAGTGACGGAAAGTCAATTACCGGCTGTGTAGCTACTGCAATGGCGATTATTATGCAATATTATCAATGGCCGGATCAGGGTGTAGGAACTGTACCTGCTTATACTCTACAAGCTGATAAGAATACCCAGATACCAAGCAAAACTTTTGATCGTCCTTATGTTTGGAGCAAGATGCCGGTAAAAGTTGATAAGAATTCGGATACTGATATAAAGGATGAGGTTGCAACTCTTATATATGATTGTGGCATTATTTCAAAGTCACAGTTTGGCAGGAAGTCTACGTGGGCATATTACGAGAATGCACTGGAAGGTATGATAAAGTATATGAAATATAATAAGGGGACTCATATGCAGAATCGGGCTACCCGTGTTATGAGTGAATGGCATCAGATGTTAAGGAAAGAACTTGATGCAAAAAGGCCGATTCTATATACAGCTTCTACTAAATCCGGTGGAGGGCATATGTTTGTAATAGATGGCTATACCCAGGAAAATTATTATCATGTTAATTGGGGGTGGAGTGAAAGTTCGAATGGTTATTACTTATTGACTGTTATGGATCCGTCAAATCCGGGTTCCGGCAGTTCTAGCGGTGGATACACTCAAGAGCAAGCTGCTTTTTTTAACTTGATACCAGATAAGGATGGCACCTCTGCTTTTACAGATAATTTGGTTCTTATTAGGAAGGAAGTGAATGGTGTCTATTATGAAGGACTTGTAATGGATGCTGTTAATATTCAGCCAGAACAAGAATTTAAAATAAGTATAGGAGCTGTTAACAACATCGGACGGTCAGCTTTTGACGGAAACCTGAGAATAGCTTTAGTAGGCAAGAACGGAACTATAAAAGAATATATATCCGAGGAAATCCCTGTTAAGTATCCGGCAGACTCTTACCATAGTGAAACAGACTGTTTCTGTAAAATAACCCTACCAATAAAGGCCGGAGATCGGATTAGAGTATATTACAAGGGTAAATATTCAGAGGATTGGGAATATTTGCGGGGTGGCTCACTATTGAAATCTGAAATTATTCTCAAGGAGGAAGATATGCCTTTGGAAAAAATGACCAGTTTTGCTTATGATAAGAAAAATAAGAAGATTAGTCTGAAGACTTGTCCCCAGGTAGAGTATCAGGTGCTCTCACTAACTAATAACGTGGTATTTTCAGGAATTACTAATGATGATAACCCGGAGATTCGGATTGATACAAGTGAGTTGATTGACAGAGAGTATGTCATTGTGCTCCGGAAGAAAATAGAGGATGAAGACGAGTATGAAGAAAAAAGAATACGTTTTGCAATAGGTAATCAAAATAAGAAATAGGAGAATATGAAGGAGATATTGAAATATATTGGACTGACTTTAATTTTTTTCATGGTATATTCATGTAGCGGTGGAGAGGATATTTTGCAGGAGGGACCGGAAGAAGACCCTTTTAAGGACTATTGCCTTGTAACAATAGAGCATAGCGGGAAATCATTTGGTTTTCTTGAATTTACAGGCAGTAAACTGTCTGGTAATATTCAATGGGGAGATGATAAATCTGAGATGTTTGCAGGAAAAAACACTCCGTCACATGTATATCAGACCGCGGAGGAACATATTATCGTCATAAAAGTTCAACAGGCTGATGGGATTATGTTGCCAAGTATCGAGGGGGTATCTCAGATAGATTTATCTGATTTTTAGTTAATTGAAATATTCTAAAAAAGGAGAAAATGAAAAGAATAATTTTTATATTTATAGTTTTGTTGATGGGGGTGGAAAGTGTATTTGCCCAGTCCTGCACATGGATCTACAGCACGGAAGGAAATATGTGGAAAGAATCGAAAATCAGATTACAATTAAAGCCTGATAAGGAACCCGCTTTAAAGGTGGATACAACAGAAAGCATTCAGGTATTCAAAAGATGGGGAACTTGTCTCAACGAACTGGGATGGGATGCTTTGAATTTGTTGCCCTTTGAACAACAGAAGGAAGTATTAAGTAATCTTTTTTCGAAAGAAGGCGCTTTACGTTTTTCCATGGGGCGTATACCGATGAATGCCAATGATTATGCACGGGACTGGTATAGTTGTGATGAAGTGTCCGGTGATTTTCAGTTAAAGTACTTTTCTATAGAACGTGATAAGAAGACAATTATACCTTTCTGTAAAAGAGTTCTGCACTGTAATCCTGATGTAATCTTTTGGGCATCTCCTTGGTCACCGCCGTCCTGGATGAAGGTTAACCATTATTATTCAGTACGTAGTTGGAATGGACAGAATAAAATGTCTCCTTTGTCTGATGTTGTTCTATATGAAAATACTACGGGGAAGGATGCTGCATATTATCCAAAGCAATTGGCTGTGAATGATTATTTTATTCAGGATTCTCGTTATTTGAAAACCTATGCCAATTATTTCTGTAGGTTTGTTTCTGCCTATCGGGAAGAGAATATTTCCATATCAAGAGTGATGTTTCAGAATGAACCATGGGCATATACCATTTATCCGGGTTGTGCATGGACGCCTGAGGGGATTATAAGATTTAATGTCGAATATTTGGCGCCGGAGTTAAAGAAACAACACCCGGAGGTTTCACTTTTTCTTGGAACACTCAATACCAATCGTTTTGATGTTGTAGATAAGATTCTGTCAGATTCTCGTATGAAAGATGCAGTGGAAGGATTAGGATTTCAATGGTGGGGAGGACAGATTTTGCCTGCTATCCGCAAGAAATATCCGTATTATAAGTATATGCAGACAGAGAGTGAATGTGGTTCAGGAACGTTTGATTGGAAAGCGGCAGAACATACATTTAGGTTGATCAATCATTATATAGGTAATGGTTGTGAGGAGTATACTTTTTGGAATGCGATTTTATCTGACGAAGGAAAAAGTAGCTGGGGATGGAAACAAAATGCTTTGATTCGTGTAGATTCTAAAACCGGGACTATTACGTATACACCAGAATATTATGCGGTGAAGCATTTTTGTAATCAGGTTGTTTCAGGTACAAGGGTTTTACAATATAAAGAGAAGGGGGAGGATAATTTGTCTGTTATTGCTTTCTTGACTCCAGAAGGTAAATATTTGATAGTAGCAGGTAATTATGGTGATGTTGCGCAGCAAATGACGGTACAATTAGGGGAGAAGTATTTAAATGTAACTTTACAGGCGCACTCTTTTAATACATTTATTGTAAAATAATTGTTTATATTGCATTATTATAAAAGCAAGATTAGATGTCCTCTGCCGAATCAAGTGATAATTCATAGCTTCGGTAAAGTTCTCCTGTAACTTTAGCCTCTGAGAGTTTAACGGTATTTGTCTAAATGTTATAATTGGACACTATAAATCTAATATTTTGCTGATATATTATTGATATAGAGACCGATATATTTCTATTTACATCGAACTCATGTTAATTTAAGTGTTCCTCAACTTTATGAAATGAATAAAGTGACGGAAAAAGAAAATGTTGCTTCTTAATACCCCGATAAGGTTTTTAAATTATAGAATGTTCTTCGCAGAGTACGCCTGAAGTAAAGTGAGTAATGTAAAGTAGCCTTTGTTTTAAATTAAAATAGAAACTTATTTGTAGTCTTCCTGTAACTCTTTTTGCCGGAACAGGTACACAGGTCTTTGGACAGGAACAACGCCCGAACTTGGTCTATATTTTTCCTGATCAATATAGGTTGAATGCATTGAGTATATGGAATGATGTGGCATATCGTAATGTTCTGAATACGGTAGGTGATCCGGTTCATACCCCTAATTTGGATAGACTGGCAAAACAGAGTGTGATTTTTAATCGGGCGTGCAGTACTTGTCCGTTAAGTAGTCCTCATCGTGCTATGTTGATGACAGGTGCATTCCCTGAGAAGAATGGAGTACCGGGCAATTGCCATGTGAACAATCAAAACGGTATTCCCGACAGCTTGGTTTGTTTCACTGATGTACTTGCGGGAGCTGGTTATGAAACGGCTTATGTGGGAAAAACGCATTGGCATCGTACGGAAGCCCTGTTTGACAAGGAGAATAATTATGTAGGTACAACTGAAGCACCTGGCGGACATTGTGTGTATCCATACGATACCTATATTCCTGAAGGAAGAGGGCGCAAGAGTAATAAGTACTGGTTTCAGCAATTGAAAGACAATCATTTTAATGCTACTGCCTATTCCAATCGTCCTGAATTGGTGGGTGGAAAGAAAGATGGTGAGCCGTTCCGTTATCGTCGGCTTACCTTGGAGGTTGAAGCGGATGTAGTGATAGGTTATCTGCGAAATAAGCAAGGACAACGAGACGCTTCCAAGCCTTTCAGTTTATTCTGGAGTTTGAATCCACCTCATACCCCTTATCATAGACTTACGGATTGTAAGGAAGAGGTGTTTAATCAATATTATAAAGATTTGAAACCGGAAGAAGTATTGCTACGTCCTAATGTGAAATTTGGTGAGGGTACACAAGTGAAAAACTTGGAACAACTGACACTTCAGGCAAAAATTTATTTCTCTTTGGTGAAGAGTGTGGACGATGAGATAGGTCGGGTGTTGAAAGTTTTGGATGAAGAAGGATTGACTGATAATACCATCTTGATATTCACTGCCGATCATGGGGAAATGATGGGTAGCCACGGTCGTATGGCAAAGAGTGTGATTTATGATGAGTCTTTTTCTATTCCGTTCTTTATACGTTATCCCGGTCAACTGAAACCAGGAGTGAACGATCTGATGTTGGGCGCTACAGATATTATGCCTACTTTGCTGGGTATGATGAACCTTGGAGACCAACTTCCTGAAACGGTGAAGGGAAAGGATTATTCACAAGGTATTCTTACGGGTAAATATAGGAAGGTAAAGAAACCTGTTTCTCAGTTTTTCTATCAGCAGAAAGAGAAAGGTGTACGCACTGACCGCTACTCGTATTTGGTGACAGGGGATGGAAATTATCAACTTTTTGATAATCTGAAGGATCCTTATCAGATACATTCTCTGAAAATAGAGGAAATTCCGTCAATTCAGACAAAGTTACTGAAAAAGGAACTTGGAAACTGGTTGAAGGTGTCGGAGGATGGCTGGGCCAAGGAACACAAATTTCCAGATAGGATAACTTATTAATAAAATACCATATATGGAGAAAAATACAGTTATCAACACATTTTGTCTTTAATCCATATACTTTTGTTACAATCCTCCACAAAGTTGGTGTATTGTCTCGACAGTACCTTCTGTGAATTACATATTTCTTTATCGTTTGCCATTAGTGGTGGATGATATACATTGCTTAAATATATGTTACAGCGCTGTGGACCGATTCTCACAGGGTTGTTTCTTTATTGCTTCCAATACGACGGTTATACAATTGCATCTATTAGGAATAAATCCGCTCCTGAATGCACTTGTTATTGTAATAAAGTAATACTTTGCAGAAGTATGCTGCAAATCCCTTTTTTATATCTAATACAGACGTTTTATTTAGGGAAATTTATAAATAATAATTAATCTATTAGGGTATGAGCACTCTGGTATATGTCCGGCGATTATCTGGATAACACGACGCAAACAGGCCGTTAATGGGCTTTGGCACTATTCCCACCATATGTGATGCAGTGTTTGATAGCAGATATTAGCCGATATGACGGGGTTAGCTGGGCATAAAGGTAAAAAACGAAGTGACATACATAACTCCTGGAAGGAGATAAAAGTGTTATAAAAAAGTGTGCAAATCGTGTACATTTTATAATAGAAGTACATTTTTTGTAGTATATTTTATAACATCTACACTGTCCCTACTGGCTATGTATTTACTATCGTATACTCTCTGTCTCTGACTTACCCGATGAAGAAAAAAAGAAGCTAAGTCATTCCTTAGCCTCTCTCTTTATAAAGATTTTCTATTACCCAAAACTCATGTCCCCATTGATTATCATATAATAACAGATCATAAACTTTCTCATTTCAGATTATACCTTCTAATTAATTTATAAACGGTTGATTTGTAAAACCTGCCTCCTTTAGAAGTTACGAATCCTTCTTTATTAAGAATATCCGCTATCTCCTGCAGGGTATGTTCCTCTTTTACTAATGTACGCAGCATGGCGACGGCTCTCTTGTTATTGGGATTATTGTCTGCTTTCTCCCTGCAGGTTCTGATACTGTTCTGAATTGCCTGCTCATGTTTGTCCATTAAGTGTTCCGGATTACCCAACCTGAATCCCCTTGTTTTCTTTGCCTGCAGGGCGGATTTTGTTCTCGCTGCTATCAGTTGCTTCGTATTGTGAGATTGCCGACAGGATATGCAACACCATTTTATTGGCTTGTGGGAAATCACAAAACACGATCTCCACATCATTCTCCAGAAGATTTGACAGAAAGGAAACATTTCTTGCCAACCGGTCCAATTTGGCAACGATCAGTGTCGCTTCTATTTTTCTGCAAAGGCTTAATGCCTCTTTAAGTTTAGGCCTGTCCTTTTTTCGGCCCGATTCAATTTCAACAAATTCAGCAACCGGAGTTTTGTCACGAAGATATTTCTGTATAATTTCCCTTTGTGCTTCAAGTCCCAGTCCTGAATATCCTTGTTTCTGTGTGCTTACCCGAAGATAAGCTACATATTGATTGTTCATTGATTTTAAATTTCAAAAGTTTTAACAGTTGTTCCGCTGACTAGATGCTCGTCTAATCTATGGAACCGGTCATATTATTACATAAAAAAGGGCTTTCCATGAGATTTCAAGTTCCTATAAACCCTGTTCTTTCACAGAAAGCCGTCTTCTTAGATTCTGAATTTCTCAGAGATTCCCTAATACCTTATAATATCGTATGTATCAGAAATCCTTTTTTCATAATCATCCGTTTTTTCTATATTCCTGTCCATCACAGAAACAAGCATGTCCAGATAAACGTCTTCTATTATTTTTTCTTCTCCTTCAGAATCGGGGATAAGATGTATTTCAAAGAGATCCTTTCCTTCATCGAGAATGATTCGTACCATTCCTGTATGTATGAATCCCTGTACATGAAATTCCAATCCACCTTTAACTGGTTTTATCGTATCCATATCTACTCCCCATGACATTACTATAACGGGGTGTGTCTTTAGGATTGACCATATATATCCTGCCAGTTTCAGATCATAATTTTTATTTTCCATATTCGATTTTATTTAAGTTGTAATATTCTGTATATATTCTCTGATAGTCTTCCATGTCCAGTTGTGGGAAAACGGAGTGATACATATAATAGAGGTCTTCCGCACTCCATAACTCCCCCTGGTCGAACAGGGCAAATATTTCATCCATCGCTTCATCGAATTCATCATAGATACCTCTTCGTCTTCCCGGTATTTCTGCTTGGTGTGGATAAGTGTCAGTACAATTTTCAATGATATGCTCTACCAGTGACAGACAGTTCATGAGGTCTTTCTTTATCGTAAATTCATGGTCCGTATGCGGTTCGTAATATCCACAGCTAAGATTGATGCAACTGACCAGAAGCCCTCGTTCCTTTAGTTCCTGCACATCCGTCATCATTCCATGTGTTTCCCTGTATCCGAACTTTCTATATCCGGCAGCTTGAAGGAATCCGGGAGAACATAGTGAGGTCCAGCCGATTTCTGTAACAATGTCCTGATAACCCCGTCTGTCAGGCTGTATAACAAAGCGGCAGTCATTGAAAAAATCCATCACCGCTTTTCCAGAGCCTACACATCCCACCTCTTCACTGACAAAGAACGCCAGTTTTAGAGTGTCATACTTTTTCAGACATTTGAGTGCTATCCATATTCCATTTTTGTCATCGGCTCCGAGTCCTTCCTGTCTTTTATTCCGGGAGCTGTAACCGAATATGATTTCTCCCGTTTCGACAGTCGTGAAATCTTTTGAATGTAACCTCTGCACCTGGTCAAGATGTGCTACGATACAG
>OGFF01002060.1_pt1 | contig 18693 bp, 9 predicted proteins | sample 1570751 | NCBI WGS metagenome assembly OGFF01 (sample SAMEA2581951, study PRJEB24529) | metagenome | biome: Human gut stool | place: China | collected 2011 | reverse complement strand
AATGCCGTCTGAATTCTTCAAGATTATAAGTTGTCTTTCCCTTGCCAGGGTCTGCGATATAGAACTTCTTGCCCTTCTTCACCTTATATAATACCACGAAATGGTTCTGGTTCCAATGAAGGATGCAAGGAAGCGGAGTCTCGCTAAGTTCTACGACACTTGTTTTGGCACATACCGTATCCAGTCCCAAGGTCTTCGCTGTTTCGTTGATACCAAGCATCGAAACCCCTTCGGTTGTGGCAAAACAGAGTTTCGACAGAGAATCCAAAGAATATTCTCTGCCGAAATATTTACAAATCATCTGCAAGCAAGTAATGCCACATAGCATACTATCATGCTGAAAACAAACAGGAAATCTATTCATTTACTTTTCCACATCTAAATTCTTACTATTATTTAGCTTTGTTGTCTTCCCCTTACCCAAACTATACTTAACACTGATTAGGGCAACAAAAGCATTTACTCTATTATCGCCATAGGTTTGATAAGCAAAATTTGGAAGACTCACTTTCGTATAAGTCTTCTTGGAAATCATGGAAGTCGGTATGCTTACTTCCAAAGATATTGGCAACTTACCTTTTAACAAAGAGTAAGAAGTTCCTACAAACAACTTTTCCTCTTCATCATACTGTTTACCTTGTAATAATGGCAATTTGTCGTGACGAAGGAAATAGCTAGCCATAAAACTCAATTTTGTTTTTGGAACATTCCAAAGAAGCTGTGTATCAAGATACCAGGTTCTGCCAAAATGCTTCGTGTCATCTTTCATATACCGGTGATACCATTGGTAATTTGCAACAAATGACAGTTCTACGCCTTTGCCAAGATTATAATCACCTTCCATTCCCAAGTAATTATGCCTGTAATTACAATTTGCTTGAGTTTGATAAGTTTTATCCTCTTCTTGCTGATAATAGTCTATAATCTCATCCTTGCTCTGCTTGTACATATAGTCAATCTTGACTATATTGACAAAGTTGACCGTAATTTCAGAATAATGCATAATTCTAGGTTTCAACTCAGAATTGCCTCTATGCCAAAGCACATCGTTCACTTGCCATCTTATCGTTGACAACTGATCAAGGTTGGGATACTCCACATCACAAAAATAATTATATTGCAAATACATCCACTTAACAGGTTTCCAATAACCTTTAAACAAAGGCATCCAAGATGTATGTTTCTCAGATACAGCCTTCAATTGGTTTTCATCTTTAACAGTCAACAAATGAGTGCCTAGGAAAGCATTGAAATTTCTAAATGGCTGATATGATATTGCTCCCATCAATTTACTTCGAGTTTCCTTGCTACTATGCAACAGCACATTCTCATTTCGGTCAGAATTAGAATAATCTTTCCATATTTGGGTGAAGTCTGCCCACAAAGACACCTTGTTACCCAAATAATAATTGGTTGATAAATAATAACGCCAATAATTCTTATCCCCCTTGTAAGGACTCAGAACAATATTGTCCTTCTCACTATATATTCTATCTTCATGAATATCATACCTATTATATATGAGTTCCGAAGATAAATTCAAGTGATTCACAAACTTTCCTTTATAAAACAATCCGATGGTATAATCATCTGTCTTAAAATCATCCAGACTATTCAATTCATAAAACTTATCATTATTGAACACTGAGAAGGAATCATTCTGTTTAGTTCCTTTTCTTTCTATCCATGCTTGCGCAGATAGAATCTGATTGTTTGATAATTTATAATCCGCACCCAAACTAAAGCTCCCCATATTATTCCTGGTACTCATATTTGGCTTTTTATAATCAACTGCCTCTGATTTAATCACAAGATCAGACATATTGCTATATTCATAACCAGATACATCATAATTCTGACGATGATTAAAGCTTAAGCTACCATACAAGTTAACCTTGGGTAAGGTATAGGTAAAGCTGGTACCCATAGCTATCCTATTAGAATGCTTGTTCCTGAAAGAATACAGATTACGGGTAAAAGCACTTACATCCCATCCTTTATAATCATCAGCCAATTCGATATTAAGTACAACAGGATAATCAGAATATTTACCTGCAGGATAACGCATAATTTCAACTTTCTTGATACGCTTAGGATTGAGACTGATAGCATATTCCCTTTTTACTTCTTTACCATTGATAACTATTGGCACATTTTTGTCTTTACCGACATTTACCTCATCTGTTCCCCAGTCTGTTGTTATTCCAGGCAACTTTGCCAATAATTGTATAGCACTAACAGTTCCCTTACGAAGGGAATCCGTTATAAATATAGTTTCTTTTGATGCATTTCTACTCACCATATCAGCCACAACCACAACATCCTTCAGTTCTTTTTCTAACGAAAAATTTGCAGAAGGCATGCTGGTAGAATCCGATACGGACACAACCTTTCCTTTCACCTGCGCTAAGCAAGTGAAAGGAAACAAAAGCAATATCAACACAAGTTTTGAACCAATTCTCATATTATTAAAATTTTGATGTTAATGAATTTCTGCAGCAAATATTTTTATCTATTCTACTTTTAAAAGTTTTCTATATAATTACGAAGCGAAAAATGCTCATTTTTAATGCCTACTTTATCCTTATACAAGAACAACTTTTGCTTGATTGCTTTCTCGCTCACACAATAGATAGATGCTAAAGTCTTTTGCGATAATTTTAAACGCAACAGCATCATTAATCGCACGTCAGCATTGGACAAATTAGGATGCTCTTTCTTTAGTCTCGACACAAACAAATCCTCTACACTATCTAAGAAGACTTCTAACTCTGTCCAATCATTATCGGAAAGCACAATATGCTTACTCTCATTCGGAACACTCGAATTTAATTTTTCCACAACCTCTATCTTCTTTAGTAAATAGGTACGCATTACAGACAATTGCACATCCCTATGAGAGAGCTCTTCTTGGTGTAATTTCTCCATCATTTGCTGCTTTTGGCTGAATATTTCCTGTTCATGAGCTATGCGAGCTAATGACAGTTTTCGATACGACCAATAAGCATACAAGACAAACAAAATAATTATCAAGCATAAAAGTACGGTCAATCCAAATACCCATCGCTGCATTTCTGCCTTACCTTGTATTCTTGCCCTTTCGCTTTCTTTCTTCAAGAATGAAGTGTAATAGGAAATCTTGGCTTTGGATGCTGTTCGGTACATTTCTTGCAAGTAACAACATGCAGAATCACTAAAGGTTTTAGCCATCTTATAATCTTGCGCTTTCATAGCTGCTTTACTTTTCATATAAAATATCGAATAATGATCTTCAGCAGTTTTAGGAGTTGCTTGATTCAACAAGACAAAAGCTTGTTTTATAGAATCGACAGAAATATAAGCCAAGGCTAGATTTAGTTGACAAGAAAAACTACTTGCACCTTGTAACCCATAGGCTTGTTGAGCATAAAGCAGACAACTATCCTTTTCTCCCATTTCCTCAAACGTACTAGCCAAATTTTGTTTTACACTTGACAGCAATTCATTATCGTTTGCATATATCGCCAACCTATATGCTTTTTTCTCTACTTCCAAAGCTCGTCGCAAACTATCAACATAAAAGAAGTTCTCCCCTAACCTCAAATGCGCTGCCACCTTATTATATATACTAACATTTGGCATGGACTCATACATCTTCACCAAAGCTTTAGCATAGTTCAAAGCTTTGTAAGGTGCCAGCTGTTCTTCTACTTCAATCAGCTTATCCAATGCCAAGCATTTTAAATTCATATTATGGAGGCTGTCAGATATGGAATACGACTTTTCCAGGCAACTCTTTGCCTGCTCCATACTATCATTCAGCAGAAAGTATTTTCCCATATAATACAAGGATGAAGCATAAAGCGAATCGTCCTGATGTTCTCCATACCAATCATACGCTATGCGAATCAAGGAATCGTTATCTACTTCCAAGCCCGACTTATCTTGTGCCATATAATAAATGAGGGCATACTTCGCCATATCTTTATCTGAGAGTTTACCTTGATTGATACGGTTCAAAAAGACCAAGGCACTATCTGGCTTAGACTCTGCCAACGTATAAGCTAAGTCTAACTCTTTCTTATGACTTTGATAACATGATACCAACACTGAAAGCATCACAAAAAACAATATCGTAAACGAAATACTTCTTCTCATATTTTAGTATAATTACATTCTGGGCGCAAAAATACAAAATATTTTTCAATAATAGAACTAAATAGGGTCTAAAATACAAAGTCTGCAGAAAAGCACAATATAACTGATTATCAGGTATATATATTATATTTATAACAAAAGGGGGTCTAAATAATAGTAGTATTTTCGCAAATCCAACTCATAGTTTTATGGCTTCTAAGTCTATGAGTTCCGAGAAGGAAAACATAGAGTTAAAAAGCAAAGAAAAAACAACACGGACAAATTGAATTTGTCCGGACAAATTGTCCGGCAGTCTATAAATTACTAATATTTAACCATTTACAAGCACCCGGACAAAAGAGCCGGACAAATTCAATTTGTCCGTGTTTCTAATTTAACTTAATTATTTTAACTTTTTGGTCAAAAACCACCTGTTTTCAGCCTTTCTGCCTGAAAGCAGAAGGCGTGACCCCTCTCATCTTCTTGAAGAACTTGGTGAGATGAGCCTGAGATGAGAAGCCGAAAGTGTTGGCTATCTCCTGCACCGTATGCGTGGTGGTAGAAAGCTCGCGCTCTATCTCCTTCACGATGTATTCATCGATGATTGCCTTCGGCGTCTTGCCGGAGATGCGGCGGGTAACCTGCGCCAGATAGCGGCCACTCACATTCAGCTGGTCGGCATAGAAATGCACATCGCTATAGGTGCGGCAGAAGTTATTCACCTGCGAGATAAACTGGTTGTAAAGATCGGAACTCCTGCCCTGCAGATTGCTCTCCCTAGCCAGTTCTATATTGATGAAATCCTGCGCCATTGCCAAAGCCTCCTCCATTTTCTTGCCCTGATTCAGATAGATGGCAAGGGCAGAAGAGAAACGGTTGATGAGACCATGCGAATTGGCATTATCGAGGCGATAGATCCGGAGTCCCTGCTTCTCGGCAAGCTCCAGGAGTCGGGAATTCTGAAGGATGATGTCGCTCTCCTTCTTTCTTGCCACGACTACCGAACAGAGCGGCAGCAGACGGTATTTAATCTGGCTCACCACATCCTCGGTCATCAGCGCATCGCCCTGGCTCGACCAGATGGAAGGGGCGTAGATGATGTGGTCAGGACGATACTTGGTCAGGGCATCGATGAGCACATTCAGCGTCTCTACCTTACGAATCATTCCCACCTTCACAATGCGGGGCTGCATATCGTTCATGATGGCTTCTATCTGACCGGAGACGATTTCGGCAGGAATATCGAAGAACTCCTGGATGCCCAGGGTGTTCTGCACGGTGATGCTGGTTATCGCCGAAACGGCATAACCGCCCAGTTCGGATATCGTCTTGATATCCGCCTGCACACCCGAACCGCCGGTGCTGTCGGAACCGGTAATCGTTAGTATTGGCAACATATCGTTTGAACTTGAATGAATCTTTCTATCTCTTCATATATTCCGAAGGCGACATGCCGAACAACTTGGAGAAGCACTTCGAGAAGTAGCTGCTGTTAGAGAAACCCACGGTGTACATCACCTCGGAAACGCTGAACTTGCCAGCCTTCAGCAGTTTAGCAGCCTTGCGCAATCGCATGTCACGAATCAGTTCTACAGGCGTCTGACCCGTAAGCATCTTCACCTTGCGATAGAGCTGCTTGTTACCCATGCCCATTTTCTCCTGAAGCATCGTCACGTTGAAGTTGGAATCTATCATGTTTTCATCGATCGCCTCCTTAATCTGATCAAGCAGGCGCTGATCCATTTCATCCAACTCTTCAACTTCCGGCTGCGGTCCATTAACCATCTGAACAACCATGGCACCCGGAGCATCATCCGACGAAACATCCACATCGAGCGTAGAACTTACCACATGGGATACCTCTTCGAAAGAACGATGCTCCACTGCCGACTTCAGGTCGTCGGCAAGGTTGGCATAGAACTCCATACGCGCCTTTACCTGCTCCAGAATCTCAGCCTTCTGCTTCTCAGCCTCCTGCAACTGCTTCTTCACGAAATGAGAGTTGATGATCCAGGCGAGGAAGACAATCAGCAGGGTAAGATAGAACAGCTTGCACCAGATGGTGAGATACCAAGGTGGAAGCACGGAGATATCGAGCGTATAAACCTCGTCGCCGATATTGCCCTCGCCATCCAGCACATGAACGGACAGATGGTAATCGCCATACGACAAGCCATTGTATGAAATATCGAGATTGCCCTTGTCCAGATAGTGCCACTCGTGGTCGCTGCCCTCCAGGCGATAAGCATAGACGGCTGTAGGATGGTCGGCAAAAGGAAGGTCGGAGAGCTGAAGGGTGAAACTGTTCTCATCGCTCTTCAACACCAAGGTCTTCAAACCAACAGGCGATACACCCGGCGTACCCTTGATGCTCTCGTCGAGCAACGCCTCCTGGGTCTGTCTGCCATTCACCACAATGCCAGCCAGCAGCAGCTGCGCCTTATCGTTCTTCGGCATATCGAGGTCGGCACGGATAGAGACGAAGCCATCGTTGCCACCCATCACCACCTCGTGGTTCAGCTTGGAATAATAGATATTGTTAGGAGTAACCATCGGGATGATGAAGCGGAAGCTGTTGCCCTTAGGATCCAGCACGCAACATGCATTTCCGGCAGCCACCCAGATGTTTCCTTCCACATCACACATGGAAACCACCTTGTCGCCAATCTTCCATTCCTTGCTATCCACCTCCTTGCCCTTCATAGACAGGTTCACCATGTAGCACTTGACGCTGGCGTTATATCCTACCCACACGTTGCCGTTGCCGGAAGCCATGAGATAGTTGATGGCGTCGTTGCCTCCGATATGGGCCACGCGCATGGTGTAAGGGTCGATGCGGTCGAGATGGTCATGGGAAGAAGCCCAGATCATTCCCTTGCCATCGAGCACCATCTGTCCGACATGCAAGCCCGAGAGGGCATTCTGTCCCTTGTCGGAAAAATGATAGTCTGCCACGCAGGTAGCCGTGCCCGAAGCTGCATGGGCGATGGCTGCCACCAGGCGCTGCTTCTCCATCACGAAGATGCCGCCCTGATAGGACGCCATCCAGATTCTGCCCTTTCTATCCTGAAGGATATCGTAGGCCCATGCGGTGGAATACTTGCCGGTCTTATCATAGACGATGAAATTGAGCAATTGTCTGGTCGCCCTATCATAAAGGTTGATGCCGTGGTCTGTGCAGACCCACACATCACCATCCTGATCTTCATAAATCTTGCGCACACGGTTGTGGGCTAAAGGAGCCGCAGGATTGTTCTGCTTATACCATACCACATTCTGATAATCAGATACGGCACCCTGGGCACGCACGCCCTCGGTATAATGAATCAAGCCATTGGTACCACCCATCCACCATTCGCCATTACGGGTCTGGAGGATGGCATGCAGGAAGCTTCCCTCGCCGGAGAAGGTAATCTTATCGAGCGATGTGAAGCGATAGTAGGTATGGGTAGAGAGACGTGAAAGTCCGTTGTCGGTACCAATCCACACATTCTGCCATTTATCTACATAGCAAGCCCATACGATGTTGTTGGGGATGGTAGCCTCATTGCGGGAGTCGTGAACGAAATGCTCCAGACTATTGTTCATCGCCATGCGATAGAGACCATTGTCGGTACCGATATAGAGGTTTCCATCCTGGTCTTCATCAATACATTTCACGGAGTTTCCGTTCAGTGCTTCTATCTTCGAAAAATTCTGCAGGCTACGGTCGGCGCAATAAAGAGCGCCCTCGGTACCTATCCAATAGCAATGGCGGATGGCATCGTAAGCCAGGGCATTGACCAAAGGCTGTGCGCCCGGGGTAAGAAGGATGGGACGGTTGTTGAGACGGAGTCCTGAGAGTGAACCCACGAGAAGTCCCTTCTGGGTATACAAGATGGCATACACATCCGGAGCGAAGGCTTTCTTTTTGTCCTTCATATCGATTACGCGCAGTTCCTTCAGTGCCTTTTTCTTGCTTTCATCTCCATAAGCCTCTGCATCAGGGGTAGAAACATAGGTTTCCTTCTTGGCATCAAACTGCAGGATGCCATTGCCCGTAGCCATATAGAGCATGCTGCCCTCGAAACCGAGTGCATTGATGCGTACATGATTAAAGGTGTGGGGAGCAAAATGGCGATAGTCATGATAGCCGTCATAACTGTAGAGTCCGTTATCGGTTCCAAGCCAGATGATGCCATTGGCATCCTGAGTAATCGCACTAACCGTCTGAGCACCATCAAGGGTGGTGTTGACGAATCTTTGCGCATGAAGCGCTAAGGTAACGAAGAGCATAGCTATCGCCATACCCATTCGGTTTATAGTTGTAGTTATCTTGTTCATGGCTGCAAAATTACACATTATTCATGATAACGCCAAACTTTCTTTGGGAAAAATTACAAATTCAGCGCCATTGAACAGAAAAATCCCCTAGGAGCAGAAGTTTCTACTCCTAGGGGATTCTACATATTTAATAAGGAAGCCCTTACATTGCCTGCAACTTCAATGTCTTCTCGATGTTGCGCTTGCCATCCTTCACGGTGAGGATGATGTCGCCCTTCTGCGCCTTGCTCTGTACAAGAATCACGAGTTTGCCTGAGAAGAGACGCATGTGTGGCTGGGTGAATGGTTCGAGCGATGTGGCATCGCCATTGCAGGCTGCCTTGAAGGTTCCGACGCCTGTTACCTCGAAGGTCAGCTCATCATCGGCGAGCGGGCACTCGTTGCCATCCTTATCCAGAAGGCTCACGGTGACGAAGGCAAGGTCTTTGCCATCGGCATTCAGCAGCACGTTGTGCTCGTCGGTGCAGCCTTCTACCATGCAGGCGATAGGCTCATGATCTGGAGTTTCCACACTGAACTTCATCTGCGCTGGTTCTCCGGCTGTACGCTTCACGTCTTCGCCTATCTTGTCACCATACTGATTGTAGGTAACCACGCGAATCTCGCCCGGTTCATACTTCACGTTGTTCCAGCGGAGGCGATAGCGGTCCAGACGGCTTGACTTGTCCTTGCGCACTCTGCCCTGGCTCTTGCCATTCACGAAAAGCTCACCTTCCACACCATCGGTGTAGCAATATACAGGGGTAACCTGTCCTTCTCTACCCTTCCAGTTCCAGTGAGGAAGAAGATGGGTGGTATGCTGATGCTCGTTCCAGCGGGCACGATACATATAATACCGATCCTTTGGAAGTCCGGCAAGGTCGCAGATACCGAAGTAGCTGCTACGGCTTGGCCAGTAGGTATCGTATGGAGTCGGCTCGCCCAGATAGTCGTAACCGGTCCATACAAACTCACCGATTACCCAACTGTAGTCATCCTGCATCTTCCAGTCATCATCCGGAAGATTACTCCAGGAACAATACTCCGTATCATAGCTGGAGCACTGACCGTCGGCGTATGGATTGTTGTTGCTGGCACGCACCTCAACCGGGAACTTATACACGCCACGGGAGCTGACGGTGGATGCCGTTTCTGAACCCAGGAGGAAGCCCTGAGGCAACTGCTCGATATTCTTATAATATTTATGTACGCGATAGTTGAAGCCCGGAACGTCCATCACCTGAGCAAATCCACTCTTCAGGGCAGCCTCAGCCTTATCCATACCCTGGGTAACAGGGCGGGAAGGATCATACTGATGACAGATATCCTGCAGATGCTTCGAAATCTCCATACCCTTCTTGCTCCACTGCTCAGGAATCTCGTTACCGATGCTCCACATGATGATGCTAGGATGGTTGCGATGGTGCTTCACGAGATTGGTCATATCCTTGTCGCTCCATTCCTTGAAGAACTTGGCGTAACCATTCTTGCACTTAGGAAAAATCCACATATCGAAGCTCTCAGCCATTACCATCATACCGAGAGAATCGCAGATTTCCATCTGCATGGTAGAAGGCATGTTGTGGGCTGTACGGATGGCGTCGCAGCCCATCTCCTTCATCGTCTTGATCTGGCGGATGAGTGCCGCCTTGTTCTCTGCAGCTCCCAACGGACCGAGGTCGTGGTGCAGGCAGACACCCTTGATTTTTCGGGTAATGCCATTGAGCTGGAAACCATTATTCTTGGATACCGAGATGGTACGGATACCGGTCTTCAGCGTCTGGACATCAGCCACCTTCTTTCCTTCATATCGGGTTAACTTCACCTGATAGAGATAAGGAGATTCCGGCGACCAAAGCTGAGGATTCGCCACCTTCAAGGTAGTCTTGATTTCAGGGGTTGCACCCTTAATGGTCTGCTCGGCTACCTTGGTACCAGCCTCATCAAGCAAAGCGATGACCGTCTTGCCCGACTTACCAATCTTTCCTTCCAGCAAGGCGTTCACCTCTACTTCGGCTTCCTGCTTATCTGCCTTCAAGGTACGGACGAAGGTATCCCAGGTAGAGAAGTTCTCGTTGCCGTAAAGTTCCACGGAAACCGGACGGTAGAGACCGCCACCTGGATACCATCGGCTGCTTTCCTCTACATTGTTGAGATGAACCTCTACGAGATTCTTCTTTCCGCCAAACTTCACGTAAGGTGTGATGTCGATGCGGAAGGCATTGTAGCCGTAAGCCCATCTGCCAGCCTCCTTACCATTCACGCTCACTACAGGCTGACTCATCGCACCATCAAATACGAGGACGGCACGCTTGTAGCCCTTCGGCAACAGAAGATTCATCTTATACATACCCTCTCCAATCCAAGGGAGAGCTCCAGAACGTCCCGACTTCTCGGTCTTCTCCTTTTCGCCATTCTGCTCAATAGCCACCATCTGCAGGTCCCATTTCTTATCGAAAGGACCCGCGATAGCCCAGTCGTGAGGGACGGCTACCTGAGACCACACTTTGCCATCGCGGGAGAAATCCCACGATGGCAAATGAATGACTTTTCTACTCTGTGCCTGGCACATGGTAGAAAGCGCCAGAGCGAGAGACACAAAAGTAATGCTTCTCTTGATCATATCTTTTTCTTCTATGTTAGTACATTATTCCATTTTAGAAATCGCTTCCATCGCTCCCAAAGGAAGCGAAGAAAGCTAACTTACCCGATTACTTGAAAGCATCGAGTGCAGCGGTTGGCTTGCCGCTGTTGTCGAAGGCTCCCTTGTCGTAGCCGTTCCAGCCACTGTTGCACTCAGGCTCCCAGTAGAACACGCCTTCGCAGGTAGAGATTGCCTTGCAGCCATCCACCATCTTCTTGAGGAATGGAGCGGCATTCACAGAATTCCACACCATACCGATCTCTGAGATGATGACATCACAGTTGTATTTGCCGGAAAGGGTCTTGATGTTGCTGAGGCAGTCATCAGAAACCTGCTCCCAGGTCTGGTCGGTAATCCAATCTGGATAGAGCGACATACCGATGACATCCCACTTGGCTCCATTCTGCTTCAAGCCATCAAACATCCAGGTATATTGACTCAGATTGTTTCCCTTGTCGAGATGCACGATTACCTTTGCCTCCGGATAAACCGCCTTGACGGCATCATAACCGGCATTGATATAAGCGGCAAAGTTTGCCATGTTCTTAGAGGCACGACCTGTTACCTTCAGGGCAGCATCGCCAGCCTCATCATTCCAGAGCATTCCGTCGGTGGTCTCGTTACCTACCTGTACCCACTCAACGTTGACGCCTCTTGCCTTCAAGGCATTCAAAACATCCTTGGTATGATCGGCAACCGCCTGCTTCATCTGATTGAAGTCATAGTTTTTCCAGGCAGCAGGAACACCCTGCTTTCCTGGGTCTGCCCAGGTATCAGAGTAGTGGAAGTCAATCATCAGACGCATACCGAGCTGCTGGGCTCTCCATGCCTTTGCCACCACATCATTCTTTCCGTTCCATCCATTCTCAGGATTTACCCATACACGAAGACGGATGGAATTCATGCCGAGGTCGCGGAGAAGCGCCATGCACTCAGTAGCCTTACCATTGGCGTTATAGAACTTCTTTCCGTTCTGCTCCATCTCTGTAATCCAACTTACATCGGCTCCCTTGGCAAAGCCACCCATTTCGTATGACTTCTCCTTTTCGGGAGTGATATTATCATCATTGCTGCAACTCGTGCCCGTAATAGAAAACAAGAGCGCTGTAGCCAGTAATATGGCTTTTCCTAAAATATTCTTCATTGTTATTCTGTCTTTAAGTTATTATTATAATGCAAAGATAATCAAATAAATGATTCGTTTACAATAAGGAAACTTACTCTTGATGAATATTCTGTGCAATCGGTTACACAGAATATTCATTAAGCTATTCATACTTCCATGTCATGGTATTGAGATCGGCTGTAACCGTAAACTCAGTTTCACCATTCTCATCACCAAACCAGATATCCCAGGCACCATCGCCTGAAGTTAACTTGAACTGCTCACCATCGGCACCATACCAGGTCTGCTTGTCGTCCTTGTTCTCGCCAACGAAGATGAAGCGGAAGTTCTCCCAGGAAGTTGGCTTGTACTTGCAGGTATAAACACCATCGCTCACCTTGTCCATCACAGCAAGAAGGGTGTTGCCATCCTTGCTGAACATGCAGAGAGTATTGCTAGCCTCTGGCTCTGGAGCAGTCTGGTTGCCTGACTCGATAGAGTAAGTCAGGTCGCTGTTCTCACCTACCTTCACGGTAACAGTATAAGTACCCGCCTTGGCTATGTTCACGCTGCCAGCAGTTGCGGCAGCAGTCATCTTGCCATCGGCAAGAGTGTAGTTCATTGTCTTGACTACGGCTGCAGCATCATCAGTTGCGGTTGCCTTGCTGTACTCTGCACCAGTAGCAACAATACTGATAGGTGTATTATCAGCAGAGGTTGTAATCACCTTGGTCCAGGCATAGTTAGGAGCATCATAGGTCATGTCCTCACCATTCAACTGCATCGCCTTGATGTAGGTTGGCTTGAATTCCTTAGCCTTTGTATCTACCATAGTATAATAAATACCAGTCTGACCAGGGAACCAGAAGTTCCATGCCGACTCTGTATTATCCATTTCATATACATGACCATCCTGTCCTACGTTACCCCAAATGGTTCCATCATTCTCCTTGCCCCAGAAGTTGAGCCAGGAAGAAGCATTCATATATCCTGCGTAGATGCCATCCTCGTCTGGAGAATAGAGAGAGGTCAGCACCTTGTTCTTATCCGCATTCCAGATGGTCATCTTGTCCATGTGTATAATATAAGGTGTAACGTTCACCTGACACACATTGCTGTAAGCAGCATCTAGATTGTTGCCCATCAGACTCTTGATGCGGAAATAGAGAGGCGCACTCTGACCCGGAGTCGTTCCCAGATCCTTGGCAAGGGTGTTGAGATCAGCACCGGTGAAAGCCTTGGAGAGATCGGTTACAGAATACTCCTTTACCGTAGCAAAGCTCTCTGAAGGAGATGCCTGCAGATAGGTTTTCAACACACCGTTGCCCGCAGGCTTGGTCTCGTCGCTCGAAAGCAAGTTAGGATTCTTCCAAGCCATCGAGAGTACGATGTCCTTCGTATTGTCAACAGACAGGACCACATCGCTGGCCGATGCCATCAGATCGGATGCCTTGAAGCCATCCAGATATATCTTGTCGCCACTCTCGTCGCAACTCACCAGGGCGGTGAGTGCGCAGAGAAGCATCATCAGGTTTCTAAATATCTTTTTCATTCTTTTATCCTATTAATAGTTGTCGTTATGAAGATTTGGATTGGCGGTAAGCTCGGTGTTAGGGATTGGATAGATGTTGTACTTGCTGTCAACAGCCTGTCCATCGTGGGTGCCACCCTTCCACTGCCAGATATACTTGCTGGTAGTGAACTCGCCAAAGCGAATCAGGTCGGTGCGGCGATAGCCCTCATGATAAAGTTCACGGGCACGCTCATCGAGAATGAACTGGAGGAACTCATCATCGTTGGCAAAGTTGTTGGACCATACATCGGTATTACCAGCACGCTCGCGGAGGAGATTGATCCAATAGATGGCTCCCTGCTTGCGGGAAGCGATGACCTCAGGATCGGCGGCGTCAGTCTTTCCTTCTGGCCATGGATCCCAACTTGCACCCTGGGTACGGGCTACGCACTCGGCATACATCAGATAGACATCAGCCAAACGGAAGAGAGGGTAATCGGTTTCTACACCATCATTAGCAGTATTGGATGCAGCTGTTCCATCGTCCTTCAGGTTACTCCATTTCTCTGAGAGATAACCAGTGGTTTCATCGGTCATGCTGGTTACATCCTTGCTCTGACCATTGGTGAAGAACTTGCAGCGCTTGTCGCCACCTCCATCAATATCGGTCTGGGTAAACTTATCCACGAACTCCGGACGGAGACGGAACTCGCTCCAGCCATTGGTAACACCGAAGTCGGCAACATTCTGGTTGGCATTCGACATACTCAACTGTCCGCAGACCAGATAGGTAGAAGAACCCCAGCTTATGGTATGCTCTGCACTTACTGGTAAGGCGAAGATAATCTCGTTGGTACGCTTGTCGTTATCAGCATTGAAGAGCTTGCTGTAATCAGACTCCAAAGAGTAGCCCATATTCATCACCTTCTCACAAGCCTCCTTGCACTCGGCATACTTGGCAACGCCAGTATAAACCTCGCTGTTCAGATAAAGCTTGGCAAGCAGAGTGTAGGCTGCGCCCTGAGAAGCCTGACCATAAGGACAGGTAGAGGCAGGAAGCATGTCGCCTACACAATCCTTCAACTCACTCTCGATGTAATCAAAAGTCTGCTGCGGAGTATAACGAGGAGGAATGTAGCTGCCCACAGGGTCGTTCTCTGTTACCATCGGAATGTTACGATAGAGATCGAGGGCATGGAAGTAGAACAAGGCGCGCATGAAGCGGACTTCTGCCTTATACTCCTTCATCTTCACCTCGTCCTCGCCAGAGAAGCTGGCGCTATTGGCATTGCGGAGGAACTCGTTGCAGAGGGCGATGTTGTAATAGATGCGATAGTACATATCTGATACCCAGGCATCGTTGGCATCCCAGGAAAGATAGCTCAAGCCTGTGGTCTGCTCACCTGTCAACCAGGTAGAGGCAAGCTCATCTGTACCGCACTCCTGGAGGTTGAAGAACATACGCATGTAGTCGAAGCCACTGCCGCCGTTCAATACGGAAGACATATCCTTGTTGTCGCCGCCCTTACCCTGACCGCTGGTCACCATGGCAGCATAAATCTTACCCAGCACAGCCTCATAATTGGCAAGCGAGGTATAAACATCCTTAGAGGTTGTCTCCGTCTGAGGATATTGATCGAGGTCGGATACACAGCTGGTAGCGCTGGTCAGCACTGCTGTTCCCAACATCATACTATATAATATATTCTTAAGTTTCATTGTTATCAATTTTGATTGTTAGAACTGAAGTCCGAGGCTTACTGAGTAAGTGCGAGGACGTGGATAGAACGAGTTGTCCATTCCGTTTGGCACCTCAGGGTCTGTGCCTGAGTAACCGGTAATGGTGAATACATTCTGTACCATCGCAGATACGGTGAGTGAAGCCCACTTGTTGATCTTGCCTACGTTATAGCTCAAGCTCAGGTTGTCGAGCTTCAGGAACGAAGCATTCTCTACGTAGTAATCTGAGAGATACTGACGGGTCTTGAAACCGGTCTTCAGGAAGCTGGCGTTGAGGTTATTGAGCTGTGAGTTGTTGTAGCTCACGGTCTCCCATGCACCAGTGCTCATACCCATGCCATTATATACGTAGTTGTCGATGTTGGCACGGAAGCTCATACCGAGAGTCAGCTGCTTGTATCTCAGGGATGTGCTCAAGCCCATGATGTACTTAGGGGCTGGAGAATGATAGCGGTAGAGATCGGCATCATTGATTTCGCCATCACCATTCAAGTCTGCGTAAGCACCCTCGATCGGCTTGCCTGTCTCTGAATCGTAGAGCTGATGATATACATAGAACATATATGGCTCATATCCCTCGGAGAGTACCTGGAACTGGTAAGCATCGATAGATGGACCTACCTTCACATTGGTCTGACTTCCACCCTGGGTAAGAGAAAGGTTCTTCACCTTCATGTTCTGCCAGGTGAAGTTGTAGCTCAGGTTCCACTCCCAGTCCTTGGTCTGGACAGGAGTTGCATTCAGGGAAACTTCGATACCCTTGCTATCTACATTACCTACGTTGGTAAGGATAGTCTTTGAGAAGTTGGTACCTGCTGCTGTAGGAACAGAAGCCAGCAGATCCTTGGTCTTGCGGGTATAGAAATCGATGGCACCACCGATACGACCATTCAGGAATCCAAAGTCGAGACCGAAGTTCCAGGAGGTAGTTGTCTCCCACTTCAGGTCTGAAACGTATGCCTCAGGACGATAAGTTGTAATATACTGTCCGTTGATGAGTGCCTCGGCACCTGTTACACTGGATGTATAGACCGGCAGATAGTTGTAGTTGCCGATACCCTCCTGCTGACCGGTAACACCGTAGCTGGCACGGAGCTTCAGGTTAGAAACAACCTTGTTGTCCTTCAACCAAGGCTCCTCTGTCAAGGTCCATCCCAAAGCTACAGATGGGAAGGTACCCCAACGGGTATCCTTAGAGAAACGGGAAGATGCATCGCGACGGACTGTAGCAGTCAGGAGATACTTTCCATCGAAGGAATAATTGACACGACCATAGTATGACAACATCACGTGACGGTAATCAGAAGCCTTCACGGTAGAAAGGGTTGTACCTGCCGCACTCTTGGTATAATAAAGAGGTGTAGTACTCTTCCAATACTGGTAATCGTAACCAGCAGTAAGATCCACATTGCTCTTGATATTCTCGAAATACTTCGCATAGTTGGCATAGAGGGTAAGCAGGCGGTTCTCGTTCTTCTGAGGACCATACTTGTAATCGCTACCGCTCAAGGACTCATCCTTGTTGAATGACTGTGCTGCATAGCCAGGAACATAAATGGTACCATCACCCTTGGCATAATCTGCACCAATGGTAGCATGAAGCTTGAGGTCTGGCAGGAAATGAACCTTGTAATCCACATCCATCGAACCGATGAAGCGGCTTACCTTACTCTTTGAATCATACAGATCTACAAGACCGCGAGGGTTTCTCACACCCGCATTTACTGGATAGCCATCAGCATCGAGAGCCTCATTGAAACCACCATAGCTGTTATTACCTGAATATACAGGAATGGTTGGGTTGAATGTTGCGGCAGCCCATACTGCACCACCATTATTGAAAGAGTTGTTATTGAGTGTACCCTTGGCGTTGATGGTCAACTTCAGGTGATCCTGGAAGAAACTAGGAGTCAACACCACGTTACCTGTCCAGCGCTCCACATTGTCCTTGCGCACCAGACCGCTCTGGTTGTAATATCCGGCAGAAACACGGAAAGGCAAATACTTGCCGATGCTTCCACTCAAGCTGAGGTTGTTATCAGTACCGAAAGCTGTGCGATAAACCTCGTCGTTCCAATCGGTATAGGCATTGCCGAGCAATGACTTCTGGTTATCGGTACCAAACTGATTGATGACATTCACAAAATCATCATGGCTCAGCATATCCACCATCTGTGCACGGGTCTGCATACTGTTGGTAGTATTGAAGTTCACCTTCAAACCGCCCTGCTGTCCCTTCTTGGTGGTGATGATGATGACACCATTGGATGCACGGGAACCATAGATGGCAGTTGAGGAAGCATCCTTCAATACGGTCATGCTCTCGATATCAGATGGGTTGATCATACTGAGGAAGTTGCTGCTGTTACCAGAAATACCACCCTGCTCCAATGGCACACCATCAAGCACGATAAGCGGGTCGTTGCTGGCATTCAGAGAAGCACCACCACGCACACGGATGGTACTACCTGCTGAGGCAGAACCACTGTTGGACATGATCTGTACACCCGAAACCTTACCATTGATCAACTGCTCTGGCGAAGAAACGAGACCCTTGTTGAAGTCCTTTGCCTTCACCGTAGCCACGGAACCCGTCAGGTCGCTCTTGCGCGCCGTACCATATCCGATGACTACGACATCGGCAAGCGCCTTGCTATCCGATTCGAGTTTCACCTGCATGTTATCAGAAATTGTCAGTATCTTATCTATATAACCTATATAAGATACCTTGATCTTCTTGGCAGAAGAAGATACTTGAAGACTGAAGTTACCGTCGAAATCAGTAACCGTACCACCCTTTTCGCCTTCTACCATAATGGTAGCGCCGATAAGAGGATCACCATTTTGTGCATCTGTCACTTCACCTTTAATGGTGCGAGTCTGAGCGAAAAGCTGCAAACATCCCATGAGCAACAATGCCACGAGAAGGAGACTTCTCTGTTTTGTTTTGCTTAAGACGTGATTCATTTTGCTTAATTGTTTTCAGGTTCTTTTGATTTTTTATTTGATTTCGATTGCAAAAGTAGGTTAGAATACCGCAATCTCACGCTAAATATCAGACAAATCTAGCAACAAAAGGGACAAATACCCGAAATATATCGAAGAAAAAGGGAAAAGAAAGAAAAAAGACGCAGGAATCCAGACTGCAATGCGCCCATAATGAGAAAAAGCCTTATAAACACAAAAAGCCGAACCTCTTTGAAGAAGTTCGGCTTTTTAAGTGGTACCACCAGGAATCGAACCGGGGACACAAGGATTTTCAGTCCTTTGCTC